>Ga0209226_10000040_pt1 | contig 90343 bp, 86 predicted proteins | sample BarGraNGADG00212_2_FD_184497 | JGI IMG/M metagenome (GOLD analysis project Ga0209226, IMG submission 184497) | Arctic peat soil microbial communities from Barrow, Alaska, USA - Barrow Graham LP Ref core NGADG0011-212 (SPAdes) (version 2) | ecosystem: Environmental > Terrestrial > Soil >...
TGCGGGCCTCGGGGCTGTCCCCCCTGCCGCTTCGATGACGGGGGCCTTGCCAAGCGTTCCCGGTTTTATATAGGATGGGGGCCTTCGGAGGAAGTCCTATGCGCAACATCACGATCCGCTGGTCCCGAGTCTGGCTCCCCGTTATTCTCGCTCTTGCGTTCGGCGCCGGGCACGTCCTTCCGAAATCCGGGCCGGATGCGCCGCTGGCCCCGCTCCAATGGCCGGGCCGCGTCCAGGTCGATAACGTCATCCTGATGATCCCCGACGGAATGGGGACGGCGGCCGAGACTCTGGGCCGCTGGTACAAATACGCCCTGACGGGCTCCAATCGTCTCGTCATGGACGACTGGGCCTGCGGCCTCATCCGCACCTACTGGGCGACGGGCCTGATCACGGATTCGGCCCCGGCCGCCGCGGCCATGGCCACCGGATTCAAGAGTTCGGCCGGCGCCGTGTCCGTGCTCGCGGCGAAGGTCTCCATGCCCGACGTTCCGCCCCTTCCCGACGGGGGGGCCTCCTCGCCGGTCGCCACGGTTTTGGAAGCGGCGCGCCGCAAGGGGCTCGCCACTGGCCTGGTCGTGACGTGCGAGTTCCCCCACGCGACCCCGGCAGGTTTCGCCAGCCATCACATCCAGCGTAACCAGATGAACCTCCTGGCCGAGCAGATGGTCTACCAGGACATGGACGTCGTCCTGGGCGGGGGCCGGAAATATCTCGATCCGGCGGCGCGGCCCGACAAGGAAGATCTCGTTAAAGTTCTCCGGGACCGCGGCTATCTCTACGTCACGAACCGGGCCGCGATGCTCGAGGCCAAATCGGGACGGCTGTGGGGGGCGTTCGCCGTCACCGGCATGGAACGCGATCTCGACCGCGACCCGGCCGTGGAGCCGTCGCTCGCCGAGATGACGCGCAAGGCGCTCCAGCTTCTTTCGCAGAAAAAGAAAGGCTTTTTCATCATGATCGAAGGCAGCCAGATCGACTGGGCGGAACACGCCAACGATCCGGTGGGCTGCGGCTCCGAGGTCCTGGCCTTCGACGCGGCGGTCCAGGCCGCGTTCGAATTCGCCCAAAAGGACGGACACACGGCCATCGTCATCGCCCCCGACCACAGCACGGGCGGCATGAGCCTCGGGAGTCCCGAGGTCGGAGACCTTCCCATGGACCGGTTCGACGGGGTCATGCGGGGGGCCAAGGCCACCCCGACCAAGACAGCCCGCGAAATCCTCGAGGGCGGCGCGCCGACGCTCGAACGGGCCCTTGAGCTCGCCAAGAATTATCTGGGCATCATCGACCTGAAGAAAGAAGAGCTCTCGAAGCTCGAGGACCTGCTCAAAGGCAAGGACTTCAAGAAGCTCGAATTGTTCCTGGGTCGGGCCGTCTCGGCGCGATTGGGCGCCGGCTGGGTCTTCACCGGCCACAGCGGCGAGGATGTGCCTCTCTGGGCCTGGCATCCCCGCAGGATCCGGCCCGAAGGCGTGATCCAGAACACCGACATCGCCCGCTACATCGCCGCGGCTTTAGACCTGAAGCTCGCCGCTCAGACGCGCGAGCTGTTCGTGCCGGCCGGCGCGGCCTTCTCCGCCATCGGGGGAGAGGTCGTCGTGGACGCGGCCGACCCCCAGAATCCCGTCCTCGTCGCGAAGAAGGGCCTCCGGACGCTGCGCCTGCCCGTCAACAAGAGCGTGGCTGAGATCGACGGCCGGATGGTGGAATTGGGGGGCGTCGTCGTCTGCACGGCGCCGGTCGGCGGCCGGCAGCTAGCCGATATCAAGTTTTGGTTCGTCCCGCGCAAGGCGGCCGATCTGCTGAAGCCGTGATTATTGTGTCATTGCGAGTCAGCGCGTTTTTGCGCGATGGCGAAGCAATCTCCTCGGGCCGCCGTATCTCAAATGTTCTTCTTTGACCTGAAGGGCTGAGCTGAACCGCTTGGCCATATCGGGAGAGAGAACGCGCCGGCTGTGCTCGTAATCGGAGACCATGTTCTGTCGAATATGGAGCTTTCCGGCCAGCTGTTCCTGAGTCAATCCGGCCTTCAGACGCGCGCCGGCGAGAAGGTTGCCGACCCGATTCTTCTCCATCTCTTTCCAAAACTCCGTCTCCTCAATGGAAACCAAAGCCTCCTCGTCGTCCGTCGCGAGAACGGCGACCTCGTACTTCTTCCTGAGCCAGTCGACGATCTCCCGAGCGCGCTCGCCCTGGATCGACAATTCAATACGGGGCTTTTTCACGACTGCCAACATAATACACCTCTATGATAATCTCGTTTTTTTTATGCGTCCAACAGGCCACATAACGATAGGTCAAATGACAATGGTACCGATCCTCGCCCAGCGACGAGAAATTGCGCCAATCGCGTTGGATCGGTCCTTCCGCTTGCAAATCGGCCACGAGCAAGTAGAGAAGCTGCTTGACGTTTTCCGGCAGCTTGGACAAGCCGCGAGCGACTTTCTTTTTAACTCTGACCTGGAATGCCATCGAGTAATAATATAACTATGATAGGGGCATATGTCAAGTTATATTATACAAGAGATGATTTGGATTAGAACCCGTATGTAACCTGCTTAAGATCGGAAGCTATCTCTTCCGGGCTAGGGCAATAATCGAACTTCCGATGGGCAAATTCCGGCGCGAAGCCCACGCCGCCTCGATCCGGAAGAGTTCGCTTAAAACGCTGTTGAGCCAACGGGGGACGGGCCTGAGGTCCGATTGCGGCGGCTCCCCCGGGTGCCGGGCCGCCCGGCGACGTTCGCGGCGCCGCATCAAGTAGACCGCCGGAAACGCGGCCATGAAAAAATAGCTGAGGCGGACGACCTCGAAGTTGGCTTCCTCGAGCTTTCCCCTCAATATCTTTTTGTTATAGCGACGAAGGCCCTGCATGGCCTGGTCGTGCGGCCCGCGAAGGATTTCGAGGGCGCTGTCGGTCATCAGGAAATATCCGCCGTCCGTCAAGACGCGCCGGACTTCGCGTAGGACTTCGACATCGTCGGGGATGTCCTTGTGGTAAAGGACGTCAAAAAGAGTGACCAGGTCGAAACTGCCCGATCGGAAGGGCAGGCCTCGGACGTCCGCCCGGCTCAGCCGGGCCAATCCCCGCCGGCGGCAGAAATCCAGCGCTTCCGGGGACAAATCGCAGCCGAAGGCCCTCCCCAGCTTCCCCAATTCTGTCAGGTTGAGGCCCGTGCCGCATCCGCCGTCGAGGATGGGCGTGGGCATCCCGCTTGCGGACCTCAGGGCGCGATTAAGGATGCCGAAAACCGCGGCCCGGCGGCCCTTGAACCACCAATGGCTTTCCTCGAGCTCGAAGTGCTTTCTGTATTCGTCTTTTTCCATGGCGTCCGGCGGCGTCGGCGCTGTCGTTTCGAGCGCGCCGCGCCTTCCCGGGATTATTTTTTTGGCAGCGCTCCGGCCGCGATTTTCCGGAGCACGCGGCAGACTTCGTCGATCTGGGCTTTCGTCAATGCCAGGCCCGAAGGCAGGTAAAACCCTTTCCGGGACAGTTCCGTCGAGACGGGGAAATCGAGGCCGCGATAGGCCCCGTCGCGGGCGAATACGGGCTGCTCGTGGACCGGTACGAAGAACGTGCGTGTATCGATCCCGGCGGCCTTGAGTTTGGCCATGAGTGCGTCCCGCGACATCCCGAACGCGTCCTCGACGAGGACGGCGTACATCCAGTAGACGTTTCGGGCCCAAGGCTTCTCGACGGGGAGCGTCAATCCGGCCAGGCCGCCCAATCCTTTGTTATAGCCAACAGCAATCTTCCGCTTGATCGCGATGTATTTATCGATCTCCTCGAGCTGGGCCAGGCCGATCGCGGCCTGGACGTTGGTCATCCGGTAGTTGTAGGCGAGTTCGGTGTGGATGAACCTCTTTTGGGGATCGTGGGCCAGGTCCTTGAGCAGGCGGGCCTTGTCGGCTATGAGGTCGTCGTCGGTGACCAGCATTCCGCCCTCGCCCGTAGTGACGATTTTGTTGCCGTAGAAGCTGAAGCAGCCGATGTCGCCCATCGCTCCGGCCTTGGACGCGCCGGTCTTGATCGTGCGGGCCTTGGCAGCGCCGGCCTTAGCTGCGCCGCCGGGCCCGCCGTCCTCCGGGATGTAGAGCGCGCCGTGGGCCTCGGCCGCGTCCTCGATCACGAGCAGCTCGTATTCGCCGGCGATCTCGAGGATCTCGGACATCGGGCAGGGATGGCCGTAGAGATGGACGGGCAGGATGGCCCGGATGCGGCCGCCGGTCCGCTTGTTGAAGTACGCCCGCTGCCCCTTTTCGAGGCGGCATTCCCGCTCGAGGAATTCGCGGAGCCGCTCGGGGTCGAGGTTGAAGATCTCGCGGTCGACGTCGACGAGCGCCGGCTTGGCGCCCGTATACAGGACGGCATAGGGAACCGCGATCATGGTCAGGTCGGGGACGATGACCTCGTCCCCGCGCCCGATGCCGGCCGCGGCCAGGGCCAGATGGAGGGCGGTGGTGCCGCTCGTTGTCGTAACGGCGTGCCGGACGCCGAGATAGCGGGCGAATTCCTCCTCGAATTTCTTAATATAGCTTCCAGCCGACGAGATCCAGCCCGTGCGGAGGCAGTCGCTGACGTACTTCAGGGCGTTCCTGGCGATCCGGGGCTCGTTGACGGGGATCATTGCTTAAAAAAATTCCTTGTCGTCGAAGCCGGCGTATGGGCCCTGCTTGACCTCGATGATCTTGGCGTCCTCGAGCACCGTGACCTTGTGCCCGCCCCGGGCGAGGAGGATCGCGTCGCCCGGCTTCATGATCAGGACCTTGAGCTTTTCACCGGCGTCGTCGAAGAGCTCGACCCGGATCTTGCCGGCGAGGAGGACCAGGACCTCCTGCGTCCGGAAGATCTCGCGCTTGACCAGCTTGTGGCGATGCCGCTTGACGACCTTGCCCTTCGGGTGGGCGAGAAGGCCGAGCTGCTGCGAGAACTCGCCGGGCGTGAAGAAATTCGGCCCGGGCTTGTCGTATTCCTTGCGGAGGACGATGGCGTAGATGTGGCCATCGCGGGCGATTTCGAGGAGTCCTTTGTTCATGGCCGTGCCGTCCTTTCCCCGATCACCGGATTTTCGTGAAGCGGAGCTTCAGGGTCAGCCAGACGTACTTCCAGCCCTTCCGGAAGTAGTCGATGAAATGCTGGCCCGTCTTCCCGACGCCCGACCGCCGCTCGACGCACATGTAGGGGATCTCGGCGACGTCGTAGCCCAGTTTCCGCGCTCGGTAGATGAAATCGATGAAGTATTCGCCGTAGTCGCCCCGGAGCGAAATCTTGTCCAGGATTCGGCGCCGGAAGGCGATGAAGCCGCTGGTGTAGTCCTTGAACGAACGTCCCAGGATCCGCTGGATCGAGCGGTTAAGGGTCAGGCTCATGAGGTAGGCGAGGAGCGTGTCGTTGCTCCCGCTGACGATCTGGACCCCGCCGCCCTTGACGAAGCGGCTGCCGATGGCCACGTCCCGTCCGCGGCCGATCTCGGCCAGAAGGTCGGCGATCTTCGGCGGCGGCATCGAGAAATCGCAGTCCGACCAGACGATGATCTCGCCCCGGGAGAAGGCGATCCCGTCGCGCAGGGCCGAGGCGAGGCCGCGCTTGTCGATCCGCCGCAGCAGATAAAGGTTGGGAATCGTTCGGGCCAGATCCTCCACGACTTTCCATGTGCCGTCGGGGGAATCGTCGTCGACGACAATGACCTCGGTGTCGGGCGGCGTGTATTTCAGCGCCTCGAGGATGAGCGGACCGATGTTGTCCCGCTCGTTGTAGGTCGGGAAAATGACGGATACGTCCCGCCGCGGCCGCTCTTGATCTGGCATGTACACCGGTATTTTACCGGAATTTCGGTGACAGTCAACGCAATCCCCCAAGAATTGAAGAGGCAACCCCGGGCCCCCCTTGAAAGGCGGGGCCGGATATGGTAATTATTTGTTTCTTTCTCAAAGGACGCTTCAATCCATCTATAAAGGACGGCATTCATGAAACAAACCCCCTTCAATGCCCACCACCGCAAGCTCGGAGCGCGCATGATCGAATTCTGCGGCTGGGACATGCCCGTCGAGTACAAGGGAATCATCGACGAGCACCTGGCCTGCCGAAAGGCCGCCGGCCTGTTCGACGTGAGCCACATGGGCGAGATCCACGTCACGGGCAAGGACGCGCTGGCCTTCGTCCAGCACATCTCCCCGAACGACGCGGCCCGCCTCTCGCCGGGCCACGTCCAGTACACGGGCCTTCTGACACCCAAAGGCACGTACGTCGACGACATGCTCGTCTACTGCATCCATCCCGAATTCTATCTCCTCGTCGTCAACGCGGCCAACACCGACAAGGACTACGCCTACATCCAGGCCCAGAAGGGCGGGTTCGCCGTCGCGCTCGACAACCCCTCGGACCGCTATAGCCAGCTCGCTCTCCAGGGGCGGAAGGCCGTCGCCATCCTCCAGCCCCTGACCGATGTGGCCCTCGCCCCAATGAAGTCGTTCACGTCGGCCTTCGGCAAGGTTGCGGGCAAGGAGTGCCTGGTCTCCCGGACCGGTTACACGGGCGAGGACGGCTTCGAGATCTACTCCCTCGATCCCGACCCCGGCATCCTCTGGGATGCGATCATGGAGGCGGGCCGGCCGCACGGCATCCAGCCGGTTGGCCTCGGCGCGCGCGACACGCTCCGCCTCGAAGCCAAGCTCCCGCTCTACGGCAACGACATCGACGACACCACGACGCCGCTCGAGGCGGACTTCAAGTGGATCGTCAAGTTCAAGAAGGGCGACTTCCTGGGCCGGGACGTCCTCGTCCGGCAGAACGAGCAGGGGATCACCCGGAAGCTCGTGGGCTTCGAGCTCGTCGACAGGGGCATCGCCCGCCCGCATTACCCCGTCTTTCTCGGCGGCGCGCCGGCCGGCCAGGTCGCGTCGGGCACGTTCTCGCCGCTCTTCAAGAAAAGCATCGGCCTCGTCTATCTGCCTATCGGCAAGGCGGCCGTCGGAACCGAATTCGAAATCGGCCTCCGGGACAAGAAGGCCAAGGCCGTCGTCGTCCCGACGCCGTTCTACAAACGCGACTATTGATCCAAGGAGGACCTCTCATGTATCCCAACCATTATTTCTACACGAAAGACCACGAGTGGGTGGAGGCGAAGGGCGGCACGGCCACGGTCGGCATCACCGATTACGCCCAGAAGCATTTGGGCGACGTCGTCTACGTCGAGCTCCCGGCCCTCGGGACGCATCTCGCCGTCCACCAGACGATCGGCACGATCGAATCCGTCAAGGCCGTCTCCGAAATCTTCTCGCCCGTGTCCGGCGAGGTGATCGAGACGAACGGCGACCTCAACGGCTCGCCCGAGTCCGTCAACCAGGACCCCCACGGCAAGGGCTGGATCCTCCGCCTCAAGATGGCCGCCAAGGGCGACGTGAACGCGCTCATGAACGCCGCCGCTTACGAAAAATACATCGAGGGCCTCGAAGGCTGACATGAGCTATATCTCTCTCAGCGACAACGACAAGAAAGAGATGCTCGAGCGGATCGGCGTCTCCTCGATGGAGGAGCTCTATGACTGCCTCCCGGACGAGGTCCAGCTCAAGCGGCGCCTCGACCTGCCAGAGGCCATGCCCGAAGCGGACCTCCTGCGCCGGTTCGAGGCCCTGGCCGCGCGCAACACGTACGTTGGCCGGCTCTCCTTCCTCGGCGCGGGTGTCTACCGTCATTTCATCCCCTCGATCGTCGATTACCTGAGCGCCCGGGGCGAGTTCGTCACCCCGTACACGCCGTATCAGCCCGAGGTCAGCCAGGGGACGCTCCAGATCATCTTCGAGTACCAGACCCTGATCTGCCAGCTGACGGGCCTCGACATCGCGAATGCCTCGCTCTACGACGGGGCGACGGCGGCGGCCGAAGCCGTCCTCATGGCCAGCCGGCTGAACAACAAGCCCAAGATTCTGGTCTCGCGCTCGCTCCACCCCCAGTACCGGGAGACCATCCGGACCTACATCCGGAACCTGGGCGTCCGGATCGAGGAGGTGGGCTTCGACGGCGACGGCCGGATCGACGCGGCCGACCTCGCCCGCAAGATCGATAAAGACACGAGCGCCGTCCTCGTCCAGTCGCCGAACTTCTTCGGCGTGGTCGAAGACCTCAAGGCGGTCGGCGAACTGGCCCACGGGCATCAGGCCCTCTTCGTCGTGGCGGTCGCGGAAGCGGCCTCGCTCGGTGTCCTCGAAGCGCCGGGCGCTTTCGGCGCGGACGTCGTCTGCGGCGAAGGCCAGTCGTTCGGCCTCGCCCCGAGCTTCGGCGGCCCTTATCTCGGCTTCATGGCCTGCCGGAAGGAGCACCTTCGGCAGCTGCCCGGCCGCCTCGCCGGCCAGACCAAGGACGTCGACGGCCGGCGCGGGTTCGTCCTCACCCTGTCCACCCGCGAGCAGCACATCCGCCGGGAAAAAGCGACGTCGAACATCTGCACGAACCAGGCCTGGTGCGCCCTCCGGGCGACGATGTTCCTGGAGACGCTGGGCCATGACGGCCTGCGCGAAATGGCCGTCCAGAACATCCAGAAGGCCGCCTATGCGGCTGCGACCCTCGGTCGGATCAAGGGCGTGAAACTTCGCTTCCGCGGCCGGTTCTTCAACGAATTCGTCCTGGACCTCGCGAAAGACGCGGCGGCGGTCAACGCCACCCTGAAAGCCCAGGGCATTATCGGCGGCTTGGCCCTCAAGGAATTCTATCCCGAGCTCGGGAATTGCGTCTTGTTCTGCGTGACCGAGGTCCACACCAAAGACGAAATCGACCGTCTGGCCGTTCGGCTGGAGGAGGCGCTCCGATGATCCGCGAACCCCTCATCTTCGAAATCAGCGACAAGGGCAAGCGGGCATACGCCCTTCCCAAGCTCGACGTCCCCGAGAAGAAGGACGCGCTCGCCGGCCTTCCGGTCCGGGCCGAAATCCCCGGCTTTCCCCAGGTCTCCGAAGTTGAGATCGTCCGCCATTTCACCCGGCTCTCCCAGCAGAACTACTGCGTGGACATCGGGATCTACCCCCTCGGCTCCTGCACGATGAAATACAACCCCAAGATCAACGAGAAGGTGGCGGCCCTGCCCGGATTCAGCGAGTCGCACCCTCTCGCGCCCGTCGACACCGTCCAGGGCGACCTCGAAGTGCTCCGGCTCGTCGAGGATTACATGTGCGAGATCGCAGGCATGGACGCCTGCACCCTCCAGCCGGCGGCCGGCGCCCAGGGCGAGCTCACGGGCATGATGCTCATCCGGGCCTGCCACGAAGAGCGGGGCGACCCGCGGAAATACGTCCTCGTCCCGGACTCCGCCCACGGCACGAACCCCTCGAGCGCCCACCTCAGCGGCTACACCGTCAAGGAGGTCAAGTCCAACGAGGGCGGCACGGTCGACCTCGAGGACCTGGCCCGCCAGATGACCGGCGAGGTCGCGGCCCTGATGGTGACCAATCCGAACACGCTGGGCGTCTTCGAATACGACATCATCAAGATCGCCGAGATCGTCCACGCCAAAGGCGGCTTTCTTTACATGGACGGGGCGAACATGAACGCCCTGACCGGCAAATGCCGGCCGGGCGATATGAGCGTCGACGTCCTGCACATCAACCTCCACAAGACCTTCTCCACGCCGCACGGCGGGGGAGGCCCCGGCGCGGGCCCCGTGGCCGTCAAGAAAGTCCTGGAGCCGTACCTGCCCGTGCCCCGCGTGGTCAAGAAAGGCGGCGCCTACGCCCTGGATTATGCCCGGCCCAAATCGATCGGGCGGGTCAAGAGCTTCTACGGCAATTTCGGGGTCATCCTGAAGGCATTGGCCTACATCTGGTCGCTCGGCCCCGACGGCCTCAAAGAAATCGCCGAGGTGGCCGTTCTCAACGCCAACTACATCCGCCGGAGCCTGGACAAGGACTACCATCTGAAATACACGGCGCCGACGCTCCACGAATGCGTCTTCTCGGACAAGTTCCAGAAGGAGTTCGGGGTGTCGAACCTCGACATCGCCAAGCGGCTCATCGACTACGGCGTCCATCCGCCGACGATGTCCTTTCCGCTCATCGTCCACGGCGCGCTCATGGTCGAGCCGACCGAGACCGAGAGCAAGCGGGACCTCGACCAGTTCATCGACATCATGAAGACGATCGCCCGGGAGGCGAAGACCGAGCCCGAGCTTCTGAAGGCGGCCCCCCACCAGACCGTCGTCCGGCGCCTCGACGAGACCGCGGCGGCGCGCAACCCGATCCTCAAGTGGGAGAAAAGCCGGACCTAAATGAGCCTCCAGAACCTCATCCTCAACCTCCAGAAATTCTGGGCGGACCAGGGCTGCTACCTGGCGCCGACCTATGACCTCGAGGTCGGCGCGGGGACGATGACCCCCGACACGTTCTTCCGCGTCCTCGGCGAGAGGCCGTGGAAGGTAGCCTACGTCCAGCCTTCGCGCCGCCCGACCGACGGCCGCTACGGCGAGAACCCGAACCGCGTCCAGAAGCACCACCAGTTCCAGGTCATCATCAAGCCCTCCCCGGCGAACATCCAGCAGATATACATCGACAGCCTGACCGCGCTCGGCATCGACCTCCGCGACCATGACCTGCGCTTCGACGAGGACGACTGGGAGTCGCCCACGATCGGCGCCTGGGGCGTCGGCTGGTCGGTCCATCTCGACGGCCTCGAGATCAGCCAGTTCACGTACTTCCAGCAGGCCGGCGGGCTCGACGTCTTTCCGATCCCGGTCGAAATCACCTACGGGATCGAACGCCTGGAGATGTTTCTGGAGGAAAAGGACAGCATCTACGACCTCCAATGGTCCGCCGACGTGACCTACGGCGACCTCCGCCTCGAGGAGGAGCGCCAGTTCTCCGACTACAATTTCAACCAGGCCACGGTGAAGTCCCTTCAAGAGGGGTTCGCCTTGGCCGAGAAGGAGGCCGCCCAGCTCCTGGGCAAGGGCCTCTTCCTTCCGGCCTACGACATGTGCCTCAAATGCTCCCATGCCTTCAACCTCCTCGACGCGCGCGGGGCGATCAGCGTCACCGAGCGGGTCAAGATGATCGCCCAGATCCGGGCCCTGGTGAACCAGGTGGCCACGAAGTTCGTCGGCCGCGAGGGGAGGGGCTGATGGAATTCCTGCTGGAGATCAACGTCGAGGAGATGCCCTCGTCCCACGTCCGGACGGCAATCGAGGACCTGAAGGAGCGGCTGGCCAAGGAGCTGGCCGCGGCCAAGATCGCCGTGGCGTCGCTCGCGGCCCTGAGCACGTGCCGGCGCCTCATCCTGGTCGGCGATTTCGCCGCCGGCCAGGCCGACCGGGAAGGCTTGGTCACGGGGCCGCCGAAAGCGGCCGCCTACGCGCCCGACGGCTCGCCCACGCCCGCCGCCCTCGGCTTCGCCCGGTCCAAGGGGATCGACGTCGCCCAACTCGAGATCGTCACGAACGAGCGGGGGGAATATGTCGGCTTCCGGACCGTCGAAAAAGGGAAGCCCACGGCCGAGGTGCTGAGCCGGGCGGTCCCGCAGGCCATCCTCTCGCTCTCGTTCCCCAAGATGATGCGCTGGGGGACGGGAAGCATGAAGTTTTCGCGTCCGGTCCGGAACATCCTCTGCCTGTTCGACGGCCGCTCCGTCCCGTTCGAGATCGACGGCCTCACGGCAGGCAACACGACGACAGGCCACAAGATCCGCGCCCCGCGTTCCGTTCGACCGGCCTCCTTCGCAGAATACAAAGCCGCCCTCCGGGAGGCCCTGGTCATTGTCGACGCCGAGGAGCGGCGGGCGATGATCCTCGCCCAGATCGAGGCCCTGCTCGCGCCTCTCAAAGCCCAGCTCTACCCCGATCCGCACCTGCTCCACAAGCTGGCCAACGACGTCGAATGCCCGTTTGTTTTCCTGGGGGAATTTTCCGAGGACTACCTGAGCCTTCCGATCGAGGTCCTGAGCACGGCTATGCGCGAAGGCTTGAAGGTCTTCTCCGTGGTCCGGGGAGCGAAACAGATTCCCCTCTTCCTGGGCGTGGCCGATTCGCCGGCCGACGCCAAGGGCTTCATCCGCAAGGGCAACGAGCGGGTGCTCAAGGCCCGGCTCGAGGACGCCCGGTTCTTCTGGGATCACGACATCAAGACGAGCCTGAAGAAGCGGGCCCCGGCCCTGAAGCACGTCCTGTTCCAGGAGAAGCTCGGGAGCTACGACGACAAGACCCAGCGGCTGAAGAAGATCGTAGCCTACCTGTGCGGCCGGGCCGACGGCGAGAAGATCGAAAAGGACGCCATCCTGGCCGCGGAGCTCTGCAAGACCGACCTCGTTACGGACATGGTCCGGGAATTTCCGTCGCTCCAGGGCAAGGTCGGAGGGCTCTATGCCCGGGCCGAGGGCTTGCCGGAGACCGTCGCCGCGGCCATCTACGAACATTACCTGCCGATGAGCCTCGAGGACACATCGCCGGCTTCGCTCGCGGGCGCCCTGCTGTCGCTCGCCGACAAGCTCGACTCCATCGTCGGGGTCGTGGGCGTCGGCATCCAGACGACGGGCTCGAGCGATCCGTTCGGCCTCCGCCGCAACGCCCAGGGCGTCTGCAAGATCATCCTCGACCGGAAGCTGAATCTCTCCTTCCCGCGGCTCCTGGACAAGGTGCTGGCGGTCTACGGCGAGCGCCTGAAGCTCCCCCCCAAGGAGATCACGGACTATGTGAGCGAGTTCTTCGCGAACCGGCTGCGGTATCTCCACGAGCGGCAGGGGATCCGCTACGACCTGATCAACGCCGGGCTCGGAGGCGGTTTCGAAAACATCCTCTACGTCCATCTCCGGATCAAGGCCCTGGACGCGCTCAAGGCGAGCCCGCAGTTCGAGCCCTTCATCCTGATGGCCAAGCGGGTGAACAACATCCTGACCGGTCAGCCGGCCGGCAGCCTCAACGCCGACCTCTTCGTCGAGAAGGAGGAGCGGGAGCTCTATTCGGCGTTCTCCATCGTCAAGGAGAACGTCGCCCCGATGATCGCCAAGGGCGACTTCGCCCAGGCGCAGAAGATGGTCTTCCGCCTCCAGCCGGGGCTCAACGCCTTCTTCGACAAGGTGCTCGTCATGGCCAAGGAGACGAAGCTCCGGAAGAACCGCCTGGGCCTCCTCCAGGCCATCCGCAAGATCCTGGTCCAAATGGCGGACTACTCCCAGGTCGTGGTCGAAGGGGAAAAGGCGGCCGGGCCGCGCTAGGCCCGGCTCGTTTCTCGGCGCCCTGAATCCGGGAGATATTTTCTTATTGCAATCCGCCTTCGCTCCCGTTACAATTTTTCTTGAACAAGGCTACGGCCTGAAAGGAAGGGTCAACATGGCGAATGAAACGACAACCGCTCCGGCTCCGTCCAAGCCGCGGATGAAATTCGGCCTGCTCGGCTGCCTGGGCGTCATCGTCCTCGGGCTGGTGGTGGTCGGGCTCTTGGGCATCGGCGCCTACAACAGCCTAAACAAGCTCGATCAGGCCGTCAAGTCTCAATGGGCCCAGGTCGAGAACCAGTATCAACGGCGGGCGGACCTCGTCCCCAATCTGGTCGAAACCGTGAAGGGCGCGGCGAACTTCGAGAAGGATACCTTCACGGCCGTGACCGAGGCCCGGGCCAAGGTCGGACAGACCAAGCTCGACGTCAACTCGCTCAACGATCCGGCCGCGTTCGCCAAGTTCCAGCAGGCCCAGGACGGCCTCTCGTCCGCCCTATCGCGCCTGATGGTCGTCGTCGAAAAATATCCCGAGCTCAAGGCCACAGAGAACTTCAAGACCCTCCAGTCCCAGCTCGAGGGCACCGAGAACCGAATCGCGGTCGAGCGCATGCGGTTCAATGAAGCCGCCCAGGGCTTCAACACCAAGCGGATGAGCTTCCCGACGGTGCTCATCGCCGGCTTCTTCGGCTCCCGGTTCGCGGAAAAGCCCTACTTCAAGGCGCAGGCAGGCACGGAGACGGCTCCCAAAGTCAAGTTCTGATCGTGCGGTCCTCGCGATTCCGCTGTCTTCTGGCGGCGCTCGCCTTAGGCGCGGTCGTTATTGGCGCCGCGCCGGCCGAGGGACGAAGCCTCGGCTCGGCACTCGCCCGTGATTTTAATACACGGGCGAGTACGGCGGAAGCAGACCTCCGGGCAGAGCCCGGGGCCCCCACCGCCGCCGAGATCGTCATTCCGCCCTCGCCCGCCCAATGGGCGACGGACATGGCCGGGTTCCTGTCCCCGGCCGTCCTGGAGACGGTCAACGCCCGTCTCCGGGCGTATGCCGAACGGGAAGGGTACCAGGTCCTCGTCTACATCGGCCGGACGACGGGCGGCTATCCGATCGAGGAGTTCGCGGTCAAGTCCTTCGCCGCCTGGAAGGTCGGCCGCAAGGGACTCGACAACGGGCTCGTCCTGTTCATCATGGCCGAGGACCGCAAGATCAAGATCGAGGTCGGCTATGGCCTCGAGGACAAGGTGACGGACGCCCAGGCGTTCCAGGTCATCGACGGCATCCTCGCGCCGAGGATCCGGGCCGGCGACCCGGACGGCGCGGTCCCGGCGGCCGTGGAGGCCCTACTGGGGTTCATTTCCGGGCCGGCGCCCCTGGATGAAGCGCCGGCTGAACGGCCGTCGAAATCCAAAGCTGAAGTCCCGCCGATCGTCCTCATCATCGGCGGCATCCTTGGCCTCATTCTTCTCATCACCCACCCGGGGCTGGCCTTCTTTATCCTCCGGCTCCTGTTTTCCTTCGCGGGGGGCGGCATCTCCGGCGGGGGCGGGCGGGGCGGCGGATTCAACGGCGGCGGAGGTCGGTCGGGAGGCGGAGGCGCCTCGGGCGGCTGGTAGCGAAAGGGGATCCACCATGGGCATCATGCACCGGCGCAAACTCCTGCGGACGATCGATCCCGAGCGGATCAAGACGGCCATCCAGGAGGCCGAAAAGCAGACATCAGGGGAGATCCGGCTGTCGGTTTCCCAGTTCTTCTGGGGTAAGGTCCGGCCCGTCGCCGAGCGCGCGTTCCGGCGGCTGGGTGTGGCGAACACCAAGGACCGGAACGGCATCCTCTTCTTCATCGTCCCGTCCCGGCGGCGGTTCGTCGTCCTCGGGGACGAGGGCATCCACGCCAAGGTCGGACAGGATTTCTGGGACAACCTCACGGCCGGCATGTCCGGCGAATTCCGGAAAGGCCGCTTCCAGAAAGGGCTGCTGAAAGCGATCGCGGACGTCGGCGTCCGCCTGGCCGCACACTTCCCCTACGATCCGGCTGCGGATAGGAACGAGCTCTCGGACGAGGTCGATTTCAGCCGGAAGCGCTGACGGGCAGACCGAACTATTTGATCTCGGCCTTCTCCAGCAGAGGCCGGTACTTCCTCATCAATTCCTCGTTCAGGTCGAGCGGCGGCTTGGCGTCCGCCGGCAGGAAGGACTTGTACGGAAATTTCTTGGTGTATTCCTCGAACTCGGCCCGGATCTTCTTGATCTCGTCGGGCTTCGTCAGGAGGTCGACTGCCGAGGCGGCGATGGCCTTGGCCCCGGCGTTCAGCCCTTTCCAGGCCGTGCTGCCGTAATTGCAGGCGACCGACGACCAGTGGTGGCTGGCGGCTCCAGGCACCTGGCCGGGGAAACGGATGGTCGCGGTCGGGGCGATGAGCGTCACGTCGCCCACGTCGGACGAGCCGCCGCCGATCGAAACCCCGGACGGGGCTCGGAGATTGTCGACCTTGGCCGGCATCCCATCCTCCCGGGCCTTCAGCTCCTTTTGGAGGGCCTTGGCGAAGGCGTTCTCCTCCTCGGTCCAGGCGGGCATGCCCACGAGCTCGATGTTCTTCTGGAAGAGCTCGGCCGCGGCCTTGTTGGCCTGTTGCTGGTGGACGGCGGCGATGAACCGGACGCCGGCGAGCTCCGTCCCGCTGGCCAGGGCCCCCGCCTTGGCGCAGTTGAGGACGCGCTCGTACATCTCCTCGACCCGCTCGTCGCTGTTGCGAACGTAATACCAGACGCTCGCCCGGTCGGGCACGACGTTCGGCGCCTGCCCGCCCTCGGTGATGACGTAGTGCATCCGGTAGGCTGGATCGAGGTGCTCGCGGAGGTATTCCGTGGCGACGTTCATGATCTCCACTGTGTCGAGCGCGCTCCGGCCCGTCCAGGCGCTGGCCCCGTGGGCCGTCCGGCCCTTGAAGGTGAAGATGACCGAAAAGAGGGCGTTGCCGTTCCGGCCGTAGCCCGTGCCGAAGCCGCTGCCGCTATGGTTGTCGATGACGGCGTCCACGCCCTCGAACAGGCCCGCCCGGATCATGTGGGGACGGCTGGCCACGATCTCCTCGGCCGGGGAGCCGAAGACTTTGATCGTGCCCTTCAGGCCGTGCTTGTCGATGGCCTCCTTGACGGCGATCGCGGCCGCCGCGGCGGCTGTGCACATGGTGTTATGGCCGCAGCCGTGGCCGGGCGCGCCCTCGACAAGCGGATCTTGGGCGGGGACGCGGGCCTTCTGGGACAGCATGGGCAGGGCGTCGAACTCGCCCAGGAGGCCGATCACGGGCTTTCCTGATCCGTAGGTGGCGACGAAGCAGGTCGGCATGCCGGCCAGGCCGCGCTCGACCTTGAAGCCGGCCTGTTCCAGGGTGTCGGCCAGGAGCTTGGAGGACCGGACCTCCTGAAGGCCGAGTTCGGCATAGGACCAGATGGCGTCCGAAATCCGGCCGAACTTCTCCACGGTCTCGGGCTTCCCGAGCCAGTCGAGGACGGTCTGTTTCTCCGGGACGATTTTGGGCTTGGCCGGAGCCTGGTCAGTCGCCGTCTTTGCCGCCGTTACAGGAGAAGCGGCGGCAACGGCGACGAGGCCGAGCGCGAGAAACATCAAGAGGGCGGATGCGATCGTCTTTCTCATGAAACCTCCCGAGGATGCGGACTCTCGTCCCGTCGCCCGACGCGGATGGAAAGGGTGGACGCGGTCCGTTCTCATTCTCCGATGATTTTCACCAGGACCCGCTTCCGCCGCCGGCCGTCGAATTCCCCGTAGAAGATCTGCTCCCAGGGCCCGAAGTCCAGCCGGCCGTCTGTAACGGCCACCACGACTTCGCGGCCCATGACCTGGCGCTTGAGGTGGGCGTCGGCGTTGTCCTCGCCCGTGTTGTGGCCGTAGGACGCCACCGGTTCGTGGGGGGCCAGCTTTTCGAGCCAGACTTCGAAATCGCGGTGCAGGCCGGATTCGTCGTCGTTGATGAAAACTGAGGCGGTGATGTGCATGGCGTTGACCAGGCACAGCCCCTCCCGGATCCGGCTTTCGCGCAGGGCGGCCTCGACCTGGGGGGTGATGTTGACGAACCCGCGCCGGGCGGGGACGTTGAACCAGAGCTCCTGGCGGAAGCTTTTCATGGCGAGGGCTATTTATATACGATGGGGTAAGGTGCTGTCAACGGACCTGATGCATGGGTCCGGCATGGGGTAGGTCCCCGGCTCCCTGGGGAACCAGTCCCGTCGGTTCCCCCCCATCCTAAGCTTGAAGGCTTAGGATGGGGCCCCCTCTCCGCTATGGGAGCCTTGGGGCCAACCCCATACCGGACCCATGTTCCATGTTTCTTGACAAGCCGCGCTCCGGGGCGTATTATGACTCACTAGTATAAATATGACCGGTTGGTCGAATTTCTGGGCTTCGGGCCCGGCGCCGGCCGAGGATGCGTGAAAAATATGAGCGTCAAAGAGCGGCGGGAACGCGAAGAGAAGGCCCGGCTGGCCTCCATCCTGGAAGCCGCCGAAAAGGTCTTCGCCCGCAGCGGCTACTACCAGGCCCGGATGGACGACATCGCCGAGGAGGCCGAGCTCGCGAAGGGAACCCTCTATTATTATTTCAAGAGCAAGGACGAGATCTATGTCGCCCTCCTGAAGCGGGAAGCCAAAAAGGTCCATGAGGAGATCCGGCGCCTCATCACCGAGGATTCCCCGCTCTTCCAGGATCTCCAGCGGGCCTTCGCCTTCTACCTCGGATATTTCGACAAGAACCCCGCATATCTCAAGATGTTCCTGCCCTGCATGTGCGGGACGATCCGATTCGAGAGCGGCGTCGATTTTCAGAGTACCGCGATCGGCAAGGTCCCCGAGGGGGCGTTCATCGGAGAGACCCTCAAGAAGAAGCTTCACCGGGAAGGTCTGCCCCTCAGCCCCGAGGACATGATGAAATTCCTGAAGACCTTGCAAATCGGGATCGGCGTCAAGCTCCTCGAGGGCCACAAGGACGAGGCCAAGGCCGCCGTCCGATTTTTTCTCGATCTCATGAAACGCGTCATGGAGGAAGTGAAATGACCCATCGTCCTTTCCGAATCGCCGTCGTCCTGTTCCTCGCGTCCGCGATAATCGGGCCGGCCAGCGCCCAGGACAAGATGGCCCTGAAGGACGCCGTCGATCTCGTGCTGAAGACCAATCAGCAGGTCCAGATCGCGGCGGAGGCCATCATCGGGGCGGAATACAAGATCACCGAGTCGAAGAGCCAATACTGGCCCCAGGTCAGCGTCGCGGGCAGCTACACCCGGATGAGCCTCTTCGGGACGTTCTCCCTCCCGTACAACGGTCAGATCATGACCATCCAGTTCGGCACGCCCAACAACTACAACATGCGGGCCTCGGTCATGGAGCAGGTCTTCAACTGGGGTCGGACCGCGCGGACGGTCGAGATGAACAAGGCCGGGCTCGACCTGGCCCAGGACGGTGTCCTTCTGACCAAGCACCTGCTGGGCTACCAGATCGTCCCCCTGTTCTATGGGACGGTCTTCTTCCAAGAGGCGATCAAGGTCCTCGACGACAACTTGAAGGCCTTCGAGCAGAAGCTGGCCTCGACGAAACAGCGCTACGACGCGGGCCTGGCCTCGAGCTTCGACGTCAACCTCCTTCAAGTCCAGATCAGCGCCGTGCGCGGCCAAAAGGTCGATTTCGAGAACAACATCGACAAGTTCCGGATCACGTTCAACGCCCTCACCGGCCGCGACGAGAAGACGCCCTTCGAGCCGGACGCGGAGCTCGTCCTCAAAGCGGCGGCGTTCGACAAGGAGGCCCTCCTCAAGGAAGCTCTCGCCGGCCGGATCGAATTCCAGCAGATCGCTCACCAGTCGGACCTGAGCCGGGCGTCGCTCGGTCTGGCCAAGACGGGCGACAAGCCGACCGTGAACGCGATGTTCAATTACGAGTTCCGCAACGGGTTCATGCCCGAGATGAACATAATCAAGGGCAACTGGACGGCCGCCCTCTCGATAACGTACCCGGCCTTCGACGGGAGGCGGACCGCGGCCCAGGTCGCCCAGGTCGAATCCGGGCTGAAGGCGATCGAGCTCCGGCGGACGGACCTCGAGCGCAACGTGGCGCTCGAGATCGAGACGCTCCTCTCCGACCTGGCCGCCACGGAGCAGAAGCTCGACATCGAAAAGGTCAAGATCAAGCAGGCCGAGGACACGCTCCGGATCGCCGAGGAGCGGTACCGGAACGGCCTCCAGAGCGCCACGGAGCTCGTGGACGCCCAGAACGCGCTGGAGAGCGCCAAGCTCAATGTCCTCCAGCTTACTTACAACCATATCCTGAGCGAATTCAGCCTGTTCCGCGCGTGTGGGAGGAAAATATGAAAATCGGAAGAATCATCATCGTCCTGATCGTGATCGGCCTCGTGGCATTTATCGGCTACCGGGCCAACCAGAACATCCAGGCCAAGAAGTTGGCCGCCGGCCAGCCCGCCCCCGAAACCGTCGTTCCGGTCGAGGTCGTGGCGCCGGCCAAGATGGACATCGCCGACAAGGTCCACGCCGTGGGCAGCATCCAGTCGGACGCCGAGGTTTCCATTTTCTCCAAAGTGGCGGGCAAGATCGCCAACAACCTGGTCAAGATGGGCAGCGTAATCACCCCCGGCCAGGTCGTGTCCGTGGTCAACCGCGACGAGGTCGGCTACGACTACAAGCCCTATGAGGTGAAAAGCGACGCGAAGGGCGTCGTGGCCCGGATCCTCCTCAATCCCGGCGCCTCGGTCAACCCCAATACGCCGATTCTGAACCTGGTCGACATCGACCTGGTCAAGGTCGTGGCGGCCGTGGACGAGAAAAAGATCCGGTTCATCGGGATGGGGCAGGGCGCCCGCGTGACGCTCGAGGCCTACCCGGGTGAGATCTTCGGGGCCAAGGTCACGAATATCAGTCCGGTCGGCAACCCCGTCAGCCGGACGATCGACGTCGAACTGAGCATCCCCAATCCGACCCACCGGATCAAGCCGGGGATGTACGTCGAGGTAGAGTGGACGATCAGCACCCGGCCGGCGACCGTCGTCCCGCTCGCGTCCGTGGTCGACCGGGGCGGGCAAAAATATGTCTTCCTGGCCGCCGAAGGACAGGCCAAGATGACGCCCGTGACCGTTGGGGCCGTCGCCGGCGACGTCATCGAAATCGTGTCCGGCCTCGCGGGCGGCGAGAAGGTCATCACCACCGGCGCCGGCCAGCTCAACGACAAAGACAAGATCAAGGTGGTCGAGCGGTCGACCTCCGCCATCTGAAGGACGTTCCGTCCATGAGAATCGCCGATATTTCCATCAAGCAGCCCGTCTTCATCACCATGGTCGTCGCCGCCCTGGTGGTCGTGGGCGTCCTGTCGTACAGCCGCCTCGGCGTCGACCTGATGCCCGACGTCACCCTGCCGATCGTGGCGGTGACGATCGCCAATCCGGGGGTAGGACCTGAGGAAATGGAGTCCCAGGTCACGAAGCCGATCGAAGACGCCCTGAGCACCATCAACGGCCTGGACAAGATCACCTCGACGTCCGCCGAGGGCGTGTCGGTGATCGTGGCTTCGTTCGTCCTGGAGAAGGACGCCCAGGTGGCCTCGACCGAGGTCCGGGAGAAGGTGGCCGCCATCCGCAACACCCTGCCCCGGGAAATCATCGAGCCCGTCATCAATAAATTCGACCCGTCCGCGACGCCGATCGTGTCCTACTCGATCCTCAGCCGGAGCGGCCGGATGTCCCTGGCCGAGGTTCGGGCGTTTCTCGACGACAAGATCAAGCCCCAGATCCAGCAGGTGGACGGTGTCGGGGGCGTCGACCTCATCGGCGGCCTGGAGCGGGAGATCCAGGTCGAGGTCAACCTCGATCGGATGAACGCCCAGGGCATCTCCATCGCCCAGGTCACCCAGGCGATCCGGAGCGAAAACCTGAACCTGCCCGCCGGCCGGGTCACGGAAAAATCGCAGGACTTCCTCGTCCGGACGAAGGCCGAGTTCAAGAGCCTTCCCGAAATGCTCGACATCGTCGTGGCCAACGTCGCCGGAACCCCGGTTCACTTGCGGGACATCGCCGTGGTCAAGGACGACTTCAAGACCAAGCGGACGATCTCCCGGATCAACGGCCGGGAATGCGTCACCCTCGTCGTCCAAAAGCAGTCGGGGACGAACACGGTCAAGGTGGCCGACCAGGTCAACAAGATGACCGCCTCCGTCCAGAAGTCCAATCCTGAACTGGAGATCCACACGGCCACGGACTCGTCCATCATGATCAAGGATTCCCGGGACGACGTCATCAACAGTCTGATCCTCGGCATCTTCTTCGCCGGACTCGTCGTCCTCTTCTCTTTCGGGGACCTGCGCAACACCCTGATCACGGTCGCCGGTCTGCCGGTCTGCATCATCGCCGCTTTCGGCGTCATGGGCCTGCTCGGCTACACGGTGAACATCATCACTCTCCTGGCCCTGAGCCTGTCGGTCGGCCTTCTGATCGACGATGCCATCGTCGTCCGGGAGAACATCTTCCGCCACATGGAAAAGCTGGGGGAGGATCCGCGCAAAGCGGCGAGCGAGGGGACGTCGGAGGTCGGCCTGGCCGTCACGGCCACGACAATGACCATCGTCGCCGTCTTCCTGCCGGTCGCCTTCACCACGGGCATCGCCGGCAAGTTCTTCCGCCAGTTCGGGGTGACGGTCGCGGCCGCGGTCCTGATCTCCCTCTTCGAGGCGTTCACCTTCGCCCCGATGCTCTCGGCCTACTTCTTCAAGAAGTCCCAGCGCACCGAGCGGAAAACCCTCTCCTCGCGGTTCCAGAACATGGTCACGAAATTCTACGACGGATTGGGGGCCCACTACCGCCCCGTCCTGCGCTGGGCCCTGACCCATCGCAAGACCATGATGTTTCTGACGACGGTGGTCTTCTTCATCAGCGCCTATCTCTTCACCGTCGTCGGCACCGGCGGGACCCCGCACGGGGAGCGGCCGGAGTTCAACCTCGTGGTCCAGACGGCCTCGGGCAGCTCCCTCGACCAAACCGACGCCACCATCCGCTCGATCGAGATGATCCTCCGCAGCCAGCCGGAAATCGGCGACATCGCCACCGTCGTGGGCTCGACCGACGGGTCGTCCGACGTGGCCACGATCAACGTCAAGCTGACCCTGAGCACCAAGGCCTCGCGGGGCTACGAGGACGTCCTCCGGCCCAAGCTCAAGGACGTCGCGGGCGCCGCGATCACGTTCCAGGAAGCGAGCTCCATGGGCGGGGCGGCGTTCGCCTCCATGCAGCAGCTGCCCGTCCAGATCAATCTGAAGGGCACGGACCTTGCCGGCCTGAGCCAGGCAAGCGACCAGGTCCTGCTCGCCCTGCGCAACATCGGCGGGCTGGTCGACGTCAACAGCGACAACCGCCCGCCCAAGCCCGAGCTCCAGATCCAAATCGACCGGGAGCGGGCCTCCCGCCTCGGGACGGGCACGGCCCAGATCGCCGGCATGATGCGCTCGATCGTCGACGGCGATATCGCCTCCAAGTACCGGGAGGGGGAGAAGCTTTACGATATCCGCGTCCGGGCAACGGAAGACATCCGCTTCAACCTGGAGCGGCTCGGCCGGGTCTACCTGTCCACCATGCGGGGCGGGACCATCACCCTCGATCAGGTCGGGGGCCTCCGGACGGTCAACGGTCCGACCCAAATCAGGCGCTCCGACCGGACCCGCCAGATTATGATCGGGGCCAACATCCTCAGGGGCCGGGCGCTCAATGACATCACCAAGAAGGTCAACGCCACCCTGGCCGCCATCCAGTACCCCCAGGGCGTCACTTACCAGTTCGGCGGACAGGTCGAACAGAACCGGAAGATGTTCGCTTCGCTCGGCCTGGCCCTGGCCCTGGCCGTCGTCTTCGTCTATATGGTGCTGGCGTCCCAGTTCGGATCGTTCATCCAGCCGTTCGCCCTCATGCTCGCCCTGCCCCTTTCAATCATCGGGGCCGTGCTCGGCCTCCTGTTGGCCAACAAGCTCTTCGACATGGTGGCTTTCATCGGCCTGATCATGCTCATGGGCCTCGTGACGAAGAACTCCATCCTTCTCATCGATTACCTGAACATCCTCAGGCGGAGGGGGATGAAGCGGTTCGAGGCGATCATCGAGGCCGGCTCGACCCGGCTCAGGCCGATCCTCATGACCTCGCTGGCGATGATCCTGGCCATGATCCCGGTCGCCGCTGGCGTCGGAACGAGCTCCGGCTTCCGGGCGGCGATCGGATATACGATCATCGGCGGGCTGATCAGCTCGACGATCCTGACCCTGGTCGTCGTCCCGGTCGTCTATTCGATCCTGGACGATCTCGTTTTGAAAGTGATGCGCAAGAAAAAATCAGACGTATAGGCTGATTTCCAACGGCTCATCGTAGCATTCCCACTGGTGGCCGGACGTCATGTCGAAAGCGACTTCGGGATCGGTGAGCTTGCCGCCTTTGCTGAAGATGAGATTGCATGTGCCGTATACTTCCGCGATCATGTCGTAGCGAAGATAGCCGGATTTTCCGTACATGAGGAAATCGGCCGGCCGGATGCGGATCTTCTTCGGGTCGAACACGTATTCCACCCTGGTCAGACCGCGGCTTTTGGCCCGTTCCCAGAACCCCTGAATTTCCTTTTTTCCGTGATACGATTTGCGTCTCAACGGCAGCTTCAGCACGGTGTTGTCCGAGAGCTTCTTGTCCAGGACGCTCAAATTCAGGGTCTCGAGCCGTGCCAGCCTGGCGATGACTTTTGTTTTGAAAAGTTTCACCTTCTTGGGATCCAGTTTCGCCATCGTTACCTCCTTATCGAAAAAATTGGGGCGGTCTGCCCGCTTTTATCGAAATGACCGGGGGCTTGCGCCGCCGGACGCTTCCTACAAATCGCCGTACTTGCGCATCTTGGCCTCGTACAGGGCTTTTTCCGCCTCCACGATCGCCTGAAACCGGGCATCGTCCCGAAGCCCGTCGAAGTAGCGGTTATTGATCAGAAACGGATACCCGTAGAGATAATCCTGGATGAGGTGGAAACTTTCGTCATGGCCCTTTTTGATGTTGAGAATCGCCTCGTCCTTCAAGCCCAGAATGCTGTACGCGCTGGTCGCCTCCAGCAAATAGGGATATTTGTCGTTGCGAAGAAGGGCCAGGGCCCCCTCTCTGTCTCCCTTGGCCGCCAGGTACAAGGCCCGCTGGCGGTCGATCGCGGTCCGCGTGTCGGATGCTATGGGCGTCAGGCTTTCGAGAAGGAGGAGCTCCCGTTCGGCTTCGCCGAAATCCTTCATCAGGATCAGAATCCGGGCGTACGCCAAGCGGACCTTGGGACTCTTCGGCTCGAGGTTCAAGGCCTTGAGGATGAGGCGCAGGCCGCTTTCGTAATCTCCGATCAACCAGTGGCAGCTGGACGCCGCCAGGTAATAGGGAAAGTTCAGCGGATCGAGTTCGATCGCCCGGGTGTAGGACTTGATGGCGTTGCCATACAAACCGATGCTCCGGAGAAACGAACCGGCGCTGAAGAACGCTTCGGCGTTATTGGAATCGAGCAGGAGGGCTTTCTTGAACTGGTTGTAAGCGCCGTCGAAGTCCTTCCGGTGAAACGCGGCCCATCCCAGGCCGGCGTGGACGTCGGAGCTCAAGTCGTCCTTGGCCGCCGCCGTTTGAAAATAATGGATCATGGCCGCCAAGTCCTCCTGCTTCTTGGTTTGGACATAGCGCGATTCGTAAAGGTTGCCAAGTCCCAGATAGGTCAGGAGATAATTCGGATCGAGGACGGCGGCTTCCTGGTATAGGGTTAGGGCGGTCTGGAATTCCTCCACCCGCCGGGTGTCACGGTAGGATATCTGGCGTGCTTGGGCGCCATGCACCAGAATATACGCGTCGACGTTTTCCGTGTCCCGCTTCCGGAGACGCTGCAGCTCGGCCGGGTTGAATGGCCGGTTGAGCTGGGCGGCAACGTCGCCCGCGATTTTATCCCGGACCTGGGAAAGATTGTCTCCAACTTTGTGCTCATAGGGGTGCTGCCAGGTCATGCGTTCGGTCCGGGCGTCGATCAGGCTGACGTTGATTCGGATAACGGTTTTTTCGATAAGAATCGTGCCTTCGAGATATTTTTCGACATTGAGAGGGGTCGCGATCCGACCCGGTTCCTTCCGGGCGGCGGCGAATTGCTCCGAGGAAAAACCGCTGATGACATTGAGATCTCCGATGATGGCCAGCTGTGTCCGGACGTCGTCGGCCAGCCCCTTCCACGGATCGGCCAGGTTGGGATCCAGGCTGACGATCTTGAAAGGAAGGATGGCGATCGAATTCTTCAGCACCGGCGCAGCGGGCGAAGGCGATGCGCCGGGACTCGGACGGATTCCGGCCGCGGACTTGTGAAAGAGGATGTATCCGAGGGCCGCCAGCAGAATGACACCCGGGAGGATGACGGCCGCGCGGCGGGCGAGGATCCGCCGAGGCCGGTCGGACACCGTCGAAGAGGTCCGATCCGGGCCCCTCGGAGCATTCGAGGTCTTGATCCGGATCGCGTCCAGTTTGGCCAGGATCTCCCCGGCCTGCTGCGGCCTCCGGGCTTTGTCCTTGGCGAGACATTGCAGGATCAGAGCCTCCAGCTCGGCTGGGACTCTGGGATTCAGCTCTCCCGGGGGCGGGGGCGATGAGATCTTGTGTTTGAGGGCGACGCTGAGCGGCGTATCTCCGGTGAACGGACGCTTTCCCGTCACCATTTCGTAGAGGACGAGGCCGAAGGCGTAGATATCCGAACGTTCGTCGGCGGGCTGTCCATCCACCTGCTCCGGCGACATATACTCGGGCGTTCCCATCGGCCGGCCGTCGCCTGTCACCCCTTCAGCTTGAACGGATCGGGCGAGGCCGAAATCCATGATCTTGGCCGTCCCCGACTCGTCGATGAGGATGTTGTGGGGCTTGAGATCGCGGTGGATGACGCCCAGGCGGTGGGCCGCGGCCAGGCCCTCCGCGATCTGGCGGGCGTAGTCGACGGCGGTCTCGGGGGCCAGGGGGCCGGTCATGCGGATCATCAGGGCCAGGTTTTTCCCCGGCACGTATTCCATGGTCAGAAAGGGCGTTCCCCCGTCCTCGCCGATGTCGAACACCCGGCAGACGTGGGGATGGGTGATCTGGCGGGCGAGTTTCAATTCGTTCCGGAAGCGCTCGATAACCGTCCTGTCCCGTGCGATTTCCGGGCGGATGATCTTGAGGGCGATCTTCTCCTGGACTTTGGTGTCGAACGCCTTGTAGACCTTCCCCATGCCGCCCTGGCCGATCTCCTCGATGATCCGGTAGCGGCCGGCGAAGAGGGACCCGGTCGCGAACGCGTCGGGAGGAGGGAAGAACGTCAGGGTGCCGCCGGCCGGCGGCTCGCCGGGCAGGGCCGTTCCACAGGAGGCGCAGTACCGGCTGGTCTGGCTGTTTCCCTTATGGCAACGCGGGCATTCCACCCTATTTCCCCCTGACGGCCATCGATGGGCCCACTATAGTCCAGAGTCGGAGGAGAGTCAACTCGGAGGGATGATTCACGCTGGCCCTTTCGGCCGGTCCTTTTTCAGCCTTTCAACGCCTTGGCAATGTCCTCGATCAGGGGTTTCGAGCCGACGTAAAGTGTCGTCCGCTGGTGCGGCTGCTCGGGGACGATGTCCAGGATCGACGTTCCGCTCTCGTCGATGGCCGCCCCGCCGGCTTCGTGGGCCATGCAGGCTACGACCGCGGCCTCGTACAACAGGCGGAGCTTGCCCTGCGGCCGGTTCTTCTTGGGATCGGGATGGTTCACGATGGCCGGATAAAGGAACATCCCGCCGTTGTTCAGGATCCGGTGGAAGTCGCCGGCCAGGGCCCCCATATAGCGGAAGGCGTACTTGCCCTCATTTTCGGCGATCCAGTTCTGGACGGGGAGAGCGAAGGTTCGCCGGTTGGCGGAGTTGAACGACAGTTCCCAGGTTTTGCGGTTTTCCGGGACGAAGATCTGGGTGGGCTTGACGTAGTTGAACGTCTCGTCGATGTGAAACCGCCAACAGCCCGCCCCGTGGAGGGCGATGGTGAATGTTCCGGTGGGGATAACGAACATGCCGGCGGCGATGAACTCCCGTCCGGCCCGCAGATGCATGTCCTCCTTGCTGTTGATGTCGCGCTTGGCCACGCCGAACAGGAAACCGATCGGCAGGCTGTGAGGCACGTTCGAGGACCCGTCCATGGGGTCGTAATAGACGAAATACCGGCCTCCTTCCTCGTTCATCCGGATGATCTCTTCCTCCTCCTCGCCCACGGCGTGGATGACGCGGCCCGACCTCGCCAGGTTATGCTTGACGAGCTCGTTGGCGATCATGTCCATGTGGAGGACGTCCTCGCCCTGGATGTTGACCGTGCCTTCCATCCCGAGGTCGCCCCGGAGGGCCCCGGTGGAATAGTAGAATTGGATGCGCTTGCCCGCGTTCATGATCGAATTCATCAGAATCAGGAAGTGGTAGCTCCTCCCATGGCGCTCCTGATGCTCAAGCAGAAAATCCATGAACGTTTTTTCAAACAGCAGCATGCGGCCTCCTCCCTTCAGATTTGCTGACCCGAAACGCAGTTCATTTCGGCGGGTTCACTATAGCGTTTTTTTTCAAGTTCGACAAGCCTGTTTTCGCTTTTGCCCAAGCGGGAGCGTGCCGTGGCGATGATCATGAACGGTATCGGCCGACAACCAGGTAGAGCAGCCCGAACGAGTTCAGAAGGACCAGGGCCCGGAAGAGGGCCGGCAGCCCCGCGAGCGGGATGAGGACCGCGGAGAGGGCTACCGCGGCTGCGAACGAGCCCAGCAGATCGGCGGTATAAGCCGTTCCCGGCCGGTCCGCCGCGTCCGGCGCGAGCGCGGCCGCGACGACAAAGAAGTCGCCGCCGAGAACGCCCAGGACGAAGAGCGAGGCCCCGAGGACGAGCCCGGCGGGCCGCCCTCCGATCAGGAACTCGAGGGCAAGGACGAGGGTGAGGAGGCCGGCCTGGAGGAGGATGACCTGCGCCGGCCGGAACGCTTTTCTCGATGCGCCGCGAAGGGCTCCCAGGGCGAGACCGGCCATATACGCCGCGAGGAGGGCCGCGATCCGGCCGTAGACGATGCCGTGCAGGGTCTGATAGCGGATGAGGACCATGAGCTCGACGGCCATCGTCGTCAGCCCCATGAGGGCCACCGGCAACGCGGCCCGGCCTGCCGCCGGGGCCTTCCAGAGAAAACCGGCGAGGAGGAGGACGGCGATCAAGAGCGGGATGTCGATCAGCCGGCGGGACGGGACATTCGCTAGGGCGTCGAGCAGCCGGGCCTCCCAACCCCGGAATTGCTCGCTCCACAGGACGGCATGGAAGTAATAGTTCACCGGGTGAAGGTCGGTGTTGAGGATGCGCGGACCGGATTCGAGGGCCTTCCTCAGGGCTTCGACCCTCCACGGATGGAGCCGGGCCCCGATCTGGCCCGGCGTAACGTATTTCGTCCGCACGTCCGCCTCGGTGAGGCGCTGCGCGAGAAGATCGCTCCGGACTGTGAGCGGATGGTCGGCGGCCAGAAAGATATTGGAATCGCCGGGGACGACCGCGACCTCGGGAAACGCCGCGCGGAGCGTGGCCTCCATGGTCGCCAGAAAGCGCCGCAGAGGCGGGGCGATGTAGTTCTCGGCCGAAGGCACCCGGAACGAGAAGACCCCGCCGTCCGCGAGCCGGCCGCGCGCCGCGCGGAAGAATTCGAGGGTGTAGAATCGGTTGATCTGGGCGGTGGCGGGCTCGGGGAGGTCGAGGATGATGGCATCGTATCGCTCCCAGGTCGATTCCAGGAACGCCCGGCCGTCCGTGAGCACGATCCGGACGCGGGGGTCATGGAGCGCGCTTTTCTCCCGGTCCCCAAGAAATTCTTCCGAAAGGCGGATGATGTCGGGGTCGAGCTCGACGTAATCGATCTCGGTCCGGGGGTATTTCAGCAGCTCGGCGAGTCCGCCGCCGACGCCGCCGCCGACGAGGAGCACCCGGCGGGCGGTGGGGTTCTGGAGAAGGGCGAAGTGGACGGCCTCTTCCGCCGCAGCCGTGTCCGGTGAGGAATAGACCCGGAAACCATTGCTGTAAAGGCTGACCTGCTCGGCCGTCCGGATGACGCTGAGCTGACCGTATGGACCGTCATGCGCCCGGACGAGCTCGAAGGGCTTCCAGAACAGCTTTTGGCTCGGGCCATCGAAGACGGCGAAGGCGGCCAAGAGGAAGACGACGACCAACGCGGCGGCGCGCTTCGTCAGGAGGGCCAGGGCGACGACGACGACGGTCCCGAGAACGGCCAGGCCCCGCCAGTTTGAGAGCCGGGGGACCAGGACGAGCGAAGCGGCCAGGCCGCCCGCCGCCGCACCGGCCGATTCCCAAAGATAGACGCGGGCCAGCGGGCCTTCGCGCCTCGCCACTTGGACGAAGGCCGCTCCGAGGGGCGCATTCAGCAGGAATGTCAGGCCGAGGGCGAACAGGCCCGCCGGGAGGAGTCCGGTGAGCTCACCGGGCAGGGTTCCGAGCACGAAGCGGGAGAGGCGAAGCCCGGCGAAAACGAGGGGGGCGAGGGCCGTGACCGCGAGAAGAAGGGCGGAAGGCGACGGCTTTGCGAACCGGCGTCTCGACGCCCAGAGGCTGCCCATTCCCCCCCAGAGCAGCCAGCCAGCCAGGACGAAACCGAAGACGAGCTCGCTCCCATAGAAATGGGCGGCGAATTCGCGGAGGAGGAGGATCTGGAGCGACGAGGCGAGAAAGCCCAGGAGGAAGGCCGGGGGAGAGAACCTCAGGCCCAGATCCCCGGGACCGGGTTTTGACAGTTCGGACACTTGCCTCCCTTGATCTCGTTCGTTTCGACGGCGAAGCCGCGCCGTCGGATCAGGGTCGTCCGGCAGCTCGGGCAGAACGTGTTCTCTCCCTCGTCGCCGGGGATGTTACCCGTATAGACATAGTGCAGCCCTTCTTCGAGGGCGACCCGCCGCAGCGCCTGGAGCGTCGAGATCGGGGTCGGCGGCAGGTTCTTGATGAGATACATCGGCGTGAAGCGGGTGAAGTGGAGGGGAACGTCGGTCCCCGCCTCCTTGAGGATCCATTGGGCCATCTTCCGCACTTCCCGGGGGTCGTCGTTGAGCGTCGGGATAACCAGATAGACGATTTCGAGCCAGGTCTTCCGCCGGGCGAGGAGCTTGATCGCGTCGAGGACGGGGGCGAGGTCGCCCCGGACATAGGTCTTGTAGAAGTCCGAGGTGAAGGCCTTGAGGTCGATCTTCACCGCATCCACGACCTTGGCCAGGGCATCCAGGGGCTCGGGATTGATGTGGCCGCCCGAGACGACGACGCTCCGGAGCTTCCGGCGCCGGGCCTCGACCGCGGTATCGAACATGTATTCGTAGAAGACGGTGGGCTCGGAGTAGGTGAAAGCGATCGAGGGACAGCCGGAGGCCTCCGCGGCGGCGGCGACCTCCCCGGGCGGGAAATCGACGGCCGTCACCTGCTCGGGGCGGGATTGGGAGATCTCCCAGTTCTGGCAGAATTTGCAGTTGACGTTGCAGCCGGCCGTGGCGAACGAGAGGGCCGTCGTCCCCGGCAAGACGTGGAAGAAGGGCTTCTTCTCGATCGGATCGATGTTCCGGGCGCAGGCTTTGCCGTAGACCAGGGTGTAATAGGTCCCGCCGTCGTTTTCCCGGACGCCGCAGTATCCCCGCTCCTTGTCGCCCAGTTTGCATCGGCGCGGGCAGAGCAGGCATTCGATCTCGCGGTCGGGCAATTTCCGGTAATAGCGGGCTTCCACGTGGGACAGGTTGGCCGTGGTCTGAAATGCATAGAGGTTTTCGAGGAAGGGGCCGGAGGCCGCGGCCAGAGCGACGCCCGTCCCCGCGGCCGTCTTGAGGAACGAGCGGCGGTCCATGGAATCCATTATACCTCGTCCTCGACGATTCGGATATCGGCCTCGGCGGCCCGCCCCAGCCCCATCCGCTCGGCGGTCAGGAGATAGCGGGGAGGCCGCTCCTCCTCCTCGAGCGTCGGGAGACCCTTTCCCTTCCGCAGCCGTTCGAGGAGCCGCCAGCCGACCGCGTCGACGGCCACGGGGTCCGTGCCGAAGACGAGGGTCTCGGCCGTCTCGGCCCAGCGGGCGTGGTATGAGGGCCCGCGGTGGCATTGGACGACGAGGGCGTCGAGGACGGTCAGGCGGTGGCGCGTCCGGACCGGGGGCGCGTCGAACAGCTCCGCCACGAACGGATCGCAGTTCTGGTCGTGGTACTTGTTGGGATTGTGGATCGCGCCAAAATAGTTCTTGAGTCCGGCGGTCACGCCGGCCAAGCCGTGGTCTTTCAGAACGGCGAAACTCACCGACGCCGTCACGAGATCGGTCAGGACGGCCGAAAAGCGGCTTCCGATGCTGCGGTGGATGAAGGGCTCCGGCCCGTAGCCCACGCCGGCCGTATCCGTTCCGAGGATGCGGAGGCCGCCGCCGGCGGCGTTCAGCGGATAGCCGGCCGCCTTGAGCTCGCGGTTCGTGCGGTCCCAAATCACGACGTTCTTTTCGGGGATGCCGATTCGGGAAAAAAGGCGGGCGAAGGGGAGAGTAACGTCCGGGAGGGAGGTGAGCTCCCGTCCAGCAATCGTGTTGATCTTCACGCCTACCCGGTCGGAGGGAGAAAAGAGGGCCCGGAGTCCCGCTGCGGTATCGGCCTGGTCCGTGAGCAGACCGATACCACGGTCGTACATCCGGGCGAGGACGGGGGCGGCGATTTCCCCTTTCCGGGGGCAAACGCCCCGGCCCCGGACGATCACGACGGACGGCGCAGACATCGGTTCTCAAGTACCACGTCGGCTCGGCCTTGTCAATTCGACAGGATGCGTTTATATTAGGACGGTCCACTTCCGCCGCGAAGGCTCGTCCCTTGACCAAGGAGTATCCCGATGGTCTTTCGTACTTTGAAAACGGTCTGGATGGCGGCCCTTATGTTCGGTTTGGCTTTCGTCGCCGGCAACCCGGTCGTCGCAGAAGCGTCGTTCGCAACGACCGGGTCGTCCGCGTTGAAGGACATGCTCCCCCGGCTCGCGGATTGGCGGCCGACGGAGGAGGCGCGCACCTATGACCCCGCGTCTCTCTTCGAATACATCGACGGCGCCGCGGAAGCGTACATCAGCTACGATTTCAAGGAGCTCGCCGTCGGGAATTATCAGCACGGCGGGTCGAAGGCCGCGATGACGGTCGAAATCTACGACATGGGGACCCCTCTCGACGCCTTCGGCATCTACAGCGCCGAACGGTTTCCGGAGAGCCGGTTCGTCGCGGTCGGAATCCAGGGCTACATGGAGGAAGGCTCGCTGAATTTCCTGGCCGGGCGCTATTACGTCAAGCTGCTGGGCTACGAAGGCGGGGACAAGACCGAGGCGCATTTGAAATCCTACGGCGCGGCGATCGCGTCCAAGATCAAGGACCCGGCATCGTTCCCGGCCCTCCTCAAGGCTTTTCCGGCGCAGGGGCTCGTGGCCGACAGCGAGAAATACGTCGCCCGCAATTTCATGGGCTTCAAGTTCCTGAACCGGGGCTACGGGGCGGCCTACAAGCGGGACGGCCAGGAATTCGACGCCTTCGTGATCGAGGCCAAATCGGTCGAAGATGCGATCGCGATGCTCAAACAATTTGCCGACAATTTCGCCAAATCGGGAAAGGCCGAGAAAGCGGGGGCCGGTTATCGAATCCAGGACGCCTATCTCAAGAACATCCTCGTGGCTCCCGTCGGGGCATTTCTCTGCGGTGTGACCAAGATCAGGGACGGGGGAGAAGCGGCGGGGGAAAAAGTCCTCCGGGGCTTGATTCAGGCCCTGGGCAGGAAATAAGAGATTGGCCTCGGAAGGCTTTCGGACGGGTGCGTTCCCAGGAAAAGGGCGGGCGAAAAGCCGGGGGTTGAACGCGTGAAGAGAGTTGGTTACAATAGGCCGGTGGAAAGCAACAAGGCCCTGACGGTTTCGAACGTCATCGTGGCCGTCTTCGTCGCGGGCCTCGTCCTGAAATTCGCCCGGACCGTCTTCTTCCCGTTTTTCCTGGCCCTCTTCTTCTATTTCGTGCTGTCGCCCGTCCTCAATTTCCTGACCAACCTGAAAATCCCCCGGCCCGTAGCCGTCTTCATCATCGTCGTCCTCACCTTCCTCATCATCTATCTCCTGGGCTTGATCATCTATTCGAGCGGGGCCGTGTTCGCCGAGGAGCTCCCGACCTACCTCCAAAAGCTCACCAATCTTCTGAACGAGCTCCAAACCGAGCTCAAGCTCCCCCAGACGCACGTCGACCCCCTGAGCTGGCTCAAGGGCCTCGACATGAACCAGGTCGGCTCGTTGTTCCTATCCTCGGCGGGCACGGTGCTCTCCTTCCTGTCGACCTTCTTCCTGGTCCTCATCTTCCTGGTGTTCATGCTCGCCGGCAAGGGGAAGCTGAAAGCCAAGATCAAGGCGTCCTTTGAAAAGGAACAGGCCACCCAGCTGACCTGCATGGTCGATAACATCGAAAACGAGATCCAAAAATACCTCGCCATCAAGACGGTCATGTGCCTTCTGACCGGCTTCCTGACTTTCAGCATCCTCGTCCTCTTCGGAGTGAGATCCGCGGTCATATTCGGCTTCATCACCTTCCTCCTGAACTACATCCCGACCATCGGGGCGATCATCGCCAAAATCCTTCCCTTCGTCTTCACCCTTCTTCAATTCAACAGCCTTCTCAAGGCCGTCTGGCTCCTCGTCATCCTGTTCGTGCTCGACGCGGTCATCGGGTCGCTCCTCGAACCCCGCATGATGGGTCGAGGGCTGGGTCTGAGCCCCCTGGCGATCCTCTTTGCCCTGTTTTTCTGGGGCTGGCTGTGGGGCATCACGGGCATGCTCCTCGCCGTACCGATGCTGGTCATCCTGAAGAGCATTGCCGACAACGTCCCTTCGCTCAAGTTCTTCGGCGCTCTGCTGAGCAAGTAAGGCGGGAAATTCTTTTTATATCGGACAATAATTAGAAGAGGATCACGGCCCGATCATAGCGGCCAGGGGACGGCTATTCCTTGAAAATGAACGTATCCGGGGTCAGCTCTTTGATCTTCTTGCCGAAGAAGCTCTTGAGCGCCTTTTCCGCGGCCTTGAGCTCCGCGCTCTTACGGGACGACCCCGTCGCTTTGGCCAGCGACGTCTTGTTCACCAGGACTTCGACCACGAATTCCTTCCGGTGGTCGGGCCCGATCGTCTTCACCATTTTGTATTGGGGTGCGGGGAGGCCCTCCTTTTGGAGGAACTCCTGGAGGGCGGATTTGTAGTTGTTGATTTCGAAGGTCGAACCCTTTTTGATCGTCTGGAACGAGGGCTGGATGAGCGGCAAAAAAAAGTCCCGGGCGGCCGCATAGCCGCCGTCGAGGTAGATCGCCCCGACCACGGACTCGAAGACATCGGCCAGGATCGTATCCTTCGCCCGGCCGCCGCTCTTCTCCTCGCCGCGGCCGAGTTTCAGGTGGGCGTCGAGCCCGATCGTTTTGGCGAACCGAGCCAAGGCGGCGGTGCTCGTCGCCGAGGACTTCAGCTTGGAGAGGTCCCCCTCGTCCGACTGCGGATACGCCACATAGAAGGCCTCGGCCGAGATGAGGCCGATGACCGAGTCGCCGAGGAACTCAAGCCGCTCGTTGTCCCGGCACGGACCCGCGTTTTCATAGGCGAAGGAACTGTGGGTCAGGGCCAGGGCCAGGAGTTCCGGGTCGCGGAACCGGAGGCCGAGGACCGTCTCCGCATGGGCGGCCTGGGGACGAGCCTTCGCGGCAAAAGTGGACCCCGGGGCAAAGCCCGGGGCTCCGGACAACCCGGTTGTCGCAGACGCCGGGGCGCCGGCCTTTTTGCGTTTCTTCAACAAGAAGCGGATCATGGGCGGAAAGGAAAAACGACGCGCCCGGAGACGATGGTGACGGCCGGGCCGCCCCGGAGCCGCCACCCGTCGAACGGGGTGTTGCGGCCCTTGGAGCAAAAGGCGGCTGCGTCGACCACGGACTCCGCGGCGAGGTCGAGGAGCGTCAAGTCGGCGTCGGCTCCCGGGGCGATCCGGCCCTTGGCCGCGAGCCCTAGAATCCGCGCCGGAGCGGTCGAGGACATTTCGACGAACCGGGACAGGGAAATCACGCCGGCGGACACGAGCCGGTCGAGGAGCACGGGAACCGCCGTCTCGAGGCCGACCATTCCGAACGGGGCCTTTTCGAACGGCGTCGCCTTCTCACCCAAGGTGTGGGGCGCGTGGTCCGTGGCGAACACATCCACCGTCCCGTCCTTAACCGCCTCGAGGAGCGCCTTCCGGTCCTCGGCGCTCCGGAGCGGGGGATTGACCTTGTAGCGCGTGTCGGGCGCCGTCAGCGCGGCGTCGTCGAGGACGAGATGATGGGGGGTCGCCTCGGCCGTGACCTTTACCCCGCGCGCCTTCGCTTCGCGGACGAGCCGGGCCGCGCCGCGGGTGCTGAGATGGGCGATATGGATCCGGGCGCCCAGCTCCTCGGCGAGGAGGATGTCGCGGCGGACCATGGCCTCCTCGGACGCGGCCGGGATGCCGGGAAGCCCGAGGCGGCGCGAGGCCGCGCCCGCGTGGACGACCCCCTCCTCGGCCAAAGCCGCGTCCTCGCAATGGTCTATGATAAGGGCGCCGAGCGCCTTCGCCGCCGCGAGCGCCCGGCGCATGAGCCCCGGATCCTGGATGCACCGGCCATCGTCCGAAAAGGCCGCGGCGCCGGCCGCGATCTGCGAGGCGAAATCGGCGAGCTCGACGCCCCGGAGGCCGAGCGTCAGCGCCCCGATCGGCAGGACGTGGACGAGGCCCCCGGCGGCGGCCCGGGCGAGGATCGTCTCCGTCACCTCCCGCCGGTCGTTCACGGGCGAGGTGTTAGGCATGGCGCAGACCGTGGTGAATCCGCCGGCCGCGGCGGCCCGCGTCCCGGTGGCGATCGTCTCTTTGTGCTCCTGGCCGGGCTCGCGGAGGTGGACGTGCATGTCGATGAAGCCCGGCGCGACGACGAGCCGCGACGCGTCGAGGACGTCCGCTCCGGGCGCGTCGATGCGCGGCCCGACCGCCGCGATCCGGCCGCCCTCGACGAGGACGTCGAGCGCCGCGTCGGTGCCGGAGGCCGGATCGACGACCCGGCCTCCCTTGATGAGCATCCTCACGGTCCGCCTCCTTATTTCCGTCCCTTACTCAGCGCGGCGGGCTCGGTGATGAGGACGTCGTCCCGGCCGTCGATTTCCTTGAGATGGACCTGGACGATTTCGCGCCGGGACGTAGGCAGGAATTTCCCGACGTAGTCCGCCCGGAGCGGGAGCTCGCGATGCCCCCGGTCGATCAAGACCATGAGCTGGATCGACTGGGGCCGGCCCAGGTGGAACAGGCCGTCCATGGCCGCCCGGATCGTCCGGCCGGTCATGAGGACGTCGTCGACGAGGATGACGTCCTTTTTGGAGACGGCGAACGGGATTTCGGTCTTATGGACCATGTTGTGCGTCTCGGTCTCGGTGAAATCGTCGCGGTAGAGGGTGATGTCCATGACGCCCACCGGCACGTCCACCCTCTCCATGTCCTTGATGAGCCGGGCGATCCGTTTCGCGACGTAGATGCCCCGGGTCCGGATGCCGATGATCACCAGGTTCTTGAGGTTGCGGTTGCGCTCGAGGATCTCGGTGGCCATCCTCTGCAGGACGCGGCGGATTTTGGTCGCGTCCATGACGCTGGCTTTGATTTTGGACTGCATGCGCGCGGGTCTCCCTTCAGGACCGGCCGGCGAAATACCGCGCCGCGGCGTCCCGATCCCGCCGGAGGCGGGCGACAAGCGCCCGTTCGCCGGGATAGGCCCGTTCGACGCGGAGCTTCTTGTGGAACCGGACGGTCACGGCTTCGCCGTAGATGTCCTCCTCGAAATCGAGGATGTAGGTTTCGATCGAAACGGCGTTCCGCCCGAAGGTCGGTCGGTCGCCGATGCTGGTCAACGCCGGGTGCGCGTCCCCTTCGATGCAGAAGGTCGTGAAGAAAACGCCCGGGGGGAGGATCTCGTTGGGCGTAGCGATGTTGGCCGTCGGAAAGCCCAGGCGCCGTCCCCGGGAGTCGCCCCGGACGACGTCGCCCTCGAGCTCGAACGGACGGCCGAGGAGGGAGCGGACGGTACCCACGCGACCGGCGGCGAGGAGGGCGCGGATCAGGCTCGAGCTCACCGCCCGGCCTTTCCAGCGCACGGGCGGGACGGCCGCCGCCTCGAAGCCGGCGGTCCTTCCCATGCGGCGGAGCAGGGCGACCCCGCCTTCGCGGCCCTGGCCGAACCGGAATCCGTCGCCGACGACGACCAGTCGCACGCGGAGGGCGTCGATGAGGACCGTGCGGACAAAGGCCTCCGCCGTTAGCCGGGCGAACGATTTGTCGAAGGGCAGCACCAGCGTCATGTCCGTCCCCGCCGCGGCGAGGCCGTCCAGCCTCTGGTCGAGGGTCTGGATCATGGCGATCCGGCCGGACCCGAAGACCCGTTCCGGATGGGGGGAGAACGTCAGGACGCAGGAGGGAAGCTCCAGGTCATGCGCCCGCGTCGTCAGGACGCGGAGGATCTTCCCGTGGCCCCGGTGCAAGCCGTCGAAGTTGCCGATGGCCAGGGCCGAACCTGAAGGAATCGGGGGGACCGCTTCGAGCGAGCGAAAGACCTTCATGCCTCAGATCTTGATGATGTTGGGCTTCTGGAAATCCAGGGGCGGCAGGAATTCCTTGCGATTGTCGTCGTCTTCGTCGTGCGAATGGGAGGTCATGGGGTTTCATATTACTAGGAAGCGCCGAAAAATTCAAGAAATCGGGCGCGGAAATTGCATATAATGTCCCTTGAGAAAATCGAAAAAAGGACGGATCCGCCATGATTGACGCCCATAAAGCCGGGGAAAAGTTTCAGGAACTGGTCGACATCCTGGCCGCCCTGCGCGGTCCCCAAGGGTGCCCCTGGGACAGGGAGCAGAACGAGGCATCGATCGCCGATTACTTCCTCGAGGAGGTCTACGAGGCCCTCGACGCCCTTCGGGAGGGGGATCGGGAAGCCCTGGCCGAGGAGCTGGGCGACGTCCTGATGGAGGTCGTCTTCCTGGCGCGGTTCGCCGAGGAGAAGGGCGAGTTCACCGTGGCCGACGCCCTCGACGGTATCAACCGGAAAATGGTCCGCCGCCATCCCCACGTCTTCGGCGGTGAGAAGGCGGAGTCGGCCGAGCGGGTGCTCGACGCCTGGGTCCGTCGGAAAAAGGAGGAGAAGGGCCGGAGTTCGTACTTCGAAGGCATCTCCTCCCACGCGCCGGCGCTCCTCGCGGCCCTCCAAATCGGGAACCGGGCGGCCGCCTTCGGATTCGACTGGCCGTCGGCCGCCGAGGCGATGAAAAAGGCGCACGAGGAGCTCGGCGAGCTCGAGGAGGCGATGGGGGCGGATGATCCGGCGCGGATCGAGGAGGAGCTGGGCGATTGCTTCGTCGCCCTGGCTAACGTGGCCCGCAAGCTGAAGATGAATCCCGAGTTCGCGCTTCGGCGGGGGAACGCCAAGTTCATCCGCCGCTTCACCGAGCTCGAAGCCAGGCTCGCCGCGGAGGGAAAGGGGCCCGGCCGGGCGACGCTCGAGGACATGGAAGCGGTCTGGGAGCGGATCAAGACCTAGAGGAGCGGCGGCACGGCGGACCGGCCGCCGTGAGCCGCGTCAGACCGTCGCCGTCTCGGTGCTTTTCGTCTTCCGGAGTTTCAGCGCCGCCTTGATAAATTCGTCCAGATCGCCGTCGAGGACGCGATCGGTGTCGCCGGTTTCGACGCGCGTCCGCATGTCTTTGACCATCCGGTAGGGGTGGAGGACGTAGGACCGGATCTGGTTGCCCCAGGCGATATCGGTCTTGGCGTCTTCGAGCAGCTCGACTTTTTCGAGTTTCTTCTTCCGTTCCAGTTCGTAAAGGCGCGCCTTGAGGACCTTCATCGCCGAGGCCTTGTTCTTGTGCTGGGAGCGCTCGTTCTGGCACTGGACCACGATCCCCGTCGGGACATGGGTGATCCGGACGGCCGAATCCGTGGTGTTGACGTGCTGGCCGCCCTTGCCGCCGGCGCGATAGGTGTCGATCCGGAGGTCATCGGGGCTGATGGCGATGTCGATGTCCTCGTCGACCTCCGGATAGACGAAGACCGCGGCGAACGAGGTGTGGCGGCGCTTGTTCGCGTCGAAGGGCGAGATCCGGACGAGGCGATGGACCCCGGTCTCCTGGCTGAGATTGCCGAAGGCGTAATCGCCCTCGATCCGGACGGTGGCGCTCTTCAGTCCGGCTTCTTCCCCCGGGAGCATGTCCAGGATCTCGGTCTTGTAGCCCTTGCGTTCGGCGTAGCGCAAATACATGCGGAGGAGGTACGACGCCCAGTCCTGGGACTCCGTTCCGCCCGCGCCGGGATGGATCGTCAGGATGGCGTTGCGGGCGTCGTCGGCCTCGAAGAACAGAGTCTGGAGCTCAGCCTCCCCCAGGCGCTTGCCGAAGGCGGACAGGCTCAGGTCGAAGTCCCGGTCTACGTTCTCGCCCTCCTTGGCCAGCTCGAGGAGCGTTTCCAGTTCCTCTTTCTGCCCATAGAGGCCGGCCACGGACTGGACGATGCGCTCCAACCGCTTTTTGGTCTGCTGGAGCGCCTGGGACTTTTTCTGATCCTGCCAGACGTCGGGGGAGGACAGCTCGCGGTTCAGGTCCTCGATCTGCTTTTTCTTCTGTTCGTAGTCAAAGAAAACCTCGCAGCTCTTCGAATTTGGCGAAGCCCTCGCGGGCCTTGGCCTCGAGGTCGGTGAAATGTTCGGGTGTTCCGTTGATATTCGGGCTCATGGTCGTCTCGCCAAAAGGGCCACTATAAACAGGAGGCCGCCGATTGTCAAGCAAAGATGGGAGAAGAGGTCGCCGCAGCGGGCGTAGAACGTCAACCCCGACGCGGGGGTGACGGTTTCGGCCAGGAAGGTCCGGACCCCGATCTCGGATTTGACGAGGACGCGGCCGTAGGGGTCGACGACGCCGCTGATGCCCGTTGTCGCCGCGCGGAGCAGGAAGCGGCGGTTCTCCACGGCCCGGAGCACGGCGTTCGCGAAATGCTGGTAGGGCGCGGACGACCGGCCGTACCAGCCGTCGTTGGTGATGGTCACCAGGAAATTCGCCCCGGCCTTCGTGAAGCGGCGGACAAGGTCGGGGAAGATGACCTCGTAGCAGATGGGGGTGCCGAACTTGAAGTTCCGGAACGCGTGGAGCGTCGGTTCGGCGCCCGGCGTGAGCTCGCCGATGGCGTGGGACACCTTTTCGACGAAGCCGAGGAGCTTCTTGTAGGGCGTATATTCGCCGAACGGCACGAGATGCATCTTGGCGTAGGACGTCGTGCCCCGGTCGGGGTTCAGGCACAGCGAGGAGTTGAAATAGAGCTTCCGGTCTGGCGGGCCCGATGTCTCGTTCGTTCCCAGGAGGAGCGACGTCCCCGTCTCCTTGACGAACCGGGTCAGGATGGCTTTGAAGCTCTTGGTGAGCGGGTCGTCGCAGGAGAAGCAAAGGGGGACGGTGAATTCCGGCCAGACCACGAGCTTCGCCCCGGCTTCGGAGGCGCGGCGGGTCAGATCGACGTGGTCCTCGAACAGCGACATGATCTTGTCCGCGCCGGTCTGGGTCCAGTAGACCTCCGACGAGACGTTGCCCTGGATCACGGCCGCGGAGAACGACTCCGCCGTCGGCCGAACGCGGCCGAGGCTGAGGAACCCGCCCAGGTGGACGAGCCCCAGGACGAGGATCCCGGCCAGGAACGGCAGGCGCCGGGAGGTGCGGATCGAATACACGAACAGGCTCTGAAAGAGGACGAGGACGAAGGACACGCCGTAAACGCCGGTAAGGGAGGCGAGCTGGATCAGCGGCAGATTCCGGTACTGGCTGAGTCCGATCAGGCCCCAGGGGAACCCGGTCAGGACATGGGTCAGCAGGTACTCGACCCCGACCCACAGGAACGGAGCCGCGAGAAAGGCCAGGGCGGCCCGCCGCTTGTGAATGACAACGAACACGAGCGCGAACAGCGCCCAGCTCAGCCCGAGAATTATAACGAGCAGGAGATAGACCGAGAGGCTGAGGACGGTCGACATGCCGGCGTAATGGGACGGCACCGCCGGGATCCAGTAGAGGAGGATGCCGTAGAACACCGTCCCCGCGAACCAGCCGGTGAGAAAAGATTTTCGCCTGTCTTTCCGGGAGAGGACGGCCAGAAGGGGGATGAAGGCGATCCAGGCCATGAAGGACCATTCGACCTTGGGAAAGGCCGTCGCGGCCAGGAAACCGCTGAAGGCGGCGAAGACGAGATCGGAAAACTTCATGGCGGCCGCGGGACGGCGTCTAGTCGACGACGATGAAGAAGTCGGTCTTTTTCTTTTTCAGCGCCGCGGCGACCTTGGCCTGGGCGTCGTCAGCCGCGGCGCTGGTTTCATAGGGCCCGATCCGGACCCGGAAGACCGTCTTCCTGTCCGTGGCCAAGGGATCGAGGATGTGGGACGGGAATCCGAGCAGCTCTACCTTCTCGCCGAAGGCCATAGCCGCGGGCTTGTCGCCCCCCGCGCCGATCTGGACGTAGAACCGGCCCTGGGGCTTGGCCGCGGACCCTACGCCGCCCGGTTCGCCCGGCTTGACCGCGAGCTTATCGGCGGGCGTGGCCGGGGGCTTCACGGCCGGCTTATCGGCGGGCTTGTCCGCGGGCTTCCCGACCGGCTTGTCCTGGGGTTTGGCCACCTCGGGTTTCGCGGCTGCGGCCGCGTCGGCGGAGACCGGCGTCTTCGGGGCGGCGGTTTCGGTCTTGGCCGGCACGGCGGCGCCGACCGCAAGCTGGGCCTGCTTTTTGCCGACCGAGATGCCCAGGAGGAAGATGAAGACGCCCAGGACGAGGATGGCCAGGAAGACGACAATCAGCTGGACGCTCGAAAACTGAAGCTCGCGGAACGGTTTGTCTTTGGACATGGGGCTAACGGGTCTCCTCCCAACGGACCGCGGGCGCCTTTCGTGAGGCCCGGCGACCGGGACCGGAATGACAAAAAAGGCCGTCTCCCCGCGATGCGAAAATGCATTTCTTCATGTTGATTTCATTATAGAAAGGAGCTGCCGACAAGTCAATAAATGTCTTGACATTTCACGGCCAATAAACTAATTTTATGTTTTCTCTGAGGAGCTCTCGATGATCAAAAACGACATTGCCCTGGAAATCGAAAAGAAATCCGAATTCAACGGGGCGAAGTCTTTGTTGATCGTCGAAACTATCTTGGAAGCCCTCAAGGACGCGCTCGCCAAGCAGGACAAGGTCGAAATCCGGGGGTTCGGGAGCTTCAAGGTCGTGGCCAAGAAAACCGGCTACGGCCGCGACATCCGCCGCAAGAAACAGATCCATATCACCCAGGGCAAGCGGATCAAGTTCCGTTGCGGCCAGGAGCTGAAGATCCTCTCGCCCAAAGCCGGCGCGTGATCCTCGGTCCACCCGGCGTCCGGCATCCGGCGCCGTCCGGCCCGCTGCCAAGGGGACGATATTGACCGATCGCCGTAAGCCCTCGAATTCGACCGGACTCCGGACTTATTCGCTCCGGTCCCGCAAGAGCAAGGTCGACGTGCGCCGCCTGGCCAAGGCCCCGCGCCCGAACGACTCGATCTCCGGCTTCTTCCGCGGCCTGCCCGACATCCTCGCCGCGGCCGATTTCCGGGAATTCGCTGGCCGGATGGCGAAGGCGAAGGGGCGCCGCCGGGCCCTCCTCTGGGGGATGGGAGCCCACGTCGTCAAGGTCGGGCTCAACCCCGTCATCATCGATCTCATGAAAGACGGATGGGTGTCGGCCCTGGCGTTGAACGGCGCCGGGATCATCCACGATTTCGAGCTGGCCTTCGCCGGCCGGACCTCCGAGGACGTGGAATCCCAGATCAAGTCCGGCCGGTTCGGGATGGCCCGCGAGACCGGCGATCTCCTGAACGAGGCGATAAACGCGGGCGCGGCCGAAGGCCGGGGACTGGGCGAATCGGTCGGCCGGATGATCGGCCGTTCGAAATTCCCGCATCGGAAGCTCAGCCTCCTCGGCGAGGCCTACAATCTTGGCATCCCCGTCACGGTCCACGTCGCCATCGGGACTGACATCATCCACATGCATCCCCGGGCGAACGGCGAAGCGATCGGCGCCGCCTCGCTTCGGGACTTCCACCGCTTCGCCGCGGAGGTCGCCCGCCTCGACGGCGGGGGCGTTTACCTCAACGTGGGATCGGCGGTGCTCCTGCCCGAGGTCTTCCTCAAGGCCGTCGCGCTCGTCCGGAACCGGGGGGGGCGGCTCGACGGGTTTTCCACGGCCGTCTTCGATTTCAACCACCATTATCGTCCCGCGGAGAACGTGGTCCGGCGACCGCTCGGGAAAACGGGAAAAGGGTATTATTTCCTCGGGCACCACGAGATCATGGTCCCTCTGCTCGCCGCCGCCTTGAAAAGCGGCGTCCGCTGACTCAACGTCGCGGCCGGCGGCTCTCCATATCCTGGCGCTTGACCTTCTCGTCAAGAAGAAGGTCTTCATAGAGCGCTTCCGCCTGGGCGACGGTCTCCTCGAGCGAACCCGAAGTGTCGACGATGTAATCGGCGAAATCGAGCTTCTCCTCCGCCGGCATCTGGGCCTCGAGCCGCCGCCGAGCTTCCTCGGGGGAGAGGTTGTCGCGCGCAGCGAGCCGTCGCATCTGGACGTCGGGAGGACAGGTGGCCACCACGATCTTATCGAAGTATTCCGTGAACCCGGCCTCGATCGTGAGCGCCGCCTCGTTGACGAAGATGCGAACTTTGCCTTCCGCCTCGAGCCGGGCGGCGGTTTCGCGCATCGCGGCGAAGACGAGAGGATGGACGATGGCGTTCAGCGCCTCGCGCTCGCGGGCGTCGGCGAAGACGATCGCGCCCAGCTTCCTGCGGTCGATCGTCCCGTCGCGGGCGAGGACCGGCCGGCCGAATCGAGCGAGGATCTTGTCGTAAGCGGGCCGGCCCGGGGTCTGGAGGTCCCGCGCCGCTCGGTCGGCCGCGTGGAGATGGCAGCCGCGTTGGGTGAGGACCTCTCCGACGATGGATTTTCCGGAGGCAATTCCGCCCGTCAGCGAAACGAGGAGCATGGAGGAGGGGGGTTATATCTTCGGACCGGCGACGAAGCCGAAATCCTTGCCGAAGCGGATAGCCACGCCTTGTTTCTTGCCCTTCTTGTCGGGCCGCTCCAGGCGGATCGCCTTGCCCCCCACTTTGAGCTGGATCTTCCGGCCGTCGGTGGCCGACTTGGGCATGTCGATGAGCAGGTCGAATTTGGATCCAACGACGATGCCCGAGGCGAGTTGGAAGAACGCGCCGCCGGAGGAGATGTTCTCGAGCCGGGCCTTTTCCCGGAACTTCGAGCCGTCGGGGAGCGAGCCCTCGACAATGGCCGTCAACGGCAAAAAGAAGCGCCATTCCCGGCGGCGGCGTACGGAGGACGTCAAGGGACGAGCCTTCGCGGACGCCGTGGAGCGGGTCCGCGGGGCGGGGGAGGCGGTCGGGCGGGCGGTCGAGGCGGCTTTCTTCATGGTACTCACACCCTGTTCCTTTCTCATTAAAAGAGGGCCGAATTGATGGCGTAGAGCGCCAGCTGGAGCCGGCTGTGCGTGTCGAGCTTGGCGTAGATGCTCTTGATATGGGACCGGACGGTGTTCTTGCTGATGAAGAGGATGTTGGCAATTTCTTCGTTGCTTTTGCCCTGGCCAATGAGCTTGAGGACCTGGAACTCCGTGGGCGTGAGCTGGTCGAGGGTCTTCTCCTTGAGGTCGCGGCCGACGACCGAGATGATCCGGTCCATGATGCTGCTCATCTTGTCCCGGGGCAGCCAGATCTCGCCCCGGTGGATGACGTGGATGGCCTCGGGGAGCTGGCCCGACGGGTCGTTCAGGTCGAAGTAGCCGCGGGCGCCGACGTTGATCAGGCTGACGATCTCCTCGTGGTTGGGGATGTTGCCGATGAGGAGCATCTGGGACTTGAGCTGGTCCTTGGAGATCTCCCGGATTGCCTTGCAGATCTCGCGTATGTTCGGGAGCGAGTCCGTGCTGGCGAAGAGGATGACGTGCGGCAGGAGCTTGCGGATCGACTCCATGAAGGACTCGATCGTCGATTTCTCGATGTTGACGATGTCGATCTCGGGATCGACCTCCAGGGCCCGGAGGATCCCCGATTGGATCAGGTCCGACGGGCAGAAGACGAGGACCTTGATTTTCGGGGTTTCCGGGAGCGTCGGTTTTCTCTTGTTCATACGGTTTCGGTCCCTTCGGCGATTGGCGTTCTAGATGTCCTCCCGATGGCCCGAATTCTAATCAATCGACCGCGGCCCTGTCAACTCGGGCCCGCGCCCATCCGGCACTAGGGTCGGCCCCGGTGCCGGAGGGACGGAGGGGGGAAGGGGCGAACGGCGGAGCGGCCGTCTGCGGGACGGTCCGCGCTCAGGCGGTGGCCGCCTGAATGCGGAACCGGGGATCGAGTTTTACCGCGACCATCCGTCGCGGGTGCCGGTTCGAGATTCCGGCCTTCACGCGTCGGGCTTGATGATGTATTTCCCGTCGAACTTGACCGTGACTTTCTGGGAGGCGGCCCGGTCCCGCTGGATCTCGACCTTCTCCACGTGCCCCTTGAGGACCAGCTTGAGGTCCTTGTCGTCGAGCGAGAGCTTCTCCGGGAGGTCGATGACCATCCTCAGGCGGGCGCCGATTTGGATGGGGGTCCTGAGGATGAACGAGGACAGTTCGTGGCTGATGTAGGAGAGGACGGTGTCCTCGGTGAATTCCTTACCCCGGGCGTTCACCCCCTGGACCGACGTCGGCAAGGGGAAGGTGAACCCTGGGTCCCGGCCGCCCTGGGCATCCGCGCTGTCCATGAATGGCTGTCTGATCATTACCGCTTCCTTTCCGAAAAATTCCTTTTCCTTGACCTCGAGGACAAGATAAATCCGGCCGCCGGACGGGTCAATCACCCCTAAGGATGAACTCCGGGGTGATATTCCGTTTTGCCGGCCTCACCTCGCTCCGGCACCCCGCCACTCTCCGCCCGGGGTCCGGCGACCCCGCGCCAATCCGGCCCTAAACCCCTACGGCTACCACCAGGGCTTAGGACGGGGTCGAGTTGACAAGGAGGGGAGCGGACGTTAGAATGAGCCCGCCGAATTCACGAGCGGCGTTATGCCCCGGGTCTTGGCCCGGGGCGCCGCTCGTAGAGGGTTCCAAGGGGGAGTCGCCCCCTTGGTCGCAGGGCGGGGTTTCATGCCCCGCCCGAGAAGAGGAGGCAGGGCGGCCGGGTCTTCCCGGCGCCCGTTGGAAGGGGTCTTCCCCTCCAAATTGACCGCCGGAGTTAAACGTGAGCAAAGACGAGCGCCTGGTCAGGCAGATTACGCCAAAATCCGAGGATTTTTCCCGTTGGTACGCCGAAATCATCCAGAAGGCCGAGCTGGCGGATTACACCCCCATGAAGGGCATGATGGTCATCCGCCCTTACGGTTACGCCATCTGGGAGAACATCCAGCGCCTCATGGACCGCCGGATCAAGGACACGGGCCATGTCAATGCCTATTTCCCCCTGTTCATCCCCGAGAGCTTCCTGAAGAAGGAAGCCGAACACGTCGAAGGATTTTCTCCGGAGGTGGCCTGGGTCACCATGGGCGGCAAGGAGGAGCTCGAGGAGCGCCTGGCCGTCCGCCCGACCTCGGAGGCCATCATCGGCTACATGTATTCCAAGTGGATCAAGTCCTGGCGCGATCTGCCGATCCTCTACAACCAGTGGGCCAACATCGTTCGCTGGGAAAAGGTGACCCGGCCTTTCCTTCGGACGACGGAATTCCTGTGGCAGGAAGGGCACACCTGCCACGAAACGGCCGAGGAGGCCCAGGAGGAGACGCTCAAGATCCTGGCCCTCTACAAGGAATTCTGCGAGACCGAGCTCGCCATCCCGGTCGTCGCCGGCCGCAAAACGCTGCGCGAGAAGTTCGCCGGCGCTTCGATGACGTACGCCATCGAAGCCCTGATGTCCGACGGCAAGGCCCTCCAGATGGGGACGTCGCATAACCTCGGCCAGCACTTCTCCAAGGCCTTCGACATCAAGTTCGAGGACCGCAACCAGACCCTCCAATACGTCTGGCAAACCTCCTGGGGGGCGACGACCCGGATGATCGGGGCCGTGATCATGGCCCACGGCGACGATTCCGGTCTGCGCCTGCCCCCGCGCGTGGCCCCGGTCCAGGCTGTCCTCGTGCCCATCGCCTTTGGCAACTGGAAGGAAACGGTCCTGCCCGCCGTCCTCGCCGCTGCGGAGAGCCTGAAAAAGGCGGGCGTGCGCGTCCAGGTCGACGCTCGGGAGGAGTTCACTCCGGGCTGGAAGTTCGCCGAGCACGAGATGCGCGGCGTTCCGCTCCGGATCGAGATCGGACCCCGGGACGTCAAGTCCGGCCAGGCGATCCTCGTCCGCCGGGACGCGAAGACGAAGGAGGCCGTCTCCCTGGACTCCCTCGCCGAAAAGGCGGCCGCCCTGCTCGACGACATCCAGGCGTCGCTCTTCAAAGCCGCCCTCCAATACCGGGAGGAGAACACCCGCGAGGCGGGGACCTACGGCGAGCTGAAGGACCTCATCGAAACGAAGCGCGGCTTCGTCAAGGGCCCCTGGTGCGGCGGGGAAGTCTGCGAAGACAAGATCAAGGCCGAAACGATGGCCACGATCCGGGTCATTCCCCCCGATTGCGAAGGACCGGCGGCCGGGGGGAAGACCTGCGTCTGCTGCGGCCGGGAGGCCAAGGCCTTGGCCTATTTCGCCCGCGCCTACTGACGCCCCGCATGCGCGACGACGACGCCTCCCGACGGGAACGGATGGTCGGGAGCCAGATCGTCGCCCGCGGCGTCCGGGATCCCCGCGTCCTGGCGGCTCTCCGGAAAATCCCTCGGCACGCGTTCGTCCCGGAGGCGCTCCAATCCGTCGCTTACGAGGACGATCCTCTGCCGATCGGCGAAGGCCAGACCATCTCCCAACCTTATATCGTAGCGGCCATGACCGAAGCGCTCGATCTCAAGGGCGGAGAACGCATCCTGGAGATCGGAACCGGCTCGGGATATCAGACCGCGGTCCTGGCGGAGGTCGCCGCCGAGGTCTTCACGATCGAGATCGTCGAGACGCTGGCCCGGCGCGCCCGGGCGAACCTCGATGCGCTGGGCTATTCCAACATCCGCTATCGGATCGGCGACGGGACGCAAGGGTGGTGGGAATCGGCCCCCTTCGACGGGATCTGCGTCACGGCGGCGCCCGCTGCGATGCCGACGGACCTCCGGGACCAGCTCGCCGTCGGCGGCCGGATGATCGTTCCCGTCGGCGCGGAAAATCAGACGCTCATCCTCGTCCGGCGCGGGGAATCGGGATTCCGGGACACCGGCCTCTTCGGCGTGCGGTTCGTCCCCCTGGTGGGCGGGCCGGAAAGGAGACCCTCATGAACCGGAGCCTGCCGATCCTCCTTCTGATCCTGGCGTCGGTCCCGGCTAACGCGGGGGGACCGACGCAGACCTCGGCCGCGGGCCTTCGGCCGGCCGACAAGTTCATCAAGATCTACCTCCCCTCCGGACAGTCCGTCACGGCCGAGCTCGCGGCCACGGAGACCGAGCGAGCTCGGGGCTTGATGTTTCGCGAGAAGCTCCTGCCCGACCAGGGCATGCTTTTCGTGTTCGAGAAGGAGAGCGCCTACGCGTTCTGGATGAAGAATACTCTGATCCCCCTCGACATGCTCTGGCTCGACCGAGACCGGCGCATCGTCCACATCGAGCGGAACGTCCCGCCCTGCAAAGCCGATCCCTGTCCTTCGTACGGCCCCGCCCGGCTCGGGCTCTATGTCCTCGAGCTGCAAGCGGGCGCGGCCGACCGCTTCGGCCTGAAGCCGTCCGACCGCCTGGATTTCGTCCTCCCGAAACGGTAGACAATGTTGGACCGAACCATGCCGAACCTGATCGCCGAATTCCGGAAAACGCTGAAGCTCATCGAGGTCGAGGAGCTTGCCGACCTCTATGTGTATCGTCCCTTGGCCTTCCTTTTGGTCAAGGGGATCGCCCGGACGGAGATCACGCCCAACCAGCTGACGATGTGCTCCCTGATCGTGGGCGTTCTGGGCGGGGTCAGCTACGGATTGGGCCGCCGCCCGGCCGTGGTCCTAGGCGCCATCCTCTTCGCGCTCTCGATCGTCATCGATTGCGCGGACGGACAGCTCGCCCGCCTCAAGAAAAACGGAACGCCCATCGGCCGCATCCTCGACGGCCTGATCGATTACGTCGTCACGGTCGCGGTCTATATCGGCGTCGCGATCGGCTTCGATCCCGGGCCGGGCCGGCGGACGATCTGGATCCTGCTCCTGGCGGCGGCCGGGCTGAGCAACGTCGTCCATTCGGCCGCGCTCGACTACTATCGCTTCCGCTTCGTGTCTCATGTCGTGGCGGAAAAGCGCGACGAGGATGCCGAATACCGGGAGTTCGAGGCCGAGCTTGCATCTCTCCGGAGCCGTCCGGGGAACACGCTGCGGAAAGCCATCATCCGCATCTATCTGAAATATCTTTCGATCCAGAAGAAGATAACCAGGTCCCGGTCGAAGACGCATCCCGGTCCCGAGGGGGACCGGGCCGCGTTCTACCGGAAGAACAAGGCCGTCATGCGCGGCTGGACGTTCCTCGGATCGACGACGCTCGGGAGCCTGATGATCGTGGCGACGCTCGCGGGCCGGATCAACATCTTTTTCTGGGGGAGGATCGTCGCGGCCAACCTCCTGGCCGCGGTCCTGTTCTTCGTCCAGCGGCGGATCGACCGCGTCCGCGACGTCTGCGACGACCAGGCCGTCTTTTGACGGCCGAGTCGACCGGGTCGGACGCGAGACGGAATCAGCGTCCTGAGCCCGATCCGCCCGCCAGGGCGGCGAGCTCGTCGGCGACGTTGCGCGAGGCCGGTTCTCGTCCCAGGCTTTCCCGGATTTCCCGGAATTGGGCCCTCTGTTCCGCCCGGGCCGCGTCCGAATCCAGGAGCCGGACGGCCTCGCGGGCCACGGCTTCAGGCGTGAAATCGCCCTGGATCAATTCGGGGACGATCCGGGCCCCGGCCAGGATGTTGACGATGCTGTAGTCTCGGATGCGGACGAAGCGCCGCCCGGCGGCGTAGGTGAGGGGGGAGACGCGATAGAAGGCCACGAGCGGTGTGCCGAGCAGGGCGACTTCGAGGTTGGCGGTGCCGCAGGCGGAGATGGCAAGGTCGGCCGCGGCCATGGCCTCGTAGGCGTCCTCGCGGAGGATCCTCAGCCCCGGGGCGCCTTCCGGCAGCGCGGCCTCGAGGAGGCCGGGCTCGATGTCCTGGGCCTGGACAAGGACGAATTGGCAGGCGACGTGATCCCGGATCTGTCCCATCGCGGTGGCGAGGACGGGCATATGGAATCCGATTTCGCTTTTCCGGCTGCCGGGCAGCAGGACGACGAGCTTGCGGGCTGGATCGAGGCCGTATTTCTTGTAGAATTCTTCGCGGCCGAAGGAGGTCCGGACGCGCTCGAGGAGAGGATGTCCGACGAACCGGGCGGGGATGCCGGCCTCCTTATAGATGGCTTCTTCGAAAGGGAAGATCAGGCACATCTTCCGGACGGCGGCCCGGATCGTCTTCAGACGCCCTCTTCGCCAGGCCCATACGGTCGGGCTGATGTAATAGAGAACGGGAACGCCGAGCTTTTTGAGGCGCTTGGCCAGGCGGAGGTTGAAATCGGGGGAATCGATGAGCAGGGCGGCGGCGGGTTTTCGGGCAACGACTTCGGCCCTGATCCCGTTGAAAACCCGGCGGATTCGGGGCAGCTTGGAGATGACCTCGGCGAGCCCCACGACCGCGAGCTCGGACATGGGCCGGACGATGTCCACGCCCGCTCCGGCCATGTTCGTCCCGCCGATTCCGAAGAAACGGGCCTCGGGGTACGTTTCCCGGAACCGGCGGACGACGTCCGCGCCGTAGTTCTCTCCGGATTTTTCGCCCGCGACGATCAGGAAGGGGCCGGTCATTTCTTGTCCCGTCCGTCGAGATAAACGACGTCCGGAGCGGTCTTGGGGTCCTGACCGAAATAGAAGAACCACTGGTCGTACGAGGCTTGGTCGTTGTACACGCGAATGGACGGGCGCGTCGAGGGGCTCACGACGCCGATGATCCGCACGGTGCCGGCCGCGGCCAGGTTCGCCTCGGCGACGACCATGATCTGAGAGGGGCCGGCCGGGGTCCCGCCCGCCTTGCGGGGCGCCTGCCGCTCGGACTGGACGATGATGTCCCAGCGGCCGTTCCGAGTCATTGGGTCGCGATAGAGCCGCCGGAGGAAACGCTTCTTATAGAGCTCCTCGAGCGACGCGGGGAATTGAGCAGGAAATTTCTTCTGATAGAGCTTGATGGCGTCCACGATCTGGGTCCCGCGGAAGATCAGCTCTTCTTCGGACTCGCGCCGGACCTGGGTTTCCCAGACCGGGACGGCGGCCAGGAGGCCGACGGTGAGGATCGCAACGACGACCAGTACCAATACGATCGTGTAGCCGGACTGCCGGGTCTTCACCATGTGTTGTAGGGGGTCCCGTCGAGGCCGTTGCCTTCGGCCCCGGACTTGACGTCCATCATCCCGAATTCGGCGCCCGGCTGGACGAGCTCGTCGACGGACGGCTGTTCCTTGACCTCGATCCAGGTGTCCGCCTTGCCCGTTACCGGATCGACTATGAGCTTGCGCAGGTAGTTTTCGTCGACCAGCGTCTGGAGCGAGGCCGGATACTTGCCTTTGTCCGTGTGATACTGATCGATGAGCTTGCGCAACTGGAACAAGTCCTCCTTGAGGACGGTCTCGCGGGCCTTCTTCAACGCATTCTTGTAGTTGGGGAGGGCCAGCCCGACGAGGATCCCGATCAGCGTCAGGACGATGATCATCTCGATCAGGGTGAAGCCGCTGCGGTTCTTGGCTTGGCGTGTGCGCATCAGATTCTCACCACTCCTGGACCTTGGTCCCGTCGAGGGCCTTGGCCCGGCTCTTGGTATAAATGTCGAAGACGTTCTGTCCCCCCCAGCTCGCCGCGTCGGGAGAGTCCTGGTTCGAGAGCAGGCCCCAGTCGGCGGAATTCGTCATGGGGTCACGGGGAATGCGGCGGAGGAATTTGATGATTTTTTCGGGGCCGCTCTTGGCTTTGGCGTCTCCCTTAAGCTTGGCGCCCTTGACGAGGACGTCGAGCGTCGGGGGATACCCGTCCGTATCGGCCTCGGATTCGATCTTCTTGTCGTCCGCCATCTTCTTGTAGGCGTCGATGGACTCGCGGATCAGGCGCAGATCGCGCCGGAGCTCGGTCTCCCGCTCCCGCTGGAGGGCGACCTTGGCCATCGGAAGGACGGCTCCGGCCAGGACGGCGATGATGCCCGCCGTCACCAGGACTTCGACTAACGTGAACCCCGGCCGTTGCCGGAACACCAGGACCTGATCCACTGACCTGACCTCCTTGGGAAGGCCCGGCCGGGAGATGGCGGACAACCGGTCAGGACCGGTTTCTCCGATGATCGCCTCCGCGGCCGCCCCCCGGGGGTCTCGTGTAGCGCGAGTCAGGGTCCCGGTTGGGCCCGCCCTCGGACGAGCGGTCGCCGCCGTCCGGGTTCGGGTTCTCGGTGAGGGCCTTCATACTGAGTTTTATCTTGCCGCCCTCCTCGACGTTAAGGACCTTGACGTTGACCGTCTGGCCGATGCTCAGGACGTCGCGCACGTTCGCGGTGCGCTGATGGGCGATCTCGGAGACGTGCATCAGGCCGACGAGGTTGGGCAGGATCTCGACGAAGGCGCCGTATTCCTCGATGCGGACGATCTTGCCGGTGTAGGTCCGGCCCACCTCGGCCTCGGCCGTGATCTCGCTGATCATCTGCTTGGCCTTTTCCGCGGCCTCCATGTCGGTCGAGGCGATAGTGATCTTGCCGGTCTCGTCAATGTCGATCTTGGCCTTCGTGGCGGCCACGATCCGCTTGATCACCTTGCCGCCGGGTCCGATGACTTCGCCCACTTTTTCGGGGCTGACGAACATGGTGTAAATGTGGGGGGCGTAATGCGAGATTTCGGGACGCGGCGCCGCGATGACCTCTTTCATTTTCTCCAGCACCTGGAGTCGGGCGGTCTTCGCCTTGCCGAGGGCCTCGCGGACGAGGTCCATGGAGATGGCGTGGATCTTGAGGTCCATCTGGATGGCGGTGATGCCGCGCACCGTGCCGGCGACCTTGAAGTCCATGTCGCCGAAGTGGTCTTCCAGGCCGGCGATGTCCGTCAGGACGGCGTGCCGATCGCCTTCTTGGACCAGCCCGATGGCGATCCCCGCGACGATCATGGTCAGGGGGACGCCCGCATCCATGAGCGCCAGGATTCCGCCGCAGACCGAGGCCATGGACGAGGATCCGTTGGACTCCATGATGTCGGAGACGATGCGGACGGTGTAGGGGAACTTCTCATCGTCAGGCATGGCCTGGACGATGGACTTTTCGGCGAGCGCGCCGTGGCCGATCTCGCGGCGGCCGGGCCCCCGGAGGAACCCGACTTCGCCGACCGAGAAGGACGGGAAGTTGTAATGAAGCATGAACCGCTTGTGGGTCTCTTCACCCAGGCCGTCGATCCGCTGGACGTCTTGGGGCGTCCCGAGCGTGACCGTGGCCAGGCACTGGGTCTCGCCCCGGGTGAACAGGGCCGAGCCGTGAGTGCGGGGGAGGAGTCCGACTTCGGCCGAGATCGGGCGGATCTGGTCGAACGTCCGGCCGTCCACGCGGACGCCCTGCTCGAGGATGAGCTGGCGGGCGAGCTTTTCCTCGATCCGGCCGAAGAGGGCCTTGGCTTCCTCGCGCTCGTCCTTGTTTTCCTCGGGGATAGCCGCGATCAGGTCTTTCTTGACCTGGACGACGGCGTTATCGCTGGCCTTCTTGCCGGGGGTCTGGAAGGCGGCGAGGAGGGCCGGGCCGATCTTGGCCTCGAGTTCGCCGAGCTTGGCCAGGTTGGGAAGCTTGGGCGTGAATTCGCGTTTCTTCTGGCCCATCTCCCGGTAGCGCTCCTTTTGGATCTCGATGATCTGGCGGATGGGCTCGAGGGCCGCGGCGATGGCGCCGAGCATCTTTTCCTCGTCCACTTCCTTGGCCCCGGCCTCGATCATGCAGACGCCTTCCTCGGTTCCGACGACGAGCAGGTTGAGGGGGCTCTGTTCGAGCTCCTTGGCCTTGGGGTTGATGACGTACCGGTCGTTGATCAGGCCGACTTTCACCGCTCCGATGGGCTTGGTGAACGGGATGTCGGAGAAGTAGAGGGCGGCCGAGGCGCCGATGATGCCCAGCGTATCGGGCTCGTTCTCGAGGTCGGCCGAGAGGAGCAGGGCCACGACCTGGGAATCGTTAAAGTAGCCTTCGGGGAAGAGCGGCCGGACGGACCGGTCGATCAGGCGGCTGACCAGGATTTCACGCTCCGAGGGTCGGCCCTCGCGCTTGAAGAACCCGCCCGGGATCTTGCCCGCGGCGTAGGTGTTCTCCCGGTAGTCGACGATCAGGGGCAGGAAGTCCTTGTCCTCTTTGGCTTCTCTCCGCGAGGTCGCGGAGACGAACATGATCGTTTCGCCGTAGCGGACGAGCGCGGAGCCGTCCGCTTGTTTGGCGACCTTGCCGAGTTCGATGGACAGGATTCGACCGTTGATTTCCAAACTGATGGTATGGGACATGGTATCGGGGGGCGTCCGTTACTTGCGGAGCCCGAGCTTCTGGATGAGCTTTTCGTAGCGTCCGAGGTCTTCCCGCTTCAGATAGGCGAGGAGCTTCTTCCTTTGCCCGACGAGCTTCATCATGCCCGTCGGGGCGTGATGGTCGGTCTTGAAGGCGGTCATGTGCTGGGATAGCTGGGTGATTCGTTCACTCAACAGGGCGACCTGGACCTCCGCCGAGCCGGTATCGGTCGGTTGGATTCTGTTCTCGCCGATGATCTTGGTTTTCTTGTCTTTCATCAACACTTTTCTTTATCTCCTTTAAATCGTTGATATCTTAGCAAAAGAACGAGGGGCTGTAAACCGAGGCAGGACCGATGCGGGGGAGCGGGAGGGCTTGGTTCCTTGCATGGACTTACGACGGGCTGTTGTCGTAAAGGTTCCGGGATTCGGGATGAGCGGGGCGGCGCCGGTTCAGGAGCCGAGGGCCTTTTTGCGCTGAATGAGCTGCTTCGCGTAGCGCGATTTCTGGCCGCCTTGGGCGGTCTTGAGCTCATTGAGCTTGGCGTCGATCTCGGCCGGGGTCATCTTGTTGATTTTCTTGTTCCCGGCCTCTTTTTCCGCTGCGGCCCCGGGGGCCGCGGCTTTCGGGTCTGCCATGGTCTTTTGTCCTTTGTCTCTTGTCTTTTTTATATTTTTCCCTCGTATTTTAGCAGAAATCAGCGACTTTGGCAACTAGATTCTTGACGGCCGGCGATCTCGGGGAAATACGGGTTTTTCTTCCCGGCGGTTGACACAGCCGCCTTCCCCATATAGAATTTATTCGTATCGCGCCCAGCGGGCCGCCGGTTTCAGCAAGGGAGAAGGAAAAGCGTGACCCAGAAGCCGGGGGCGGGAGGATCGATCATGAGATTTGCCAGAATCGCGGGGCTTCTTCTTTTGGCCGCCATCGTAATGTCCTGCACGTCATTCAATCTCGGCACCGTCAAGACGAACATCGCCGCGGGCAGTGAAATCGTGTTCACCCCGGAGCTGAAAAAGCTGCTTCAGGAGATCCCCAAGCCGAAGATCGTCATCCGGATCCCCAGTCCGCCGTCCAACGTGACTGAAGCGGACAAGTTCAACTCCTACATCAACGAGATCGAGAAAATGTTCGTCCAACAAGGCTTCACTGTCCGGGACCGGGCCCTCCTCGAGAACCTCATGCGGGGGGGGAATATCGATTACAAGAGCATCAAGGACAAGATCGACACAGACCTGATTATCGATGTCCTGTCCCTTTCTTTCGGAGGCTCGATCCCGGTCCATTCGTTCTTCAATAAGACGACGCAGAAGGAAGAGCCTTTCGCCACGACAATGACCTACATCGAATGCGGCGTCGCTTCCCTCGAATGCCGCATAACCATCGTCGACCGGGGCCAACTGGGCGGGCTGTTCACGCTCCGGACTTCACCGGCGGACAGTCAAGAGCTGGATTTTTACATCGATGGGTTCCGCCAGAACATGGCTTGGGTGGGCCAGGAATCGACGGGGATGTTCCCGGTTCTACGGATTGTTATTGCCGATGAACAAAGATTGGCCTACACCAAGGTCCTGACCCGGCACTTGATCGAGCTCCTGTCCGGCGCAAAAGGATAGGAGGAACGGCCCCTTCGCGGATAAATCTATCTAGAGGTTGATTTTGATCCCCAATCTCAAGCCCAGTCCGGAGAAGTCGATCTTGGCCTCTCTCACGTTCCTGAACGCAGTCCCGGAGGGTGGGGCTGTCGCAAGCCTCGTCGACGGATACCAATGCCCGCTGGCGGAGTCCAGAAATTCGAAATAGTACAGCGTTCCGGAACCCGAAGACGGCGTCCCGTTGTCATCCAATTGCCAATCTCCCTTGAATCCTCCGATGTTGGCGTAGCGGCCGAAGATTTCGAAAACGAACGCGAAATTCGGGTTGATCCAGCTTTCACTCCCCCATCCTCCGTAAAAACCGATGCCGCTGGATTTGGACGTCTCCGAATAGTTCGACCAGGACGTCTGATAGGTCCATTTTTCGGCCGCGGCGTACTTGGCTGAGTAAATCCCTATCCCGCAAAACAGATAGGAGCTGCTCTTCCCCGTCGGAACGAAAACGGATTGGAAGTTGTAATATATTCCCAGCTTGATGGGGATGGCGCTGGCCGCCACATCGTTGGAATCGGTTTCTTTCGTGGTTTCGCTGGTGATGATCTGATTGCCCGAGCCGAAAAGGGTCCCGCCCCGGACATATCCGGTTCCCAGACTGACGCCGAATTGAGGAGTGAGATACAGGATGGCGTCCGCATCGAACTCAAACCCGAAATGCATCACGAAGGGGATCATGCCCTGTTCGAGCGTATAGCCGCTGGCCGCTATGAAATCGTCGGTCCGCGCTTTGAAGCCTCTCAGGGATGCGTCGGCGTCTCCCAGCGCTTGATAATTGATCCCGCCCGTCAGCTTGAAACCGAATTTGAGCCCCTGGGCTTGGCCGGCTGAACACACGAAAAAAACAGTAATAACGACCGTCCCGAGAATGCCCATGGTCCGTTTCAAGCTATTCATTTTTTCCCCTCCTTCGAATCTTGGACAAAAATTATTATCGAATTAGGGGATATTGTCAAGATTTGAAGAATTTTTTTATCCATCTCTCAGATCCCTCGATGCGGTGGCGCCCGCGGGCCGGGGTCCGCCCTCAGCGCCGGGGCGACCGTCGGCCTGGGGCTTCCACTCCGAGTTGACCCGTTCTGAGAATATAAAGTATAGTCGATGGGCCGTGTATTTTCTGTATTCCGTCCTGCTCGGGATGGCCCTGGTAGCCGTCGTCCCCCTGTATTTCGTCAGGCTCCGCCTCGGGAAAGGCGAAAGTCTGCATCTCGCCGAGCGGCTGGGATTCAGGCTCCCCGCCCGGATACGGCAGGGTCCGTTCCTCTGGATCCACGCGGTCTCGGTCGGGGAGGTCCTTTCGCTCCAGAGCTTGGTCCGGGAGCTGAGAATTCGACATCCGGATTGGGAGATCGGCTTCTCGAGCCTGACCAACACCGGATTCCGGATGGCGGAGGCCCGGATCAAGGACGCGGACCACTTGTTCTTCGTCCCGTTCGACCTGGGGTGGAGCGTCCGGCGAACCTTCCGCCGGCTCCGTCCCGATCTCCTCGTCCTGGCCGAATCGGAGTTCTGGCCCCGGTTGCTGAAAGAGGCCGAGCGGCGCGGGTGCCCCGTCCTGTCGGTCAACGGGCGTGTATCGCCGCGGACGTTCCGGAGGTTCCTCCGCTTCCGGCGGGTCGTGCGGCCGCTCCTCGACAAGGTGGACCGCTTCCTCGTTCAAACCGATGGGGACAGGTCCCGGCTAGAGACGATCGGCCTCCGGTCGGACCGGATCGAAGTCTCGGGGAACCTGAAATGCGAAATCCGACTCCCGGAGCTCCCCCCGGAAGAAATCCGGGCTCTCCGCGGCGAGATGGGGGTCCGTCCCGGCCGCCGCGTGCTCGTGGCCGGGAGCATCCACCGGGGCGAAGAGGGGCCGCTCATCGCCGCCTTCGCCGAAGCGCGGAAAGTCCGGGCCGACGTCCTCCTCGTCCTCGCGCCCCGTCATCCGGAGAAATTCGCCGATGTGGAGAAGGAATTCGCGGGCACCCCGTTCGTCGTACGCCGGAGGACGCGGCTCGCCGCCGGAGAGCCATGGGACGTTCTCGTCCTGGACACCATCGGAGAGCTGGCCCGGTTCTACGCCCTCGCGGACGCCGCCTTTATCGGCGGAAGTCTCGTTCCCTGGGGAGGGCAGAACCTGCTCGAACCGGCATTTTACGGGAAGCCCATCTTTTTCGGACCGCACATGGAGAATTTCGCCGACCTGGCTGACCGGTTCATCGCGGGGGGGGCGGCCGTGGTCGTCGAAAAGCCGGAGGATCTTGCGGCCATGTTCCGATTCGAAGACGTAGAGCGCCTTGCCGAGCGGGGGCAGGCAGCCAAAACGATTCTGAATTCGCTCCAGGGTGCCACGGCGAAGACCCTGGCCGCCATCGAATCCGTGATGCCCCGTGCGAAGGGATAGAAGAGCCGCCCGGGCGCCGGCCGCGGTCCTGCTCGCGGCTTTTCTCATCTGGACGAGCCGGGCCGCCGCCCAGACGCCGTCCCCGGAATCGACCGTCCCCGCCGCGACGGCCGACCGCTTGGGCGCCGCGTATCTGCGGCAATTCGGCCGGGATTTCGCCGCGATCTTCAAATCCCCCTTCCGATGGACGGGCGGGGACTGGCGGACTTTCGCCGTTGTGGCCGGGGCCGGGATCGCCGTCCATGTCTTCGACCAACCGATCTTAGACGGGATCCAGAGCGCGAAAACGCGGACGTCGATCGACGCTTCGGTCGTCCTTGGCAAGATCGGGAACGGCGCCTATCTCTCCGCTTTTCTCGCCGGCCTCTATGTCGCGGGCGGAATCTTCGGCGATGCCGGCCTCCGCACAACCGCGCTCCTGGGTGTCGAGAGCTTCTTAACGACGGCGGCCGTCGTTTTCATCCTCAAGACGGTCGCGGGCCGCGCCCGTCCAGATATGAACGAGTCGGCCGGATCGTTCCGTTTCTTCGCCGCGACCGACAGCTACGCTTCGTTCCCGTCGGGCGACGCCGCGGCCGCCTTTGCCGTGGCGTCGGTCATCGCCGGACGCTCGGAGTCCCTGGCTGTCGACATCCTGGCCTACGGACTCGCGGGAATTGCGGCATTCTATCGCCTCCATGAGCGCAAACACTGGCCGTCGGACGTCTTCATCGGTTCGGCGCTCGGGATCGCCATCGGGAGTCAAATCAATTCGCTCCACAGTCCTAAGAAAACGAACGTCCCTCAGCTTTCGTTCGAGCTCGGGCCTCGGCGGCAGTCGGTTACCGTCTGGCTTTCGTTCTAGCGTCCGGGCCGCGCCTGGAACCGCCGCTCGTCATCCCCTGGACAAGATCGACTCGTTTCGTCTAAGATGGTGCTGGCCGGAAACGACGCCATGAAGAAGAAAAGGCTCCCCCGGGACGCAAGGCGCATCGCTTTGCAGCGGGCCTTCCTCGTCTCCGGATGGCTGGCCCTGGCCGCATTCTCGGCGATGGGTATGATGCTGAAGAGCGGGACGCGGGCCCTGACGCTCCAAGGCCTCCCTGTGGAATTGATCTTCAGGTCCCTCCAGCCCGGCGAAGCCATCCTCGCCGTCCTCAAAGACAACCCCCCGGTCCGGAGGGTCATCCTCAAGGTCCGGGACCACAAGTACGTCCTCGGGGGAGCGGGCAAGGGCGCCCCGCCGTTCGCCCTGATCGGGATCGACGTCGCGGCCAAGTCCGAGCCGCTCAGTCTAGGGGTGGTCGAGGAGAAGACCGACGGCACGATCACCGGCGCCGAAGAGGAATTGCCGGTCGAGCCCAAGGAGTTCCCCCGGCGCCGCTTCGTCGTCGATGAGGCGATGCTGAACCCTCCGCCCCAGGAGCAGGTGCGCGTCGCCCGGGAGGGTGACCTGATCCAGTCCGTGTTCGATATCTTCACGCCGGAGTGGCTGGGTACGGGCAACTTCATCTCCCCGCTCCCGGGCAGGGAGCCCTTTCCTAACTTCGGCCAGATCCGGATCTACAACAAAACGCGCCAGTCCGTCCACGCGGGCGTCGACATCGCCGCGCCGTGGGGCACGCCGACCCTGGCCTCGAACGCCGGACGGGTGGTGTTGGCGAGCCACCTCTACCTGAGCGGGAAGACCGTGATCATCGACCACGGCCGGGGCGTTTTCACCTTCTATTGCCATTTCTCCAAGCTGCTGGTCAAACGCGGCGATTGGGTCAAGAAGGGCCAGGCGATCGCCAAGGTGGGAAACACCGGCCGGTCCACCGGGCCCCACCTCCATTGGGCCGTCCGCATCCTCGACGTTCGGGTCGATCCCTTCTCGCTTGTCTGCCTGCCCCTGGAATAGGCCTTAGTCGAGGCCTCCCCGGTCCTTGAGGATTTCGGCAAATTGATATAAATTAAAGCCTGATCTGGAAGAAACATGCCGAAATCCGATGATCACCAAAAAAAGAAGCGGACCAAGAGCGTCTTCCGCGAATACTTCGAGCTCATCGCCGAGACGGCCGTCTTCGTCTTCTTCGTCATGACGTTCGTCGTCCAGGCATTCCAGATCCCCACCGGGTCGATGGAGCCCACGCTCCTTGTCGGCGATTTCCTTCTCGTCAACAAGCTGATCTATGCTTCCACGCTCTCGCCCCTCGAGGAGAAAATCCTCCCCCGGCGGAGCATCCGGCGGGGCGACATCATCGTGTTCAAGTATCCGAATGAGCTCTCGAAGGATTACGTGAAGCGGGCGATCGGGTTCGCGGGGGAAAAGGTGCAGATCTGGGACAAGAAGGTCTATATCAACGATGCCCCCCTCGACGAGAAATACAAGGTCCATTCCGACGGCCAGATCCTGCTCTCGACGGCCGACGTCCGGGATAATTATGGTCCGGTCATCGTCCCGGAGGGGGCGATCTTCGCCATGGGCGATAACCGCGACAACAGCCTGGACAGCCGCTACTGGGGCTTCCTGCCGATGTCCTATATCAAGGGGCGGCCGTGGGTGATCTATTTCTCCTACCGGGCGGAGCCAGACGCTTACCAGAAGATGGGCATCGGCGACAGGCTGAAAAAGCTGGTGAACTTCCTGCCCAAGGCCCGCTGGAACCGGATGCTCAAAGTCGTCCGCTGAGCGCCGGCGACCGGATCCCTGTTCTTACTTCTTCAGATAGCTCCCCAACCAGTCGAGCACGGTTTTCCACCACAGCTCCGCGTTCTGCGGCTTCGAGACAAAGTGGTCCTCGTCGGGGAAATAGAGGAGTTTCGAGGGGACGTTCATCCGCTGGAGCGAGCTGAAGAGCTGCAGCCCCTGCTCGAGCGGCACGCGATAGTCGTTCTGGCTGTGGACTACGAGCATCGGCGTCTTGAAGTTCTTGACGAAATAGCTCGGCGACCACTTGGTGTACTGCTCGGGGTTCGTCCAGGGCGTGCCGAGCTGCTCCCACTCGGGGAACCAGAGCTCTTCCGTCGCCCCCCACATCGACCGCAGGTCGAAGACGCCGTCGTGGGAGACGAGGCAGACGAACCGGTTGGTCTGGCCTTCGATCCAGTTGATGAGATATCCGCCGTAGGAGGCGCCGGCCGCTCCGACCCGGGTCTTGTCGAGGAAGCGGTACGTGGCCAGGAGATAGTCCAGGCCCTTCATGACGTCCTGGTAGGGCTTGCCGCCCCAATCGCCGACGATCGCGTCCGAGAATTTCTGGCCGTAGCCGCTGCTCGCATGGAAGTTGATCTGGGCGACGACGTAGCCGGGCGCGGCGAACATCTGGGTGTTCCAGCGGTAGTGGAACTCGTCTTTCCACGGGCCGTGCGGTCCGCCATGGATGAGGAGGAGGAGGGGATAGGTCTTCGCGGCGTCGAAGGCGGGCGGCTTGGTCAGCCAGCCGTGGACCTTGTCCTTGGCCGCCCCCTCGAACCAGAACTCCTCGGCCGGGTTCATCTGCAGGCCGGCCAGCAATTCCCTATTCGTGTCCGTGATCCGGTGGGGTATCTTGGCCGCGGCATCGAACGCCGCGACTTCGGCCGGCCGGTTCATGCCTTGTTCGAGCATGACGAAAGTCTTGCCGTCGGGGAGGAGGCTCACTCCGCTGAAGGTCCCGAAGACGGGGATCCTCTCGGCTTTGCCTCCACCGACCGCGATCTTGAACAGCGCCGTCCGGCCCTTCTCGTCGGCGGTGAAATAGAGGGCGGAGGAATCCCTGGCCCAGGCCAGTTCGTCCGCCGAGATGTCCAGCCCGGCGGTGAGGTTGCCAGCTTTCCGGGCCGCCCGGTCGTAGAGCATGATGTCATATTTGTCGGATTCGTAGCCCGGCCGGGCCATGGCCTTATAGGCGAGGAATTTTCCGTCGGGGGAATAGCGGGGCGAATTGTCGTTGGCCTTGCTCGTCGTCACGGCCGTGATGGGGCCGCCCTCGACCGGGGTCACGAAGACGTCGTTGTTCGTGCCCAGCCCTTTCTTGAGTGCCGGATCGACGTTCCGGACAAAGGCGATTTCCCGGCCGTCGGGCGAAAAGGCGTAATCCGGGTTCCCGCCCAGGTCCATCGGCGGCGCATCGTAGTCGCCGGGCGTGACGTCGACCGCTTTACCGCCGTCCGCCGGGATGACGAAGACGTGGCTCCGCGTCCCGTCGCGCCAGACGTTGAAATAACGGAAGAACAGAGTGTCGAACGTCCGGCCCTTGACCTTGCTCTTATCCGCGGCCTCCATCTTCTTCCGGTTCGCCTCGTCGTCTACCAAGTCGGGATAGACGGACGAGACGAAGGCCAGGCGCTTGCCATCGGGGGACCAGACGGGCCCCGAGGCGCCGGTCGAGAGCTTGGTCAGCGGGGTGGCCTCGCCGCCGTCGAGATTGAGCATCCAGACCTGGGGCGATCCGCCCCGGCCCGAGACGAAGGCCAGACGCTTGCCGTCGGGCGACCAGCGGGGCGAGTTGTCCGCCGAGGGGCTCGCGGTCAGACGCCGTGGCTCGCCGCCCTGGACGGAGACCAGCCAGATGTCGCTGTCGCCGCGGTTCGCGTCCTTGTCCATGACCGTTACGACGTAGACGATCCAGCGGCCGTCGGGGGACGGCTGGGGGTCGGTGACGCGCTTGATCTTGATGAAATCGTCGAAGCCGAGCGGGCGGGTCTGGGCGGTCGAGAGCCCGAACCCGAGGACGGCGAAAAGCGAAATCAGGGCGAAGACGCGGTTTCTCATGGTCCCTCCAATGCGCGTGAATTCGATGTCCGGCAGACGCAGCTATTTTAATACAGCGGCGGCCGCCAGAGGAAGGCGAATTTTGGGGCCTGCGTGCGCAGATTGACTTGCCGCGGGCCCGCCTCTATAGTAGATGCTCCTCGAACGCCATGAGATCCGACGCGAAGACAACCGGACCCGCCTCCGCTCTGGGCGCCGCCATCCGGGCGGCCTATGCCGCCGGTCAGGAGGACGAAGCGCTCAAGCCGATCGTCAAAGTTCGGGCCGACGGAGCTCCCGCCGGGCGGATCGGGCGGGGCGATGTCCTGATTTTCTATGACATCCGGGGCGAGCGGGAAATCGAGATCACGCGGAGCCTGACCGATCCCGCCTTCCGTCCTTTTCCCGTGGACGAAGACCTCGGGCTCCACTTCGTGACGATGATCGAATACGATTCGAACTTGAACGTCCGGGTGGCCTTTCCCAAGGAAGAACAGATCCGGAACACTCTGGTCGAGGTCGTCTCCCGGGCGGGGATGCGGCTGGCGAAGGTCGCCGAATCGGAAAAAGCGGCCCACATCGGCTTCTTCCTGAACGGCAAGTCCGAAACCGTCTTCCCGGGTGAGGAGCGGATCGTCGTCCCCTCGCCGGAGGGGCTCGTCAACTACGACGAGCAGCCGGAGATGAGCGCCGCGGCCGTGGCCGAGGCCGTCGTCCGCAAGGCTGCGGAGCCGGGCGTCCGGCTCGTGCTCGCTAATTTCGCCAACGTGGATGTCGTCGGCCACATCGAGAACCGGGCCGCGGTCCTCCGGGCCATCGAAGCGGTGGATGCCGCGCTGGGCCGCGTGGCGGCCGAAGCCGAGCGGCTTGGAGCGGTCCTCATCGTCACGGCCGACCACGGAACGGTCGAGGAATGGATGTATCCCGACGGGACGATCAACACCGGCCACACCAGGAACCCGGTGCCGTTCGTGTTCGCCGATTTTTCCGGCCCGCGATCCTCCGCGCCGCGGCTTCGCCCCGGGGGCGAGCTGGCCGACGTGGCGCCGACCGTCCTCGGTCTTCTGGGGCTCGCGACGCCGGCCGAGATGACCGGCCGGAGCCTCCTCGCTTCGGGCGCCCTCCGGAATCCCGGCGCGGCCAAAGTGCTGGCGCTGATTCTCGACGGCTGGGGGCTCGGGGACGGGGGAGACGGGGACCTCATCGCCCGGGCCCGAACGCCGCATTTCGACGCGCTCCGGGAGCGGTTTTCCCACGTCCTGCTCCAGGCCTCGGGCGAAGCCGTGGGCATGCCGCCGGGAACGGTCGGGAATTCCGAGGCCGGTCATCTCCACCTGGGAGCGGGCCGGCGCGTCTTTCTAGACCGGGTCCGGATCGACCGGGCGGTCCAAGACGGGAGCTTCCGGGCGAACCCCGTCTTCCGCGAAGCCCTGGAGCGGGCCAAAGCGGTGAAGCGGCCGCTCCATCTGATGGGGATCATCTCCCATTACAGCTCCCACGGCACGATCGACCATCTCTTCGCCCTCCTCGAAATGGCGCGCGCCGCGGCCGTTCCCGAGGTCTACGTCCATGGCTTCATCGGCCGGCGGGGCGAGCGGCCGGAGAGCGGGGCCATTTACGTCGAGAAGGTCGAGGATAAATGCCGGGAGCTCGGCACGGGCGAAGTCGTGACCGTCCTCGGCCGGTACTGGTCCCTGGACCGGGAAAGCCACTGGGACCGTGTGGAGAAGGCTTACCGGGCTCTTGTCTACGGCGAGGGAACCCAGGCGCGCGGATGAAACTTTTTCCCAGAGGATTCGTAGTTAAAAACGTGGCTGAAATTCATCTTCATCTTCCGGGGGACGCGGTCCCGCTTCCGGCGGTCCGATGAATATCGAACTCAAGGACCTCCGGTTCAATTATGGGAAGATCGTAGCCCTCGCCGGCGTGGACCTCTCGCTCGGCGAAGGCGCCTGCGGCCTCCTCGGCCCGAACGGCGCGGGCAAGAGCACCCTCCTCAGGATCCTGCTCGGGTTTCTCAAGCCCGATCGGGGCGAAGGCCGCGTCCTCGGATACGACATCCGCCGGGACCCGTTCGCGATCCGGCGGCTCGTCGGCTACATGCCCGAGGACGACTGCCTGATCCCGGGCATGGACGCCGTGACGTTCACGGCCTATTTCGGGGAGCTGTCGGGCATGCCCCGCCAGGAAGCCATGAAGCGGGCCCACGACGTCCTCTTCTACGTGGGACTCGGAGAAGCCCGCTACCGCAGCCTCGAGACCTACTCGGCCGGGATGAAGCAGCGGCTGAAGCTGGCCCAGGCGCTGGTCCATGACCCGAAGTTGCTCTTCCTCGACGAGCCGACGAGCAACCTCGATCCGCAGGGCCGAACCGAGGTCCTGGACCTCATCAAGGACATCTCTTCGAAAAAGGACATCTCCGTCCTCATCTCCTCGCACATCCTGACCGACATCGAATATACGTGCACGTATGTCGTCATTCTGAACCAGGGGAAGGTCGCCGCCCAAGGCGACATCGAAGCTCTCAAGGAGATCCGGTTCAGCCTCTTCGAGATCAAGACCAAGGGCGAATCGGGCTCCTTCCTCCGGGCGCTGCGAGACCGGGGGTGCAAGGTGGAGGAGACCGAGGACCAGATCCTCAAAGTCTACATGCCGGCCGACATGCCCCGCCGCGAGATCTTCGAGGCTGCCGTCCGGGAGAACGTCCAGATCCGGATGTTCCTCAAGAGCCGCACCTCGCTCGAGGACCTGTTCGCCCGGACGGTGGGAGTGGACTGATGCCGATTTCCGAACAGGGTTATTCCCACTGGACAGGGACGTTCGTCGAGCGCCGGCTTCCCTGGTGGCCGATCACCCGCCTCGGCATCCGGATGGCCTTCAAGCGCAAGTTCTTCAAATTCGCTTTCGCGATTTCCTTCCTCCCGGCGTTCATCTTCGCCGCCGGCATCTACATCTCCGAGCGGCTCGAGGATTTCCAGTTCATGCTCCGGGGACGGCGCGGCTCGACGAGCTTCCTCGAGGTCAATCCCGCGTATTTCAAGTCGTATTTCGGCGGCGATTTCCTGCTGTTCATGATGGTCATGATCATGGTCCTGGCCGGCGCCGGCCTGATCGCCGACGACCTCAAGTCCAACTCGCTCCAGCTCTATTTCTCGCGGCCGATCCGCAAGCGCGATTACATCCTGGGCAAGATGTCCACTTTGGCGTTCTTCCTTCTGCTTTATACCCTCGTCCCGGGGGTGCTGTTCATCCTCCTGAAATTCCTCTTTGCCGGGAGCTTCAAGCTCGTGGCGAATTATCCCTGGATCCCCCTGGCCGTCCTCCTCGATTCGCTCCTCCTCACCCTGTTCTTCAGCTTTTACACCCTGCTCCTCTCCTCGCTCAGCAGGAACCGGCGCTACACGGCGATCCTCCTCTTCCTCGTTTATCTCTTCTCCGACATCTTCTTCGGCATCTTCTACGGCATCTTCCGCAAACCGGGCTTCTGCCTCCTGTCGATCAAGGCCAACCTGCAGCAGGTGGCGGCCGCCCTCTTCCGGGTCAAGCCCCCCTTCGACGTCCCCTGGATCTACTCGCTCCTCATTCTGGCCGCGATCGGCCTGGCCTGCGGCGCCGTCCTCGTCCGGAAGACCCGCGGCGTCGAGGTGATCACATGACGGCCGTCATCCGCGCCGAGAAGCTCAGCAAGTGGTACGGCAACGTCCTCGGGCTGTCCGACGTGTCCCTCGAAATCGGCCCGGGCATCACCGGCCTCCTCGGCCCGAACGGCGCCGGAAAATCCACCTTGATGAAGCTCCTCACCGGTCAGCTGAAGCCGAGCATCGGCCGCGTAACCATCCACGGGGCGGACGTCTGGAACAACATGGCCCTCTTCGCGGACATCGGGTTCTGCCCGGAGCAGGACGCCTTCTACGATGAGCTGACCGGGTGGGAGTTCGTGACCCGCCTCCTCAGCCTCTACGGCTTTTCCCGGGCGGACGCCGCGTCCAAGGCGGAACGGGCCCTCCATTTCGTGGAGCTGTTCAAGGACAAGGACCGGCCGCTGCGCGGCTACAGCCGCGGGATGCGCCAGCGGCTGAAGATCGCCCAGACCGTGGCCCACGAGCCCGGGATCCTCATCCTCGACGAGCCGCTGAACGGACTGGATCCGTTGAGCAAGCGCAAGGTCATCCGCCTGATCAAGGACTTCCGGGACGCCGGGAAGACGGTCCTCGTCTCGAGTCACGTCCTGCCCGAGATCGAAGCCCTGACCCGCTCGATCGTCCTCCTCCACCAGGGCAAGATCCTGGCCCAGGGGGACATTCCCTATATCCGCGACCTGATCGACAAGCACCCCCACAAGATCTCGGTCAAAGGCAGCGACCCGCGCGCCCTGGCCGCGAGCCTCGTCGCCCAAGCCGCGGTCCAGAATATCCAGTTCGGCCCCGAGCCGGGCACGGTCGTGTTTGAGACGGGGGACCGCGACGTCCTCTTCGGGCTCCTCCCCCGGCTGATCGTCGAGCGGGGGATCGACATCGAGGAAATCACCTCGCCCGACGACAACCTGCAGGCGGTCTTCGACTATCTGGTGGGAACATGAAGAGCTTCGCCCGATCCGTCCGCGCCCTGGCCTCGTTTTTCTGGTTCGTCGGCCGCAAGGCCCGCCGGACCAAGGTGTTCGTCCTGCTCGGCGCCCTGCCCGTCCTCATGTCCCTGGTGATTCAGGCCAACCGCCTGTTCACCCCGGGGACGTCGGTGGACGGACCGGCGGTCTTCTCGAACATCGTCATGACCTTCAACCTCCAGTTCCTCATCCTCGTGCTCGCCCTCTTCTACGGGACATCGGTTTGCGCGGAGGAGCTCGAAGGGAAGACGCTGACTTATCTCACGACCCGTCCCGTGCCCAAGCCGGCGATCATCCTCGGTAAGTATTTCGCCTACGCGGCCTTTCTCATCCTCGTGGTCGCGGCGGGGGTCGCCCTGTCGTTCGTGGTCCTCCACATCGACCGCTTGGGCGACGCCGCGTCCTGGCTGGTGCTCCTCCGGAGCCTCGGGGTCCTAGCCCTCGGGCTCCTGGTCTACACCGCCTTTTTCACCCTGGTTGGAACGGTCCTCAAGAAATCGGTGTTGTTCGGGCTGATGTTCAGCTTCGGCTGGGAGAACATCGTCCAATATTTTCCCGGGGCGACGCAGAAGTTCACCATCATGCACTATCTGAAGTCGCTGCTGCCCGCGGTCTCGACGGGCGGGGAGGGGAGCTTCGCGTTCCTGCTGTTCAAGCTGGAGCCGAGCCCCCCGGAAGCGGCGGTCGTGACGCTTGCCGTCCTGACCGCCGCCTTCCTGGGGTTGGCGTGTTGGATCTTCTCGCGAAAAGAATATCTATTCGAGGACTAGCCTCGCCGGCCGCTATTTCTTTATCGGCGTCGGGTCTTCTTTCTTCTCGTCCTTCTTCTCTTCAGGCTTGGTCCCGGCGAGCTTGGCGGTGGCGCCGAGCTTGGTCAGGAGCTCCTCTGGGAAGTTGGCCGCGATCTTGACGAACTCCGCGGATGAGGTGACCTCGATCTTGTTCACGAGCTCGCCGATCTCGGGCTTCTCGGTTGAGGCCATGGCCCCGAGGGCCTTGAGCCCGTTCAGCGCTTCGGCGGTCTGCTTGTTCTTCTCGGCGTCGCCGCCCATGCCCTTGATTTCGATCTGGATGGCCTTGTTCTTGTAGTTCAGGGCGACGAGGAGGGATTTCATGTTCTCGAGGCTCGAGGCCATGGGGTTCTGGGCGGCCACGGACTTCATCATGTCGGGCGGGAAGGCGACCGCGGCCCAGACTATGGCGGACTTGTCGGCCGACTTGAGAAGCGCGGACAGGGTTTCGTTCTTGAGAATGTTCTCGCCGCCCTTCTTGACGACGTCGATGACGGCCTTCACGTCCTTGGCTTCGCCGAGGATGATGTTGGAAGCATCGTAGAAGACGCCCGTCATGGGTTTTTTATCATCGGCCTCGGGGACGGTGTAGAGCGTCAGGCCTTCATACACTTCCTCGGTGACGTTTGTCGCTTTTTCCTTGAGCTTGGCCAGGAGCTTGTCCTTGTCGTATTTCAGGTTTACGACGATCGCCGGCGAGGCATTGTTCAACCCCCCGGTCCCCATGAGCCCGATGACGGCCAGGTAGATGTCCTTCTGGGGGTCGATGCCCGTGTCCTTGATGAAATCGAGGTATTTCTGCTTGTCTTCCCCTTCTTTGAGCATTTTGTCGACGAAGGCCGTGTTCAGGGCGGCGTGGACGTCGAGGACGACGACGCCCTGGGCGCTCTTGGGGATCATGGACAGCATGTCCGTGGCCGTGGCTGAGCCGGCCGCCGGGGGGCCGGCCTTCTTGCAGGCGGCGATTCCGAACAGCAGCAGGACCAGGGCGAGAGACAGAGTTGTAATTTTTTTCATGGAAATCCTCCTTTGCTTAGAAACATACGAAAAACAAACGAAAATGGTTTGTTTTAATTAACATACCACAACCCCGAAATTTTGGCAAACTCCGCGCCGCCCCGCCGCCCCGCCGCCTGTGTCGGGCCCCGGGGGCCCGACGGGGTGCCGGCCTTGTCGCCCCGCGCAGTTTGGTATATAAAAGGGACTTCAAACCGAGCGCATTCGAGGAGCGAAAACGTGACCCTGACACCCTTTCAGCAGCTCGTGAGCGGGCGGCGGAGCATCCGCCGCTATCTCCCGAAGCCCGTGGAGCGGGAGAAGATCGTGGCCTGCCTCGAGGCCGCCCGCTTGGCGCCGTCGGCCGAGAACGCCCAGTCCTGGCGGTTCTTGGTCCTCGACGATCCCGACCTCAAGGCTCGGTTCTCCCGGGAGGCGTTCAGGGGCATCTATTCCATGACGAAATTCGCGGCCGAGGCCCCGGCTCTGGTCCTGGTCCTGGCCAAGCTCGATTTCCTGGCCAACCGGCTCGGAAAGCAGATCCAGGGCGTTTCCTTCTTCCTGATCGATATCGGCATCGCCGGGGAGCACTTCGTCCTCCAGGCCGAGGAACTCGGGATCGGGACGTGTTGGATCGGCTGGTTTAGCGTCCGCAAGGCCCGGAAGTTCTTCAAGATCCCGCGCCAATACAAGATCGTTTCGCTCCTGGCCCTGGGCTACTACGAAAAGAAGCCGAGCCGCGAGCAGAGGCGCAAGCCGCTCGAAGAGATCGCCTGGTTCAATAAATTCGAAGGATGAACCCTCTCTTCTGGATCGCCGCCCTGGGCCTCTACGGGGGGCTTCATTTTTACATCATCCGCAAGGGCTGGAAGGTCCTAAAGGGGACCGGCGGCTGGCGCATCCTGGCCCTCGTCGTTTCGCTCTTCCTTTCGGTCAGCTTCATCGCCGGCCGGGTCCTCCTCGCGAGGCTTCCCGGAGCGCCGACCGGCGGGCTGATCGTCGTCGGCAACGTTTGGCTCGCCGCCTGGGTCTATCTCGTGCTTTTCACCTTCCTGATCGACATTTTCCGCGGCGCGAATGCCCTGGTCCGGTTCTTCCCCGGAGCCGTTCGGGAAAATCCCGCCCGCGCCGCCCGCGTCGCATTTTTCGGCGTCCTGGCCGCGACCGCGCTCGTCCTCGCCTATGGGGCCGTCCATGCGGGCCGGGTCCAAGTCCGGGACCTCGATATCCGCATTCCCAAGGCCGCCGGGTCGGTGCGCGACCTGACCCTCGTCCTCGCCTCCGACATCCATGTGAAGCCGATCATGCGGATGTCCCATCTCGAGGAGATCGTGGCTGCGATCAACGGCCTCCAGCCCGACCTCATCATTCTGGCCGGCGACGTCCTCAACGACGACATTCGCGGGCCCGAGCTCGAAACGATGTCCGCCGTCCTCCGGAAGCTCAAGGCCCCGTATGGCGTCCTGGGTGTGCTCGGGAACCACGAAATCTACGCCGGTGTGGAGCGGAGCCTGGCGTGGCTGGCGAAGAGCGGCATCGACGTCCTCGTGGACCGGACGGTGCTCATCGCCGATGCGTTCTATGTCGCCGGCCGGATGGATGCCAGCCACGGCTTCCGGCCGGGGGTCCGACCCCGAAAGCCGCTCGCGGAGGTGCTGGCCGGAATCGACCGCAGCCGTCCGCTCATCCTCGTCGACCACCAGCCCCGCAACCTGAAGGACGCCGAGGAAAACGGCGTCGACCTCCAGCTTTCGGGCCACACCCACGGCGGCCAGATCTTTCCCATCACCTTCATCAACAGCCTTATCTACGAAGTTCCGCAGGGGTATGCCCGGAAGGGGGCGACCCAATATTACGTCTCCTCAGGCGTCGGGAATTGGGGCCCTCCCATGCGGATCGGAAGCACGCCCGAGATCGTCCGGCTGAAGGTGTCGTTCCGGCCGGCCGGCCGGCCAGCTTCTTTCCCTATTTCCGGGCGGTGAACCTGGTCGCCTGGATGTTTCCCGGCCGCCGGGGAAGATCCCTTCCGAGTCGCGCGAGGCGCCCCGCCTGTAACGATTTCGGCCTCCCCGGCATTAGAGAAGAGGAGAGGCCTGTTTGTGCTAGAATATCCCAAGGAGTCGAAGATTCGCGACGCACGGTCTGAATATATCAAGAAGGTCGCGATCCTCCTGGTTTCGGCAGTCCTGCACGGTCTGCTGTTCTATTTCATCCTCCACGCGAAGATCCATTACCGCATCTACCGTTACGACAAGAGCGGCGTGGCCACGGTCGTCCTCCTCTCCCGGGACGCGGTTCCGTTTCCCAAGGCCCCGAAGCGCGGGGCCTTGGTCTCTCCCGGCCCCGAGCCGCTGATCGTCAAACCCGGCCGGACCGTTGCGGGGGCGGCCGCGGCGGCGGCGCCGAAGGCGCCCGGTACGAAACCCGAGCCCGGCGCTCCCCCCGGAAGCGGAGGAGGGGCCGGAAGGCCCGGACCTCCGGGCCCGCCGGCGGTCGAGTCGAAAGGAGAGGCGGCAGCCGAACGGGGCGGGGCCGCCTCCCAGGGAGTGTCGGCGGGATTCGGCCTGACGTACCCCCTCGGCAGCCAATTGAAGCTCACCAAACCGGCGGAAACATCGATCGACGAAATCCTGCGTCCCGGCCGGTACCGGACCCGGACGGACATCGATTTCTCGAAGTACCTCCGGCCCGAGCCGGGGGCCATGGTTCCTTCGGGCCGGATCGGCATCGGAAAATCGGGCTCCGGCGGGGGCGGCGGCGGACAGTGGCCGGGCCGCGGGGCCAGCGTCACCCTGAACGTCGCGAGATACGATCTCGTCCCGTGGGCGACGGGCGTCATGACGAGGATCCAGCAAAACTGGACCCTGAACAACGCCGAGGACTCGGGGTACCGGGCCGAAGTCCGGGTCTCGGTGATGATGGCCCGGAACGGCGACCTCCTGGCCGTGGAGATCGAGACATCTTCGAAGGTCGAGGCTCTCGACCAAGCGGCGCTCCACGCTCTCCAGGCGAGCGGCCCGTTTCCTGCGCTCCCGGCCGATTTCCCAAAATCCGCCCTGGACATGGTGTTCGTGTTCCAATATGGCTATTAAGCGGTCATTTCTCTTCCTCCTGATGGCCGCCCTGACCGCGGGCGGGCTCGCGGCTCAGTGGCGGGACGATGTCGCCCGCCTGTTCAGCCGGGAGAAGAACTACAAGGCCGTCGCCGAAGCGGTGCTCCCCGCCTACGACACCCTCGAAGCGGCGGACAAGCCCGACGCGGCGGCCATCCTGGCTTTCTCCTACGCGCGCCAGAACGACATCCCCAACGAAACGCGCTGGATCGTCGAATATTTTGAGACGGGCCGGGCCAAGGACTCGGGCTTCGTCTTTTTAGATTTTCTCAACCAGACGGACATCATCGGCTACCTCAACGTCTGGAAGATGCGGTACCCGTTCGTCTCGGAAATCGCCTTGGTCAAGGGTGTAGGCAACGAAGTGATCATCCCCCAAGGCCTCATGCCGATCGTGGTCGACGTCTCCGGCGAGGCCTACTACAAGTTCTCTCTCGGGGCGAACGTCCTCGAAGCGGGGCAGTTCAAATCGGGGTTCAACGTCCTCGGCCTCGACGCCTCGGAGCTCTTCCTCAACCCGGGACGGAGGACCTATCTTCTCGAGCTCAAGGCCGGGAACTTGGTCCTGAAGAAAGAGATCGACTTAGACGTCGAAGTCACGTCCCCTCTCAGTCTCCCGAAACCGGCGCCTTCGGCGGCGCGAGGCCGGCCGATCGAGTTTTCATTGTCGATGTACGTCGGCGGGGAGCTGGTGATGACGAGCCGCAAGACCGAGACGCCGGTCTCGTGGAAGCTCAACGTCCCGGTCAACACCCTGACCTGGGGATGGAATCCGGACTATTGGATCAACCGGGACAAGCCCGATCCCATGCGGAACTCCATCGACATCGTCCGCGCGGTCAGCGCGATCTACAATCTCCTCAAGGACCTTCTGAAGAAAAAGGACGATCCCGAACCGCCGAAGATCCAGATCGTCCAGGACCTGTCGCTCGTCTTCCCCCAGAAAGACCCCGAGGGCAAGGACCGGGAGATGAGGGTGTCGATCCGGCTCCGGTCGAAGAACCTGCCTTATGTCCTCAACGCGCCCTGACGAGAAGCGCGCTGCTCGGGTCAGATCTCGACCTTGAACACGCCCTTGAGGGCGAAGCCGAAGACGATCGACAGGATGAAGAAGGCGGCCAGCCAATGGACCCGCAGGCCGAGGAGGTTCAGCCGCCGCTCGGGATGGAGCACTTCCACGGACTCGACCGGCACGCCCTTTGGGATCGGGCGTTCTCCCGGATTGAAGACCTGATCCAGGAGCGACCGGCCCGGCTTGAGGTTCGGAATCTTGCTCAGCCCGCGTTCGCCGACGAAGACCGCCTTGGTGAAGGCGTCGGCGCCCAGCCGGAACGTGAGCTCGTGGGCCCCCGGGGCGGCGGCCTTGAGCCGCCAGTCGATCTCCCGGTCCTCCTCGATCCGCAGGGGAGGCGTCTCGACCGCGATGCCCGGCGGCGCTTCGAGGACGATCCCCGTCTCGACCGGATTGTGGCCCGCCGCCAGCTTGACCTTGAGGATCGCGGTTTCGCCGAGGGCGAGCGGCCGGGAGCCGAACCGGAGGTTGATCTGGACCAGGATGAGCAGGACGGGCACGATCATGACCAGCATCGGCTTCAAGGCGTGGCCGAGATAGCGGCCGTTGGCCCGAAGGACCCGGCCTTGCGAGCGGAGTTGCTGGGCCAAGCTGTCCTTGTAGAGGCGGAGTTCGAGGAGATGGGCCTTGATGGCGTTCTTGGACCTCCGGATGCCGTCCTGGTTTGACGTCCAACGGAAAACGGCGAGCATCAGGAGCCCGGTCAGGAGGGAGACGACGATCATCGCGATCCAGGGGTTCATGTATCGAAACGGTCCCACCAAGAGGTCGAAAACCGTTCCGAGGACCGCGTTGAGGATTCCCATGGCGGGGCGTCAGCCGATGTAGCCCAGTCCCTTGAGCTTCTTCTTGATCTCATCCTCGGAGTCGGCTTCCTCGATCTTGGCGAGCTCCTTCTCGAGCATGTGGGTCACGAATTCCTCGACCGACGAATAGCCGGACATCTCCGCATATTTCCGAACCTTGTCCAGCAGAGCCTTCTCGATCTTGATCTTGTCTTGGGCCATATCGTTCTCCCTCCGGCGGCGCTATTTAAAAATCGAGGCGCCGATCATTTCCTGGGGCTTCTCGATATCGAAGACGTCCATGATGGTCGCCGTCACGTCGGTGAGGGCGGGACTTTCGGCCGCGAACGGCCGGTTCGCGAGGAGGATGCCGGGCATGAGCTCGGCCGCCCCCATGTGGTCGCCGCTCCATTTGGCCTTGTTCACTTCGAGGATGTCCTTGGGGACGCGGCCGAGCGGGGACTTGAATGAGATCCGGTAGCCGCGGTTGAATCCCAGGACGATTTCCGGGGCGTCCCCGGCGAACGGCCCGGTGTAGACGTCCCTGGCCACGTAGGCCCGGGCCAACACTTTGTCGCCGGTCATCGGGTCCCGGTAATCTTCAAGCTTGCGGGCGATCTCGCGGACGAGAGCGTCCTTCTCTGCGCCGGGCGCGACGATCCCCTCGGCCTCCCGGCCCTTTTCGTTGATGTACAGTCCGTTCAGGCCGATCCCGTAGGCCCGGGTCTTTGCCCAGTTCGTGCCGACGAAGGGCCACTCGAGCTCCTCCTCCTTGAATTCGTTCTGGAGCTTCAGATAGCCGTTCGTCCGGAGCCAGGTGTTGAGGTTGAAGCTCCGATAGTACGGATTGAAGCCGTGGTCGGACATCACCAGGACCACGGTCTCCTTGTCGACCTTCGTCAGCGCCCGGTCGAGGATGGCGTCGGCCTCCCGGTAGGTGGCCTCGATCGTCCCGCCGAACGTCCGGGCCAGAACCGGGTCGTAAGCGGGGTGCTTGTCGTCGAGCAGCCGCCAGAACATGTGCTGGCGCTGGTCGGTGCTCGAGATGTAGTAGAACAGGAGCCCCGAGTCAAATCGGCCCAATTCGTAGTCCAGCATCGCCCGGCTTTCCTGGAGGACGAAATCGTCCTGCTGGAGGAACTCGCCCTCATCCAGGATGTCGTTGTCGAGGGCGCTCGTGTCGGCCGGAAGGCCTTTGGTGAAGAACGGGCCGAATTTCTTTTCGAGATCCTCGCCGTAGGAGACGGGCGTGGAGATGGGGAGCGCCGGCCGGGCCGGGTCGATGTTGATCGGGGAGACGTACAACTTGAATTGGGGGCGCACTTCCTTGAGATAAAACATGCAGATCCCGCCGACGCTCTGGGTGGGGATGAGCGGGAAGCTTACCCGCTTCCAGCCGCTCCATTCCTTCTCCCGGAGGATGAACTCCTGGCCCTGGATCGCGATCTTGGCCACGGCGTTTCGGGGATCGAGATAGACCTTGAAATCGATTTCCGCGGCGGGCCGGTCCGACTTGAAGGAATTGACCGGGCCCGGGAGCTTCGTCTCGATCCGGTTGCCGATGACATAGACCTGATGGACCCGCGCTCCGCCGATGTCCTCGTTCACGAACTTGGATTCGGTCGTGTAATAGTTCAGCATCCCGTACGAGCCCTCGAGGTCCGGCGTCCCCATGCCCGAGAGCGTCTTCTGGCGGCTGGGCACGGGGGGGTAATTGGCGGGCATCTTGAAGACCGTGGCCGGAATATCGTGCTCCTCGAGCACCTGCCAGAACGCCTTGCCCCGGCGGAGATTCCGGACGGTGCCGCTCTTGATGGGGAAGACCAGGTTCCCGAGCCGGATCGTCTTCGTCGCCCCTTCCGTGGCGGATGCGGAGAACGTGGGGAAGTAGGACTTCGGATCCCGGTGGATGAAATCGAAGATCCCATGGCCGCCCGGGTTGGTCCCGGCGATGAAGTTCGACCAGGCGACCGGGCTCTGCGGAGGGATGCTCGTTCCCAGCCTCCGGAAGCCTCCCTGCGCGGCCAGGCGCTTGAATGCGGGCAGCTTGCCTTCCTTCATCCAAATGTCGGTGAGATGGGGGTCCATGCCGTCGAAGCCGAGGACCAGGATCTTTTTTGCGGTCGCTTTCTGGCCATAGGCCCGGATGACGCCCTCGGGGCGCGTTCCCAGGGCGAGCAGTGCGGCGGCGCCCGCTCCGGTTTTTATGAAATCACGACGATTCATTTCCTTTTTCCTTGCGGCGCGGGCCGGCGGTTAGCGCCCCCTCCATTCTGCGCTTCGCGGCCTTTTTTGGGAAGGGGAGGCGCCGGTCGATTTTTTCCGGGGTCCGGGAGGGAGGGCCCGGCCGCATCTGCGCCCGGCAAAAGCGAGCGGCCGTCCATATGGGCGGGCGCCCCGAGGCCGAACAGCTCCAGGACGGTCGGGGCGAGGTCCATGATGGAGGGCGCCGGCGACGCGAGCTTCAAGTTCGAGAACAGCACGCCCGGAACGCACGGCGGGTCGATGCAATGGTCTCCGCCCCAGGCCTTCGTATTGTCCTCGAAGACCGCACCGGTCACGATGCCCGTGACGCCGTCCCAGGACGCCCGGTAGCCCGCGTTGTAGCCCACGATGAGGTCGGGCGCATTGTCCTTATAAGGCCCTGAATAAATCGCGTCCTTGTCGTAAATGGTGTTGACGGCTGTCGTCCCGGAGGCATCGTCCTTCAGGCCGGTGAGCTTCGCGGCGAGCTCGGACCGGAGGGCGTTCGCCTCCGCGCCCGGCGTGACCGTCCCTTGGGCCTCGCGGCCTTTCTGGTTGACGTAAATCCCGCCCAGGCCGAGGGCGTAAGCCTTGGTCCGGGCCCAGTCCACGCCTTTGAACCATTCGCCGCTCCGGGTGGCGCCGTCCTTCAAAGCCAGATAGCCGTTCCGGTAGAGCCAGGAGTTGACGTTCACGCCCCGGCGGAAGGGCTTGAAGCCGTGGTCGGACATGATGAACAGGGCCCCGCGCGGCGACATCTTGGCCCGCACCCGGCCGATCATCTCGTCCATCTTCACGAACAGGTCCTCGAGGACCTTGTCGCTCAGGGTCGCGGGCCCTTTCTTCAGCGCGGGATGGTCCTTGTCGAGGTAGCGCCAGAACATGTGGGAAATGCTGTCGGTCGTCTCGAAAACGCAGACGACCATGCCCCTGCGCGTCTTGTCCAGGGCGTTGAAGAGCATCCCTTCCCATTCCTTGTGGTTGGAATAGGTGAGCTCGAGGAATGCCTTCTCGCTCAGGGCGCCTTCGTTGAGGGCCCAGGTGTCGTTGGCCTCGCCCAAGGTGATGAAATTCCCCAGCAGCTTGGACAGGTAGACCGAATAGATGAACGGATGCGAGATCGGGAGGGCGGGCTTGTCCGGATCGATGTTGAGCGGCGTGACGTACATTTCGAAGTGGGGCGCGAGCGAGGAGACATAAAACTTGCAGATGGCCCGGATCTTGACGCCTAGGCCGGGCCGGAACGCGACCCGCGTCCAGGGCGAGAAGGTGTTCTTGGCGAGCGTGAGCTTTTGGCCCGAGACCTCGATCTCGACGCTTTCCTTCGCCCGGTCGATCGCGATCTTGAGGGGCAGCCGGATCTCCTCGGGCGTCTTGAGCATGGTGTTCTCGGGCCCGCTGAGATAAGTGATGACCCGGTCGCCTTTGACCTCCACCGGAAAGATGACCCCGCCCTCATGCTTCTGGACCTTGGCCGGGTCGGAGGTGTAGAACGAGAACGTGCCCTGGCTGCCCTTCAGGTCGGGCGTGCACATGCCCGAGAGGAGGTGGCCCCGGAACTTCTCGGGAGGGAACGTGATCGGCACGCGGAGGACGGTGCTGAAGATCCCATTTTCCCCCAGGATCTTCCAGAAGGGGATGCTCTTGCGGAGGCCCCTGATCTCGGGCTTCGAGATCGGGACCCGATATTTGCCGATCGACAGCGTCCGTTTCGGCTTCCCGATTCGCGCCGAGGAGAGGTCGGGGAGATACGTGCGGGGATCGCGGCTCAGGAAGTCGAAGATGTTATGCTTGGACGGGTTGGAGCCGGTCATGAAGGACGACCAGGCCACCGGCGAGATGGCCGGCGTCGTCGTCTGCAGGCGGCCGTAGAAGCCCTCGGCCTTGAGCCGGGCGAGGTTGGGAAGCTTTCCTTCGGCCATGTACTTTTCCGCGAGCTCGGGAGCCATGCCATCCAGCCCGACGATGACGACCTGATCGACGCGGCTTTTCCGGAGGGCTTTCTTGCTGCGGATCGCGCGGAAGAGGAACCGGAACGGCCAGGACAGGAAGGAGAAGATCGCGAGGAAAAAGGTCAGGAACAGGACGAGGAACGAGGAGAGGAAGGCGAAGCCCGCGCCCGGGCCGATGTAGGCCGCCGCCGGAATTCCCGCGGCGAGCAGGAGAAGGATCGCGCTGGGGAGCCGTCCCGCCGACCCGATGCGCCGGCGCGGGCGGAGGCTATGGATCGCTCGTCTTTGGACGTCGGCGGACATCAGAAACGATCCATGATGATCTTCGAGAGGTCCGAGATCGCCAGGTCGGCCCCGAAGTCGTGCTTGGCCAGGAAGAAGGCATCGTCCCAGGTGTGCATGCCCTGGAGCCCGGGGGTGCGGCCGAAGATCTCCTTCTTCTTGACCGATCCTTTCAGGTCGAAGCCCGGCTCGGAGAGCACGACCAGGTCCGGCCCCTTGGAGACGAACGGCCCGGAATAGATTTCCCGGGCGTTGTACACCTTCCGGATGACCTTCCGTCCTTCGAACTCGAGCGCCCCGAGCCGCCTTATGATCTCCTCTTTGATCGCCTTGGCCTCGCCCGCTTTCACCGAGCCCTGCGGATACTTGTCCTTGGCGTTGATGTAGATGCGGCTCGGATCCAGGGCGAAGGCCACGGACTTGGGGGAGATGTCCTCCAGCCCCCGGGGCGCGCTGTTGGAGAATTTCAGGAATTTCTCCTTCTCCAGCCAGGCGTTGAGGTAGATCTCCTGCCGGATTCCCGTGAAGCCGTGATCGGAGAGAAAGAAGATGTTCTCCTCATCCCCCGAGGTCTTGCGGAACGAAATGTAGATCTTATTGATGAGGCGGTCGATCTGGCGGTAGTAATCGAGGAAGTTCTCATGGTGGGGATGGGCCGGGTTCTCGTACGCGCTCCAGAGGAAGTGGTGGAGCCGGTCCGTCCCGGTCAGCACGAGCTCGAAATAGTCCCACTCCTCATACCAGAAATGGTTTAGGGCCTTCTGCCGCCCCATGAGAGTCTTGATGAGTTCGTTCCAGAGGACGGACGTGTTTTCGCGGGCCTTGAGCGTGTCGATGTCGATCTGGTAGCCCATCTGTTCCAGGGCGGCTTTGTGCGAAAGGGGATGGACGGCTTTGGCGAGCTCCACGGCCACAAAGCCCGAGATTAGGACGCCGTTGATCGGCCAGGCGGGGTAGGTGGACGGCTGGTTGATGATGATCGATTTCACGTTTTTCGCGGCGAGCGTCTCCCAGAACACCGGGGCTTTGACGTCCAGAGAATTGGGGTAGCGGAGCTCGTAGGTCCCGGGCTTGAGGTCGGTGAAGCCGAAGATGCCGTGCGTGCCGGAGTTCGTCCCGGTCATGAAATCGGTCCAGCTGACGGCGGAGATTTCGGGCAGGCTCGCTTTCATCTTGTGGAGGTGCCCCGAGTCGATGATCCTCCCCATGGCGGACATGACCCCTTTCTTGGCCAGGTCCAGGAGAAGATCATAGGGGACGCCGTCCAGTCCGATGACACAGACGCGGTTTTTGGGCTTTTTCTTGAGGGTGGCCATATGAGGGCGATTATTATAGCATCCCCCCTCAGGAAGTCAAAGGTCTGTCCGGGATCAGGCCTCCTCGATCACCTTCCAGCCAAGGGCGTCGGCCAGCGCATAAACCGGCTTTTTCAGGTCGCCGTAGAATGTCACCCGGTGCCAGCCCCAGCGGTCCCACATGGTGTAGAGCTTTTCGAAATCGCCCAAGGGCTCGGCAGCGAGCTTCGTCCGGCAGGCTCGGTCGTCGGGATCGTTGCCCACGGCCTTGGCCTGGTGGAAAAGGATTTCCTTGCGGTCGTTGGAGATTTCGATACTGGTCGTCAGATAGCCCGAAGGCAGGATCGATCGGATCGAGGCCCCCTGGCGGTCTTCGGAGTGGGTCAGGATCTCGTAGGGATTGGCCGGCCCCTTCGGTCCGAAGACTTTGTTCGAGGCGACGCAATGGGCATAGATGATCTGGCGCTTCGCGGAATCCATGACCGGATCCGAGATGAAGCCCGGCCGTCCGTTCGTCAGAATCCCGCCGGCGACCATGGCCGCCGCCGAAGGGACGTCGCATTCGCAGCCGCCGACCAGCCCCTCGTTGTTGAGCTCGTGGAATCCCAGGCAGGGATACGCATGGATATGCCCGCCGTAGAACCCTCCCAGACAATTGATGGTGATCGCGTTCGCCCCGTGCTTTTTCAGCACGGCTTTCTGGCCGAGGTACATGGCCGCGGAATTCTCGATCTCGGCCCGGCTCACGCCTTCGATCCGGGCGGCGCCTTTCATCCAGCGGTCGGCGACGGCCATGGCTTCGGCCTTGTCAGCCTTGGACCAGGCGTCGTTGATTTCCGAGAAGGGGACATACTCCACGGGAATGCCTATGACCGTCGTCCCGGGCGCGGGATCGGGCCCTTTGACCGCCAGGATCCTGGAGGCCTTCATCCGCCGGACCGTTTCCTCTGCGGACAGAACCGTAAGCACATCGGTGCGGCCGGCGAGGTCGCCGGGTTTGGGAGTCCGGTCCCGGCGGACCTGGGCGATCGCCCGATTGAAATCGTAGCCCGCGCCGGCCGCTTTGGCCGGGGCGAAACACGCGACCGCGGCCGCCAGGTCGTCGAACCGGGACGAGCCGAGAAAACCCAGGTTCGGGGTCCCGGCGCGGAGGAAGCCCGCCGTATAGACGAGGAACCCTCCGCTGCCGCCGAATTGGAAATCGGCGTAAAGGACGGGCTTGCCGGCGGTCGCGAGGGTCTGGGCCACCCGGTTCCAGCAGTTCATCTGGAAGGCGAGATAGCCGTCGATCCCGGCGGCCTTGTCGTCGTCGAGGATCCTCTGGGCCTGTTCGGGACCGGTCGCCAGAGTCGGGAGAAACGCATGATCCGGGAAGCGTGCGGCGAGGGCGGCGTTGGTCCGCTCCATGAACGGCCGGAAATCGAATCCCTTGTTGGGCCAGTCAGGGACTTCTTGGACCGGGCCGTGAAGGGCATAGACGATCCGGATCTTTGTCTTGCCCGCTGGGGGGTCGGCGCGGAGCCAGGTCGGGACTCCGGCGAGGCCGGCCGTACCGGCGCAGGCGGCGCAACCCGCCAGGAACCGCCGCCGCGTCAGGCCGGGATGACAGGCGCACAGGGACCCGAATTCCGTCCGTCGTTCAGGGTGTTTCATCCGACTCTCCTTTCTCGCCGAACATATCGCGACCCCAAGGCGAATGTCAAGAAGAGGGAAACCGGAAAAAAGAGGCGGAGCCGGCCTTTATCCGGAGCGCCTCAAGCGAGGGCTTTGAGCACGTGATCGAGGAAAACGTCTTCGGGGACCGCGCCTTCGATGGCGTGCGTTCCGTCGATCACGGTCTTCGGGACGCCGCGGACGTTGAACCGGTCGGCGAGCTTCGGAAACTCCTGGGACTCGATCATGTCGGCCTGGATGAAAGGGGACTCCAGGGCGAATTGGTGGGCGAGCCGCACCGCCCGGGAACAATAAACGCAGGTGGGCGTGATGAAGACTTGGATGTGGATGTCCCGGCCGACGGTTTTTAGGGCTTCTTTCGTCTTGGCGGAGAGCGAAGTCGTCCCCTTGGATACGTCGATGAGGGCCTCGAGGAGGCTCGTGTACTCGTATCCGGAGGGAATTCCGAAAAAACGGATACCGTAGTCCCGCGCGCCGGCGAGGACCGTGGCCGGGATCATGTCGATACCGCGCGCGGCGGCCTTTTCGGCCTCGGCCTTGAAGTCGAAGATCCGGAGGTCGATCTTGTCCGAGAGCGAAGCGACCTCCTCCAGGAGCTGGCGCGTTTCCTTGCAGAAAAAGCCGTCCTGGCTCCTCTGCGATTCTGGCAGTACCAGGCGGCTCGGTTTGCCTGTGAAATGGAGCATCGTCACCTTGTCGACGAGCTCCGCGTCGAATTTTTTTCTCGTCTCGTCGCGGACGTCCTTGCCGAGCATCGCCATGATCCGTCTCCTGGAAACCGCGCCCGGGGCCCGGCCCCAGGCGGTCTCGGGCATTATATGGGCCCGGCGGCCGTTTGACAAGCGGAGTGGACACTGCTAAAGTGTTTTTCTTTTATCCCGTTGTGAACCCGAGGACGATGGACAAGACAGAGAGGTTGGTTTCGCTGCTGGAATCGCGATACCGGAAGAAGACCCGAAAGAGCCTGCGCCTCTACCGCGAGGCCCAGAAAGTGCTCGTCCGGGGCGGCAGCCATTCCATCCGCCTGTTCTCGCCTTATCCTTTTTTCATGGCTTCGGCCGATGGTCCCTGCGTCCGTGATCTCGACGGGAACGCTTTCATCGATTACTGGCAGGGCCATTATGCCAACGTCCTCGGGCACAACCCGAACGTTCTGAAGGCGGAATTCCGGCGGTTCGATCCGGAGCGCGGCTCGCTCCATACCGGGTTCGAGGGCGAAAGCCAGGTCCGGCTGGCGGAGCTCATCCTGTCCCGGCTCGGCACCAAGGACCACAAGATCCGGTTCACGACCTCGGGCGCTCTGGCGACCATGTCGGCCGTCATGCTGGCCCAGGCCTACACCGGGCGCGAAAAGATCCTGAAGATCGGCGGCGGCTGGCACGGCGCCACGCCGTATCTCCTGAAGGGCGTCACTTTCCACGGCGAGGACGGTTTCAGCCGGGCGGAATCGGCCGGGATCCCGGAGGTGATGCTCCGCAACACCCTGATCACCCGCTACAACGATATCGACCGCCTCGAACAAATCTTCAAGAAGCACGGGGACCGGATCGCGGCCTTCATCGTCGAGCCCTTCCTCGGCGTCGGCGGCTTCATCCCTGCGACGCGGGATTATCTGCGGGCCGCCCGGCGGCTGACGGCCCGGTACGGCGCCCTCCTGATTTTCGACGAGATCATCACCGGCTTCCGGTTCTGTCCGGGCGGCCTCCAGACGCTCTACGGCGTCGAGCCCGACATCACGACCTTCGGCAAGCTGATCGGCGGCGGCCACGCCGTCTCCGCGGTCGAAGGCAAGGCCCGGATCCTCGAGGGCCAGGCCGGCAAGGGCAAGGGGAAAGCCAAATTCGAGGGCGGAACCTTCTCGTCCCATCCCCAATACATGCGGGCGGGCTATGTCATGCTCAAGCATCTGGTGGACCACGCCGGCCCGATCTACAGCGCCCTGGCCGCCGCCGGCGACGCGCTCCGGACGCGCGTCGAGGCCGTCTTCCGGGCCGAGGGGATCGAGGCGCGGTGCACGGGCTGGGGCAACGAGGCGGTGCCGGGGAGCTCGCTCTTCATGGTGAATTTCCCCCGGACGGACCACGCCTTCACGTCCTCGGAAGATGTCTGGGACCCCGCTCGCTGCGACGTCCGGCTCAAAGAAGATATCCTGAAAATCGCCCTGCTCGTCGAGAACGTGAACGTCGTCCACGGCGGGGGGGCCATCTCCCTGGCCCACCGCCCCTCCCATCTCGACCGGACCGTCGAGGCCTACGCCGCCGCGGCGCAACTCTTCAAGAAATACCTTTTCTGACCGGTCGCCCCGAAAAGCAACCCGCTTCCTCCCCGTCAGGATATCGCCGGGCCGCGGGCCGCGAGGATCTCGCGCTCGTAGCGGGCGATCTCATCGAGCCATCGTCCGCCCGTCGGGACGTCCGCTTCGAGGCAGAAGCGGTCCCAGACCGCGCCGAAGGGCAGCAGCCGGGCCTCTTCGCGAAGGGCGAGACGGCGGAAGCCGTCGCCCGCCGCTTCGGCTTCGCGGAGCTTGGTTTCGGGGAGGAGGAGGGCGTAGAGGACCCCCTGGAGCGCGGCCCGGGCTCCGATGACCCAGGCCCCGACGCGGTTGAGCGACGCGTCGAAATAATCGAGGGCGAGCTGCACCCGGTCGAGGGCCTTCGCCCGGACGATTTCTTCCGTGACGGCCTGGACCTCGTCGTTCAGGACCACCACATGGTCGCTGTCCCAGCGGACGCCGCGGCTGAGATGGAACACCAAGCCCGGGGCGAAGAGCAGGATCGCCGAGATCTTGTCGGCCAGGGATTCGGTCGGATGGAAATGGCCGAGGTCGAGGCAGAGGAGCTTGCTCCGGGAGAGCGCGTAGCCGAGGTAGAATTCGTGGGAACCGACCACGAACGATTCGGAGCCGATGCCGAAGAGCTTGCTCTCGAGCGAGTCGCGCATCTGGACCGGGCTGTATTCGACGGCGAAGATCTCGTCGAGCGATTCCTTGAGGATCGCCCGCGCCGCGCCGCGGTCCACCGGCACCTCCTTGCTGCCGTCGGGGATCCAGAGGTTGTGGAGGCAGGGGCTCTTGAGCTCCCGGCCCAGGGCGGCGCTGATCTTGCGGCAGCCTTTGACGTGGTCGATCCAGAACTTGCGGACGGCCCGGTCGGGATGGCTCAGGGTGAAGCCCGAATCGGCCAGGGGATGGGAGAAACAGGTGGCGTTGAAGTCCAGTTTGAGTCCCGACTCCCGGGCCCATTCGACCCAGCCGAGGAAATGCTCGGGGCCGATTTTGTCCCGGTCGACGGGTTTGCCCCCGAATTCGCCATAGATGGCGTGAAGGTTCACCCGGTGCGAGCCTGGGATGAGCGAAAACGCCTTCGTGAGATCGGCGCGGAGCTCGTCGACGGTGCGGGCCTTGCCCGGATGGCGGCCCGTGACCTGGAGGCCCCCACCCGAGAGGGCCGCGTCGGGCCGTTCGAACCCACCGACGTCGTCGCCCTGCCAGCAGTGGAGCGAAAGGGACAGGGGCTTCAGAGCGCGAAGGGCGGCATCCGTATCGACGCCGTACTCGGCGTAGATCTCGCGGGCCGGTTCGTAGAGGTTTTTCCTGTTCGCGTCGATCATCGTTTTCTCCCGGGCGCGGGCCCTTTTTTTCGGGGTGGGGTTTTGGGGGAGCGCGGTCATGATTGGGACTTCGGTTCAGGCCGGCGCAATCTCCCGGAATCGGGCGTAGGCCAACTCCCACTGAGAAACTTCGCCGGGTTCATGGAAAGCGAGGTCGGTGGACGCGGCGACGACATCCCGGATTTCGTCGAGCGACCGGATCCGGCCGAGCGCCAGGGCTTGCCCCAGGATATTGCCGAAGGCTGCGGCTTCGACGGGGCCCGCAACCACCGGAAGACCGGTCGCGCCGGCGGTAAAACGGCAAAGGGTGGGATGGCGGCTCCCGCCGCCGATAACGTGGATTCTGGCGATAAGCCGGGAGGAAACGCTCCGCAAGTCCTCCAGGACGGCGCGATATTTCAGGGCCAGGCTGTCCAGGGCGCAGCGTACGATTTCGGCCGGCGTTTCGGGGACGGCTTGGCCGGTCCGCCGGCAGAAGTTCTGGATGGCTGCCGGCATGTCCGGCGGATTGAGAAAGTCGACGGCTTCGGGATCGATGAACGCCCGGAACGGCGGGGCCGCGACGGCCATATCCCGCAGCTCGTCGTAGCTCAGCGGTCTTTCGGCGCTCCAGGTCTTCCGGCACTGTTGGATGAGCCAGAGGCCGGTCACGTTCTTGAGGAACCGGATCCGGCCTTGCATCCCGCCCTCGTTGGTGAAGTTCCGCTGGAGGGTCCGGGGCGTGATCAGCGGGGCGGGGATTTCGAGGCCCATCAGGGACCACGTGCCCGAGCTGATGTAGGCCCAATCGTCGCCCCGCGCAGGGACGGCGGCCACGGCCGAGGCCGTATCGTGGCTGGCCGCGGCGACCACGGGGATTTCCGGCAGGCCCGTCTCCTTGGCCAGGGCGGGCAGAAGGCTCCCGATGACCGTGCCCGGGGGAACGGGATCATGGAAGAGGCCGGGATTGACGCCCAGGGCGGCGAGGAGCTCCGGGCTCCACGTCCGCGTCCGGGGATCGATGAGCTGGGACGTCGAGGCGATGGTCGCTTCGGTCGTCTTCCGCCCCGTGAGGAAATAGGAGATGAGGTCCGGCATGAACAACAAGTCGGCCGCCCCGGCCAGGAGGCCGGGATTTTCGAGGGCCAGGGCGTGGAGCTGGAAGAGGGAATTGAAGGGCAGGAATTGGATCCCGGTGATTTCGTAAACCCGCTCTCGCGGGCATTTCGCCAGGAAGTCGTCCATGGCCTTGAGGTTGCGGAGGTCGCGGTAGGCGAATGGGAGGCCGAGGACCGACCCGTCCGGCGCGAGCAGGCCGAAGTCCACGCCCCAGGCGTCCACGGCCACGCTCTCGATGCCGTTCGGGCAGGCGGCCGCGGCGAGCTTCAGGCCCTTGACGATCTCTTCGTAGAGGGCGTAGACGTTCCAGTGCAGGCGGCCGAAGAGGGAGATCATGCCGTTCGGAAAGCGGTGGATCTCCCGGAGGACGCAGCGCCCCTCCGCGAGCGTTCCCAGGATCGCCCGTCCGCTCTCCGCCCCGAGATCGAACGCCAGGTAGGTGCGGCCGCTCATCCCTTTCTTTGTATTCGTTTTGCCCGGATTTGGCAAGAGCGAATTTTCCCGGAGTTGAGGCGCGCCCCGGCTTTGTGTATCATGGAGTCAGACGGCAGAAATTCATGGCACTAAAGGACGAGCTCGATTTTCTTAGGAAGGGCAAGGGCGCCCGCCTGCGCGCTCGGTCGGTGTCCATCGAGCAGACCTGGACCCGGATCCAGGGCGACGAGGACCTCTCGGTTAAGGAGAAACTCGAAAAGCTCATCAACCTCACCGGGGCCCGGAAGACGGTGAAGCCGACTCGGCCGGACGACTCGGTCGTCAAGGACGACTTGGTCGTCGCAGACGTCGCAGACGTCGAGGCCGAGCCGGCCCGGCGCGAGCCGCTGCTCGTCCTGGAGCACCCCTATCCGCTCAACGCGCGTTACGGGAAGCATTTGTTGGAAGACGCCCTTGCCATTAAGGGCGATGTGCTCTATCGCCTAAGCCACGACATCGAATTCGAGGACCTCGACTTGTCCTCCGCTCTGTTCCTCGACCTCGAGACCACGGGTCTGGCCGGTGGCACCGGAACGATCCCGTTCCTCGTCGGGATGGGCTATTTTCGCGACGGCCACTTCAACGTCGGCCAGTTCTTTCTCGGCGAGCTCGGCGAGGAGGAGCGGATGGTCCGGGACCTAGGCCGCTTCTTCCGGGACATGGATTTCAAGTCGGTCGTGACCTACAACGGCAAGGCCTTCGACATGCCCCTGCTCCAGACGCGGTTCATCCTCTCCCGCGAGCTGCTCGGGTTGTCCTCCTTACCGCACCTCGACTTGCTCTATTCCGCCCGGCGATTGTGGAAACATAAGACCGAGAATTGCCGCCTTTTCCATCTCTCCCAGCAGATCGTCGAGGCCGACCGCGACGAAGACATCCCGTCGTCCCAGATCCCGAGCCTCTATTTCAATTATCTCGATAGCGGCGATTTTTCGCTGATCGAGCCCATCCTCTACCACAACCAGGAGGACATCCTCTCCCTGCTCGGGCTCGTGATCTCAGCGGCTGGGCTCTTCGGCGAGGTGGAGATCGACGCCCTGGACATGTTCGGCGTCGGCAAGGTCTACGAGAGCCACGGCGATATGGAGAAGTCTGCCGCCCTCTACGAGCGCGCTCTGGCCGGCGACCTTCCGGCGGAGGTGGCGGTCCTGGTCAAGCACAAGCTGTCCACCCATTTCAAGAAGAACGCGGATTGGGACAAGGCCCTCCATCTCTGGCGGGACTTGTCCTCGCAGGGGGAGCTGGCCTATTACCGGGACATGGCCATCTACTTCGAGCACAAGGCCAAGGACCTCGTCCAGGCCAAGCGGATCGCCGAGGAAGGGCTTGTCCTGTCGATTGACGCCGGATCGAAGCTCCGGGAGGATTTCGCCCACCGGATCGCCCGCCTCGCCGGGAAGATGGCGAAAAGCGCGGGCGGGAAGGGGCGGGGCGGATGATGGCCGAACTCGAGGACCTCCGCGAATACCTCCACGCCCGCAAGCTCAAGGCGACCCGGACGCGCCGCCTGATCTTTCAGGAGATCATCACGTCCTCGGACGGACACCCCAATGCCTCTGAGATCCATGAGCGCCTGACGCGCAAGGGGGAGAAGGTTTCGCTGGCTTCGGTCTACCGGACGCTGGCGCTTCTCGTCAAAGGCGGCCTCGTCAGCCAGGTCGACCTCGGGGAGGACCACAGCCACTACGAACCCGAGGGGGCGAAGGCCGGCCACGGCCATTTGATCTGCCTCTCGTGCGGAGCGGTCACGGAGTTTTCCGACACGCAGATCCACCGGCTGATCGGCCGGATCGGAAAAGATCATGCCTTCAAGCTCGATAAATTCTCGATCCAAGTGTTCGGATATTGCGGGAAGTGCCTGAGATGATGCAATCCGGAGCGCCCGCGAGAACCTTTGCCGGGAAGGCCGGATCAGCGGCGCCGCCGTCCTTAAGATCTGATCCCCGGTCCTATTTTTAGGACCCCCCTTAAAAATTTCCTCGAATTCTGGCATAATACCCGGGCCTTGCGCGCGAGTAGCTCAGTTGGATAGAGCGCCTGACTACGAATCAGAAGGTCGCAGGTTCAAGTCCTGCCTCGCGCGCTCTTAATTTCCCCCTGATTCCCCTGGAAAATCTTGACGTTACGCGGATCCCGCCGCTGCGCTCTAGTTATCCGGGTTTATCCCAATTTATCCATTTATGTCACTAATATAGTGACATGGCGGCGACATGGGATTAGAATAAACATCGCCTCATAAGGAAGGGGATCGAGGTTCTCCGCGACTCGGTTGTGATTGCGGAAGGATGGGACTGTGGGGCTTTTGACGAAGGGATGATCGCACTCAAAGACTATGTTCGGGGGGGGGCGGCGGGGGCCTTCGAGCCCCCCGGGAGAAATGACGCCTTGCGGCGATGGTGGCGCCTCGTAGGAGAGACGCTCGAGCGATAGATTTTTCTCGAAGGAGGAGAAAATGGCAGTCTATTTTAAGTGCAAGAACTGCGGTAAAGAGGAGATATAACCGAAACTTGTGTATGAAAGGAACGAGCGTATCCTATGTTGGATCACCAAATTCAACAAGGACCTTGCAGGGTCCGGGAGGATACGCTCATGAAGAAGACTACCGCAAAAGCGGACGA
>Ga0209226_10000042_pt1 | contig 87738 bp, 66 predicted proteins | sample BarGraNGADG00212_2_FD_184497 | JGI IMG/M metagenome (GOLD analysis project Ga0209226, IMG submission 184497) | Arctic peat soil microbial communities from Barrow, Alaska, USA - Barrow Graham LP Ref core NGADG0011-212 (SPAdes) (version 2) | ecosystem: Environmental > Terrestrial > Soil >...
TTCAAGGGCATTTTCAACCTCCCGGCCGGATGCATCCTGACCTGGGACGACGGGAGGATCGACATCCGGAAATACTGGGACGTCGAACCGCCGGCGGCCGGCGGGGATACGAAGACGCCCTCCCTCGCGGCCCTCCAAGACGAGCTCTACGCCCTGCTCAAGGAGTCGGTGAAGCTCCGCCTGGTGAGCGACGTCCCCCTCGGCGCGTTCCTGAGCGGCGGCATCGATTCGTCGACGATCGTCGGCCTGATGCGGGAGCTCGGCGCCTCGCCTCTTCGGACCTATTCGATCGGGTTCAAGGACTCGTCCTACAACGAGCTGGCCCATGCCCGGCGGATCGCCGAGCGGTTCGGGACCGAGCACGAGGAGTTCATCCTCGAGCCCCGCGCCCTGGAGCTCACCGAGAAGCTCGGCCGGCATCTCGACGAGCCGCTCGGCGATTTCTCGATTTTCCCGACATATCTCGTGTCCACCATGGCCCGGAAACACGTCAAGGTCGTCCTGTCGGGGGACGGCGGCGACGAGGTTTTCGCCGGCTACGAGCATTACCAGGCTCAGAAGCTCGCCCTGCTCCCGGGCGTGGCCGCCGGGGCAAAGCTCGCCGGACGGGCGACCGCCCGGCTTCGGCCGGGCGACAAGAAGAAAGGCGCCTGGAACAAGCTGCGCCGCTTCACCCAGGCTTTCGACCACGAGGCCGATGTCCGGCATTTCCGGTGGATGATGTTCCTATCCCACGCCGACCGGGAGGCCTTGTACTCGGACAGCCTGAAAAACAACCTCGGGGGACTCCCCAGGCTCGCGGACTCGGCCCCGTTCGACGCGGTCTTCCGCCGGATGTCCGAATTCGACCGGACAACGGGCGAGCTCTACCTCGACCTCAAAACCTACCTCGTCGACGACATCATGGTCAAGGTCGACCGGATGAGCATGGCCGCGTCGCTCGAGGCCCGCGAGCCGCTCCTCGACCACAAGCTCATCGAGTTCGCCTTCCGCCTCCCCGGACGGCTGAAGCTCCGCGGTTTGACGACGAAATGGATCTTCAAAAAGACCGTCGAGCGGCTCCTGCCGAAGGACATCATCTACCGCCGCAAGGAAGGCTTCAGCATTCCCATCAAGCACTGGCTGCGGGTCGAGCTCCGGGACATGATGGAAGACTACCTGAGCGAAAAGCGGATCGCGGGCGAGGGCCTGTTCCGCCCGGAACCTATCCGGGCGATGATCGACGCCCACGTTGGGGGCCGCGAGAACTACAGCCACCAGCTCTGGGCGCTGCTCATGTTCGAAATCTGGCGGGAAACGTATTTGGGGAAAAATCCGGAAGCTTAGCTCTATTTTCTCTTCGGGAGAGCCGCCCCCCCGGATTTCTTGTTCCGCGTTCGAATCACAAAAATCTCTTTCGTCTCGTCCGTGACCTTGAATTCCTCCGCGACGGGGAGCCCCGGCATCCAGACGATTCGATCGCCCGAACAGAAGACCGGGCGCGCGTTGCGCTCCGCGGGGGGGACCCGTTTCGCCCGCAAAATCTCCTTGAGTTTCTTCCGGCCGGGGGCCCCGCAGGGCCGATAAATATCGCCATCCCGCCGGGTCCGGACAAGGAGCGGAAATTGGAGGGCCCCGGCATCGCAATACGCCGCCATTTCGTCGTCGTAGGCCGGACGCCCGCGCCGCGGAGGCTTGATCCGCCGCCCCGTAAATTCCGCCTTCGCCCCGGGAATCGGCAAGCGGCCTCTCCCATCCCATAAATAAAGATAGTCGGCCCGGCTTTCCCGTTTCGCGGGCGTCCCCAGGAGGTCGCCGTCCCGCCGCAGGGTGAGTCGGTCGGGAAGGGTCAGGGAAGCGCCCGGCCCCAGTTCCCGGACGGCTTCGATATCCTCGAAATCGATCTTTCTCAGGTCGCCCTTGAGTTCGCGGAGGAAAATCCGGACGCAGCGCCGGGCGAGGGCCCGGGAAAGGCGGGCGAGGCGGCGGGCGTCGAGGAGCGTCCGGCCGTCCCGGCGGACGATGAGGCGGCGGCAAGCCCGCCGCGCGGCCTCTTCGAAGAAGCCGTCCTCGTCCCGGAGGATTTCGGCCGTCCGACCGAGCTTCGGCGCCAGGGTTTTGTCGAAATGCTTTTCGAGGTACGGCATGAGCCTCAGCCGGACACGGTTGCGGACATAGCGCGGATCGGAGTTCGTCGCGTCCCGCCGGAACGCCAATCGCTTTGTCCGGCCATACGTCTCGATCTCCTTTCGGCGGATGTCGAGGAGAGGGCGGATGATTATCCCGTCAACCACGGGATGGATCCCCGAGAGGCCCTGGGGTCCGCTGCCCCGCAGGAGCCGGATGAGGACGGTCTCCGCCTGGTCGTCCAGGGTATGACCGGTCGCGATCTTCGTCGCCCCGGTCCGGGCCGCCGCCTCGCGCAGGAATTCGTAGCGAAGGATCCGCCCGGCCTCCTCGAGATTGAGCTTCCGCGCACGGGAAAACGCCCGGACGTCGCCGCTTTGGACAATGCAGGGAAGGCCGAGGCGGGCGGCGGTCGCGCGGACGAACGCCGCGTCGGCGCCCGCGGCGGGGCGGAGCCGGTGGTTGAAGTGGGCGACCGCGATTTCGAAGGGCATTTCCGCCCGCAATTCGAGCAGGAGGTGGAGCAAAACGGTCGAATCCGGCCCTCCGGAGCAGGCGACGAGGACTTTATCGCCGGGCCGGATGAGGCCGTGGCGAACGATGGCCCGCCGCATTTTCGCCAGAATTGGTTCGTCGGCTTTCATGGGATTTTCCCCCGAGAGGACCGACCCGATTATGGGTCAACCAGCACGGAAAGACAAGGGAAAACCACAACCGGAAGAGGGGGAAATGGCGGCGCAGGGATTTGAACCCCGGACATTACGGATATGAGCCGTACGCTCTAACCAACTGAGCTACGCCGCCGGAAGCGCATAGATTCTAGACAAAACGGATTGACAAGTCAATTTGGAGGCCCGGGGGCGGAGACGTCCGGCTCAAGGACGCGGGCGCCCTTCCCTGCGCGCCTAACGGCGGATCCGCTCGAACCCCGAAACGGCCACGTATTCGAACTTCCCGCCCTTTTCGACCTCGTCGAGCAGGAGGTTCAGCCCCAGGACGTCGCTCGAGATATGCCCCGCAATGACGACGTTGAGGTTGGCCTTCTTGGCGTTCGCCAGGTGCTCCTCGGTCATGTGCATGCCGACGATCGTGCTCACCCCGCCGGCCGCCAGCTGATCGAAGATGTCCTTGGAGCCCGAGGTCCCGCCCGTCATGTCGACGAAGATCTTCCCGCAGGAATTGCCCTCCGAGCCGTTGATGATCTTGGCCGGAACCTGGAGGCGGGCGGCCCGCTCGTACTCGGGGATGCCCTTGAGAAGCTTCATCAGGTCCCGGATTTTGGCCGGCTTTTCCATCTCGAACAGCTTCGTCAGGTAGCTCGTGACGCAGTTGTCGGCCGGCGTGTGGAGGCACATCAGGGGAATGCCCAGCAGCCGGGCAGCGTCGACTTCGCGGGTATGGTTGATCGGCATGAGGCGGCGCTCGATCTCCGAGATCCGCTTGTCCATGAGCTGCTCGGCGACGCTGATCGTCACCCCGTATTTCGCCAGAAGCGCCGATTGGAGCTTCATCACGTCGAAGAGCTGCGCCTGGGCCGTGCCCACGGGATGGTGAGACAGCACGAGGTCGATTTTTTCCCCGCGATCCCTGTTCAGGGTATAGGCCAGGAGGATCTCGGCGGGGTCGATGTCGATCCCGACCATGATTTTTCTTATGTCGGGTTCGTCATTCGAGAGGCCCCGGTATGAAATCCGGCTGTCCGCATAGGGATTGAAGAGCTTGTCCGGATCGTAAAATTTCTTCTCGTCGTCCTTGAGGTCCTTGAATTTGTCGTTTTCCTCGGCCAGGATCTTGCGGACCTCGTCCGCGCCCCTCAGGTCGTTTCGGATTCCGGCCTCGATCGCTTTTCGATAGATTTTTTCGAGTTTCATTCCGTTCTCCTTTCGAGGGGGCTACGTCCCCCGCGCGGCAAAGCCCCTTCCCTTCCGTCCGAGGCGCCAGCCCCGGTCCCCCCGTCCCCCGAGATCCGGTCCCTCACCCGTCCTGCGACATGACCGGGCCCTTGGCCCAGAGCCGGTTGATAACGCGCAGCAGGATGAACCCGCTGACCAGGAAGATCCCGAACAGGCCGCCGGCATAAGCCCACCGGCCGTAGAGGACATTGCCCACGGTGAACAGCGCCGCCCAGATGGTCGCGACGCCCGAGGTCCAGCCGACGAGCGCCAGGGGGATGTTTTCGTGCGTCGTCCGGGTGTCGGCGACCGTGATGCCGGCCTCGCGCCGGACCCAGCCCCAGCCCGGGCCGAACGGCCGGACTTTTTTGTAGAACTCGACGAGCGTCCCGGTGTCCGTCTTGGGGCCGAATTTCGCCGTCAGGAGCCAGGCGATCGTCGTCACCCCCATGGTGATGAGCAGGGCGTAGTGGGTGGCGATGACGACGCCCAGCCGTTTCAAGACGAGGAGCCCCATGGACACGGCGAACGAGCTGATCATGGCGTTTACTTCGCACCAGGCGTTGACCCTCCACCAGAACCAGCGGACGAGGTAGAGGAGGCCCGTTCCGGCGCCGATCTGAAGGATGATGTCGAACGAGTCCTTGGCCGTCTCCAGGAGGAAGACCAGTCCGGAGGCGCACAAGAACAGCCCGACCGTGGCGACCCGCCCGGCCATGACGTAATGCCGCTCGCTCTCGCCCTTGCGGAGGAAGCTGCGGTAGAAGTCGTGGACGAGATACGACGCGCCCCAGTTGAGATGGGTCAGGATGGTCGAGGAGTTGGCCGCGATCAGGCCGCCCACCATAAGGCCGATAAAGCCGACCGGCAGGAACTTGAGCATGGCCGGGTAGGCGATGTCGTGGCCGATGAGGCTCGGGTCGAGGTGGGGGAAGGCTTTCTGGATGTCGGAGAGCTCCGGATAGACGATGATCGAGCAGAGGGCAACGAGGATCCAGGGCCAGGGCCGGAGCACGTAGTGGGCTATGTTGAAGAAGAGCACCGAGCTGAGCGCGTCCTTCTCGGACTTCGAGGCCAGCATCCGCTGGGCGATGTAGCTCCCGCCGCCGGGCTCGGCGCCGGGGTACCAGACCGCCCACCATTGCACGGCGATCGGCATGATGAAGATGGCCAGGGCCATGTCCCAGTGGTTCTTGAAATCGGGGAGGATGTTCAGGTAATTCAGCCCGTTCGGCCCGGCCTTCGCCTGCAGGGTCGAAACCATGTTTCCCAGCCCTCCGACGTATTTGACGGCGAAATAGGCGGCCGCGATCACGGCCGTCATCTTGATGAAGAACTGGATCATGTCGATGACCAGGACGCCCCACAGACCGGAGACGGCGGCGAAAGCCACGTTCAGCACGAAGATGAAGAGGAGCGTCTGCCAGCGCGGCAGGTTGAACAGGACCGCCGCGATCTTGCAGGCGGCCAGATTGACCGTGGCCATGATCATGCAGTTGAAGAAAAGCCCCAGATAGACCGCGCGGAACCGCCGGACAAAACGGGCGGCTTTGCCCGAATACCGGATCTCGTAGAACTCGAGGTCGGTCATCACGTTCGAACGGCGCCACAGGCGGGCGTAGAAGAAGACCGTCGCCATGCCGGTCAGGGTGAAGGCCCACCAGACCCAGTTGCCGGCGACGCCGTTCCGGCGGACGATATCGGTCACCAGGTTGGGCGTGTCGCTGCTGAAGGTCGTGGCCACCATGGAGAGGCCGGCCAGCCACCAGGGCACGGACCGGCCGGAGACGAAGAACTCCGACGTGCTCTTGCCCGCCCGCTTGCCGAAGAACAGGGCGGGGACGAAGCAGACGGCGAGCGAGGCGAGGACGATGATCCAATCGATCGTCTGAAGATGCATGAGCGGCTTCCTTTCTTACGGCCCTTACGGCAGGCGCTTTACCGGCTCAGGGCGCGCAGCATGTCCAGAACGTCCTTCGGCGGCGGGGCGGCCTTTTTCAGGACCTCGGCGGCCTTTTGGTTGTCGCCCAGGCGCCCCAAGGCCAATCCGCCGAAGTAGGCGCCGGTCCCCCGGCCGTCCGGGTGCTTGAGCGTGTAATCGGCGGCGGCTTTTAACGCCTCTTTCGCCTTGTCCTTCCGGCCCGTTTTTTCGAACGCGATGGACTCGAAATAATCCTGCAGCCGCGTGTCGGGCTCATAAGGCTTTCCCGAGCCGAGCTTCTCGGGATACTCCTTGGACCGATCGAGCGCCGCTACCGCTCCCGCCCAGTCGCCCTTCCGGGCGGCTTTGAGGCCGAGCTGGATATGGGTCTGGACATAGAGGGCGTGGATCTCGCCCGCGCCTTCATAGGGCAGCGCTTCGATTTTGTCGAGAAGGGCGGCCGCGTCTTCGTACCGGTTCGAGGCCATGAAAGCCTTGATCAGGTCCACCTGGACGGGCACATCGCCGGGGAAGAGCCGCGCCGATTCCTGGGCCGTCGCGAGCGCCTTGTCGACATGGCCCTGCTTTTGGTGGAATTCGGCCAGCGCATGCCAGGTCCGCCAGGAGGCGCCGTCAAGTTTGACCGCCTTTTCCAGGTCGGCGAGGGCCTTCGCCGGATCGGCGGCGCGCAGGAGGGCCGCCCGCGCCAGGAAAAGCGGGGCGAAGTCGGCGGCGTCGCATTGCTTGAACAGCGCCAAGGCCTCGTCCACGCGGCCCTTGCCCCAGAGGATGAGCCCGAGGTAATACTTCGGTTTCCAGGACTCCGGCCTCTGGGCCGCGACCCACTGATAGAGGGGAATCTCCTCTTCGCGGAAGGGGAACACGAGAAGCGGGGAGAGTGCGAGCGCCTTGTCCATGTAGTCCTTGCTCTTGTCTGGGGCGCTCCTCAGATGGAAAAACGACAGCATGGAGAAAACGGTGGGGTGCGCAGGCGCTAACTCCAGGAGGCGGCGCGCGTCGTCGTCGAGGTTCCAGCGCATGTAGGCCAGGGCCATCTCGAGGTAACTCTCGTGCGGCAATTCGTTCCGGATAAGGGACTTGAATTCGTCAAGCGCTTTCGGGTCGTTGCTCAGAAGATAGAGCTCGAAGCGGCCCAGGTGGTCGAGCGGATCAAGGTCGAGGAGCTGGGCGAGCGCGGCCCGGGCAGCCTCCGGCCGGCCGGCCTTGCGATGAGCGGCGGCCAGGATCTCATAGCCGCCGCTGTTGAACACATTGGCCTCGATCGACCGCTGGGCGTAGTCGACGGCCTGGTCGAAGCGGCCCTCGCTCATGGCGATTTCCGCGAGGCGCGTGTAGGCCGCCGCCCGGTACTCAAGCGAGCGGGCCGCCCAGCCCAGGGTCTCCTTGGCGTCGGTGAGATCGCCGATCCGCCGGGCCGCCAGGCCGTAGACATAGTTCGCCTCGGGATCATACATCCCAATTTCGAGGGCTTTCCGGGCGAAGCCCAGGGCCTTGTCGTATTCGCCCCGGCGGGTGTAGATCTCGGCCGTGCGGGACAGCGCCCGGAGATGGCCTGGCTCCTTGGCCAGGCAGGCCAGGTATTTCTGGAGGGCGAGGTCGAAATAGCGGGCCTTCTCCTGCTGCAGGCCGCTCAGGAACAGTCCGTCGGCCGTGGATTCATCGGGCGCCCGAAAAACGAGCGGCCGCTTGAGGTCGTTCGCCCCCGGATCGCTTTGATACGTGAGCTTCGTCCCGACCTTGACCGTGAAGGGCGCGTCGCCCGGGGCGATGGGCAGCGCTTTTTTCAAACTCTGGGCCGCGTTCAGGATGAGGCGCTCGCGGTAGAGCTCCTTGCCCGAGGACGTCACGACCAGATCGTCGTCGAGGGCCTCGAGCGCGTAAACGCCGACGTTCAGCTTGTCGGCGGCGGCCTCGACGCTCAGCACGCCGGAAGGCGAGGACTTGGCCATCGGCCCAATGCCGTTATAGGGGAACCAGAGCTCCCGCCAGCGGTCCGCCCGCGACGGCGGGAACGTCTCGTGATCGGACTGGTTGAGGAGGCGTCCGGCCTGCGGCTCGGTATACTGGCCGTCTTTGTCGGTCAGAAGGTCCACCCAGATCTCGCCGGCGCGCGACTCGTCCCAGATCCAGACCTTGCGGCCGGGCATGTCGTCGTAGAGGGCCCAGTGGCCGAAGCCCGAATCCGAGCCTTTGTACCAGGCGCCGTAGAAATCCTCGTATTCGCCGACCGTGAAATAGCTCTTGGAGTCGGGGAAGGCGTTGTTTTTATACCAGGAGAGGTCGCGGCCCTGAGCGTCGACCGGCCAGGGCAGGAGGGGGAAGTTGTAGTTGTGGCCGATCTCGAAGCGTCCGGGGAAGATGTAGCGCAGGTCCTCGGCCGTCTTGATCGCCGCGCACGACCAGAAGTAATACGACTGGCTATACATCGAGGGATTGAACCAGGCGCCCTTCGTCTCGAAGTAGGCCTTGTCCTTGGGAAGCGTGATCGTGACGCTCCAGCGCGTCCGCGAAGGGAGGTCCATGGCGCCGACGATACAGCTTACGCTCCCGTCGGCATTGGTCCGCAGTACGTAGTCCACGGGCGTGGCCGTCGAAGGAGCGTGGCCGATGATCCCGAAGTTGAACTCGATGCCGCCCGAGGTCCACGGGCCGCGGAGGGCGATCTCGCGGAACTTCAGGACGTGGTTGGTGTAGAGGAAATCGCGCTTCGCGGTCTTGTCGGTCGCGCCCCAGACCTTGCCCCCGACCTGCGGGAGGACGGCGACGGAGATATACGGATTTTCCAGGCGGACGACCGTCCATTCCTTGTCGGTCCCTGTGCCGCTGAACTTGTCATAGAAAAAATAGGGGTAAAGCCGAGCGCCCTGTCCTCCCATGCTCGAACGAGCGAAAATAGGAACGGGATCGGGGTCGGAGAAGGGATAGGTCTTGACGACCTCCTTCCTCTCGACGACGCTCGACCCGGTCGGCGCGGCCGCTCCGCCGCCCGAGGCCGCAGAGCCGCGGCAGGCCGCAAGAAACCCGGAAGCCATGATGAGGGACAATCCCAGGACGATCCATGATTTTTTCATGACGGCCATCCTCTCCATGTTGCGGCTTCCATCTTATTGATTTTGGGGGAGGGACACAATACGGAAGCAGGGCGGTTCGATGTCAAGACCGTCAAAATCCGTCTGCGACGACCAGGTCGTCTTTGACGACCGAGTCGACCGGGTCGTCCGCGACAACCGGGTTGGCCGCGCCGCGCGTTAAAATCCGGCCAGGTACGAAATCGAGAAGCTCCGGCCGGGGGCGTCCAGTCCCCAGGCGATGCCTCGGTAATTCTCGTCCGTCAGGTTTTCGAGCTCGAGAAGGATGTCGTGGCGCTTCCCGATCTTGAAGCCCGCCCGGAGGTTGACCGTCAGATAGCCCGGGACCGCCGTAAATAAGGGCGACCCGTTGACGCCGACGCCAAGAACGCGGTCCTGGATCTGGGACAGCGTCTCCCCCGTCTTGAGGAGGATGTCGTCGGCCGTCCCGAGCGTGCCGTCCGGGCCCGCCCCCACCCAGCCACGGGCCGTCGCGCCGTTATAGAAAAAACTTTTGATGTTCGACCGCGTCCGCATCGCCCCCGTCCGCCGGTCCTCGAGATCGAGGCTCGACAAGCGCGCCTGTTTCCCGACCGCGTGGAGGACCGGCTCCAGCCAGAACGTCCCGGCCGGGTTCGAGTATCGGAACTTCAGGTAGAAATCCGCTCCCGGGGTCCCGCCCTCGATATTGGGAGGGAGGCCCGTGGCGATGTCCTCGGCGTGGAGAAGGGTGAGGACCGTTGAGACGGAAAAGCGGGGCGTGATCCGCCATTGGAGCGTGTGCTCTAAGCCGGTGATGCGCGCGTCGCCGAAATTCGCCCGGACGAGCACCGGGGTCGTCGAGGCGGGGACGTAGACCGCGCCCGTTTCCGTTTGCGAGGAGATGGTCTGGTCGCCGAGAGTTTTGCCGACCGCGCCCGGAGGCAGGATCAGCGCCTGGTAGGCGATGTTATCCCGGATTGTGTTCAGAAAGATGGACACCTCGGTCGAGAAATTCGGACGGCGAAACGCGAGCCCCGCTTCCCAGGACAGGCTCGTCTCCGGGCGGAGGGCTTCCACCGCTTTGCCGCTCGACATGGCCGTCCCGGCGGCCGAATCCCCGATCAAGGCCCCCATCCCCTGCACGGCGTCGGCCGAGACCTGGAACCCCGAGCCGGTCAGGCCGACCGTCCCGAGGTCGGTGATGTGCGGGGCCCGGAATCCACGGCTGACGTTGGCCGAGAGGGTGAATCCCGGAAGGATGGTCCCGACCAGGCCGGCCCGGAACGTCAGGCTCTCCGCGCTCAGGCTGTCGTCCGGCCAGAGGGGCTTTCCGTTCACGAGCGGGCCGTTCGAGGCTTTGGACTCGTAGCGGACGGCGCCGTAGCGCAGCCCGCCGACGAAGCGGAGGCGGTCCGGCACGATGACGATCGCGTCCTGGACGTAGGCGCCGAGGCTCTTGTAGGTGGCCCCATCCGGAACGCGCCCGCGGCGGATCGAGGAAACCCCCGTCAGGGGATTGACGCCGGTCGAGGGGGCCTCGACGGATTCGGGATAATAATCGAATCCGAAGAGCATCTCCTGGGTCTTGCCCCAGAGCTTCGTGGCCCGCAGCTGAAAGCCGTGGGCGACCGTCCGCTCGGGCTCGTGGGTGACGGTCGCCGTCGGATTTCCGTTGCCGCCCTGGTTGACGCGCTCCTCGCGTTGGGCGTTGTAGGAATAGACGGCCGTGACCTGGTCGAACGGTCCGAGGTTCGCCCGGTTGTACTTGATATAGAAAAGGTCGCCGCGCAGGTCCTTCAGATCGGCGATCAGGTTGCCGTCCCCGCCGAGCAGCTGGTCGGTGCGCTTGCCGCCCTCCTGGCGGACCTGCGAGTAGGAAATCAGGATCTGGTCCGAAGACGAAGGCGTCCAGTTGAACTTGAACATGCCGCCGTATTGGGTGAATCCGGTGTCGGGCTGGCGGTCGGACATGAGCGCATCGGAGGCGAGGCCGAAGAACCGGGTGACCGCCGCGTGCGAATCGATGCCCTGCCCGGGCCGGATTAGGTCGATCTTCCGGGCCGCGGAGCCGATCAGGAAACCGAAGGACGGGGCCGCATACTGGGCCGAGAAATTCGCCCCGTAGCTCTGGTCCGCGGAATTGTATTGCCCGCCGACCCGGCCCCAAAGACGCGACGGGCCGTCCGATACCGAGGGGACCTGGGTCAGGAACTGGATGCTCCCGCCGAGCGCATCGCTTCCATATTGGGCGCTGTTCGGACCGCGGAGGATCTCGACGAACTGAAGATAGCCCGGATCGATCAGGTCCATGAAAGTCGTGATGCCGCCCCGGACGGCGGAGTTCGAATACCGGATCCCGTCGACATAGGTGTTGACCTTGTTGCCGGTCAGGCCGCGGATGTAGATGCCGGCGAGGCTCGGGCTCGTCCGGAGCAGCTGGACGCCGGGCTCTTCGAGCGCGACCTGGGCGACGACCGCCTTGGCCCGCTCGCGGATCGCGGCCGATTCGATGACGTTCACCGGCTGGGTCAGGGTTTCCAGGTCCCGAATGGCCCCGGCCGTCGAAGTCACGGTGACTTCGGCTTCGACCGGCGCCAATTCAAGAACCGTTTCGACTTTGGACTCGGTGCCGCTTGTGACATTGACCGGAATGCGGCGGTCCTGGAATCCGGGCAAGGAGACGGCGAGGACATAGCGCCCGGGCTGGACCTTATCGAGGACGAACCGGCCGTCGGCATCGGATTGCGCGCCGGCGACCGCGGTCCGTTCGCCGCTGAGGAGCGAAAGGCGCGCGCCAGCCAGGGCCTCTCCCATCGTATCCCTGACGATTCCCGTGATCGAGCCTGTAGAGGGCTGGGCGAAGGAAAACCCGGCAAGGGAAATCAGGAGAAAAAGCGTAAGGACCGGAACGACATGGGACTCAGGACTTGATTTCGGCATAGACCTTCTCCTCGAAAAGCATTCGACATGCTATATTCGTATTAGACACGAGCCGGGGCCGGTTTCTTCCGGAAAAAATCGAGATATTTTCGGCCCCGCCAAATGGGCGCGAAGCCTGGAAACGGCCTCGGCGCCCCGCCCGGCCGGTTCGGATCAGCGATTCATTTCTCGAACTTGGGCTTCGCCCCCACATTGTAAAGGAAGAAGGCGTATTCGTCCGCCGTCGACTCAATGGCCTTCGTCACGTTGCTCGCGCCGTGGCCGGAGCGCGTCTCGATCCGGATGAGGACAGGGTTCCCGCCCTTGTGCTTTTCCTGGAGCGCGGCGATGAACTTGAACGAGTGGGCCGGCACGACCCGGTCATCGTGGTCGGCCGACGTGACGAGGGTCGCCGGGTAGGTCACCCCCTCCTTGATGTTGTGGACGGGCGAGTACGCGAACAGGGTCTTGAAGCCCTTCGCGTCGTCGCTCGAGCCGTATTCCACCGCCCAGCCCCAGCCGACCGTGAACTTGTGGAAGCGGAGCATGTCCATGACGCCGACCGCGGGCAGGGCTACTTTAAATAACTCGGGCCGCTGGTTGATGACCGCCCCGACGAGGAGGCCGCCGTTCGACCCACCCGCGATGGCCAGCTTGGCGCTCGAGGTGTATTTTTCCCGGATCAAATATTCGGCCGCGGCGATGAAGTCGTCGAAGACGTTCTGCTTTTTGTCCAGCATCCCCGCCTTGTGCCAGGTCTCGCCGTACTCTCCCCCGCCGCGCAGGTTGGGCTCGGCGAAGACGCAGCCGTTCTCGAGGAGGGCGATGGTCATCGGGTTGAAGGCCGGCTGGACGCTGATGTTGAAGCCGCCGTAGGCGGTTAGGAAGCACGGGTTCTTGCCGTCGAGGGCCAGGCCCTTCTTGTGGACGATGAACATCGGGACCTTGGTCTTGTCCTTGCTCTCGTAGAAGACTTGCTTGACCTCGTAGTCCTCGGGGTTGAACTTCACCTCGGGCTTGCGGAAGACCTGGGAGGCGCCGCTTGAGATCTCGTACTTGTAGATGGTCGAAGGGAAGGTGAACGAGGTGAACGTGTAGAAGATCGTAGTGTCGTCCTTCCAGCCGCCGAACCCGCCGGCCGTGCCGAGAGCCGGGAGGGCGATCTCCCGGACGAGCTGGCCGTCGAGCCCGAGCTGGTAGACCTTCGTGTTCGCGTCCTTGAGATAGGTCGCGAAAAGCTGCCCGCCCGCGGTGTTGGCCCCGGCCAGGACCTCGGGCTTCTCGGGGATGGCCGACGTCCAGTTCTCCTTGGCGGGCTTCTTGGGGTCGATCAGGACGACCTTGAAATTGGGCGCGTCCACGTTCGTCTGGACGAGGAACTTGTCGCCGACGTTGTCGATGACGGCGCTGTCGTTCTCGAAACCCTTGAGCAGGAGCTCGAACTTGGAGCCCGGCTTGGCTAGGTCCTTCCAGTAGGTCTCCGTCCCGGACGTCCCTTCGGAGACGGTCAGGAACGCGTAACGCTCGTCCTCGCTGACGCCCAAGCCGTAATAGCGCAGCGGATGGGCCTTGTCCTCGAAGACGAGGGCGTCCTTCTCCTGCGGGTCGCCGAGCTTGTGATAGAAGACCTTCTGGTATTCGTTCTTGGCGGTCAGCTCCTTGCCGGCGGCCGGTTTGTCGTAGCCGCTGTAGAAGAAGCCGTTCTTGAACCAGGACGCGGCCGAGAACTTGTTCCACTGGATGCGGTCGGGCAGTTCTTTCTTCGTGGGGAGCTCGAGGACGCGGATCTCGGACCAGTCCGAGCCGGCCTCGCCGCGCGAGAGGGCGGCGTATTTCTTGTCGCCCGAGAAGCCGACCAGCCCGATCCGGATCGTGCCGTCGGCCGAGAGTCGGTTGGGATCGATCAGGACCTCGGGCGTTCCCTCCAGCCCCTTCTGGATGTAGACCACGGACTGGTTTTGCAGCCCGTCGTTCTTGGAGAACAGGTAGAACTCCCCGACGCGGAAGGGCGAAGAAAAGCGCGGATAGTTGATGATCTCGGTCAGGCGCTTCTTGAGGCCCTCGCGGAAGGGGATTTTCTTCAGATAGTCGAACGTCACCGCGTTCTGGGCCTCGACCCATTTCCCGGTCTCGGCGGACTTGTCGTCCTCGAGCCAGCGGTAGGGGTCCGCGACCTTGGTCCCGAAATAATCGTCCACCTGGGTGCCTTTCGCGGTCACGGGGTAAACGATCTTCTCGGCGGGCTTACACATGGGCAGCACGAGCAGGGCGCCCAGAATGAAAAGAACCCATCCTTTCTTTCTCATGAGGTCCTCCTTGTTCGAAAAAAATCATGGAACCAATTTTATCAGAAATTCACGAGAGCGATTCGTCCAGGAGCTCCGCGGTGTGGGCCGCGCGCACGGCCAGGCCCCTGCTCCGGCAGCCGCCCCGGATCTGGAGCAGGCAGCCCGGGCAGTCCATGGCCACAATCCCGGCCCCCGTCTTCTCGATGGCGGCCAACTTGTCGGCCAGCAGCTCGGCCGAGATTTCGGGATTATCCAGGCTGTAGCTCCCGGCGAACCCGCAGCACTTATCCGCCTCGTCCATCTCCGCGATCCCGGCGCCAAGGGCCAGCTCGACAATCGTCCTCGAGGCCCGTTCGGCCGCAAGCAGGTTTTTATGATGGCAGGAATCGTGGTACGTGACCGTGAGGCCGGCGGGCGCGTTTTTCCGCATCCCCCGCACGGCCGCGAGCTCGTTTTCAACGATGAACCGGCCGAAGGGGATGACCGCTTTCGCCAAGGACTTCGCCTTTTCGGAGCCGTCGATTTCCAGGCCCCGCTTCGAGAGCATCGTCGCGCAGGTCGGGCAGAGGGTGACGACCGGTCCGTCGATCTCCATTTTGCCGAGCAGCGCGGCGAACGCCCGGCCCGAGGCCTTCCGGAAACCCGCGTTCGACGGCGGGAACCCGCAGCACAGTCCGGGCGCGAGCTTCACCTCATAACCGAGCTTGGCAAGGACGCGCGCCGTGGCCAGGCCGATTTCGGGATAAAAGTGCTCGATCAGGCAGCCGCCGTAAATCGTGACCGGGCCTTTGGCCGCTTTCACGGGGGCGAAGGGCGACGGGAATTCTTTTTTGAACAGCTTCGTGAGCGCCGCGGGCGCGGGCGACGGAAGGGCGCGGAAGCGGTCATACTTTTTCATCCAGGCCGGCAGCCGACGGGCGAAACCGTCCTTCGTCCCGAGGGCTTTCCGCGCCGACCGCGCCGCCTTGAAGGCCGCCTGCTGCAGCCGCGGCCGGCCCATAACCCCGTTGAAGGCGAACCGCTTCCACAGCGTCATTCCCGTCTCGCGGTTCAGCCGCTCGGCCAGGGCGGTGATCAGGTCGGCGATCGGGATCTTCGCCGCGCAATACGCTTCGCAGCGGTGGCAGCGCAGGCAGAGCTTCGCCAGCGCCTTGGATTTGTCGAGTCCGTGGATCCAGGCGGTGAAGAGCGTCCCGATGCCGCCCATGTAAACATGCGCGTATTCCCCGCCCCCCAGGAGCTGATAGACGGGGCAGACGTTCAGGCAGGCCGAGCATTTGACGCAGCGCAGCGCCGCGCGGAACGCCGGGTCGGCGGCCATCTCGGACCGGTGATTGTCGAGGAGGATGATGTACTGCGCCGCGGCGTGCGGTCCGGCGATGAAGGAAACGTAGCTCGTGATCGTCTGGCCGGTCGCGTTCCGCGGGAGGATTTTGAGGACTGCCAGGGCGTCGGCCGTCGTCGGCACGACCTTCTCGATCGTCGCCAGGACGATTGCGACCGGCGGGACGGTGGTGATCAGCCGTCCGTTGCCCTCGTTCGTGACCAGGACGATCGCCCCGCTCTCGGCGATCAAAGCATTGGCGCCCGACAGCCCGGCCTGGGCGGCGAAGATCTCTTTTCGCATTTCGCCCCGGGCGATACGGACGAGGGCGGGGATGTCCTCGGGCACGTCCCGTCCGAGCCGACGGGCGAAGAGTGCGGCCACGTCTTTGCGGGTCAGGTGGATGGCCGGCATGACCATGTGCGTCGGCCGTTCGGCCGCGATCTGGACGATCCATTCGCCGAGGTCGGTCTCGCGCGCTTCGACGCCGCGCTCCGCGAGATAGTCGTTGAGGCCGGTCTCCTCGCTGACCATGGACTTGCTCTTGGCCATCTTCCGGACTCCGTGCCGGCGGCAGATTTCGAGAATCGCCGCGTTGGCCTCGGCCCCGTCCCGCGCCCGCAGGACGACGCTGCCGTGGCCCCGGGCGTTCTCCTCGAACCGGGCGAGGAGCTCTTCGTTCCGGTCCAGGGCGTCGTCCTTGATCGCCGCGAGCCGGGTCCTCAGCTCCTCGAAATCGTAGCCCTCGAGCGCCGTCCGGCGCTTCGTCAGGTAGCTCAGTGAAAAATCCTGGAGGACTTTCTTGAGGGCGGGATCGACGGTTCTCTTTTTCATGTGAGGAGGACGATCAGTCGCGAGGGGCCGTGGACGCCGATCGTCAGTTGGCCTTCGATGTCCGCGGTCCGGCTCGGACCGGTGACCAGCGAAACCTGGGGCGACGGGATGTCGGTCCGCCCGAGGTGCGCGGCGAAGGCCGGAGCGAGGTCGTCCAGGCTCGCCGTGACGGCCCGCGCTTCAAGAAGGCAGATGCACACCTCAGGCAGGGTCCAAACGTTTTTCTCCGCGTCGCTCCGGTCGAAATGGACGAGGGTCCCGGTCTCGGCAACGCCGTGGTCGGCGGCCACGATCCCGGCATCGACCCAGATCAAGGGACGAGCCTCCGGCTCGCCACTCGCCCGTGGATATAAGCCACGGTCGAGTACGGCGGAAGTGGACCCCCGGGCAAAGCCCGGGGCCCCGGCCGCCGTCGAATCGGCCCCAAGGGCCGTCCCGGTCCCGGCGAATTCCCGATCGAACGGCGGGCGGAGCTTGAGATCGGGAGAGATCAAGGCCGTCCGGAGATCGTTTTTCTTCAGAAATTCCCGGATGAAGTCCGCCGCCGCGCGCGGGTCCGCGACGCGCTCGACCTCCGCCCCGGCGATCCTGGCCTTTTCAATGAATCGTTCGATCATTCAGGTTTTTTTAGCTTTTTTCCTTCTTCATCGTTGCTGGTCCGCACGGCCGGACCCGAAGCGACCTCTTCACCACTTCTTGGCCTTCTCCGGCTCCATCTTCCGCACGTCGAGCCCCTGCTCCATCGCCCCGATGCGATAAAGGCAGATTTCCCGGAGCGACGACGGGTGATGCAGGACCTCCGACAGGGACTGGCTGCCGACCGCCCAGACGCCGCCCCCCCGGACGACCGCGACCTTGTAGTCGTGAAGCCGCCGGAGGAGCGTCTCCCGGTCCACGTCGGGGGGAAGGACGGGGATGACGAGATACATGAAGCTGCCTTCGGCGTCGATCGGCACGATCCGGTCGCGCGGCGCGTCCTCCCCGGGGAGGCAGTAATGGGCGTGAGCCTCGGCCTCGGGAACCCAGCAGTGCATGACCGTCTGGAAGTCGGTCTCGGCGTAGATCGTCTTGTGGAGGGCGAGCTCGGGCGAATCGCCCCCGTCCGCCCGCAGCGGGACCTTGAGCAGCGGGCCGCCGACCTCCCGCGGCATGGACGCTTTGGGCGCATACAGGAGATCGTTCACCCCGCGGACGGACATCGAACCCGTATGGAACGGCGACAGCCGCGACTCGAAGATCCGCGCGCCGGCCTTGCGGAACTCGCAGAGGATCTCGGTCTCCTCGGGAAATTCGTTCCGCCCGTCCCCCTCGACGGCGAACGCGTCCGGCCGGTAGGCAAAGCAGGAGGCGGGATCGGCCTTGATCCTGGACCTCAAGGCCCCAAGATCGACGCCGAGTTTGCGGGCCGATCTCGCGACGGCACCCGCGTTGTTGGTGGCGCAGATCAAAAAGAACGCCTCGCTCAGGGACCGGCCCCGGGCGAACGTACCGTGGGCCTGGATGACGGTCACGGGATGCTCCGCCAGCCGCTTCGGGATCAGGGCGGCCATCTCAGGCGAGCCGCTCGGCACGGCCACCCAGTCCACGTGGACGTGGTCGCCGAGGTGGTAATAGCCGAGCGGATCAATCGGCACGAAGTCGGCCGGTTGGCTGGGCCTCGGCGCGTCGTCGAGCGTGGCGATGGCCAGGTCCTTGGTATGAGCGTGCATCGAGGCGCGCACACCCTCGATCGCCAGGATCTTCTGGTGGATATCGGTCTCAGACGAAGCCTTGTAGTAGCCGTAGTCGGTCTCGGTCGCCGAGAGGAAGCAGATCTGGTCGGCGGAGAGGTCGCCTTTCTGCGAGCCCGTGGCGGTGATGATGATCTGGTCCTCCCCCGCCTCGTCCCGGACGCGGACGGCCATGTTGCCGCTGTGACTGTCCTGGATGTCGTAGGCGAGAGAAGCCCGGCCGATCGATTGGAACAGACCTAGAATCTCTTCGCTGGCTTTCCATGGACGGCGGATCATGGCGTCCTCCCCGCGATCCTCAGCGCCCGGAGCAGGCCTTCGCGGGGCCGCCCCGCCACGTCCCAGCCGCGCACCTGGTAGTAGTCGTCCCGCATCCGCTCCTGGGACTCGCGCGAAACCACCCTCTCCTGGCCGGCCACGGAGATCGGGACCTCGGCGAAGCGCGGCGGGAGGAGGTCGTCGTCCCGGGTCGCGCCCGCCTCGAAGTTAAAGAGGCGTTCGAGGGCCGCCACGCGGTTGGCGATCTCCTCGAGGCGGCCCTCCGAGAAGTCCATCCCCGTGACGCCGGACATCATCCGCGCCCAGGGCCCGACGTCGAAGGCGAAACCCGTGAAGCGGCAGATCCCTAGGCTGTCCTGGAGGATGCCCTTGTTCTGCATGTTGCGGACCGCGATCGGCGACTGAAGGAGGCTGAAGCGCGGGATCTCCTTCGTCCCGCCGAAGAAGGCGAGCGAGACCGCGTATCCGCCCCGGAGGTGGCAGGCGCCGGTGGGCGAGGTCATGTAGCCCAGGGCCTGGGTGAACGAGGCCCGTGGGTCGTAGCCGGGGATCTCGAGTTTTTTCACGGACATGGAAAGGTCGGGCCGGCCGAACCGGCCCGCCAGGCGGAACGAGCCCTCGGCCAGAAGCGCGCCCGCGCCCCGCCGGTAAGCCGTATCGACCGCCAGCCGGGCGAGGGCCGGGCCGTCGCCGAAACGGATGTCCAGGCCGCCCGCGTCTTCGCCCGCGAGGAGGCCGCGCTCGCAGAGCTCCATGGCGCAGGCGACGGTCCCACCGAAGCTCATGGTGTCGATCCCGAGCTCATTGAGGCGGTAGTTGGCCCGGGTGATGTCCGCCAAGTCGTAGACGTCGCAGACGGGGCCCATCATCACCACGGTCTCGTATTCGGGGCCCTCGCCCTTCTCGGTCCGGCCGTCCGCGCCTTGGAGGCTCGTATGGCGCTGGCAGCCGATCGGACAGAGGGTGCAGCCGCCCGCCCGCTCCAGGATCGTCCGGGCGATCGTTTCGCCCGAGACCCGTTCGAGGGCCTCCTCGTTGTGGCGGGTGTCGAGGAAATTCTTGTGGGGCAGCATGCTGATGACGTTGATCAGCTCGACGAGCCCCGCCGTGCCCAGCTCGCGGAGCAGCCGCTTGGTGACCGGCGCCTGCTTCATGAGGTAGAGCGCCTGCTCATAGCCGGAACGGTACTGCTCCTTGTCCCGGATCAGGATCTTCTCCCGGCCGGCGACGCGGATCGCCTTGAGGTTCTTGCTCCCCCAGACCGCGCCCGGACCGCACCGGCCGTAGACCCGGTTCTTGTCGTTGCCCACGGCCGCGATCCGGACGAGGTTCTCGCCCGCGGGCCCGATGCAGAGGATCTTCGGCCTGCCGGCGGGCCCCGGGTCGGATGCGAGGGCGTCCGTAGTTTGGTGGATGTCGAGCCCCCAGAGGTGATGGGCCGGTAGCACGTCCACCTGGCCGGGGGCGATGTCGATGAAGACGGGCGAGGCGGCTCGGCCCCGGACGACGAGCGCGTCGAAGCCCGTGGACTTGAAGGCCGCGCCCCAGGTCCCGCCCGAGTTCGAGGTCCCGATGACGCCGGTCAGCGGGGACTTGAAGACCATGTGCCCGCGGCCGGCCGTCGGCGCGTTCGTGCCGATGAGGGGCGAGGTGGCGATGACAAAGACGTTGTCCGGGCCGAGCGGGTCGCAGCGCGGGTCGACGGCATCGTAGAAGAGCCGGGTGGCCAGCCCGCGGCCGCCCAGGTAATCGGCGAACAGGGCCGGATCGAGCGGCTTGGTCCGGACGTCACCCGTTCCGAGGTCGATGTCGAGAAATTTTCCGTGGAATCCGTATAAGGTCTCGTTCATGCCGTTCACCCTCCGCCCATCATGGGAAAGACGGCAAGAACGTCGCCTTCCCGGAGCGGGGTTGCCGCGCCGGTCGCGGGCGGAAGTCCGGCGCCGCTGATCATGACGACGATATGGGGCCTGGGCCGGCCGCCGTCGAAGATCTCGGCCCGCCGAGCGGGCGAATCGCAGAGGAGCTCGAGGGCCTCCCCAACGCTCGCCCCGTCGGGGAGGTCGAGGGCGCGGTCCTTCCCCCCGAACAGCTCGCGGAAATAGGCGAAAAATCTCACCCGGACGGTCATGACCGCCCCCCGAGATCGCCGTCGCTTACAGCGACGACGGCGGCTTCGGCCCGGATGACCTTCAGCTCGCGGCCGGCGAACGCCGCCCGGACGTCGTCGATCAGCGACTCCCGGACCACCACGAGCGCGGGCCGGTTGCGGCCCGAGAGCTCCCCGATCAAGGCGGGCCAGACGCCGCCGCCCGCGAGCTCGAGGGGCCCGACTTCGTCCACGATGAGGAGGTCGGCCGGGCCGCCGCGGCGGATGATCTCCCCGGCCGCGGCCAGTCCCCGGGGCAGGAGGACATACGGCCCCACCCGCTGCCCATCGGCCGTTCCGATTTTCCGCAGGAGCGGCGTCCGCGCCGCTGTGCGGAGGTCCCGCAAATCGTAGCCGGCGGTTTCCCCGGCCGCGAGGACCCGCAGACTGAGATAGCCGTCGAGATTCGGATGCCGTTCGCGGAGAGACGGCAGGCTGCGCTCGAGGAAAGTCGTCTTGCCGCTGCCTACCGCGCCGGTCAGGAGATAAATCACATAATGAGGATAATTGAAAACCGGCACAAAATCCAATTTTTCAGAGTTTCAGCCTATGCGATTAATTCAAGGCGAGGGGTGGGGCGGCATTCCTGAGGCCCGCATAGCGGAGGGGGGCCCCCACGCGTAGCAGGGGGGGAACCGAGGGGGGACCGGCGAAACGCCGGCGGGCCGGGGGATGCCGCCCCGCTCTGCAGCTTCCTCCTCAGCGGACGACGACCCGCGCCGGCTGGAGCTGGAGGTTGACCACCCCGCCCGCCGCGGCCATCGCCGAGACGCTCAAGGCGGAGATCAGGCACTCGCCGGCCGCCTTCGATTCGAAGCGCAGCGAGGCCAGGGTCGAACTGCCCTTGAAGCCCCTCCCCGACCGCGGGCTGGTGAAGCCCAGCGTGCACGTGCCCGACGCGTTGTCGACGTTCTTGAGGAACGGCATCTTTTCCCCGCCGAACTGCCGCGACAACCCGCCCTCGGTCACGTCCTTGAGGGAGACCACCTGCGGATTGAAGTTGAGCGTGAGCGACATGTTCCCGATTTCCTGATCGGAGTTGATGTTGACCGCGATCGTGAACTCGCGGCCCGGCGGAAGCTCGAGATTGGCCGGGGCGAGGGTGATCGAGTTCATCCCGATCTCCTGCGGCCGCCGCTGGCGAAGGGCGAGCTCCGCCTGGCGGACGTTGATCTCCCGGTCGAGGATGTTCTCCTCGAATACGCCCTGGGAGGCGTCGGACGCGGCCGCGTCGACATCGACCCACAGCGGTTTCGCGTCTTCGGGCGTCAGGGGCACGGCCCGGATGATATAAGGAGTGATGGTCAGGATGACGTCGGTCTGCTCCCGGGTGGAGTCCTCGGCGCCGAATAGTCGCCCGACGAGCGGCAGGTCCTTGAAGCCGGGCACGCCATTGATGGATTTGCGCTCCTCGTCGCGGAGCAGGCCGGCGATGAGGTTCGTCTCCCCGTTCCGGAGGCGCATGACGCTCTTGATTTCGCGGTTGTTGATGATCGGGATGTCGGCGTAGCCTTTCCCGCCGAGGGAAGTGACCTTGATCTCGCAAGCGAGCGTGATCTCGCCCTCGCGGTGAACGGAGGGCTTGATCGTGATCTCGATGCCCACATCCTGCTGCTCGAAGTTCGTGATGGGCACGTTGTTGACCCCTCCGGCGGCGAACGTGGAGAACGTCGTCCGGGGGATGGGGATTTTCTGGCCGACCTTGTGTTTGATCTCCTCGTCCGAGACCCCGCGGATGCGCGGCTGGGCGATAATCTTGGTGTCCGAATCCGTCTCCAGGAACTGGAGGAACGAGGTCGGGAGGCTGATCGCGAAATTCCCAGCCTTCGAAAGGTCGAGGCCGCCCAGGTTGAACCAGTTCGAGCTCGTCGTCGAGCTCGACGAGGTCGTCGGGCTGTACTGGAGGCCGACGGTGTTCGCCGCGCCGCCGTTGTTAAAACTGACCCCGAGTTGGCGCAGGCGCGTCCGCGAGACCTCCATGATCTCGAGGTCGATGAGGACCTCGGCCTTGGGCTTGTCCCAGACCTTGATCAGCCGCTCGGCGAGCTCAACCACCTGCGGCGTGTCGCGGATCGTCACCCAGTTCAGGGTCTTGTCGGCGATGATCGTCGGGGCCTTGACCGTGGAGCGGAGCATCTGGGCCAGGGACCCGACCATCGTGTCAGCGGCGACGTTCGACAGGTAGAAGGTCTTGATGACGTTGACGTCGTATTGGATCCGCTTCATCGGCGTGTCGGGGATGACGACCACCGTCCGCTCGTCGACGATGCGGTAGAAGTTCTTGCTCGGGACGCACAGGGACCGCAGGGCCTGCTCGAAGGTCATGTTGCTCAGATCGATGGACAGGGGGACGTCGCGGAACGTCTCGTCGAAGACGAGGCTGATCCCGGCCGCCTTGCCCAGGGCGTTGAAGATCGAGCGCAGGCTGGTTTCGCCGGGGAACCGGAGCTGCAGGGCCTCGTCCTTGACCCGGAGCTTGATCGGAAACTCGAGCTTCTCCTTTTTGGGCTCGGCCTCCGGCGCCTCCGAGGTCATGAGCCGCGCCTCCTGGACGATCGCCGATTCCCGGGGATTGAAGGCGGACGACTTGGCGTATTCGGCCTTGGCCTCCTCCTTCTTCCCGAGCGCGACGAGCTTGCGAGCCTCCTGGAGATGGAACAGGCTGGCCCCGAGCTTCGCCCGCTCCAGGGCGAGCCGGTAGACGGGCTCCCGCGGGTTCTCGAGGCTCGCCTTTTCGTAGGCCTGGATGGCCTCGTCCCATTTCTTGTTCATCTCCGCCTCGGTCCCGAGGCGGTATTGGGGGCTCAGCGTCACGCACGCCCAGGCGCTCCAGGCCAACAACATCCAGAGGGCGGTCTTCTTCATTTGCGTTCTCCTTCAAGGGCGAACTTCTGGGACTTCCCATCGGCGCCCTGGATCTCGATCTCGCCGGCCGTGATCTTGACGATGCGGCCCGCGGCCCCGGCCGCCTCTCCCTCCGCCAGGGCGGCCGCCTGACCGTCGATCAGGACGAGGGCCAGAAACCGGCCTTGCGAGCGGACGAAGCCGACATAGCGGACCGCGGGGAGCGGCGCCGCCTCGTCCGCCGGCTTATCCTCGGTCGGGACAAGGCCCGGCCGGACCGGACCGCCGAGGACGACGGGCATCGCCGCCGACGCCTCGGAGCCGGGCCCCTGCGGCAGGAAGAGGTCGCGGAGGAGCGGCATGGGCCCGCTCCGGACGGCGGCCAGGAGGTCCAAGCGGACGAGCGGCCAGGAGGTTTTGGCCGGTTTCTTCGCGTCCGGCGCAGGCTTCTGGCCGACGGCGAACACTACCGCGGCCAGGACGACCGCGGCCCCCATCCCCATTTTTTTAGTATTCATAGTAACCTGCGAATGAGACCCGGAGATCGATGGCGCCGGGCTGCTTGGTCATGCTCAGGAAATCGACCCGCTCCACGTGGAGGAAGCGGGCGTGCCGTTCGACCGCGTCGAGAAGTCGCTTAAGGCCGGCGTAGTTCGCCGTGAACCGGAAATCGGCCGTCACTTTCTGGACGACCCCCTTAACCAGGTCGGTGTAGGCGTACGAGACGTCCGTCGCGGCGAGCCCGGACGCGTCGAAGATCCGCTGGAGGTCGAGCCGCAGGTCCTGGAGCCCCTTCGTCCCGTCGTAGAATCGGCTCTCCTTGAGCGAGGCCAGGTCCTTTTGGGCGTTCGTCCAGGCCTGCCAGTCCTTCCGGACGGCGTCCCGGTCGCGGTCGAGGACCTGGTAAGAGGCCTCGGCGGCCCGGAGGTCGGCCGCGGCCCGGACGGCCGCGCCGCGGGTTTTCACGGCCGCGGCGATCAGGACACAGGCCGCGACCACGAGCACGGCGCCGCAGACGGCGGCGGTGCGCTTTTCCTTTTCGGTCAAGAGCTCAAAGAGGTCTTTCATGGCTGAACGTGATTTCCGAGACGAGGCGGCCCTCGACGGTCGCTTCGTTCTTGACGGAGATGTTCTTGAAGCCGAGGCCGCCCAGCTTCTGGACGAGCGCCAGGAGCTCGGGGAGGCTCGGCGAGACCACCCGGAAGCGGAGGTCGAGCCGGCCGTCCGCCGGGGCCACGGGAGAGATTCCGGCGATGTAGCTCCCGACCGGAAGCGCCTCCTCGAGCCGGGTGAAGACGTCGACCAGGGAGAAGCTCTTCCGCTGGATGATGCCGTTGACGGCCTCGACCGTGTCCTTGAGCTTCTGGGCGAGCTCCGCCGCCTCGGCGCTCCAGGCGTCCTTCTCCTTCCGGGCGGATTCAGAAAGCCGGGTGATCCGGTCCAGGTCGGTCCGGGCGCCGGCCTCGAGCTTGTGCGACGTCCGGAGCGAGAGCCCGGCGGCGAGGGCCGCTAGGGCGAAAACGGCGGCAAAGGCGAGAAGCGCCGCGAAGAAGAACCGGCGGTTCCGGAGCGGCCGGCTCGCCAGGTTCACGGGGACGTTTTTCGCGTTCATGACACCCCCTGCCCGACGAGCGGAGCGAGGAACGCCCGGTCCGGAGGCCGGACCGCCGGCGGAAGCTCCAGCTCCCGGACGGCGAGATTCGTCAGCCGTTCCTGCAGGCCGGCCGCCGCGCCTGCGGAATCCGGGAAGGCAGCCCGGACCCAGACCGCCCCGATCGATCTCTTCTCGCGGTCTTCGATGAACCGGACCGTGGTCTCGACCTCGGCCGCCGCCTGATCGATTTTTAGGCGGGGCGCCTGCGGCTCGTGCGGGTCCTGGAGGAACGGCTTGAACCGGTAGAGCGCGACCTGGCCGTCCAGGACCGCCGTCAGGCTGAGGTAGTCCTCCTCGATGTTGAGGACCAGGGCGTGGCCGGGCGGATCGAGCCGGACGAGCCCGAGCAGGTTGAGCGCCGGGACTCCGATGTCGCGGACGGGCATCCCGGCCCGGCCGAAGGCGTCCTCGTATTCCCGGACCACCTCGGTCCGGGCGATGGCCATGAGGACGCGCGTCCCCCCCGGGGACTTGAGGACGGCGTACGACATCCGCATGTCCTCGGGAGCAAAGGGGACGAGCTTCGCCAGGCGCCAGCGGAGGACCTCGTCCCGTTCGCGGGGCGATGAGGGAAGCGATTCGAACGGGAGGACGAAGGCTTTCAGGCAGGACTCGGGGACCAGGAGCCCGACCGGCCCGCCCGACCGTCCGACCCGGGCGCCGGCGTCGCGGACCGCTTTTTCGAAAGCGGCCGGATTTGCGATGTTCCGCTTGTCGAAGGATGGCTCGAGCACGCCCGGCGGGAGGGGCAACACGACCTGGCCGGAGATCCCGCCGTCTTTTCCCGAACGGACCACGCTACCGATCCGGGTCCGCGTCAGCAGGAAGGCGGCCGGCGGATGGACGGACGCCGTGAAGAAAGCGGAGAGGCGGTCAAAACGGATCTTCATCGTCTATTCCACGAACGTGACCTTGTTCAACTCCTTGAGGCTCGTGGTCCCGCTCAGGACCTTCTGGATGCCGACTTCGCGGAGGGAGACCATGCCTTCGGCCCTGGCCTTTTTCCGGACTTCGGACAGGGGCTTGCGGACGATGATCATCTCCCGGATGTCGTCGGAGAGCTCGAGCACCTCGGCGATGGCCGTCCGCCCCTGGTAGCCGGACTGGTGGCACTCCGGGCAGCCCCGCGATTCATAGAACGTCCGCCGCCGATAGGTCTCCGGGTCGAGCCCGGATTCGCGGAGGGCGGCGTCGTCGTAATGCGCCTCGGTCTTGCACCGGGGACAGAGCACCCGGACGAGCCGCTGGGCCAGGATGCAGTTTAGGGCGGAGAGGAAGCTGTAGGGATCGACCTGCATATGCAGGAACCGGCCGATGACGTCGAAGACGTTGTTCGCGTGGACGGTGGTGAAGACGAGGTGGCCGGTGAGCGCCGACTGGATCGCGATCTGGGCGGTCTCGGGGTCGCGGATCTCGCCGACCATGATCTTGTCCGGGTCGTGGCGGAGGATCGACCGCAGCCCCCGGGCGAAGGTGAGTCCCTTCTTCTCGTTGACCGGAACCTGGGTGATGCCGTCGATCTGGTATTCGACCGGGTCCTCGATGGTGATGATCTTGTCCTCGGGCGACTTGATCTCGGTCAGGGCGGCGTAGAGGGTCGTCGTCTTCCCGCTCCCGGTCGGACCGGTGACGAGGACCATCCCGTAGGGCTGGGTGATGTAGCGGCGGAAGCGCCGGAGGGCGTCTTCGGAGAACCCGAGCAGATCGAGCTTGAGCTCGGAGATCGCTTCGGTGATCATCTCCTTGTCCAGGATGCGGATGACCGCGTCCTCGCCGTAGATGCAGGGCATGATCGAGACCCGAAAGTCGATCGTCTTGTCTCTGATCCGCAGGCGGAACCGGCCGTCCTGCGGGACCCGGCGCTCGGCGATGTCGAGGTCGGACATGACCTTGACCCGGGAGATGATCGGCGCCTGGAACTTCTTGTCGATCGGCTCCATGGCCTCGCCGAGCACGCCGTCGATCCGGTACTTGATGATGACCCGCTCGCTCTTGGACTCGATGTGGACGTCGCTCGCCCGCTTCTGGACGGCGGTGAAGATGATGGTATTGACGAGTTTGATGATCGAGCCGTCCTGGTCGGCGAGCTTCTCGATGGAGATGACCTCCTCCTCCTCGCCGCCCTCCTTCTCGACCACCTGCATGATGTAGCCCTCGGTGGCATCCCGCAGGACCTGGAGGACGGTCTCGCTCTTGCGGAGGGCCTCCTGGATTGCCCGCGGCGGGGCGGCGTGGACCTGGACCTTTTTCCCGACCATCGCCTCGACGGCGTCGATCGTGGCGATGTCGGAGGGGTCGGCCATCGCGATCCGGAGGACGCTCTCCGTCGCGCTGAGCGGGATGAAGTTCGAGCGGTAGAGGAAGTCCGGGGGGAACGACCGGACGAGGTCCCGGTCGATCACGGCCGTCGCGAGGTCGATGGTCGGGACGTGGTAGCGCTCGGCGAGGGCCTTCGTCTCCTGTTCCGGGGTAAGGGCGGAGGGGGCGGATTTGGATTTGTCCATGTCAGCGGGCCACCTTGATCATATTGAAGATGGGCATGTAAACCGAAAGAAGCATGACCGCCACGAGCAGGCCCATGAGGATGATGATGAGCGGCTCGATGAGCGAGACGAAGGTGTCGATCCGGGCCTGGATGCTCTCGTCGTAGACGTCGGCCACCTCGCGGAGCATGCCGCCGAGGTTGGCCGAGGTCTCGCCGATCCGGACCATGTCCAGGGCGAGCGGCGGGAAGATCCCGGTCTTGACCATGGACTCGGAGAGCGTCTCGCCGTTCTTGATCGAGCCCGGGAGGCCGATCGTCCGGGAGACGAGATACTTGTTGGGCATGGCCTGCGAGGCGAGCCCGACCGAGGTCAGGAGCGAGATGCCGCCCTGGAGCAGCAGGCCGAGGGTCCGGCAGAAGAGGGCCACGGCCGATTCGACCCAGATGACCTTGCCGAGCGGGATCCGGAGCTTCGTCTTTTCCATCCAGATGTGCGTCTTCTCGTGGCGCTTCATCCAGAAGTAAAGGACGACGGCCCCGGCCGCCAGCGCGAACCAGACCGGCCAATGCCCGCGGGCGAAGACGGCGAAGTTGATCAGCCACTCCGTGAGGATCGGCAGGGGCGCATCGAAATCCTTGTAGAAATCGGCGAAATTCGGAAGGACGAAATTGATCAGGACGCCCAGCAGGCCCGCGGAGAATGTGAGCAGGAGGGTCGGATAGATCAGGGCCGAGCGAATGCGGGCCTTGGTCCGGGCGATGACCTTGGCATACTGGATGAACTGGGCCAGGGTTTCGGGAAGGTTCCCACTCTGTTCGCCGGCCAGGAGGGCGGCGGTATAGATCTTGGAGAACCGGTTCTCGAAAGGAGCAAAGGACTCGGAGAGGGACTTGCCCTGGCGGATGGCGCTTTCGACCTGGCCCAGGACTTCCTTCAAGGAAGGGTTCTTGATCCGGTTGGCGATGACCTCGATGCTCCGGAGGACCGGGTAGCCCGCCCGGACCAGGGCCATCAGTTCCTGGTTGAACATGATAAAATCGCGGTCCTTGACCTTTTTATCGGGGGAGAATGAGGAGATCCGAAGCTTTTTCCAGTCGCGGCGGACGGAGAGCACGCAGAGGCCCTGAGACTCGAAATGGCGGCGGCATTCCCCGGCGGACAACGCGAGGTGCGATTCCGTGAACACCCGGCCGTCCTCCGCGGTCAGCCGGCAGTGGAAATAGGGCATCGAGGCGCTTCCTTCTCCGCTCCAACTCCAGATTTATCAACCGGTTATAAGCCCAGACCGGTGAAATCGCCTTATATTAGGGGAATATCCGGGGGAAGTCAAATACGTTAAGGTTTGACAAAGCCCGCCTGAAATAATACCTTTATCTTATTATGAGACGCGCCGTTGCCGCTAGAAAGGCGTGGCGGGGAGGTCTCGGGCTGCTCCTCGCGGTCTTCCTCCATGCCCAGGACGTCGCCCCCGGCCGGCAGAGCGAACCCCCCAAGAAGCAGGCAACCGACTACATGAGCAGCGTCATGCTCCGGAACACGAACCAGCTCGGTCTGAAGGAGGACCCGGCCCTGACCCGGCTCCTGAAGCAGCCCAGCGTCAATTGGGCCATCCGGGCCTCGGTCCGCCACATCCTGAATTAATTGATCTCATAGAATTTTTTTTATACGATGGATTCAATTTTTTGGATTTCATGAATAAAAAGGCGTACTGGCTCCTGATCCCGCTGGTCCTGTTGGTGGTCCTCGGCGGCCTCAACATCTACCGGAAGATCGTCTGGAAGGAGCCCACGGACGGCGTCGAATGGCGGACGGGCTCGGCCGGCCTGACCGCGATCAAGGTCGACCCCAACGGCCCGGGCTACATCTACGCCGGCATCAAGCCGGGCGACATCCTCTACTCCATCAACGGCGCCCGGATCAATAACAAGATCGACCTGGTGAAAAGCCTGTGGACCGCGTCGAGCTCCGGCCAGAAGCTCACCTACCAGATCAACCGTCAGGGCGATCTCCTCTTCCCTTCGCTGACGACGGTCATGAAGGGCGTCAGCCTGAACTATTTCTACCTGGCCCTGATCGGGGTGATGACTCTGATCATCGGGCTCATCGTCTTCTTCAACTCGCCCCGGCCGCTCGCCCCGCCGAACTCCTACTACTATCTGCTCTCCGTCGTCCTGTACGGATTCTACGTTTTTTCCCACACGGGCACCCTCGACCTCCTGGATTCGGTCTTCTATTGGCTGAACAACGCCGCCTTCCTCGCGTTCCCTCCGTTGCTGCTCCATTTCTTCCTCATCTTCCCCCAGCGGAAGAAATTCGTCCGGCGCAAGCCTTCGACCATCACCCTGCTCTACCTCCCCGCGGCCCTCCTCCTCCTGGCCCGGATCGGCATCCACCTGCCCACCCTCAACGACCTGGACAATACATTGATGCTCCACCTCTATGAAGGCCTCGAGAAGCTTTACCTCCTCCATTTCGCCATCTACACGTTCCTCACCCTGGCCACCCTGACCCACAGCTACCTCCGCCATCCGAGCTTCCTCGTGCGGAAACAACTCAAGTGGATCGTCTACGGCCTCGGCTTCGGGATCCTCCCCTTCACCGGCCTGTACATCGTCCCCTTCCTCCTCGGGCGGGCGCCCGGCCCGGTCGCGGAACTGACCATCCTCCTCCAGGCCCTCGTGCCCCTCTCGTTCTCCTATTCCATTTCGCGCTCCCGAGTCATGGACCTCGAGGTCCTCCTCAAAAAGGCCGCGACCCTCGTCTTTTCCTATTTTGTCCTCGCTCTCCTCTACGTCGCCGTCGGGGCCCAGACCAAGATCTTCACCGAAAACCGGCTGAACGCGATCCTCCTTTGGCTCCTGGCCATCGTCCTGGGCGGAACGCTGCTCACGCCGCTCAAGAAGCTGTTCCAGGCGCTCTTCGACCGCCTGTTCTACAAGCGCAGCTACCAATACCGGAAGACGCTCCTCTCAATCAGCAAGGAGATCAGCCGCGAGCGCAACCTGGAGAACCTGGCCCGCTCGCTCCTCGAGCTTATCGCCAACGCGCTCTCCCTCGACGGGATCGCCCTCCTGCTCCCGGTCGAAAACGAGCCCCGGACCTTCGAGCTGTTCAGCGCCCGGGGCGACGTCGCGCACCTGCCCCGCCGCCTGACGCTCGAACCCGACCTCCTCGCCGAGCTCAAGGAGAGCCATTCGCTGTCGTATTATTCCCTCAGCGACAAAAAGGACCTCCAGACGAAATACGCGGCGGTCCGCGCCGCGGGGTTCGAGCATCTCCTCGGCCTCCAGGTCGAGGACTCCACCATCGGCTGCCTGGCCATGGGCAAAAAGATCGACCGCACGTTCCTGACGAGCGAGGATTGGGAGCTGCTGACGACGATCGCCTCGCCCGTGGCCCTGGCCGTGGAGAACGCCTATCTCTACAACCAGGCCAGCCTCCGGGCGGCGGAGCTTGAGCGGCTGAAGGACTACAGCGAGAACATCATCGAGAGCCTGAACGTCGGCGTCGCGGTCCTCGACCAGAACGGGCGGGTCATCGGCTGGAACCGGGTCCTCGAGGACACGTTCGGCCGGAAGAAGTCGGCCGTCATCGGCGACTCCCTGTTACGCGTCCTGGGGCCGGCCAACTTCACGGCGGTCTTCCCGCCCGACACGCAGGCGGATTACCACCTCCTGAGCGAGATCCGCATCACCCTGCCCTCGGGCGTCCAGCGCCTGTTCGACGTGGCCAAGACGCCTCTCCTCGACAACAGCCTCCAGCCCTACGGCACGATCGTCGTCTTCGAGGACGTCACCGAGAAGCGCCAGATGCAGCAGCAGCTCCTGACCTCGGAGAAGCTGGCTTCGCTCGGCCTCCTCTCGGCGGGCGTGGCCCATGAGATCAACACCCCCCTCACCGGCATCTCGAGCTACGTCCAGATGCTCCAGAAGAAGGTGACCGACGAGCATTTCGCCCAGATCCTGCAGAAGATCGAGGCCCAGACCGACCGCGTGTCCCGGATCATCAAGAACCTGCTCAACATTTCCCGCAACCCCTCCGACCTGGCCTTCCACCGGGTCGCCCTGAAGGAGACGCTCCAGGAGATCCTGTCCCTCATCGAATACAAGCTGAAGACCATGAACATCGCCCTCGAGCTCGACCTCGCCCCGGTCAAGCCCCTCTGGGCCCAGGGCGAGCGGCTCCAGCAGGTCTTCATCAACATCATCCTCAACGCCATCGACGCCATGCCCGCGGGCGGGACCCTCAAGATCGAGCTGGCCGAGACCGAGACCGAGGCCGTGATCTGCATCACCGACACCGGGACCGGGATCAAGGAGCAGCACCTGCCCCACATCTTCGACCCCTTCTTCACGACCAAGGGCATCGGCAAGGGGACGGGCCTCGGCCTGTCCATCAGCTACGCGATCGTCCAGGAGCACGAAGGCCGGATCGGCGTGGAGAGCGTCGTCGGCCGGGGGACGCGCTTCACCATCAGCATCCCGAAGGATCTGGACCGCCGCAAGCGGGACGCCGTCCGTCCCCCCAACCCCATCCCCCTGAGAGAGACTTAGCCATGACCCCACCCCGCACCATCCACGTCATCGACGACGAGCCCATCATCCACGACATCCTGAGCCAGATCCTGGCCGCCGAGGGCTACGAGGTCGAGATCTCGGCCTCCGGCGAGGATGCCCTCAAGAAGTACGAGTCCCGCAACTTCGACCTTGTCCTCCTCGACCTGATGATGCCCGGGATGAGCGGCCTCGAGGTCCTCCGGGCGCTCCGAAAGATCCAGCCCCAGGCGGTCATCATCATCATCACCGCCTACGCCTCGGTCGAGTCGGCCATCGAAGCCATGAAGATCGGGGCCTTCGACTACGTCCAGAAGCCGTTCAAGCACGAGGAACTGCTCCTGACGATCAGTCGGGCCCTCGACCACAAGTCGCTCCGCGACGAGAACGTCCGCCTCCGGAGCGAGCTCCAGCGGAAGTTCAGCTTCGCCAACATCATCAGCCGGAGCAAGGTCATGGAGCAGGTCTTCGAACTCATCCGGGCCGCGGCCCCCACCCGGAGCACGATCCTCGTCGAGGGTGAGAGCGGCACGGGCAAGGAGCTTGCCGCCCGGGCGATCCACCAGAACTCCAACCGGGCCGGCTTCCCGTTCATCGTGGTCAACAGCGGGTCCCTTCCGCCCGACCTCCTCGAGAGCCACCTCTTCGGCCACGTCAAGGGCGCGTTCACCGGCGCGGTCAGCGAGAAACAGGGGCTGTTCGAGGCCGCGGACAAGGGGACGATCTTCTTCGACGAGATTTCGTCGGTCAGCCTCGAGACCCAGGCCAAGCTCCTCCGGGTCATGCAGGACCGGGAGTTCATGCGGCTCGGCGGGACCAAGACGATCCGGGTCGACGTCCGGATCATCGCCGCGACCAACACCGATCTCGAGGAGCTCATCGAGCAGCGGGCCTTCCGCAAAGATCTCTTCTACCGGCTCAACGTCATCAAGATCGTGCTTCCGCCGCTGCGCGACCGCAAGGAAGACATCCCCCTCCTGGTCAAGCACTTCCTCGACCTCTACGCCCGGGAGAACGGCAAGGCGATCGACGGCGTCTCCGAGGACGTCCTCGAGATCCTGGAGCGCTACGACTGGGCGGGCAACGTCCGGGAGCTCGAAAACCTGATCGAACGGGCGGTCGTGTTCGCCAAGTCCCGGATCATCACCCGGGAGAACCTCCCGGCCGCCGTCTTCGCGCCGGCGCGGAAAGAGGCCGCCGCCCCCGAATTCGGGGGGGAGGGCCTCGCCCTGCGCGAGCAGACGCTCGCCTTCCAGAAACGGCTGATCGAGGCGACGCTCCGCCGGGCGAAGGGGATCCAGAAGAACGCCGCCCGGATGCTCGACGTCAAGCCCACGACGCTCAACGAGATGATCAAGCGGCTGCGGATCGACGTCGACGAGTTCTAGCCCCCGACGCGGAAATCGCCCGGGACGGCCTTGTCCGGATTGATCTTGATCCGGCCCGGCCGGCCGGCCGTCCGGAACTCGAAGTCCTGGGCGGCGGCGTTGACCTCGAGCATCTTCCGGACCTTGCGGCCGTTCTCCTCCCACGTCACCCAGAGCGGGAAGACGAAGACGCCTCGCGTCTGGGTGACCCGGAATTTCAGGACGTGCTCCCCGCCCTGCGTCTGCGCGGCGGATGTCACCCGGACCTCGGGGAGGAAGTACGACTCGAACCATCCGTCGAAAAAGGCCTTGAGGTCGCGGCCGGCGGCCGTTTCCATGACCTTGACGAAATGCGTCGTCCGGGCCAGCTTGTACTTGTAGGTCTCGAAGTAGGTCCGCAGCCCCTTGAAAAAGACATCCTCGCCGAGAAGGTCTCGGAGCATGGCCAGGGCGACGGTGGACTTGTCGTAGACGAGGGCCTGGTAGGCCTCTAAATCGAGATAGCTCAGGCGCGAGCCCAGGGTGATGGCGCCATAGCGGGACTTGCGCTCGGTCCACCGCGAAAATTTCATGATGATCCCCGCGTACACGCTCTCGCCCATCTTCGCCCGGAGGTAGGACACGGCGGCAAACTGGGCCAGGCCCTCGCTCAGCCACTGGTCGTGGTAGCGCTCGCCGGCGACCGCCTGTCCCCACCACTGGTGGGCGATTTCGTGGGCCAGGAAGTACTCGCGCCAGCGCGAGAGGTCGACCGGGCTGCTGAGGCTCTGGGGAGGCAGGATATCGGGGGATTTCGGCACCTCGTTCAGGACCACGAAGGAGGCCGGGCTGTGGCCGCCGGCCGTAGGATGCAGGCGCTGGATGACGCTCAGCTTTTCATAGGGAAACGGACCGAACCAGGACTCGAAACGGGCGAGGATCGCCGGGGTTTCCTCGACGACCCAGAGGCGTGAAGAGCCGATGTCGGAGGAGGCATAGGCCTCCACGGGGACGGAGGCGGGCTTCGACGGGTCGGGGAGCCGGTCGAGCTTGCCGAACAGGACCGAGAGGTATTTGACCGGGAACTTCGTTTCGAAATGATAAATGAGGTTGCCGACCTTTTCCAGGGCCACGACGCGCCGCGAGTCGAGGACGCTCTGTTCGGTCAGGACGCCGTTGGCGATGCAGACAAATCCCGGCGGAACGCTGAATTTGAGGCTCGCCAGGAAGTAATCCTCTTCGGGCGGGGCGGGGTACCAGGCCGAGTCTTGGCTGTAGAGGTACGTGTCGAACCGGGGCATGACGAACGAATAGTCCTGGGTCATCTGGCCGGCGGCCAGGACGTCGGCCGTCTGGATCATCGGCTCGACCGACCCGCGGTAGAGGATCTCGACCGTGGCCGTCGCCCGGCGTTCGATCGGCTTCAGCAGGTAGACATAGAGCAGGTTCCGGGTCTTGTCCTGGGTGAAGAAGAGCTCCCGGCCGTCGTGGTCGAAGATCTTGAGGATTTCGAACTTGGCGTTGAACGAGAACATCAGGCTGTCGACGGTGTCCACCTTGGCGAAGATCTGGACGCGGGCGCGCGCCGAGAGATAGAACTTCTCGGGCTGGAAATCGAGCTCCAGGTCGCAGCGCTCCACGTCGTATTTCTGCCCGAAGCTGATGAACATCTTTCGCAGCCCACCCGCGGCCTCGCTCTCGGGCGAATAGAGGTTGATGAGCTTGTCGGGATTGCGGGTCATGAAATGGATCTCCTCGTCCGAGAACGGCGAGTAGATGTACGCCATTTCGCCCCGGTTGTCGCCCTTGAAGTCGAACGTCACCTGGTCGGTCTGGGGCACGAACGACAGGCGCTCGCGAGTCAGCGAGTCCTCGATGGTGAAGGCCAGGGGATAGTAGCGGCTGAAGATCGAATACGCCCGGTTCGTCATGGCCTGGGATGGGGCCTGCGTCTTCGCAGGTCCCCCCGCGTTAGCCGGGGTGATGGTGATGTTCGACCGGAAGAAGGCATCGGAGAACCGGAGGAAAGCGTATTCCAGGACGTCCTTGACGGTCTTCGTCTTGTACCGGAGCTCGAGCTGGTGGCGTTCCCCTTCGTCGGACGGCGTGAAGCGGACCTGGCCCTTGCCGATGACGAGGAGGGCCGTCTCCATGTCCGGGATGTTGTCGTAGAAGACCCAGGCGTCCTGGAAGGTGAGGACGATGTCCTGGTGGCGGACCTCGACGCGGGCGGCCCGCTCGACGCGGCCCGAGGGGATGCGGACCTTGTAGAAGCTGGTGATGTTGCCCGACAGCTCCTTGGCCGCGATCGTCCACCGGCCTTCATCCTTGCGCAGCCGGACGTGCCAGATCTCGAGCATCACCGCGTACGCATTCTCGTAGAAGACCTGGACGTAGAGGCCGGCCTCGCCCTCCGGGTTCGCGTCCTTGTTGGTCTGGTGGAAGGCTACCTTGTCCATCTGCCACATGGTCAGGAAGGAGGACGCCTGGCCGTGCTCGCGCTCGCGAAGCGTCGGATCGAAGACGGCCAGGTAGGCCGTCAAGTCCTTGGCCGCGAAGGCGGTCTGGAGCCGGAGGAACAGATTGTCGACGGCCTGATCGGCTGAGGCGGGCGGGACGAGGAAGGCAAGGAGGAAGAGGAGGGAGAGGCCCCAACCCGCGAAGTCCCCCCGGCGTCTTCGCCGGTCCTCCAGCGGCAGCCAGGGGCGGAATCCCCTCATTTTTTTATTATACCAGAAGCCGGTCGGAGACGTGAGCGCCATCGGGGATACTTCTCGGCCTTCCCTTAAGCCGATTTTGTGCCAAGCGCCCGAGCGGACCGGCGGGATGCCGGTCGCCTATTTCTTCGCGGACTTTTCGTCGAGGTGCTTCTTGAAGTGTTCCTCCCAGGTTACGAAGCTGTGGAAAAACTTCCAGTCGCCCTCGTCGATGCCGCGGGTGATCTCGGTGATGTGCGATGTCGAGGCGCCGAATGCCTCGAGCGCGTAGACGACGGCCTTTTCGGGATCGACGTGGATCCCGCAGGTGTAGATGTCAAGCGCGGCATAGCGCATCTCCGGCCAGGTATGGGTCGAGATGTGGGACTCGGAAATCACGACAACGCCGCTGACGCCACCCGGAGGGAACTTGCTGAACGAGATCGCCCAGACCTTGGCGCCCGCGATTTCGGCGGCCTTCACCAGAATGTCCTGCACCCTTTGCACGCTGCAGATCACCTTGGGATTGCAGCCGGACGCTTCGACGATGTAGTGATGGCCGATGGGTACGTAGACCTTCTTTTTGGACATGGCGACCTCCGCTGAAAAAATGAATTATGGCACAACCGAGGCCCCTGTCAAGGAAATTCTCGGCGGGACGGATTCAGAGGAACAGGCGGCGCTCGTCCTTGACCGTGTTGAGGACGAGATGAGTCGCGGTCCGGTCGATGAACGGAAGCCCGTTCAGCTTCTTGAGGAACCGATTCAGGTCGTCGCGGCCCTTGAAATAGGCGAGGACGAACGAATCCCACTCGCCGGTGATGTCGAAGACCGCCGCGACCTGCGGGTCGGCCGCGATCTTCTTCTGGGTTTCGAGGAGCTTCCCCTGAGAGATCCGGAGGGAGATGACGGCGGTCAGGTCGAAGCCGAAGTGCGCGGGATCGACGATGGGAGCATAGCCTTTGATGGCGCCTTGGCTCTCGAGCTTCTTGACGATGTTGATGACCGCGGTCACGGAGGTGCCGACCTCCTTGGCGATCTCCCGGAAACTCTTCCGGGCGTTCTGGTTGAGCGCCCGGATGATCTTCTTTTCGAGTTCTTCGATCATTTTTTTTCTCTATTTACCATATTAAGCATAAGTTGACAAATGTCAACTTTATTTAATTATTTATTGACATTCATCACTATTTTATGAAATATTGTTTCCAAATTTAGATATAAAGGAGGAATTCAATGTATTATCAAAAAGACGCAGAGAATAAGAATTTCGGCTTCACGAGCGAGGAGGAGGTCCTCAAGGCCGTCCTCGATCCGGCCCGCAAAATCGAATTCATCCGGATCATCTTTCCCGACATCCTGGGCCGGCCCATGGACTTTTCCTTCCCGAGCGCCGAGCTCGAAAAGGCCTTCGCCGAAGGCAAGGGCTTCGACGGCTCGTCGGTCGAAGGGTTCGTCCGGATCGAGGAGAGTGACCTGAACATCAAGCCCGATCCGACGACCTGCCGCGTCCTGCCCTGGGAATACAAGGGCTTCTCCGGCGACACGACCTGGCGGGAAGCGGTCATGTTCGGCGACATCCTGACACCCGACGGCAAGCCTTACCTGGGCGACTCGCGCTACGCCCTGAAGCGCGCCCTCCGGTCCGCGGCCGAGGCCGGGTTCGACGACTTCAAGGTTGGGCCCGAGCTCGAATTCTTCATCTTCGCCAACGAGCGTGAGCCCGTCCCCCTCGACGCGGGCGGCTATTTCTTCGCCGGCCGGCACGGCGAAATCCGCAAGGAGATCCAGCTCCTCCTGAAGAAGATGGGCATCCCCTCTGAATACGATCACCACGAAGTCGCCCACGGCCAGCACGAGATCGACCTCCGCTATGCGCCCGCCCTGTCCATGGCCGACATCGGGATGATCTTCCGCTACATGGTCAAGCGCGTCGCCCGGATGCACAACCTCTATGCCACCTTCATGCCCAAGCCGATCAGCGGCCAGAACGGGAGCGGGATGCACGTCCATCAGTCCCTGTGGGCCGGAAAGAACAACCTGTTCTTCGACCCGGCCGGGGCCTATCACCTGAGCGACACCGCCCGCTATTACGTCTCCGGGCTGACGACCCACGCCCGGGAGATCAGCGCCGTCTTCAGCCAGTGGATCAATTCCTACAAGCGCCTCATCGAGGGCTACGAGGCCCCCGTCTACATCGCCTGGGGCCAGAAGAACCGGTCGGCCTACATCCGCGTCCCGCGCTACCAGCCCGGCAAGGAGATCGCCACCCGGATCGAGCTGCGCTCGCCCGACCCGGGCTGCAACATCTACCTCGCCTTCGCCACCATGCTCACCGCCGGACTGACCGGCATCCGGGAGCGCTACCCGATGCCGGATCCGGTCGAGGAGAACATCTACGACATGAGCGGCGCCCGGCAGAAGAAGTTCCACATTCTAACGCTGCCCCGAAACCTCGACGAGGCGGTCCGGCTCATGGAGAAGAGCGATCTCGTCCGCACGGCCCTCGGCGACCACATCTTCGAGAAATTCATCGCCAACAAGCGGGAGGAGATCGCCGAGTACACGAAGAACGTGGGCTCGGAGTTCGACAAGCAGGTCAGCGACTACGAGGTCCAGCGCTATCTGCCGTTCCTGTGACGAGCGGCGCCAGGCCGCGTGCATGTCCGGCCCTTCTCTTGACAAGCCTTCTTTTTTGGTATAAAAAAAATTCTTCGCATTTATTCGTTGTAATACGTGGCATGTCGAAGAGGAGTTTTACATTCATACCGTATCGCCCGCGCCCGCTCACGGGAGACCTCTGTTGAGCGGCGGCCCCCAGACCGCGTCCGGTCCGATCTCGGCCCGCCTTAATTCCAAAAGACAACATCCAAAATCCAAATTCCCTGGAGGGACATAAGTGGAAGCCGTCAACACAACCGTGGAATCCTACCTCGTTAAACACCATAGGGAAAAACGCGCTTTGATCTCCATCCTGCAGGACATCCAAGCGGAATACAACTACCTCCCCCGCGAAGCCTTGGAGACCGTCGCGAAGTCCCTGAACATTCCCCTGATCGACGTCATCGGGGTGGCAACGTTTTACCGGGCCTTCAGCCTCAAGCCGCGGGGGCGGCACCTGGTGACGGTCTGCCTCGGGACCGCCTGTCATGTCCGCGGAGGCCCCAGGATCCTCTCGGAATTCGAGAAGAGGCTGGCCGTCGAGCCCGGCGAGACCACGCCCGACAACCAGTTCACCCTGGAAACGGTGGCCTGTCTGGGATGCTGCGCCATCGGGCCGGTCGTGGTCGTGGATGGGACCTACCACGCTCACACGACCATGGGCAAGGTCGATGCCATCCTCCGCAGGTACACGGTCAAAAAGAAGGGAAAAAAATGAGCGCCCACGACAAGATCACGTCCGTCGCCCAGCTGAAAAAGGTCCTCCGGGAGGAGGCCGCCCGGCGCAAGGCGGAAACCCGGCCGGTCCTGACCGTCTCGGCCGGGACCTGCGGCCTGGCCCGAGGATCCCAGAAGGTTATCGACGCCCTGAACGCCGTCATCCGGAAGGAGAAACTCGAGAACAAAGTCAAGGTCCGGGTCACCGGCTGCCACGGCTTCTGCGAGGCCGAGCCGAACATCATCCTTCAGCCGAGCGATATCTTCTACCAGAAGGTCGGCCCGGAAAAAGCGGCCGACATCATCCACAAGACCGTCCTGAAGAAAAAAGTCCTCGCCGATCTTCTTTACGTCGATCCGAACACCGGCGACAGGGCGCAGGGCGAGAACGACATTCCTTTTTATAAGAAACAGATGCGTCTCGTCCTCGGCGACAACGCCCTGATCGATCCGACCGACATCCACGACTACTTCGCCATCGGCGGCTACGGCGCCCTGGCCAAGGTTCTCGGCGGGATGCCGCCCGAGAGCGTCATCGAGGCCGTCAAGACCTCGGGTCTCCGCGGCCGCGGCGGCGCGGGATTCCCGACCGGGACCAAATGGGAGCTCGCCCGCAAGTCCAGGGGCGACATCAAATACGTCATCTGCAACGCGGACGAAGGCGATCCGGGGGCTTACATGGACCGCAGCCTTCTCGAAGGCAACCCTCACCGGGTCTTGGAAGGCATGATCATCGGCGCCTATGCCATCGGCGCCGCCCGCGGCTACATGTACGTCCGCGACGAATATCCCCTCGCCGTAAAACATATCATCCAAGCCATCGAGCAGGCCCGCGAACACGGACTGCTGGGCGAGGACATCCTCGGTTCCGGGTTCGCCTTCGACCTTCAGATCGCCAAGGGGGCGGGCGCCTTTGTCTGCGGAGAGGAGACCGCGCTCATCGCCTCCGTCGAAGGCCGGGTCGGCGAACCGCGCCAGCGGCCCCCGTTCCCCGCCCAAAAAGGGCTCTGGGGAAAGCCGACCAACATCAACAACGTCGAGACCTGGGGCAACGTCCCCCGCATCATCATCAAGGGCGGCCCCGCGTTCGCCAAGATCGGCACCGACAACAGCAAGGGCACCAAGATCTTTTCCCTCGTCGGCAAGATCAACAACACGGGACTCGTCGAGGTCCCCATGGGCATCAGCCTCCGGGAGATCATCTACGACATCGGCGGCGGTATTCCCGACAATAAGGCCTTCAAGGCCGTCCAAACGGGCGGCCCTTCGGGCGGATGCCTGCCGAAAGACCTGCTCGATCTCCCCATCGATTACCAGAGTCTGGCCCAGGCCGGGGCGATCATGGGCTCGGGCGGCATGATCATCATGGACGAATCCACGTGCATGGTCGACATCGCCAAGTACTTCCTGAACTTCCTCCGGTACGAATCCTGCGGCAAGTGCCTCTCCTGCCGGGAGGGGACGCAACGGATGTGGGAGATCGTCAAGAAGATCTCGGACGGCCGGGGCGAGGAAAGCGACCTGGATCTCCTCGAGGAGCTGGCCTACGCGGTCAAGGACAGCTCGATGTGCGGACTCGGCCAGACCGCGGCCAATCCCGTGCTGTCAACCCTGAAATACTTCCGCAAAGAGTACGAATATCATATCAAGAACAAGAAATGCGCGGCGCTCGTCTGCAAGGAGATCGTCTCCTCGCCGTGCCACTATATCTGCCCCATCGGCCAGGAGGCCTCGACCTACATCGCCCATGTCGCCCAGGGGAATTATCAAGAGGCCTTCAACATCATCATGAAGGACAATCCCCTGCCGTCCGTCTGCGCCCGGGTCTGCCATCATCCCTGCGAAAAGGTCTGCCGCGCCGGCGAGTCGGGCCAGCCCATTTCGATCCGGGCCATCAAGCGCTTCGTCATGGACTGGGCCGAAAAGAACGATGTCCGCTATGAACCGGAACCCGTGAAGCAGGGCCTGGAGAGGGTCGCCGTCATCGGTTCCGGACCGGCGGGTTTGACCGCTGCCTATTACCTGGCCCGCAAGGGTTTCTGCCCGACGATCTTTGAGGCCCTTCCCGTGGCCGGCGGCATGCTGAGCATCGGCATCCCCGACCACCGTCTCCCTCGCGCGGTCGTGGCCCGGGACATCGAGAAAATCGAAGCCGCCGGCGTCGAGATCCGGACGAACATGGTCTTGGGCAAGGACTTCACCCTCAACAAGCTGTTCAAGGACGGGTATAAGGCGGTGTTCTGCGCCACGGGAGCCGGCCAATCGCTGGCCATGGGCATCCCGGGCGAGGACGCCCGGGGGGTCCTCCATTCACTGGAGTATCTTCTGGATGTGAACCTCGGAAAAAAGGTGCAGATCGGCAGGCGGGTATGCATCGTGGGCGGAGGAAATTCGGCCATCGACGCCGCCCGCGCCGCCCTCCGCCAGAAGGGTTGCAAAAAAGTCTCGATCTTCTACCGCCGGACCAAGGCCGAGATGCCGGCCATCGCCGAGGAAGTGGACGCGGCCATCGAGGAAGGCGTCGAGATCCAGTTCCTGGTGGCCCCGGTCAAGGTCCTGACCAAGAACGGAAAAGTGGTCGCCATCGAGTGCCAGCGAATGCGTCTTGGCGACAAGGACGCGAGCGGCCGGCGGAAGCCGATCCCGATCGAGGGCTCGAATTTCATTAACAAGCTGGATACGCTCATCCTGGCCATCAGCGAACGGCCCGACACCTCGTATATCGGCGAAGGCGATGAGGTCCAGCGCCACGGGGAGAACATCATCATCGACCCGGAACTGGCCACGACCACGCGCCCGGGCGTGTTCGCCGGCGGCGATGCCGTGACCGGGCCCAACACGGTCGTCGAGTCCATGGCCGCCGGGAAACTGGCCGCTGACAGCATCGAAAAATACATCCGCGGCCTGCCTGTGCAGCCCGACTATCGCCTCACTCGTCCATCGGTCTTTGCCGGGCCGACCGAGATGACCCCCGAGGAAGCGGCCAAAGCCCGGCGGCCACGGACGCCTCATCTGTCCCTCGCCCAGCGAAAGACAAGCTTCAGGGAAGTCGAGCTGGGCCTGACCGAGCGGATGGCCTGCCAGGAAGCCAGGCGCTGTCTTCGCTGCGATCTGGAGACCGAGGACGGCAAAAACTCGCTAGGAGCGAAGAAATGATCGAGCTGAAAATCAACGGATTGGAGGTCAAGGCCGAGGAGGGCTGGACGCTCCTCGAGGCCGCCCGGTTTTACGGCCTCGAGATCCCGACGCTCTGCCACAACGACGGGCTGAGCGAGTTCGGAGGGTGCCGGCTGTGCCTGGTCGAGATCGGCGAAGACCCGCGGGCGAAGCTGGTCTCCTCCTGCACGTATCCGGTCGAAGAGGGACTCGTCGTCCACACCGACACGGCCCGGGTCATCAAGGCCCGGCGGATGATGATCGAGCTCATGCTCTCCACGGCGCCCGGTTCCAAGAAAATCCAGGACCTGGCCTCGAAGTTCGGCCTGACCCACCAGAGGTTCAAGCCCCGCAACGAGGAATGCGTCTATTGCGGCCTGTGCGTTCGGATCTGCAGCGAGCAGATGGACGCCCGGGCGATCGGCTTCCAGAATCGCGGCCACAACCGCAAGATCGGGACGCCGTTCGACGTCAAGTCCGAGGTCTGCCGGCTGTGCGGGGCCTGCATGTACATCTGCCCGGCCTGCGCGCTCCGCTGTCAGGGGCCGGCCGCGGACACGGACATTTGCAACGCCTGTCTGACCATGGAACCGACCTGTCTGGAGGAGTACGGCGAGCTGCAGTGCTGGATGTACGATGCCGGCCGGTGCGGGACGTGCGTCGAGGACAAGAAGAAGTAAGGCCATCCCCATGGCTCTCATCACCCCAGAATATAAGATTAACTAAAGGAGGTCATCATCATGTCTTTCACGAAACTCAATCGGAGCGCGGCGACTTTAACCAAGAACAGAACGGAAGGTTCGATCAGCCCCTTCAGCGGAATGTGCGTCACCTGCGTCGACGGCTGCATCGGGATGTGCGAAATCGGTAAATCCGCCTATCGCGCGGCTGAGGTCCTCTATCCCCAGCCTTTCGGCATCATCACCGCGGGGGCGGAAAAGGAATACCCCTACGACCTGTCCCACTTCAGCATCATGGGCACCGCAGCCGGCGCCCACGGCTGCGAGGCGGACAGCGACAAGGCGACGTTCGAGAAGGTCACGATCGAGCAGAAGATCGGCCGGGACAAATCGATCAAGCTCAAGGTCCCCTTCGTCCTCGGCGGCATGGGCTCGACCAACGTCGCCAAGCAGAACTGGGAAGGGCTGGCCGTCGGCGCGGCCATCTCCGGCACGATCCTGACGGTCGGCGAGAACGTCTGCGGCATGGACGATGATTCCGAGATCAAGAACGGCCGCGTCGTCCGGTCCAAGGACATGGAGATGCGGGTCGGCCTGTTCAAGAACTGGTACGACGGCTACGGCGCCGTCGTCGTCCAGGCCAACGTCGAGGACACCCGCCTGGGCGTCCAGGAATATGCCCTCAGCAAGCTGGGCGTCGAAGCCGTCGAGCTCAAGTGGGGTCAGGGGGCCAAGGACATCGGCGGCGAGGTCAAGATCAAGAGCCTCAAGAAAGCCCAGGAGCTCCGGAAGCGCGGCTACATCGTCCTGCCCGATCCCGAGGATCCGAACGTCATCGCCGCCTTCGAGAAGGGCAGTTTCAAGGAATTCGAGCGCCACTCCCGCCTCGGCATGGTCGAGGAAGAGAGCTTCATGAAGCGCGTCGAACAGCTCCGCAAAGCCGGGGCCAAGTATGTTTTCCTGAAAACGGGCGCCTACCGGCCGGCGGACCTGGCCCGGGCCGTCAAGTTCTCCTCCAAGGCCAAGATCGACATGCTGACCGTGGACGGCGCCGGCGGCGGGACGGGCATGAGCCCCTGGCGGATGATGAACGAGTGGGGCATCCCGGGCGTCGAGATCTGGTCGCTGACCTATAGGTACGCCCAGCAATTGACCAAACAGAACGAATACGTGCCCGACATCGTCTACGGCGGCGGGATCACCTTCGAGGACCAGATCTTCAAGGCCCTTGCCCTCGGCGCGCCCTTCGTCAAGGCCGTCGACATGGCCCGCAGCCCCCTGGCCGCGGCCATGGTCGGCAAAACCATCGGCAAGCGGATCGATGAAGGCCAGATCCCGGTCTATGTCGAGCGTTTCGGCAACTCCATCGAGGAGATCTTCGTCACGGCCCCCGAGCTCAAGAGGAAATACGGAAAGAGGTTCGCCGATCTCAAGCCGGGTGCGATCGGAGTTTACAGCTACTTCACGCGCCTGAGCCAGGGCCTGCGCCAGATGATGGCCGGCAACCGAAAGTTCGCCCTGAGCTACATCACCCGGGACGACATCGCCGCCCTGACCAAGCCCGCGGCCGAGATCAGCGGGATCTCCTACGTCCTCGACGTCGACAAGGACGAGGTCGCCAAGATCCTGAAAGGGTAACGGAAGGAAAAGCTAGGCGTACGCGATCCCGACGCCGAGCTCGCGCCGGAAGGATGCCGGGACATCCGGTTCGGGGCACCAGGTCCGCGAAACCCGGATGTCGAGGACGGCGAATTCCCGCCGGGGGAGCGGGAGAGTGATGTCGTGCCAGCCGGCGTCCCGGAACTCGACCGCCGTCTCTCCTCCGCCATCCACCGCGAACCGGACCGTGACCGGCGAGGCGGCGATGTCGGGGTGGTGGCAGACGGCCCGCAGGGCGAGGCTCGAGCGGCCGCGGAGCACGATCACGTCGCGAGCCTCACTCCGCGTCCAACGTGCCCAGACGTCCCCCCAGCGCTCCCATTCGAAGAATCCGTGCGGGAGCCCCGGCAGCGCGGAGATCCTCTTCGCCAGGCGGCGCGCCGCCCGGCCCGCGCCGAACGATCCCGCTTTCGCGAAAACGAAGAACGACCGGCGCGGATATTCGAACGCCGTGTCGAAGCGCTCATGGAGGATGTTCTCCACATCGCCGAGCCGGCGCAGGCCCGCCTTCCGGAACGCCGCCTCCCACCAGGGGATCGTGGCGTGGGTGAGGTGGCCGAGGTGCGGCCGGCCGCGGTCGTCGAGGGGGATGTTCCGGAACGGGATGCCCGCCGCCGCGTCGCGCCGCCATTCCTCGTATTGGAGGGGATAGAACTCGGGGCCGAAGGCGTTGGGGCCATAGGCCGGGACGACGGTAAAGAGCACCCCGCCCGGCTCCAGGGCGCCCGCCAGGTTGGCGAGCATGTGCGGGACGCTCCCGGGCGGCACGTGCTCCAGGATATCGAGGGCGAGGACCAGGTCATACGGCCGTGCCGGCGGGGCGAGGTCGAGGACGTCGCCCCAGCGCACCCAAGACTTAGCCGCGGGATGGGCATGGTCGACGCACCAGCGCGAGAAATCGAAGCCCTCGGCCTCGACGCCGAGACCGCGGAGCGCCTTCACCAGGAGCCCCAGGGCGCACCCGGCCTCGAGCGCCCGCCGCGGCCCGAAGACGAGCGCCAGGAACGCAGCCGTGACGCGCTTGTCCTCGCCGTCGTCATAGATGATGGCGCTGTCGATGCCGCTCGCCGGCGGACGGTAATAGTCCGCGCCATAGAAATCGCCTTGGAGGTCCTTGCGATAGAGCGCCGCGTAGTCCGGCGCGTCGGGCGTCATCGGGCCCCGACCCGGGGCGTCCGCGCTCATCGGAAGCTCCCCTTGGACACGCCATCGAAAGTGAGAAATTCGTTCATCGTCCGCCGCCGGTGATTCATTATTCCTCAATCGTCTCCCTTTTTCAATACGGCGGCCACCTTGCCTCAACCCCCCGCCTATGCTATAAATACCGCGGATTTGCCATGAACGTCCTCTCCATCGCCTTGCAGCTATTCGTCGTGCTCTTCGCGATCACGATCCATGAGGCGGCCCACGGCTGGGCGGCCTACCGGCTGGGGGACCCGACCGCCCACAACCTCGGCCGCATCTCCCTGAACCCCATCGTCCACATCGACCCCATCTTCACCATCCTGGTCCCCGTGCTGCTCGCCCTGACCGGATTGCCGGTGTTCGGCATGGCCAAGCCCGTCCCCTTTAACCCGCACAATCTCCGGAACCCCCGGCGGGACAACATCTGGATCTCGCTCGCCGGCCCGGCCGCGAACGGGCTGGCCGCCCTCGGCGCCTTCCTCCTCCTCCTCGTCCTCAAGTTCACCGTTCCGGGCGTCAACCGCTTTCTTGCGGTCCTCTGCCGGACATTCTTCAAGAGTCCGGAGATACTCCGGGCAGCCCTACCCAAAGGGTTCTTCCCCTTCGAAGGCCTGGCCCTGGTCTTGTATTTCGTAGTTCTGATCAACATCTACCTGGCTGTGTTCAACCTCATCCCCGTCCCGCCGCTCGACGGCAGCGGGATCCTGATGGGGGTCCTGCCGGACCGGCTCGCCGATCGCTACGAGCGGCTCCGGCCCTACGGCTTTTTCATCGTGATGGCCCTCGTCCTGATGGGAGTGCTGACCATGATCGTCGCCCCGATTGAAATCTTCATCGACGTGATCCTCGGATGAGCCCCGACGCCCGGAAAATCGTCCTCAGCGGCATGCGGCCGACCGGACCGCTCCACCTCGGCAACCTGGTCGGGGCGCTCCGCAACTGGCTCCGGCTCCAGGACGTCTACCAGTGCTATTACACGATCGTCGGCTGGCACGCCCTGAGCTCGGAATACATGAACACCAAGGTCATCAAGGACAACGAGTTCCAGGTGGCCGTCGATTGGCTGAGCGTCGGCCTCGACCCGGCGAAATGCGTCATCTTCCGCCAGTCCGAGGTCAAGGAGCATGCCGAGCTCCACCTCATCCTGTCCATGATCACGCCACTCCCCTGGCTCGAGCGGGTCCCGACGTTCAAGGAAATGCAGCAGGAGATCCAGGACAAGGACCTCAACACATACGGCTTTCTCGGATACCCCGTCCTCCAGGCTGCCGACATCGTCATCTACAAAGCCGACTTCGTGCCGGTCGGCGAGGACCAGGCCGCCCATCTCGAGCTGACGCGCGAGATCATCCGGCGCTTCAACCGGACGATCGGGCCGATTTTCCCCGAGCCCCAGACGCTGTTCACCGACGTGCCGCGGCTGGCCGGGACGGACGGCCGCAAAATGAGCAAGTCGTTCGGCAACGCGATCTACCTCAAGGACGCACCGGAGGTCATCCGGCAGAAGATCCTGCCCATGGTCACCGACACGCGCCGGATGCGGCGGACCGATCCGGGCGAACCGAACGACTGCCCGGTGTTCACCCTCCACCGGGCCTTCGTCCCCCAGGCCAAGCGGGACGAGATCGCCCACGGCTGCCGGACGGCCGGCATCGGATGCCGCGAGTGCAAGCAGGTCGTGATAGACAGCCTCATCGCGGAGCTCGGCCCGTATCGGGAGCGGCGGGCGGAATTCGAGAAGAACCCCCGCCTCATCTGGGACATTCTCGAAGACGGCAACGCCAAGGCCCGCCGCGCCGCCCAGGCGACGATGGACGAGGTCCGGGCGGCGCTGGGATTCTGAAGGCGATGGCCAACGAGAACGACCCGATCCCGAGCCCCGGGGAGCCCGCCGCCGCGGCGCCCGCGATCGAAGCCCCCGTTCGCGCCGAGGAGGGCTATCAGATCCGGCTCGACGTGTTCGAAGGGCCGCTCGACCTCCTCCTCTTTCTGATCAAAAAAAAGAAGATCGACATCCAGGACATCCCGATTGCGGTCATCACCCGGGAATACCTCGAATACCTCAACCACAAGGAGCGGATCAACCTCGACCGCGAGGCCGAATTCCTCCTGATGGCCGCGCTCCTGATTTATATCAAGTCCCAGATCCTCCTGCCCCGCGAACAGCCGATCGAGCCCGACATCGACCCGCGCAAGGAGCTGGTGGACCGCCTGGTCGATTACCAGCAGATCAAGGCGGCCGTCGGCGTCCTCCGCGAGCGGGAGGAGGAGCAGTCCCAGATCTGGCGACGGGCGGCCCTGACCGCTCCGCTCCCCGAGGAGGACCTGGACCTCATCGAGGTCTCGCTCTACGACCTGGCCGAGTCCTTCTTCACGATGATGCAGCGGCGGCAGGACGACAACCTCAAGGTCATCCAGGGCAAGGAACTGTCCATGGGCGACAAGATGAACGAGATCGTGGCCATCCTGAAAGAGTGCGACTTCCTCGACTTCCTCGAATATCTCGGCTCGCACGACAGCCTGGAGGAGGCCCTCCTCGCCTTCTTCTGCCTCCTCGAGCTCATCAAGGCCCGGCTCGTGGTCGCCATCCAGGAGCAGCTCTTCCACACGATCAAGGTCTGGCTGAGAAAGGAAGCCCCCCTGGCGAAGGTGAACGAATGACGGAACAACTCCCCCGGATCCTCGAAGCGCTGATCTTCATTTCGGTCGAACCGCTGACCGCGGCCAAGATGGCCGAAGTCCTGCCCGAGGTCCCGCCCGAGGAGATCGAGCAGGCCCTGCGCGACCTCGTGGCCCACTACGAAGCCTCCGACCGGGCCATCCGTATCATCCAGACGGCGGGCGGCTACGTCTTCTCGACCAAGCCCGAATTCGACCCGCCCGTCCGGAAGCTCCTCCAGATCGAACGGAAGAAAAAGCTCTCGGGCCAGGCCCTGGAGACGCTCTCCGCAGTGGCTTACCACCAGCCGGTCACCCAGGCCGAGATCGCCGCGATCCGGGGCGTCGACTCGAGCTACTCCCTGCACACCCTCCTCGAGAACAAGATCATCAAGATCGTCGGCCGGAAGGAGGCGCCGGGACGGCCCCTGCTCTACCGGACGACCGAGAAATTCCTGACGTACTTCGGATTGAACGCGATCGAAGACCTCCCCTCGGCCGAGGAGCTCAAGAAGCTCATGCAGGAAGAGAGCGCATGATCCGTCCCGGCCGCGCGCTGGCCGCGGTCCTGACCTTCGGCCTGGCCCTCTCCTGCCGGCCGCCGGCCGTCCCGACCGCCCCGCCGCCCGCTCCCCCCTCCGCGACGACCGGGTCGTCCGATCCTCATGCGCCCTACAATTATATCGGACGGAACGGCATGGTCGTGGCCGCCCATCCCCTCGCCGCCCAGGCGGGCCTCGACATGCTGAAGCGCGGGGGCAACGCCGTGGACGCGGCGGTCGCGACCGCCTTCGCCCTAAACGCGGCTGAGCCGTTCGCCTCGGGCATCGGCGGCGGCGGGTTCATGCTCATCTACCTGGCCAAGGACAAGAAGGTCACGGTCGTCAACTTCCGGGAGAAAGCGCCGGCCGCGGCGACGCCAACGATGTTCGCCGGCCTGGGCAAGGCCCAAACCGAATGGCGGCTGGAGCGGGGCACCGCCGTGGGGGTCCCCGGCATGCTCGCCGGCTGGAGCTACGCCCTCGGCAAGTACGGGACGAAGACCCTGGCCCAAGCGGCGGCCCGGGCGATCGAGATCGCCGAGCGGGGCTTCCCGGTGAGCGCCACGTTCAGCCAGATCAACAAGGACGAATACGAGAAGCTGGTCAAAAACGCGGGCGAATCGACCTGCTACCTGAACGGCGGGGTTCCGTACGAGCCCGGCGAGCTGTTCCGCAATCCGGAGCTGGCCGCAACGCTCCGCCGGATCGCCGCCCGCGGTATCGACGAATTCTACAGGGGCGACATCGCCCGCAAGATCGTGGCCGCCGTGCAGGCGAAGGGCGGCGGCCTGACCCTCGAGGACCTGGCCGCATACCGGCCGGCCGAGGTCGAACCCCTCCGCGGGACCTACAAGGGCGCCGACATCTACACCATCCCTCCCCCGGGCACGGGCGGACTGCACCTCCTCCAGCTGCTCTCCATCGCGGAAGGCTGGCCCCTCAAGGACTGGGGGCAGAACAGCCCGGCCTACATCCATCACCTGGGCGAAGCTATGCGCTTCGTCTTCGTCGACAAAGAGCGCTACGACGCCGATCCCGACTTCGCGGCCCTGCCCCTTGCCCGGCTTTTGTCTAAGGACCACGCCCGCGAAATCCGGGAAAAAATATCGGCGGCCAAAACGGCCGGGGCCTACGCCTCGGGGGCCGCCGATGCCGTCCAGGACCGCAAGGAAAACACCACCCATGTCGGCGTGATCGACCGGGAGGGGAACATCGTCGCCCTGACCCAGTCGATCAACGAATTCTTCGGCGCCGGGATCGTCCCCGAGGGGACCGGGTTCCTGCTGAACGACCATATGGCCGATTTTTCGACCGATCCGAAATCGCCGAACGCCCCGAACCCCGGCCGCCGTCCGGTGAGCAACATGGGGCCGATGATCCTCTTCAAGGACGGCGCTCCGCTCCTTTCGCTCGGCTCCCCCGGCGGCACGCGCATCTTCCCCTCGCTCGCCCAGATCGTCCTCAACGTCCTCGAGTTCGGCCAGTCGCTTGACGAGGCGATCGAAGCTCCCCGCTTTTACACGGATTCGGCGGACGGCAAGGCCCGGCCGATCTCGGTCGAGCTCCGCATTCCAGGAACCGTCCTCCAGCGGCTTGAGGCGCTGGGGAACCGGATCACGCTCAAAGAGGCCTACGACAAATATTTCGGCGGCGCGCAGGGGATCATGGTCCTCCGGGACCAAAAGGTCCTCCTCGGCGGCGCCGATTCGCGGCGCGACGGCGTCGGCGCCGGATATTGAAAACCCACGGGGAGGATCCCATGAGAAAAAGTCAAGGGACGAGCCTTCGCGGCGGAAGTGGACTCCCGGGCTTTGCCCGGGGCCCCGGCCGCCGCGGATGGATCGTCCTGAGCCTGATGATCGCGGCCGCGGCCGCCCTGCTCTCCGCGCAGGGCCCGGCGCCCGCCTTCGACCCTCCGCTCCTCATCACCTCGGCCGGCCAGAGCGCCGACGTCTCGCTCGCCTCGACCCTGGCCCGCAAGGCTGAGCTCGCGGCCACGCTGTCCAAGGCCGCGACCGGCCAGGACCTGGCCGGCCATAAGACGCTCGTCCTGGTGCTCGGGGCGAGCATGAAGGGCCTGGGCGCCGCCGGCTTCGACACCAACAAGGAAAAGGACCGCGTCCGCGGCCTCCTGGCCGAAGCGAAATCCCGGAACATCCCCGTCCTCTGCCTCCACCTCGGGGGCGAGCAGCGCCGGGGCGAGCTGACCGACGACATGATCCGGGAATTCCTTCCGTCCGCGAAGATGGCGATCGTCGTCGCCTCGGGCGACAAGGACGGCCTCTTCACCCGGCTCTGCCGGGAGAAGAACATCGTCCTAAAAACGGTCGACAAGACGCTGGATGCCGTCGAGCCGCTCCGGGCCGCGTTCCGGAAGTGATCGGCGGCGTCTCCGCGGTTCCATGCCCGAACCCCTGATCCTCCTGGTGATGGTCGGGGTGTTCGCCGCCTTGGCCGTCCTCGGGAAGCTCCCGCTCGGGGTATCCATCGCCCTGGCGGCCGTCGCGGGCGCGCTGGCCGGCGGCGAGGGACTCGCCCTCCGGCACTTGGTCGAGGGCGCATTCGGGTTCTTCGACATCATCCTGATCCTCGCCTCGGCCATGATCTTCATGAAGGTCCTCGAGGAATCCGGGATCCTCGACAGCCTGGTCGCCGCGATCCTGCGGACGTTCCACCGGAGCCGGACCGGGCTGCTTCTGACGGCCATGCTCCTCCTCATGGTCCCGGGCATGATCACCGGCTCGTCCCTCGCGGCCGTGCTGAGCACCGGCCCGCTCGTCGCCCCGGTCCTCCTGAAGCTCGGCCTGCCCCGGGCCCGGACGGCCGCGTTCGTGGCCATGGGCGCGGTGCTCGGGATGATCGCCCCGCCGGTGAACATCCTGGTCATGATCATGGGGGCGGGCGTGGACATGCCCTATGTCGGCCTGACCCTTCCGCTCCTCATCATCGCCGTCCCCGCGGCCGTCTTCGCCGCGCTGTGGATCGGGCGGAAGGCCGTCCGGCCGGTATCGGCGGACGAACTGAAAGACCTCCTGCCTCCCGGCGCGGCGGACCGCTTCGGGGTCCGGCGTTCCCTCCCGATCGCGCTCGTCCTGGCCCTGATGATCGTCCAGAACCTCCGCCTGTCCGGCGTGCCCGACATCGGCCTGCCGGCCGTGTTCTTTGCGGGCAGCCTGGCCGGGACCGTCTGCGGCCGCCGGTTCCATTTCCTCCGAGCGACCCAGCGGGCCGTCGCCCAGGCCATGCCCATCCTCTCCATCCTGGCCGGCGTGGGCATGTTCATCCAGGTCATGACGCTCACCGGCGCCCGGGGGTGGGTGGTCCTCGCGTTCCTCTCCCTGCCGTCCGTGCTGCTTTACGCAGGCATCGCCGTCGGGATGCCCCTCTTCGGCGGCGTGTCCGCGTTCGGCTCGGCCTCCGTCCTGGGCGTGCCGTTCCTCCTGGCCCTCGTCAACCGGAACGCACTGATCACCGCCGCCGCCCTCTCCGCTCTTGCGGGCCTCGGCGACCTCATGCCGCCCGCGGCCATGGCCGGCCGGTTCTCCGCGCAGGTCGCCGGCGAGAAGGGCCTCGGCCCGACGCTCCGGGCGTGCGCCATACCGGCCGGCGTCCTGCTCTTCTGGAGCCTCGCCGTACTGCTCTCCTCGCCGGTCCTGGAGAGGATCCTCTGACCATGCGGTATATCTACCACCTCATCGTCCTCTATCTCATGCTCCAGACCGCCTGGTATCTGGTCCAGGAGAGGACATTCTGGAAACAGGCCGGCGCGGCGCTGGTCCTCGTCCTCCTCTTATTGAGGCTGTTCCTGGTGAAATGAAGATGGGCAATCGAGCCGCATTCCGCCGCCGGCTGTCGACGGTCTTCTTCGCCGCGCTCGTCCTCGCCGCCTGTTTCTTTGCCGGCCGCGAATTTCGGACCATGCGCGCCCCGGACGCGATCTATCCGGGCCCCGGGTTGACCGCCTCGCGCCTTCTGAGCGATTACCTCCCGCCGCTCAAGGGAACGCCGGGCGACACGCCCGTCTATGTCTTTGAAGGGAAGGCCCCGGGCGGCGCGGTCCTCATCCTCGGTGGGACCCATCCCAACGAACCGGCCGGATTCCTCACTGCGGTCCTGTTGGCCGAAACCATCCGGACCGTCCGGGGCAAGGTCGTCATCGTCCCCCAGGCGAACGCCAGCGGCTTCACTCACAGCGATCCGCAGGAAGGGAGCCCCCAGCGCTATGAGATCGCGACACCGTCCGGGCCGCGGGTGTTCCGGCTCGGAGCTCGGGTCACGAACCCCGTCCACCAGTGGCCCGACCCGACGATCTACGTCAACCCCGGCGGCCAGACCCTCGCCGGCGTCGAGGCCCGCAACCTCAACCGGGTCTATCCAGGACGGGCGGACGGGAGCCTGACCGAGCGGGTGGCTTATGCCCTGATGGCCCTGATCAAGGCGGAGGGGATCATCCTCGGAATCGACCTCCACGAATCCGCGCCCGAATATCCGGTCATCAACGCCATCGTCTTCCACGAGAACGCGGCCGACCTCGCGGCCACGGCCCAGATGGCCCTCCAGGCCGAAGGGCTCGACTTCCGACTCGAAGCCTCGCCGCCGAACCTCCGCGGCCTGTCCCATCGCGAATGGGGGGACGCGGCGGGGATCATGGCCGTCCTCCTCGAAACGCCCAACGCCTCCCACGGCCGGCTCAAGGGCAAACCTTCGGCCTCGCTCGTGGTCGACGGCCGGGACAGATTCTACGAACGGGCGGCGAAGCTCGGCCGCCTGTTCGTCCCCTTCGGACCGGAGGGGATCCCGCTCCGGGAACGGATGGCGCGGCACCTCGCCGGCATCGCCGCCCTCCTCGACGCCCTGCGCGAGCTCACCCCCGAACGAGCCGTCGATCTCGAGAGCGTCCCGTCCGCCGCCGCCGTCCGCGCCGCCGGGCCCGGAACTTTCCTTCATCCTCCGAAATAGTGGGCATCGGTGGACCAGCCTTCGTCTGATCAGTTGTTTGGGGCTTTTATTCAATGGCCCATGCGGGGGTAAGGGGATCGCAGGGCTCCAATCACGATGATCAAGGGCGCGTCAGCCGGCGCCGGGGATTGGCCTCCGGACCTCATAGCGGAGGGGGGGCCCCATCCGAAACCTGAAAGGTTAAGGATGGGGGGAACCGACGGGACTGGTTCCCCCTGAGGTCCGGGGCCAACCCCCGGCACCGGATACGATTCCTGTCCGCCCCACCGCGCCTAACTCTAGGTTTCATCAATACTTAGCATTGACAAGCACGGCGGGATCGGGTAGGATAAGCCATCATTTTCGGCCGCCATGGAAATCATCATCGCGAAGAACACGGGATTGTGCTACGGGGTGAAGCGCGCCCTGAAGATCGCCCAGGAAACCCGCCGCAAACGGGAGGGCCGCGTGGCCACGCTCGGCGACCTCATCCATAACCCCCAGGTCATCGAGGACCTCCGGAGCCGGGGGATCGACTCCGTCGAGGACATGGGCATCCTGCGCGACGGGACGGTCATCATCCGCAGCCACGGGGTCTCGCCCGACGTCTACGCCGGCCTGCGGAAGAGGAAGCTCGAGGCGGTCGACGCCACCTGCCCGATCGTGAAGCGCATCCAGGAGCTCGTCGCCCGGCTGGCCGAGGAGGGCCTGGAGATCGTGATCGTGGGCGACGAAGAGCACCCCGAGATCAAGGGCCTCATCGGCTACAGCCGCGGCCGGGGCCGGATCGTCGTGAGCGAGAAGCAGGTGGAGACGCTTCCCCACAAGAAGAAACGGGCCGTGCTGGCCCAGTCCACCCAGGACCTCTACCTGTTCGAGCGGGTCGCCGCGGCCCTCATCGAAAAGACCGCCGAGCTCCAGGTCTTCAACACGATCTGCCATTCGACCCAGACCCGCCAGCGGGCGACCTCCGAGCTCGCGGCGAAGGTCGACGTCCTGTTCATCGTCGGCGGCAAGACGAGCTCCAACACCCGGAAGCTCTACCAGATCTCCCGCCGCATCCTCCCCCGGACCTATTTCATCGAGAACGCAGACCAGATCAAGTCGAGAATGCTCCAGCGAGCAAACACCATAGGCATCTCGGGCGGAGCGTCCACCCCCCCCGAGGCCATCGAAGCCGCTGTCCGAAAGATCCGACGGAACTTCGAGCAACCCCATCATGAGGAGAGTCGCGCCCAATGACCGAGACAACCCAACGCCCCGACCCGAACGACAAGATGTCGACCGAGGACTACGAACACCTGCTGGACAAGTACCAGTACAGCACCAAGGAGATTTCCGCCGGTAAGATGGTCAAAGGGCGGGTGATCAAGATCACCCCCACCCACGTCCTCGTGGACATCGGCCTGAAGTCCGAGGGGGTCATCCCCATCGAGGAGTTCACCGAGGCCGCCGACCCCGTCAAGCCCAAGCCGGGCGATGAGGTCGAGGCGGTCCTCGAGAAGACCGATCACAAGGAAGGCTACTTCGTCCTGTCCAAGAAGAGCGCGGACTTCGAGAAGGCGCTCGACAACCTGGAGAAGGCCTTCAGCCACCAGCACGTCGTCTCCGGCCGGGTCGTGGAGCGGATCAAGAACGGATACACGGTCAACGTCGGCCTCCCCGCCTTCCTGCCCGACTCGCACGCCGACATCCGGATCGTCAAAGACCCCGAGAAGCTCGTCGGCCAGACCTTCAAGTTCAAGGTCATCAAGTTTGACCGCAAGGACGCGAACGCCGTCGTCTCGCGGAAGCTTTTCCTCATCGACGAGAGGGAGAAGAAGCGACGCAAGGTCTTCGCCCATCTGGCCAAGGACCAGCGCCTGAAGGGCGTGGTCAAGTCCCTGACGAACTTCGGAGCCTTCGTCGACGTGGGCGGGGTCGAGGGCCTGCTCCACGTGTCCGACATGTCCTGGGGCAAGATCGGCCATCCCTCCGAGCTCTTCCACGTCGGCCAGGAGGTCGAAGTCGTGGTCCTCGACTTCAACGAAAAGAGCGAGAAGATCTCCCTCGGCGCCAAGCAGCTCCTGCCCGACCCCTGGTCCAACATCGCCGAGAAATATCTGGCCGGCCAGCGGATCACGGGCAAGGTCACGAGCCTGACCGACTTCGGGGCGTTCGTCGAGCTCGAGAAGGGCGTCGAGGGCCTGGTCCACATCTCCGACCTCAGCTGGTCGCGGAAGATGATCCACCCCAAGAAGCTCCTGAACCTGGGCGACGAAATCACGGTGAAGATCCTCGAGGTCAACCCGACCTCCAAGCGCATCTCCCTCGGCCTCAAGCAGGCCAGCCCCCACCCGCTCGAGGTCCTCAAGCAGAAATACGCGCCCGGCTCCCACATCAAGGGCAAGATCACGAGCATCACCGACTTCGGCGCGTTCCTGGAGATCGAGCCCGGCATCGAGGGCCTGATCCACGTCTCCGACATCGCCTGGGAGAAAATCAAGCACCCCTCGGCCAAGCTCAAGGTCGGCCAGGAGACCGAGGCCGTCATTCTCAATATCGACGTCGACAAGCAGAAGGTCTCCTTGGGCATCAAGCAGCTCGAGGGCGACATCTGGGAGGAGTTCTTCGCCCGCCAGCGGACCGGCGACCTGGTCAACGTCCGGATCGTCCGGATCGCCGACTTCGGCCTCTTCGTCGAGATCATGCCCGGCATCGAGGGCGTCGTCTTCCTCTCCGAGCTCGACGACAAGAAGATCGACAACCCGGCCGAGGCCTTCAAGATCGGCGAGGAGCGGACGGCCAAGCTCATCAAGCTGAACGCCAAGGACAAAAAAATCTCGCTCAGCTTCCGGCAGGCGCAGGTCGACATCCAGAAGCAGGAATACCAGCGCTATGTCGACAGCCAGGACGACCGGATGACCCTGGGGGATCTCATGAAGGACCAACTGAAAATGTTCCAGGCTCCGAAGAAGGCCGCAAAAAAGGAGGAGGCCAACGATGATTAAAGCCGATCTCATCAACACGATCTCCAAGGAGTTGAACATCCCCAAGCAGGAGGCGGAGATCGGGGTCAACCTGTTCTTCGACACGATCAAGGACGCGATCCTGAAGGGCGAGGAGATCGAGGTCCGGGGATTCGGGTCCTTCCGCTTCCGGAACCGTCCCTCCCGGTCCGGCCGCAATCCGAGGACCGGCGACCCGGTGAAAGTCCCGCCGAAGAAGGTCCTCTACTTCAAGCCGAGCAAGCTCCTCAAGGAGCTGATCAACAAGTGATGCGCTACATCGCCGCGCCCTGGCGGGCCCCCTACGTCCGGAACGTCCACAAACCGGCGGCCTGCGTCTTCTGCGCCGCGCCGAAGGCCGGGGACGACCGGGCGGCCTATATCCTCCACCGGGGGCGGCGGTGTTTCGTCATCCTGAACAAGTATCCGTATCAATCCGGCCATCTCCTGGTCGCCCCCTTCCGCCACACGGCGGCGTTCGAGCGGGCTTCCAAGCCCCTGAGCGACGAGATCGGCGACCTGGTCAAGATGAGCCTCCGGGTGCTGAAGAAAGCCTTCCGCCCCCACGGCTTCAACATCGGCCTGAACCTGGGCCGGAGCGCCGGGGCGGGGGTCGTGGACCATTTTCATGTCCATGTCGTCCCCCGCTGGACGGGCGACGCCAACTTCATGCCGATCGCCGGCGGGACCAAGGTCGTGATCGAGGACCTCGACGCGACGTACGCCCGGCTCGCCCCCCTCTTTGTCCAGGAGGCACGCAAGCGATCGGCCTAAACCGACCATTCCCCTTCGAGGTGTATCCATGTTAAAAACGATGAGGCATAACATCCAATCGCTCAAGTCGGTCCTGTGGATCGTCGTGGCGACGTTCATCATCTCCATCTTCGTCGTCTGGGGCGGCGGCCTCGGCTCAGGCAACCGGGACACCGCCGGGACGATCGTTTCGGTCGGACGGGAGCGCATCACGTCCGAGAGCTTCGCGGCCGCCCTCCGGAACCGGATCGAGGCCCTAAAGCAGCAGTTCAAGGAGCTCAACAAGGGGTTCATCGAACAGCTGAACCTTCCCCAGCAGGTGCTCGAGCAGATGGTCGAGCAGGCCCTGATCGGCGAGATGGCCAAGGCGATGGGCCTCCGGGCCACGGACGCGGAGGTGGCGGCCAAGGTCAAGGGCCTCGCCGGCCTCCAGCGCGACGGCCAGTTCATCGGCTACGACGAATACAAGCGCGTCCTCGACTACAACCACATCAACGTGGCTGAGTTCGAGGATGGCATCCGGAAGGACATCGTCCTGACCAAGACCGTCCAGCTGCTGACCGCAGGCGTCACGGCCACGCCGGCCGAGGTGTGGGAGAACTACCAGAAGAGCAAGGAATCGGCCAAGATCGAATACCTTGTTCTCGACAAGACCAAGGTCGAGCTCGACAAGAAGCCCGACCCGGCCGATGTCCGGGCCCACTTCGACAAGGCCAAGGACGCCTACAAGATCCCCGAGAAGCGGGAGGGCGGCCTCGTCTTCTTCAAGAACGACGACCTCAAGAAGGAGATCGAGCTCAACGAGACCGACATCGAGAAATACTACAAGGACAACCAGGCCCAGTTCCAGAATCCCGAGCGGGTCCGGGTCAGCCGGATCTACATCCCCGTCGGGAAGGACAAGGACCTCGCCCAGGCCGAGGCCGAGGGCGTGCAGGCCAAGATCAAGGCCGGCCAGGACTTCGCCGCCCTGGCCAAGATCCACTCCAAGGACGAGAAGGGTAAAGACGGCGGCGACTGGGGCCCCACGGAATGGCGGACCCTGGCCGCGAAGGAGCAGGACGAGATCGCGAAGCTCAAGGCCGGTGGCGTCACGGGCATCGTGGCCCTCGATGACGGATTTGCGATCGACAAGGTGACGGAGAAGGACGCCGCCTCGACCGTCCCGCTTGCCGAGGCGAAGCCGCGCATCCGGTCGATCCTCCAGGACCAGAAGGCCCGCGACCTCGCCGCCCAGCGCGTGGCCAAGCTCGAGAAGGAGGCCAAGGCGGCCAAAAGCCTCGACACGGCCGCGGCCAAGGCCAACCTCAAGGTCCAGTCCACCGGGCTGCTCAAGGACGGCCAGGCGTTCGAGGACATCGACCCCTCGGGCTCGATCGGCGCCGCCCTCTTCAAGCTCAAGGAGAAGGAGCTCTCCGGCCCGATCTACACCTACGGCGGCGTGGGCCTGGCCGAGCTCCGCAAGACCGAGGCGCCCCGGGCGGCCGCGTTCGACGAGGTCAAGACGGAAGTCGAGAACGACGTGACCGAGGCCCGCAAAAAGGACGCCGCTCTGGCCAAGATCAAGGAGGCGCGGGCGAAGCTCTCCGACAAGAACTGGGAGGACGTCGCCCAGAAATACAAGCTCGAGATCAAGACCGTCGACGCGCACAAGAAAGAGCAGTACATCGGCATCATCGGCGAGAGCAAGGAGATCGACGCCCTCGCCTTCAGCCTGACCCTCAAACAAGTGAGCGAGCCGGTCGAGTTCGCCGGCGGCTACGCCCTGGTCCGCGTCCTCGACCGCAAGGATGCCGTGAAGGCGGACTTCGAGAAGGAGAAGGACGCCGAGCTGGCCACCCTCCTCGAGCAAAAGAAGAACAAGTTCCTCCAGTCCTACCTGGCCAAACTGAAAACCGAGAAGGGCATCAAGATCAAGTACGACGCCTTCCTCCAAGCCACGCAAGACGTGCTGTCGAGGTACGATACGGGCAAGTGACAAAAGTGTAGATCCGCCCCTATTTTTTCGCAGGAGAGCGCGATGGAAACGTCCCCAAAATCTCTCTCCCCGGAAGCCTACCAGGAGCTCCCGCCCGGCCGAACCTACGTCCCCTTCGTCCCCCCCGAGCTGGCCGTGCCGGAAGTCACTTTCCGCTCCGTCGTGTGGGGGCTGTTCATGTCCATGTTCTTCACGTTCTCGCTCGCCTACCTCGGGCTCAAGGTCGGCACCGTGCCCGAGGCCGCCATCCCGATCGCGATCCTGGCCGTCGGCCTCGGCTACACCTACAAGCGCCGCAACTCCATCCTGGAGAACGTCATCATCCAGTCGATCGGTTCGGCCTCGACGGCGATCGGCGCCGGGGCGATCTTCACCATCCCGGCGCTCTACATCCTGGGCATCCCGACCGACATCGTCAAGATTTTCCTGTCCTGTTTCCTGGGCGGGTGCCTGGGCATCCTCTTCCTCGTCCCGCTCCGCCGCTATTTCTGCGCCGAGCAGCACGGCCGCCTGCCGTTCCCCGAGGCGACCGCCACGACCGAGATCCTCGTCTCGGGCGAGGCCGGCGGCAAGCAGGCCAAGGTCCTCATCCTAGGCATCGCCGTCAGCGCCGTCTACGAGTTCCTGGCGATCGCCGTCCGGGCCTGGAACGAAGTCATCACCTTCCGCTTCGTCCCGGCCCTGGACGCGCTCGCGGTCAAGACCCGGATGGTCCTCAAATTGGACGCGCTGTCCGCCTTCCTCGGCCTGGGCTACGTCATCGGCCTGCGCTACAACGCCGTCATCGTGGCCGGCGGACTCCTCTCCCACTTGGCCCTCGTCCCCCTCATCTGGTTCCTCGGCCAAAGTCTCCCGGACGCTCTCTATCCCGGCAAGGTCCCGATCGCCGGGATGTCGGAGGTCCAGATCTTCAGCACCTATGTCCGCAACATCGGCATCGGGGCCATCTTCATGGCCGGTGTCCTGGGTATCCTCAAGGCCCTGCCGATCATGGTCAAATCCCTCTCGCTCGGGTTCCGGGAGATCTTCAAGGACAAGGCCGCCCCGGCCGCTTCGGCGGCACCGCTCCGGACCGACCGGGACATCCGGATGTCCACGATCCTCGCCGGAACCGCGGCCACGGCGGTCGGCCTGTTCCTCTACTTCCTCTGGATCTCGAACGCCAAGTTCGCCCTCATCGGAGTGGCCCTCTGTCTCGTCCTGTCCTTCCTCTTCACCACTGTCGCGGCGAACGCCACGGCCATCGTCGGGACGAACCCGGTCTCGGGCATGACCCTGATCACCATCATCCTGGGGAGCGTCATCCTCATCGGGGCCGGCCTCTCCGGGACCGAGGGCATGGGCGTCGCCCTGCTCATCGGGGCGGTCGTCTGCACGGCCCTCGCCCTGTCGGGGAGCTTCGTCACCGACCTCAAGATCGGCTATTGGCTGGGCGCCACGCCCCGCAACCAGGAGCGGTTCAAGTTCGCCGGCGTCCTCGTCGCGGCCCTGGTGGTGGGCGTTTCGATCTTCATCCTCGACCGGGCCTTCTCCTTCGCCGGCGGCTCGCTCGCCGCGCCGCAGGCCAACCTCATGGCCGCGGTGATCAAGTCGCTGATGTCGCGGGAGCCCGTGACCTGGCTGCTCTATGGCATCGGCGCCTTCGTCGCCCTGACCTGCGAGCTGGCCAAGGTCCCGCCGCTCGCCTTCGCCCTGGGCATGTATCTTCCTCTGCCGCTCACGACCCCGCTTCTCGTCGGCGGTTTCATCTCCCACCTCGTCAAGAAATCGACCAAGGACGAGGCCCTCGCCGACAAGCGGGTCAACCGGGGCACGCTCGTCGCCTCGGGATTCATCGCCGGCGGGGCGCTCGTCGGCATCCTCTTGGCCGTCCTCAAGCTGGCCAAGCTCGACCGCTTCGTCAGCTGGGGTATTCCCCTCGTTCTCGAAGGCGATAAGTGGGTGGACGGGGTCCCTCGGGCCTGGTACACCCAATACGGCGAGATCATCAGCCTCGCCGCCTTCGCCATCCTGCTGTATTTCCTGTATGCGTCCGCCAAGCGGGCGAAGAAATGAGGAGGACCCCATGAAACAGGACAAGTTCCATCTCGCGGCCGAAAAGGCCGTCACCCAGTCGCTGAAGCTCAAGCCCGGCGAAAGCTTCCTGCTCGTCACCGACCGGCCTAAGCTCGAAATCGCCGAGGCGCTCGCCCATTATGCCAAAGCGGCCGGGGCCGAGACGACCACCTACCTCATGACCGAAACGCTGCGGCCCATCCAAGAGCCGACCCGGCTCTTCAAGGAGCTCGCGGCTCGGGCCCGGGCCATCGCCTATATGCTCGACGCCCGCATCGAGGAAAAGCCGTTCCGCGGCTATATGGTGAGCATGGGCATGAAGCACTCCCGGATCTGCATGATGCCCGGCATCACCCGGGACATGATGGAGCGCCTCGTGGCCATCGACTTCACGGCCATGGAGGCCTTCACCCGCAAGGTCATCCAAGCCCTCCAGGGCGCGGACGACGTCCTGATCGAGAACCCCGAAGGCACCCGCATCGCCTTCAGCGTCAAGGGCCGCCCCTGGCAGGCGGACGTGGGCGATATCGGCCGCAAGGGCCGGCACGGCAACCTCCCCGCGGGCGAATGCTACACCGCCCCGGTCGAGGCCACGTTCACCGGCCGCCTCGTCATCAGCCTCATCGACGACAAGCTCGGCTACGGCGTCCTCGATTTCGAGAAGGGCACGCTCGTCCGGGCGAGCGGCGAGGGCATCGAGGCGGTCCTGGCCAACATCGGAACGGACGAGACCGGCCGGATCATCGGCGAGTTCGGGATCGGCACGAATCGCGGGGCGCGCATTTGCCCCAACATGCTCGAGGCCGAAAAGGCCTTCGGCACGGTCCACTTTGCGATCGGCGACTCATACGGGATCGGCCTGAACAAGAGCAAGCACCACTATGACGCCCTGATCGGCAAGGTCACGATCCGGGCCAAAGGCAGGACCATCGCTCGGAACGGCCGGTTCCTGATCTGAATAAAAATCCGGCCCCCCTTCTCCGCTCCGCAGAGAAGCCGGTCGTCGAGAAGACCGGCGAGGCGGTCCGGGTCATCCGGATTCCGCTCTGGGGAAAGTGACCGGGCACCGGCTTCACCGGTCGAGGCCGAAGACAGCCGAGAGCGAGCCGTAGACGAACCGCTTCCGCTCCCCGACGAAGCGGGGCGTCCGGTAGACGTAGGAAAAGCGGATCTCGAACCGCCGGCCGCGGAAAGCGAGTCCCGCCATGACGTCCGCCGTGAGCGGAACCTTTTCCACTCCGGGGCCATCCCGGAACGAATTGCCGTCGAGGAAGATGTCGCGCAGCACGGCATGGACGTCGAAGCCGGCGAAACCGTAGAAATCCGAGCCGGTCCCCCCTGGACCTCCGAACCGGTCGTCCGGGCAGAGCCCCGCGCCGTCGATCCCCAGGCGCTGCCGGGCCGGTCCGAAATCCTCCGGCAGCCCCCAGCCCGCGCGGACGAGGACGCCGCCCGCGGCCTCGGTAATTGCGTTGGAGAGCGCGCCGCCGGCATGGCCGACGACGTCCCAGCCGAATCGGCCCGACGGGGCGGCCCGGCGTATCTTCTCCTTGCGGTCGAAGGCGACGCCCAGGACAGGCTCGTCCTTCAGTTGGTGCGCCCAGCCGCGCGGGCGCTCGAAGCCGAGGGCTATGTGGGCGGCCCTTTGGACGGCCCCGGCCAGCGAGGAAGGTCCGACGATGCCCAGAACGAATGTCAGGGAATCCAAGTGCGACGGTCCCCGGCGGTGGAACCCTAGCCCGGCATAGAGAAATCCGGCGTAGGGGGGGTCGTCCGCCGCCGGCACGGGACGCCAGAGATCGATCGGGGTGAACATCTCCTGGCCGAGGAAGATCGATACGAAGCGCCGGTCGGCGGTCGGCCGGGGGGGGCAGGCGAAAGCCAGCTTCATGCCGTTCGTATAATAGCGGTCCGTTCCCGCCGCCAGATCGTTTTCAACGGTCAGGCCGAACCTCCATGGAGCTTTGGGAGGGCCCGGATTCTCCGCCTGCGCGGAGGCCGCCGGGGGGAGTCCGGCGAGCACCAGGACGAGGAGCGTCCGCGCGACGACGTTCATGCTCCGACGGCTCTCGACCACGAATCCATTCTGGCAATTTGACGGAGGGCTGTCAACCCGGAGGCCCAAACCCCGGATTGCAAAATGAAGGGAATATTTGTAAGCTGGGAAAAATCGTTCCGGGATGAGCAGGTGACGCCATGACGAGCAAAGAGCGGTTGGTCCGGGCCCTGAGCCACCGGGAGCCCGACCGCGTGCCCGTGGACTTCGGCGGGACGGCGGTCACGGGCATGCATGTCGCGATCGTGAGCGCCCTCCGCGACCGCTACGGGCTGGAGAAGCGGCCGGTCAAGATCCACGAGCCCTACCAGATGCTCGGCCTGATCGAGGACGACCTTCAGCGCGCCCTCGGCCTCGACGTCGAGGGCGTGTTCGCCGCGGAGACGATGTTCGGCAACGTCAACGAGGCTTGGAAGCCGTGGCGGCTGGACAGCGGCCTCGAGGTCCTCGTCTCCGGGCACCTGCAGATCGCCCACGACGCGAACGGCGACACGCTCGTCTATCCCAGGGGCGACCGGAGCGTCGCGCCGTCCGCCCGGATGCCCAAGGACGGATTCTTCTTCGATACGATCGTCCGCCAGGACCCGATCGACGAGGCGAAGCTCGACCCCGAAGACAACCTGGAGGAATTCGGGCCGATCTCCGACGCGCACCTGGACTATTTCGACAAGGCCACGGCGGAGGCCGCAGCCACGGGACGGGCGGTCATCGCCACGTTCGGCGGCCTGGCCTTCGGCGACATCGCCCTCGTCCCGGCGCCGTTTCTCAAGCATCCCAAGGGCATCCGCGACATCGAGGAATGGTACATTTCGACCCTGACCCGGCCGGCCTACGTCCACCGGATCTTCGAGCGGCAGACCGAGATCGCCCTGGCCAACCTGGAGAGGCTCCGGGCCCGGGTGGGCGAACGGGTCCAGGCCGTGTTCGTCTGCGGCACGGATTTCGGGACCCAGCAATCCACGTTCTGCTCGGTCGACACCTTCCGCTCCCTCTATGCGCCCTACTACAGGCGGGTGAACGGCTGGATCCACGCCCATACGCCGTGGAAGACCTTCAAGCACTCCTGCGGCGCGGTCGCGACGCTCATCCCGGCGGTCATCGAGGCCGGTTTCGACATCCTCAATCCCGTCCAGTGCTCGGCGGCGGGCATGGATGCCGAAACGCTCAAGGCCGAGTACGGCGCCGACCTCGTCTTCTGGGGAGGCGGCGTGGACACGCAGAAGACGCTGATGTTCGGGACGCCCGAGGCGGTGCGGGCCGAGGTCCTCCGCCGGGTCGAGATCTTCGGCCAGGGCGGCGGGTTCGTTTTCAACGCCGTCCACAACATCCAGGCCAACGTCCCCGTCCCGAACGTCATCGCCCTGTTCGACGCCCTGAAGGACCTGCGCGCATGAAGAAAACCACGCAATACGTCGTGTTCGTGTCCGTCAGCGCCGCCCTGGGCGGTCTCCTCTTCGGGTTCGACACGGCCATCATCGCCGGGGCGACCCGCTTCCTCAAGGACCAGTTCGGCCTCAGCGCCTTCGGGGAGGGGCTGGCCGTGAGCATCGTCCTCGTCGGCTGCATGTTCGGGGCGATAATCGCCGGCGCCGCCAGCGACCGGCTGGGCCGGCGGCGCTTCCTGCTCGTCTCGGCCGTGCTCTTCTTCGTCTCGTCCCTCGGCTGCGCCCTGCCCCGGGACCTCGCCCAGTTCCTGGTTTTCCGCTTCATCGGCGGGCTGGCCATCGGCTCGGTCTCGATCGTCTCGCCCCTCTACATCTCCGAAATCGCCCCGGCCGCCATCCGCGGGGCCCTGGTCTCGATCAATCAGATGGCCATCGTCAGCGGCATCCTCATCGCCTACTTCGTCAACTGGGTCCTTGTCGGCGCCGGGCCGTCCAACTGGCGGTGGATGTTCGCCACGGGGGCCGTGCCGGCTGTCGTCTTTTTCCTGCTCGTCCTGGGCGTGCCCGAGAGCCCACGCTGGCTGCTCAAGCAGGGGCGGGAATCCCAGGCCCGGAGCGTTCTGGGCCGGGTCCATGCACCCGAGGCCGCCGAGGCCGAGGCGAAGAGCATCAAGGACGCCCTCGCCCTCGAGGAAGGCAAGCTCTCGGAACTCCTGAAGCCGGGCTTCCGCACGGCGCTCCTCGTCGGGATCGTGCTGGCCGTCTTCCAGCAGATCACGGGGATCAACGCCGTCATTTATTACTCGCCGCGATTCTTCGAGGCGGCCGGCCTGGTCCGGGGCGCGGCCATCCTCCAATCGATCATCGTCGGCGCGGTCAACGTCCTCTTCACCCTGGTCGCCATCGCCCTGGTCGACCGGCTGGGGCGCAAGCCGCTCCTCCTCTTCGGCACGGCCGGGATGGGCGTCTCCTTCGTCCTGCTCGGCGCGGCCTTCAAGTTCCACCTCTTCGCGGGGAGCTGGGTCCTCGTCTTCACGCTGCTCTATGTCGCTTTCTTCTCCATGACCCAGGGTCCGATCGTCTGGGTGGTCATCTCCGAGATCTTTCCAACCCGGGTGCGCGGCCGGGCCATGGCCCTTGCCACAGCCTCGCTCTGGGTCGCCGATTTCGCCGTATCGCTCACCTTCCCCATCATCGCCGACCGCTTCCACGAGACGTTCGCCTTCTGGCTCTACGCGGCGATGTGCGCCATCGACGTCATCTTCATCTGGCGCGTCCTGCCCGAAACGAAGGGCAAGTCCCTGGAGGAGATCGAGCGCCACTGGCTGAAAGAAAAGGGGTCCGATCTCAACACTTGACAAATATGGAGTGTTGAGACCTGACCCCTCTCGCTATCGGGGGAGGACGATCACCGTCTGATTGAGCGCCGGGGCGGTCGACGGGAAATAGGCATCGCCTTCGCGCGCCGACGCCTTGACATAATATTCGATGTCTCCCTCCGACGCCGGCAGCTCCGCCGCATAGACGCTCCGGGCGTTTTTTCGCAAGGGGACCGCCTGGAAATTCGGGCCGCCGAGCTCCCGCCAATAGAGCACCGCATCCTGGGGCGGGTTCGCCGCCAGGACGATGATCTTCAGCTTCAGGGCTTCCCCGGCTTCGCGCGACGTCCGGACCGTGGGGACGATGATCCGCAGCAGCCCCTCATAGGCCCTGGCGAGGTTCGCCTCGGTCGGCAAATCCGCGCCCAGGAGCTTGCGCAGGACTTCTCCCGGCTTCTCGATGGCCGCCGGGAAATTGTGCTGCTCCCAGTTGGCGATCGTCCCCAGCTCGCCGGTCGTGCCCGCCGTGGCCAGCAGATAGCCCATGATCGCCCGGGCCGACTCGACCATGCGGACGCGCACGGGAAGGAGCGCCTCCCGGGCCGCCTCCGCCTTTTCGGCGTCGCCCGGCAGGGCCCGGATCTTGTCCAGCGCCCCGTTGAACTCGCCCCACAGGCAGCAGAGCCGACTGACCTCGCGCATGTATTCGAAGTTCTTCAGCCAGTAGTCGAATCGCTCGAGGCTCCCCTGGCCCGTGATGCGCGGCCGGATCGCGGCCAGCGCGTCGACGAACGCGTAGTCCCTGCGGACCTCGTCCCACGGCTTCGCGTTGGGGACGATGCCCCCCGGGCCGTCGGTCCAAGTGACCGGCACCGGATGCCGGCCGTCCTGGCCAGCGAAGATCTCGGCAATCTCGGCGAACGCGGCCCGGCCGAACTGGGCCCGGGCCCAGTCGCGGTAGAAATCGACCGCCCCGAAATGGCGGGGGACATCGGGCCAGTCCGCCTCGTAGTCCAGGACTTTCGGACCGCCGCAGTTGATCTTCTTCACGAATTTCCCGCCGGCCGCGGTCGCGCCCTCGATCACGAGCGCGGCGATCGACGGATAGTGGATGCGGTCGACGAAATCCACGGCCAAGCGCCCGCCGGGAGCCGCCACGTTTCGGAAGGTCAGATCGTACGCCTTGAGCTTCCCCGCGCGCTCGAAGATGTCCAGCTTCTCGGCCGCGACCTTGCCCTGGACGACCACGTCGAACACGCGCGCGCCCTTTTTCTCGAACTCGTTCTCGCAGAACTTCAGGGTGACGGTATAGGTCCCTTCGGGGACGAGCAGATGGTAGCCGGTGACGCGGTCGCGGACGTCCTTGTACACGGCCTCGTCCTTCGCCCCGGCGACCGCCTTATCGGCGAAGCTCACGCTTTGGCCGTTGATCGGGCCGACGAGATCCGCAAAATTCACGGGCGAGGTGTTCCAGCCCTGGTCCCAGGCGGCGTGGGCCAGCGCCGCGGCGTTGGCCGAGAGGATGCGGGTCCGCCAGTGGATGCCTAGCAGGCCGTCGCAGCCGTATTTTAGGGCGTCCGCCGCGTCGCGCCGCATCCGCCCTACCCAGAGCTGGGGCGACGTGAGCGAGGGGTCGTCCTCGAGCCAGGGGATGGCCCACTTCGACCGGCCGGCGATGCGGGCGAAATTCGGGTCGACCGGGGCCTTGCCGACTTCCCGATTGATGCAGCTCGCGGCCAGGGCCTTGGGGAGGACCTCGTCGAAGAGCGTTCGGCGGCCCGGCGGGCCGAGGACCCAGCCGCATGTCGCCAGGCCGAACGGCCGGCCCGCGTCTTCGAGCGCCCGGACGGCCATGTCGAGGTCGGTAGTCACCGCCCGGATCGCGTCCTCACCCGCGTCCGACCAGGTCCAGTTCTCGTTCGTCCAGAGCCAGTAGTAATCGACCGGATAGGCGGCCGCGATCCGCTCGAAGATCCCGCGGTAAAGATCCCGGACGACCTTCGGGTCTTTGGGGTCGCGGCCCGCGGCCTTCAGCCGTTCCCGCACGAGCGTCGGAATCGTCAGCGGCGTCTCCGTGCCGACGCAGGTCCGGATGCCCAGCCCGCGGGCGAACGTAAACGCGCCCCGCAGCATGTCCGCCGTCCGGTTGAAGAGCGCGTTCGAAGCCTCCGGCGTCCCGGGCTCCGGCATCAGGCCGTCCATGACCTCCGGACCGTAGGCGTCGCTCTCGAAGAGCTCCGCGGCCCCGAAATGGAAATCGGCCGTCTTCTTCGCCTGGAACCCCCAGTTGTACGATCCGGGATTGACCCGGGCCGTGTTCTGGTAGCTCGACGGATAGCTGGCATTGACCCGTCCGTCCCGGCCGGCCTCGCCGGGGGGGCCGATCCAAACGGTCGGCTCGGCGTTGGGCCCTTTCTCCGGATACGTGTGGAGTCCGAAGAAATTCATCCGGAGCTTGGGAAGCTGGCCCAGGACCGCTTTGTAGGTGTCCTCGTTCCACCAGTCCGGGCCTTCCGGAAAATCGTGGAAGGGCTGGATGCCGCGCAGCTTGAAAAGGGGCCGGGCCGTCTCGTCGAGGTCGGGCGTCTTGTATTCGGACCGCTCCTCGGGCACGACGTCGCCGTCGAGATAGAAGCGGACGCCCTGCTTTTCGAGGAAGGCGTAGGCCCCGTAGAGCGCGCCGAGCGCATCGCCCCCGGCGATCAGGACGTGGCGCCGACTGCGCTGGGCGACGGTCTTCAGCCAGTATTCCTCCGGGCCGAGCTTCGGGACCCTGGCGGCTGCCGCCGCGTCGAACCCGCTCCCGGCCCCGGCGCCCGCGAACCCCGCGGCCGCGTCCCGGGTGATGATGATCCCCGGCCGGTCGATCTCGGCCCAGGAGCCGATCTCGACGACGGGCGAAAGCATTCCCGTGCAGAGATAGAGGTAGCGCCGGAGCTCGGCCGCGCCCAGCCGTTCGAGCTTCGTCGCGCCGCCGCCGACGAAGATCGCGGGCCCCCGGGCCGGACGGCCGCAGGCGGCCAGGGTCCAGAGTCCGAGCATCACGACGGCCCATCGGCGGAAGTTCATGGCAGGCTCCTTAAACCCGGAGGATCTCGATCAAAAGCTTCTTGACGGCCGCCTCCAGGGCATCCTTGAATCGGGCGACGGTATCGTCCAACCCGCCGCCGAGATGGCGCGAGATGAACATCGGCGGGCCGATGTTCATCCGGACCGTGCCGGGAATGAGGAACGGGATCTGGGTCCCGAAGAGGGCCACGGGCGTTACGGGCACGTCGATCCCGTAGGTGTCGAACATCCGGTAGGCGATGACCGACGTCCCTCGGCTGAAGGCCCGGACATAGGGGTTCGGATCCGACGGGACGACCCGGCCGCGCCCCTGAAGGGCCACGATGGCCCGGCCGGCCTTGAGGTATTCCATGCAGCGCCGGATCGCCTCGTGCTTGCCGTGGTTGTAGAGGTCGACCGGGATCGCGCCGACCTTGGCGACGTTCGCGGAGACGTAGGTCACAATCAGCGACAGGAAGGGGCTGACGAGAAAATAGGCCAGCCCGGACAGGCTCTTCAGCTGGCGCTTGAGATGCTTGCGGACCATCCGGTCCAGCTGATCGCGGACGAAGATCTCCTGGTTGGCCGTGAAGAACAGGGGCCGGGGGACGTTGAGATAGACCGAGGCCCCGTCCTTGTAGCTGCCGCAGTGGTTGCCGACGATGATGCTCGGGCCCCGGCGGACGATGTTGTCCTCGCCGCGGACGAGGCGGGATTTCCCCAGGAGAGCCAGGCGGCTCAGCAGGCGGCCGACGGGCTCGACCCTTCGGAGCTCCTCTTCGAAACTTCGCATCCTGGTGAGGTCCCATTGTAGCGATTCCGGACCTCCTTGTAAACGCAATTCAGACATGATAATTTGGGGCTGGGCGACACGCCGAGGAGGTGAGCATGGCCATCCTGATCCGAGGGGGAGACGTTTACGCGCCGGAAGCCCTGGGGCCGAAAGACATCCTCATCGCCGGCGGCCGGATCGAGGCCGTGGCCGAGCCGGGGACGGTCGCCCTCCGGGGCGCCGACGTCCGGGAGATCGACGCGACCGGACGGCGTGTCCTGCCGGGCCTCATCGACAGCCATGTCCACATCCTGGGCGGCGGCGGCGAGGGCGGCCCCGCCACGCGGGCGCCCGAAATCGGGATCGAGGACATCGTCGCGAGCGGAGTCACCACCCTCGTCGGCTGCCTCGGAACGGACGGCGTCACCCGGTCCATGGCCGCCCTCCTGGCCAAGGCCCGGGCCCTCGACATCGAGGGCGTCTCGACCTTCCTCTTCACGGGGTCGTACGAAGTCCCGGTGCGGACGATCACCGGGAGCGTCCGCTCGGACCTGGCGCTGATCGAGAAAGTCATCGGCGCGGGCGAGATCGCGATCTCCGACCACCGCTCCTCCCAGCCGACGTTCGACGAAATAGCGCGGCTCGCGGCCGAATGCCGGGTCGGCGGGCTCCTCGGCGGGAAGGCCGGCGTCCTCCATCTCCACCTGGGCGACGGCGCCCGCGGGCTCCAATACCTCGTCCGCCTTATGAAAGAAACCGAGATTCCCCCCGGCCAGGTCATGCCGACCCACGTGAACCGGAACCGGCGGCTGCTCGAGGAGGGGATCGCCTATGTCCTCGCGGGCGGATACGCGGATTTCACCGTCGGGACGTCGGTCGAGGAGGAGACCGACGGGGACGTCAGCGTCGAGACCGCGGTCCGCCTCGCCCTTGAACGAGGCGCTCCGCTCGAGCGCCTGACCGTGACGTCCGACGCCAACGGCAGCAAGCCGGTGTTCGACGGGCGGGGAAAGCTCGTCGGGCTGACCATCGCCGACGAGCGCGACCTCCCCGACAAATTCCGGTCGCTCGTCCGGCGCGGGATCCTCAGCCTCGTCGATGCGGCGCGGCTCTTTTCGACGAATCCCGCCCGCTTCTACAAGCTCGCCGGCAAGGGCGAAATCCGGCCGGGGTTCGACGCCGACCTCATCCTGATGGACGCGGACCTCGGCCTGACGGACGTGGTGGCGAAAGGCCGCCTCCTCATGGGCGGCGGGAAGCTCCTGGCGCGCGGCACATTCGCGAAACGGGCGTGAGGACAGCCATGGACAGCACGCCCCGGGCCACCGCCCCGCAGCCGAAAACCCCCTCCTTCGGCGTCGCCCTCCTGCCGCTCCTCGTCATGGGCCTGCTCCTCGGCATCGGGTACGGCGTCTATAAGATCAAGCCCCAGGTCCTTCTCGTCGCCGCGGCCTTCCTGACGGGCGGCCTGGGCGTCCTCTTGAAATTCAGCTGGAAAGACATGGAGCAGGGTATCGTCGAAAGCATCCGGAAGGCCCTGCCGGCCATCCTCATCATGCTCACCGTCGGCATCCTCATCGGGAGCTGGATGGCGAGCGGGACGATCCCGATGGTGATCTACTACGGGCTCAAGCTCATCTCCCCCAAGTTCTTCCTGGTGACCGCCTGCCTGGTCTGCAGCGTCACCGCCCTGGCCACCGGCACCTCCTGGGGGACGGTCGGGACCGTGGGCGTGGCCTTCATCGGGATCGCCATGGGGCTCGGCGTGCCGCTCGGCCTGGCCGCGGGAGCGGTCGTCACGGGCGCCTACTTCGGCGACAAGATGTCGCCCTTCTCCGACATCCCCAACCTGGCCGCGGTGACGGCCGGGGCCAACCTCTTCGATCACATCAAGCACATGATGTGGTCGGCGGTGCCGGGCTGGCTCATCAGCCTGGCGGTCTATTTCGTGGTCGGCCTGAAATACCGGTCGGATTCCGTGGACTCGGCGACCCTGACCCTGATCCTCGACACGCTCCACAAGAATTTCCGGTTCAATCTCCTGCTGCTCCTGCCGATGCTGATCGTTTTTTACCTGGCATTCACCAAGCGGCCGACGGTCCCCGGCATGCTCGTCTCGTCGCTCGTCGCCGCGGCTCTGGCCGTTATCTTCCAGAAGGCCTCGCTCGTCGAGATCGCCCAAGCGGTCAACACCGGCTATCCCGCCCACACGGGCGTCGAAATCGTGGATAAGCTGCTCGCCCGGGGCGGGCTGATGAGCATGATGGAGACCCAGCTCGTCGCCTTCGCAGCGTTCAGCTTCGGGGGCATCATGCAGCGCACCGGCCTTCTCACGGTCATCCTCGACCGGGTCATGAAGGCGGCCCGTAAGGTCGGGAGCCTCGTGGCGGTGACGATCGGCGCGGGCGTGATGACCGCCCTGGTGACGGGGAGCTCCTACCTCTCGGTGATCCTCCCCGGCGAGCTGCTCGCGCCCGCCTACAAGAAACGGGGCCTCGCCGCCAAAAACCTCTCGCGGATCATCGACGAATGCGGCGGGATCATCGTCCCCCTCATCCCCTGGAGCATGGCCGGGGTCTACATTACGGGCGCGCTGGGCGTGCCCGTCTTCGCCTATCTGCCCTGGGCGATCGGCAACTACCTGGCGATCCCGATCCTGGCGCTCTACGGCGCCGCGAAATTCACCATGGCCCCGAAGGTGAGGGAGGACGAAACGCAGGCGGGGTCATGACCGGACGCGGCCTCCGGGGCTGCGGCCGGGCTGTCAGGTCCTAATCTTCGGTCTTGGTCTTGGCTTCGGGCCCGTCTTCATCCACGTTCCCGAAGGCCCGGGCGAACTTCTCCTGGGCCAGCTCGCGCTTCTTCTTCTCGAGGTCGGCCGTCGCCTCGAACTTGGTGGCGAACCCGTCCTTCTTCTGCTTTTCCTTGATCAGCAGCTCGTCGAGCGACTCCTTCTTCTTCGCCGCCCGCTCGGATTTGACGATGCCGCCGGTCGTCCCGTCCACCCAGATCACGGACCGGCAACAGGGGCACACGACCTCGAAGACCTTTCCTTGTTCCACGTCCATGGCCCCATCATACGCAGAAAGGACGCGAGGAATCAACCCGGGGGCCGGACGGGGTCAACGGTCCGGGCCGAATTCCTTGGCCGGCGCCTCGATCTTGTGCTTTTTGATGAGCTTGAACAGCCCCTGGCGGGACAGGCCGATCTCCTCCGCGGTCCGGGCCTTGTTGTTGTGGGACCGGAGGAGGGCCTGGTTGAGGAACCGCTTGACGAACTCCGCCTTGGCCTCGAAAAAGTTGTAGTCCGCGCCGTTCGACATCTCCTGGCGCGGGTTGATCCTGGGCGACAGGTATTCCTCGCGTATGAAGCGGTCCTCGCCGCACAGGATGAGGCAGCGCTGGACCTCGTTCTGGAGCTCGCGGACGTTGCCCGGCCAGCCGTAGTCGAGGAAGAGGTCGAGGGTCCGGGGGGTGAAATAGGCCCGCTCCTTCTTCAGTTCGCGGCAGTATTTCTCGGCAAAGTGCTCGAGCAGGAGGAGGAGGTCGTCTTTCCGCTCGCGCAAGGGCGGGATCTCGATCGTAATGATTCGGATCCGGTAGTAGAGATCCTCGCGGAAGCGGCCCTGGCCGATCTCGACTTCCAGCGTCTTGTTCGTGGCGCTGATGAAGCGGACGTCGACCGCCCGGGTCCGGTTCTCCCCCACCCGCCGGATCTCCTTTTCCTGGAGGGCGCGCAGAAGCTTGGCCTGGAGGGGGAACGATAGGTCCCCGATCTCGTCCAGGAAAAACGTCCCGCCCTGGGCCTCCTCGATCAGCCCGACCTTGTCCTTCATGGCGCCAGTGAACGCGCCCCGCGCGTAGCCGAAGAGTTCGCTCTCCAGGAGATGGTCGGGGATGGCCCCGCAGTTCAGGGCGACGAACCGGCCGCCGCTCCGCGCGCCGGTGAAATGGACGGCCCGGGCGATGAGCTCCTTTCCGGTCCCGCTCTCCCCGGTAATCAGGACGGGCGCGTCCAAGTCTTTGACCTTATCGATCAGGGCCTTGATCTGCGAAATCGCGGTGGATTTTCCGAGGAGGGTGGAGGTGTCCATGTCGTTTGCCCGCATTAGACGAGGACGCTTCGGTGGCGGTTTTTTCTCAGAGCGCGGAGAAGGCCGCCCGCCGCTGAGAGAGCGCGGGGTGGAGCGGAGCGGAGACTACCGCTTGCCGCCGAGGATGCCGCTTAGAGCAAGAAAAACAAAGCTCCTTGAATGCTTCATATGTCAATTTCGAATTTAGTCAAATTCCGTCAGAACGTGCGATAGATGTTGAAGCCGATGCGGAAGTCCCCGTTCTTGAGGAGCAGGTCGCCGCCGGGGAGATACTGGGCCGGCGTCAAGCCTGAGGTGTTCAGGACGAAGAACTGGAAGACGTGGCCGCCGATTTTCGCTTCCAGGCCGAACGCCCAGCCGTTTCCCTCGTCCTTGTACCCCGCCAGGACCGGGATCCATTCGGCGATAAGGGAGGTGTCCTCGAAGATCATGAAGCGGCCGCCGATCCCGAGGGCGAACGTCCCATCGCGCTCGTCCGCCCAATGGTTGGCGTTCGAGGTGTAGGCCGGGACGATGAGCAGCGACAGCCGGTCGCTCACCTGCCGGACGAAGCTCGCTTCGAAATGCATCTTGAAGTTCTTTCCGTCGAAGCGCCCGCGGCCGGACAGCTTTTCGGTGGCCAGCCCGATTCCGGCGTGCACAGCCAGGGAAAAGGGCATGGACTCGTCCTCCAGGGCGACGATATAGTGGCCGCCGAGGTCGAATTCCTGGTAGAGATTGGTCCGGTCCAGGGTCAGAGAGAGGCGGTCGGTCAGGCCGTAGCCAAAACCGGTGAGCACGTGAGAAGGGCTGTCGAAGCCGAAAAAGGTGTCATAGCCGGACGCGACCGAGGCCGTGAAGCGATGGGAAATGCGGACGAGAATCCGGCCCGCGTCGATACCGGTCGTCGTCGGCAGGTTGACGAGCGTGACGCCCCAAAAAGGCGGTTTCGCGGCCGGCGCCGGAGCTGCGGCGGCCGCAGGCGCGGCCGGAGACGTGCCTTTCAGGCTCCGGGCCCAGTCCGCCAGGACGGAGATTTCGGAGGCCGGAAGAGGATCTACGTCGAGCGGCATCCTCTTGCCCACGATGCCCTCTTCGCCGCGGACTTTGGCCAGGAGGTAGCTGCGGTCGGGATCGGCCGGGTCGATGATCTTCAGGTCGGGCTTCTCCCCGCTCGGCCGGCCGGCGAGCGAAGCGAGGGTCGCCTTCGATTCGAAGCTCAGCCCGGCCGCCGGGTATTGGCCGCCGTGGCACCGGGCGCAGCGCGCCTTGAGGATCTTGAGGACGGACGCGGGCGGGAGGCCCGGCCCTTCCTGCGCCCGCGCGGGCGGCGCCATGAATATTAAGACGAACATCGCGAGCACGGCCAGTATCAGGCAACGGCATGTCTTCAAGGGCGTCTCCTTTCCGTTATCGTTGATGGATGTTCCAAAATTATCCCCCGTCGCAAAAAGAAAGTCAATCCGCCTTGCGCCAATCCGGCGCTGGGGTCGGCCCCAAGGCCCTCATAGCGGAGGAGGGGTGCCGTTCTATGCCCAGCGGGCATAGAACGGCAGCGGAACCGACGGGACTGGTTCCCCCGGAGGGCCGAGGGCAGACCCCAGCGCTGGCCCGCGTCCATTCGTCAGAGCGTGCGCAGATAGGCGAGAAGCGCGGTCTTGTCCGCCTCCGGCAGGGACGGAAATACGGGCATGGCCTTCCACGGCCGGGCGAGCTGGAGCCGGACGTTGTCCTCCGTCACCGGGCGCCCGCTCGCCGGGAGCGCCGGATTCCTGAACAGGCCTTTCAAGGCGGGCCCGATGATGACCTCGTCACGGTCGGCCGCATGACACCCCGCGCATTTGGCGGCGAAGATCTTGCTCCCCCGGGCGGCATCGCCCTGCAGTAGATTCGCCCCCGCCGGAGGGGCCGCCGGCTCCTTGTTCGCTCCGAGCAGGGCGAAGCCGGCCGTCGCCAGGACGAGGACCGTCGCGGTCATGGCCAGCGCGAGGCCGAGGGCGGGGGCCCAGCGCAGGAACTGGCGGTAGATTTTCACGATCGCGAACTTCGCGAGGAACAGCAGGTCGAGCGCCAACGCCAGGTGCCAATGGAGGACGAACCGGACGGGGATCCGGTCCCCGTTTTGGGCGAGGAGGATGATCCCCAGGACGGTATTGACAAGAAGCACCGCCAGGAAGGCGCGCCCGGCCCAGCGGTGAAGACGGCGAAAGCCCGGGCGCTCGGGATTCGGCTGGGGCCGTCCCATGATCGTCAGCATCGTGTAGGGCGCGGCAATGGCGGCCCCCAGGAGGACGGCGGCCATGGTCAATTTGACGGTGAGGATCGTCATCGGGCTGTTCCCTCGTCAAGCTTCGGCTTCGAGCAGCGCTTTCATCTTGTCCCAGTAATGCTCTTTCCAGCCTTCCTTGATCGGCTCAACCTGGTCGTCCGGGATGCCGGACTGGGTGAACGTCAGCCGCGTCCCGCCTTTCACCTTGGCCAAAGCGAACGCCGCTAGGGTCTTCATGTCTTTCCTCCTTCCTCCGGTTTTCTTCTCATCGGACCGGGATTTCACCGGACCCGTCCGCGCCGATGCGCTGGGCGACGACGGCCTATTTCTTGAACTTGTAGCCCATCCAGGGGACCGTCAGCAGATGGATAGGCCGGGACGGGTCCTTCTCGATTTTTCGCCGGAGGGCGTGCACGAACGTGTCGATCGTCCGGGTGGTGGGGAAGGTTTCGTAGCCCCAGACCTCGTTGAGGATCGTCTCGCGGCTGACGACCTCGCCTTCGTGCCGGACCAGGAGCTCGAGCAGCCCGAACTCCTTCGCCGTGAAGATAAGCTCCTTGTTTTTGCGGAACCCGGTCTTCGCCTTGAAATTGATCCGGACATCACCGAAGGCGCATTCCTCGGCCGGCGCCGCGGCCCGCTGCGCGCGCCGGAGCACGGCCTGGATGCGGGCCAGAAGCTCCCGCTGGCCGAAGGGCTTGAGCAGGTAATCGTCGGCCCCGAGCCCCAGGCCGAGGACTTTGTCGACCTCGTCGGTCTTCTGCCCGGTGAGCAGGATGACGGGCACGGCACAGCCTTTTTCGCGGAGGAGCTTGCAGACTTCGAAGCCGCTCATCCCGGGGAGCATCACGTCGAGGAGGACGAGCGCCGGGCGTCCCCCGAGGGCCATCGCCAGGCCCTTCTCCCCGTCCGAGGCGGCCTGGACCTTGAACCCTTCCGTTTCGAGAAAGGCGCTCGTCGTCTCCCGGAGGGCCGGGTCGTCCTCGATCATCAAGATCGGTGTTTTCATGGTTTCGGAAAAACGAGGCGGAATTCGCTCCCCCGCCCCAGTTCGCTCTCGAGGCGGACCTCGCCGCCGTGGGCCGCCATGATGTGCCGGACGACCTTCAATCCCAATCCGGCGCCCTGAGGCCGGAGGCGGCGGACATTTTCCGCCCGGTAGAATTTTTCGAAGATGCGCTCTTGGTCCTCGGGGGCGATGCCGACGCCCCGGTCGCGGACGAGGATCGCCGCGTCCTGGCCGTCGATGAGTCCGACTTCGACCATCCTGTTCTCTCCCGAATATTTTATAGCATTGTCGATCAGATTGATCAACGCCTGTTTGACCGCGTCGGCGTCCACGCGGCGCTCGACGGGGCCGTCGGGCAGCCGGACCGCGAGCTCGAACCCTTCGGCCTCGACCGCCGGGCGGAAGACCTCGACCGCGTCCCGGACGATCGCCCGCAGGTCCGCCAGAGCGAAATGGTACGTCATGGCCTGCCGCTCGATGCGGCCGAAATCCAGGACATTGTGCAGGAACCGCGACAGCCGGGCGCTCTCCCCGGCCAGCAGACCGAGATACCGCTCCCGTTGCGCCGGGTCCGCGACCCGCCCGCCCTGGAGGACCTCGGCCAGCCCCTGGATCGAGCTCATCGGAGTGCGGAGCTCGTGGGAGACGGTCGAGATGAATTCGGTCTTGAGGCGGTTGAGCTCGTCGAGCTTCTCCTTCGAAGCACGCTCGTAGATCACGTCCTCCTGCAGACCGACACGCTCGAGGTTCCCGGCCAGCTCACCGGCCATCGTCCGGATGAGCTCGATGTCCTCGCGCGAGAACCGCGCCCCCGATTTTTTACGGCCCAAAGCCAGACGGCCCACGCCTTCCTGCGGGGAGAACGGCAGGCCGAACACGAGATCGATTCGGAGCGCCTCAAGTGCTTCGCTCGCCCCGAAATCGACGTCGGGCGCGATCAGGACGCCCGCGGGGCGGCCCCAGACGGCCCAGCCGCCCCGGCCTTCCGGAAGCGCCGGGAATCCGTCCGGCCAGGGATCGCCGAAGACCAGAGGCGCCTCCCTTGCCATGAGCGCCGGCCGGCGGAGGGCGAGCCGGAGGCTCAGGAATTCGACCGGGATAGCGGCCCGGAGCTCGCGCAGAAAGCAGCCGACGAGCTCGTCCCGGCCGACGAAATGGCGCAGGCTCTCGTTGAAATTCAGCACGACCCGGCGATAGTCGTAGCGCTGCCGGAAAAACGTGCGGTCGACCAGGTCCTGGATCTTCCGCTGCGCCGGCCGGAAGGCCGCGGCCGCCAGGAACACGCCGGCGGCCGTGAAGAAGCCCGAGCCGCCGGGGGCGAGCCGGACGAACCCCCGCTCCGCCACCTCGACGACGAGCAGATAGACGCCGATGGTGAAGACCGTCAGGAACGAATAGACGAGGCTGCGGTTGATGACCAGGGAGATGTCCATCAGCCGGTGGCGGACGATGGCGATGGCGAAGGCGATGGGGACGGCCACGAAAAAGAGCACGGACAGCTCCTCGGTGAGGAGGGGCTTCAAGCCGAGCAGGATCGGGACCTGGTAGAGGAAGAGGAACGGAAACGTCCCCACGGCCAGCCCGTAGAAAATCCATTGGATCTGGGACCGGCGTTCCTCCGTCCGGCTTTTGCCCAAAGCCCGGCCGAGGGAGACGATGGCCCCCAGGATGAACGCCAGGACGTAGATCCGGAAAGCAGCGTAGAACTTGTTGTAGAAATGGATCGCCGCGACCGACGGCTTCAAAATGGCCACCAGGAATGTGGCCGTTTGGATCCCGGCGAAGAGCAGGGCGGGGATATAGAGGAGGGCGCGCCGAACGCGGACCGTCCCCGGAGCGAACGAAAGCGCCAAATCGAACAGGACGGCGGGAACCAGGGCGTAGGCCAGGATGAAGAGGAGGCTGGGAAGGAACGTCGTCCATCGGTCCGGATGGAGTCCATAAAATTCGCCGCTGATGATGAGACCCGCGCCGAAGACGAGGGTCAGGGCATAGAAGAGCCGCGCCTTGGTATCGGCAGGCTTGAGGACGAAAGTCGCCGTCCCGATCGCGAAACAGAACAAGCCGATCAGAAGATAGATCAGAGGGAAGGCCGTGGCCGCGAAAAAGGAGACAACCGGGGCCGTGATCGTCCGGAGCGCGCCGCCCGCTTCGCGCACTTCGAAATCGACGAGAGCGCCGATCTCCTTGCCGACCAGGGCGGCGTCCCGGTCCTGGACGGAGAGGATATCGACGTCGCCGATCCGGACGATGGCATTTTCCGGGACCGAGGGCGGAACGCCCGGCCGCTGCTGAAGGAGGAGATAGCCGTAGACGCTGAGGGACAAGACGACGAGCCCCGCGGCCAAAGAAAGGAATAACGAAAGTCTCGTCCTCACAAGGCGGCCCTCATGCCGGGCCCATTATGTCCGAGAGGGCGAAAAGTTGTCAACTTGCTGTACTGCGTCAGGACATGGCGGACGCCGCGCCCCAGTCCGGCACCCGTTGGAAGGGGTCTTCCCCTCCAAATTGACTTTGAGGCTTCTTTGAAGCTATAGTCCCACTTCGGAAGGCCCCATCTCCCCATTTGACAAAAAACTTTTGAGTATATAGATTAAACGCAAATGCTCTTCAGGAGGAAACCCATGAAGAAATCCGGTTTGTACGTTCTCCTGGCGGCTATCGTCCTGCCGCTCCTGTTGGCCGCCTCGGCCGCGGCCGCCCAGGTCTGGATCGTGGACATCCTGGCCAACCCCGCCCGCTATTGGAACATGACGGTCACGCTGGTCGGACAGGTCCAGAACGTCGCGGCCAATCCCGCGGGGACGACGCGCGGGACGTATACGCTCCTCGACGAAAGCTGCCCCAAGCCGATCACGGTCCGGACGAACGAGCTCCCTCCCGTCGGGAAATCATATTCCGTGACGGGCATCATCATCCAGGACCCGGCCGAGGCGGGCGCGCCGCTCCTGAAGGAGGTTTCGCGCTCCTCCCCCGGCATGGCCTCGACCACGCTCTACATCCTGATCGGGGCCGGCGCCCTGTTCCTGATTCTGCTGGTCGTGTTCATCGTCATGCTGTCCAAGCCCAAGCAAAAAGCCGCCGCCCCGGCGGAGACCATCCGGCCGCGTCCGCAGGACACCATCCGTCCCGCCGCTCGCCCGATGGCCGCGCCGCCGACCTATGCCGATCCGGGGAAGACGACGAAGATCCCCTCCGGGCCCGCCCCGACCTTCGCCCCTCCCGCCGCGGACAAAACCCAGGTCTTCATGAGCCTGGGGGCCGATATCGTCATCGAGAGAGGCCCCGACAAGGGGAAAGAGTTCCCTCTCCACAAGCAGGTCATGACCATCGGCCGGCCCGGCGCCCGCAAGAACGACATCGAGCTCGGGGACGACACGGTCTCCAAGGACCAGGCCTCGATCTATTACGACAACGCCCGGAAGACCTTCTCGATCGCCAACGAGAGCGCCACCAATCCGACCAAGGTCAACGGGCAGCCGATCTCCGGCCCGACGCTCGTCGAGAATAACGCCGTCATCGAGATGGGCAGGTCGGTTCTCCGCTTCAAAAAGACCTAAGGACCGAGGTGCGGATCGAAGCGTTCGGCCACACGGACATCGGCCGGAACCGGGAGTGGAACGAGGATAACTACCTCTGCCAGGACTTCCTGCAGCGCGGTCCGTTCCCCTGGCGGCCCCTCCATCTCCTGGCCGTGGCCGACGGGATCGGAGGCCAGGCCGGCGGGGAGAAAGCCAGCTCCCTGGCGATCGAAACGCTGGGCGAGGTCGTGGCCGACCGTCTGAAGCCCGGCGGGCAGCCGCCCGACTTTCCGAAGGTTCTGGGGGAGGCTTGCGAGATCGCAAACGCCCGGATCTTCAGCGCCGCGGCGGCCGACAGCGCCCTGACCGGGATGGGAACGACGCTCGCGGCCGCCCTCGTGGCCGGAGACCGGGCCACCATCGCCAACGTGGGCGACAGCCGGGCCTATCACATCCGCGACCGCGTCCTGACCCAGGTCACCCGGGACCACTCCTGGGCGGCCGAACAGGTGCGGGCGAACGCGATGACGGAAGAGGAGATCCGGCGCTCGCCGTTCAAGAACATGATCACCCGGTCGCTCGGCTATTACGAGAAAATCGAAGCGGACATCTTCGAAATCGTCCTCCTCGAGGAGGATTACCTATTCTTGTGCACGGATGGACTCTACGGGTTCGTCCCGGAGAAACAGCTCCTCAAGACCTTCTGGCGCCAGAAACGGCCGGAGAAGATCTGTCAGAAGCTGATCGGCCTGGCTAACGATCACGGGGGGCGGGACAACATCACCGGCGTGGCCGCGTATTTCGGCCGGGACGAACGGCGGCCGAAGCCGTCCCCCACCGATACGGTCAGGCTCAAGCGCCCCGACTGAGCCTGGGACGCAACAAGGGGGCGCAGGCGCATGAGGACATGAGGACACGCGGATGGGCAGGACTCCTCGCAGCAACGGCCCTGGCCCTCGTTCTCCCGCTCGAGGGCGCGCCCCAGAAGACCGTCACTCTCCAGCGGGTCGACGTCACCCGCCTCCCGGACATCGAAGTCTACCTGACCGTCACGGACGCGAAGGGCAACTCGGTCCTGGGCCTGACCGAGTTCGAAGTGTCGGTCGGGCTCGACGACGCGCCCCAGAAGATCGGCGCCCTGACATCGGCCCTGTCCGGCGGTGAGTTCCTGGCCGTGGCGCTCCTCTTCGACCGGAGCGGCAGCATGAAAAAGGCCCTGGACCAGACCAAGGCGGCCGCCGAGCAGTTCATCAAGCGCCTGAGCGTCGACGACAGGATGGCGGTCGTCGGCTTCGACGACAAGGTCCGGGTCGAGGCCGCGTTCACCGCCGACCGGACGGCGCTCCAGACCGCCGTCCGCGGCCTCGCCCCGGGGAATGACACGGCCCTCTATGACGCCATCCGGACGGCGCTCGACCTCTTCAAGGACGTCGCCACGAAGCGGCAGGCCATCCTCGTCCTGAGCGACGGCAAGGACACCCGGAGCAAGGCCACGGCCGACGAGGCCCTGGCCGATGCGAAGACGCGGGGCGTCCCCATCTTCGCCCTGGCGCTGGGCGATTTGGTAAACGAGGCCGCCCTGCGGCGCCTGGCCGACGAGACCGGCGGGACGGTCCTAAAGGCCTCACGGCCCGAGGAGCTCCTCCTCCTCTACCAGAAGATCGCCGACCAGCTGAAGAACCAGTATCTCCTCCGGTTCACCTCGACGTTCGGCCGGGACGACCGGTGGCACAAACTCCGGGTCCAGGTCGCGAGCGCCGGCGAAGCCGCCGCCGTGGGGGATCGGGATTTCATCTCCTCCTTCGGCCTTGGCGTGAGCCGGGACGTGATCAGCGGGATCGAGCGCCGGGAGGAAAAGCGCGATATCCTCGTCGACGCGGCCCTCGGCGCGCTGGGCGGGCTGATTCTGAGCCTGCTGCTCCTCGTCCTGCTGCGCTTCGTCCGCCGCGATCTCACATTCCGGCCCGTCCTCGTCGTCGGGATCGTCGTCCTCCTCCTCCTGCTCGGCGGGATCGTCGGCGTCCTGATCAAGGAACTCGGCGCCTGAAGGCGGAACCCATGAGCGAACGCTCGTCCTCGAAACCGTCCCCCAGGCCGTACGGGGGGAACACCGCCGCCGCGTCCTTCGAGAAGATCGGAAAATACGACGTCGTCCGGGAAATGGGCCGCGGGGCGATGGGCATCGTCTTCGAAGGGACCGATCCCTATATCGGCCGCAGGGTGGCGATCAAGACCATCCGCTTCGACGTCCTCACCCTGCCCGCCGAACAGGACGAGGCCCAGAAGCGGTTCATGCGGGAAGCCCGGTCGGCGGGGATCCTCTCCCACCCGAACATCGTGACGATCTACGACGTCGGGGAGGACCGGGGGCTCACCTACATCGCCATGGAGTACATCGACGGCGAGAGCCTGGAGTCGATGATCGCCGCCCGGAGGCGGCTGACCCTCGACGACATCATCGCTCTCATCGTCCAGCTCGGCGACGGGCTGGACTACGCCCACCGCAGCGGCATCGTCCATCGCGACATCAAGCCGGCCAACATCCTCGTCGACCGGGAAGGCCGGCCGCGGATCGTGGACTTCGGGATCGCCCGCATTTCCTCGTCGTCCCTGACCCAGACGAACCAGGTCCTGGGGACGCCGTACTACATGGCCCCCGAGCAGATCGCCGGGAAGGCCGTGGACCACCGGGCCGATCTCTACGCCCTCGGCACCGTCCTATACGAGCTCCTGACGCTCGAAAAGCCCTTCCCGGGCGACAACGTGACGACCGTGATCTACAAGATCATGAACGAACCGCCGCCCCGGATCCGCGACGCGGCGAAAAACCTGCCCCCGGGCCTGGATTACGTCGCGGCCAAGGCGCTGGCCAAGGACCCCGCCGGCCGCTTCCAGAGCGGCCGGGAGCTGGCTGAGGGCCTCCGCAATTATCCGCTTTACGCGGACGTCGAGGCCGGATCCGCGGCCGCGGAGGCGATGGACGGCGTCCCGGCCGCCGCCCCGGCGGACATCTCCGGCGTGCCGGCCCCGGCCCGATCGCGCAAGCCGCTGATGCTCGTCCTGGGCGCGATGATAGCCATCATCGCGCTCGTCATCGTCGTCGTCCTTGTTTCGCGCAGGAAGGAACCGTCCTTCGCCGGGGGCGGAGGCGGGCCCTCTCCGATCGGCGTCGTCCCCTCCGGCGCGGACGCGGCGGCTCCGACGGAGCGGGAGACGACGACCGCGAAAAAGGACGAAACGCGTGTCCCCCCCGAAAGCCAGCCGACAGATGCGGGGCCGACCGGGTCGAAAAAGTCCGGCGCGGCGCCCGGGACGAAAACAGGGGGGCCTTCCGCCGTAATCGCCGAGCGGCTGCAGATCGCAAAGGCCGCCTTCCAACGGTCCCTCTATCTCAAATGCATCGACGAAGTCCGGAAGGTGCTGGCCGTCGATCCCGGCAACGCGGAGGCCAAGAGCTATTTGGACATGGCCACGTTCAAGCAGACACCGCTGGACCTCACGGCGCTGCTCGGCGAATACACGGCCACGCTGACCCGGGCGCCCCAGCGGCTGACCGATTTCTACGCCGCCAATACCTCCGAGGATCTTTTCCGGACGCTCCGGGCCGAGACGGCCGAACTCCTCCGCGACCACGAGCAGTTCCAGGTCAGCGCCTCCGCCCCGGCCTTCAACATCGCCGACTCCGGAAACGGGACCTACAAGGCCGACATGCTGTTCTCGGAGATCTTGACCGCGCTGTCCCTGTCCAAGAAAGTCCGCATCGTCCTCTACGAGGGCAAGATCAAGTGGTTCTTCGAGAAGACGGACCGGTGGCGGATCCAGAAAATCGACTACATCACGACGAATTGACGATATCCGGGCGTTAGGGCCCAAGGAGGGTGTCATGAATCTTCAGAAGCGTATCGGAAGCCTGCGTTTCGGGCTGATTCTCGTTATGGCCGCGGCCGCCGGTCTCGGACTTTTCGCCCTGTCGACCCGGGGCTCGTCCGCTCCCGAGGACCCGCCCTGCGCCATCGGAGCCTTCGATCTCGGGCCCAACGGCGAGGAAATGGCCGGCCCGGCTGTCCCGCCCGGCACCTACAAGCTCTACAAGAGAATGAAAGGCGGCGCCTGGATGACGTCCAAGCCGTTTGAGCTCCCGGGCGGGCACCGCTATCTGTTCAACGCCTCGGCCTGCCTGACCGAGGACGGCGGCGCGGCGTCATTCTCGCAGGACCCGGCCTTCACCAAGCCCTACAGCAAGGCGCTGGCCGATGAGGCCATCGTCCATTATCAAAATACCGATATGACCAACTGGATCGCCCTGACCGTCTGCCCGGTTCCGGGATCGGGCGGCGACGTGCCGCCCTGCGTCATCGACACCACGGACATGATCGCCGGCATCGAATCGCCGGGCCGGATCTTGGCTCCCGGCAAGTACAAGCTCTATGCCAAAGTGAAGGGGAATCCTTGGATTTCGTCCGCGCCGGAGGACCTGCGGGGCGGCCACCGCTACCTCGTCGACGTCACCCGGCTGACCGACAAGAGCGGCGCCGGCTTCCGCGAGGACGACGCCGAGCTCGGCCGCTACAGCAAGCCGAATCCGGACGAGGTCGTCGTCCACTACAAAAACCCCATCGGCAGCTCCGCCGTCGTATCGGCCACAGTCTGCATGGTCCCCGGTTCCGGCGGGGAAGCGCCGCCCTGCGTCATCGATACGGGCGACCAGATCGCCGGCATCGAATCGCCCGGGCGGATGATCCCGCCCGGGACCTACATCCTTTATTCCAAGGTCAAGGGAAAAGCCTGGGTGTCGTCCGCGCCGGGGGACCTTCGGGGCGGCCACCGTTACCTCGTCGATATCAGCCGCCAGACCCAGGACGGAAGCCCCGGATTCAGCGAAGATGACGTCGCGCTCCTCAAATACGACAAGCCCAACGCCGGCGAAGTCGTCGTCCACTACAAAACTCCCATGGGCATTTCTGACCCCATCTCGGCCACGGTCTGCGTCCAGGGGGCGATTCCCGTCACGCCGACCGTCGAGGGCACGAAGATCACGATCAAGACGGCCGGCACGGACTGCCTCGACCTGATCTTCGTCATCGATCTGACGGGCAGCATGGGAGATGACATCGCCCAGGTCAAGCGGACCGCGCTCGACATCCTGAACACCATCAAAGGTTCGTTCGCGAACTTCCGAGTGGGGTTCGTCGGCTACAAGGACTGGAGCGACAGCGCGGACATCTTCAAAGACATGCCTTTCACCAATTCATTCGACGACATCACCGCCCTGATCAACGGCCTGACCACGGGCGGCGGCGGGGACGAACCGGAAGCCGTCCTCGAAGCGCTCCTTCGCGCGCTCCGAATGCCCTGGCGGAACGGCTGCAACAAGCAAATCATCCTCATGGGAGACGCTCCGCCGCATGACCCGATTCTCAAAGGGCCGGACGCTGGCAAGACGGCCTCCGACGTGGTCCAGTTGGCCAAGGACGTCGACCCGGCCGTGATCAACTCCATCGTGATCTCCAAGACGCCGGGCAGCATCAGCGAGGACGCCCGGAAATCCTTCGAGGACCTGGCGAAACGCACCGGCGGCATCATGACCACGGCCGACAAAGCCGAGGAGGTCCCGCTGAAGATCAAGGAAGTCGTGGGCGTCATCAAAGCCACGGCGGCCGCCGCGCCGCCCGTCGCCCTCGGCGGCGGGGGCGGGCCGGTCCTTCCCGCGGTGGGATTGAGCCCGGCCGTGATCGCCGCGATCGTCCTCCTCGGCGCCGCGTTCATCCTGATGCTCGCGATCGTCATCGTCCGGCGGCGCGGCGCTTCCCCCGCGGAGCCCGTCGGCGGCGGCACGGGATCCCGCATCCAGGCCGGCCTGGACGTGGCCTACGCCGACGGAGGGATCAAGCCGTTCCGGATCACGTCCGCCCGGACGACCATCGGCCGGGGCCCGGACAATCTCCTCGTCCTGCGCGACACGCAGATCTCGACCCATCATGCCGAGATCCTCGCCTCGCCCGACGGCTTCCTGCTTCGGGATCTCGAGAGCGCGAACGGCACGACGGTCAACGGCCAGCCCGTTACTGAAGCGTATCTCAAAATCGGGGACGACATCGGGATCGGGACCACGCATTTGACGTTCACGGAATGACCAGTGACTGACCTCGTACGATAGAAGTCCGTGGAACTATCCGGCACCGGGATCAGCCCCGACCCGCGGGGGATCCGACGGGACGAGCGGCTCCC
>Ga0209226_10000043_pt1 | contig 87559 bp, 74 predicted proteins | sample BarGraNGADG00212_2_FD_184497 | JGI IMG/M metagenome (GOLD analysis project Ga0209226, IMG submission 184497) | Arctic peat soil microbial communities from Barrow, Alaska, USA - Barrow Graham LP Ref core NGADG0011-212 (SPAdes) (version 2) | ecosystem: Environmental > Terrestrial > Soil >...
TTTGCCTTTAAAATCGATTTTTTTTGTACCTTGTGGTTGCATAGTCTTATGGTATTAGTTTGGACACTTTAAGTTACTGATATTTTTGGTAACTGACCTAAGACTATGCTTTTATCATAAGTGCTATAGGTAATTGCCTTCAGCAGCCCGGACAGCTTAGTAATCAGCACCATAAGTCTATGCGATCAATCTTAATTTCACTTATCTAACTTTTTCTACCGTGACTAATCCTGCTGCCGAGACAAAGTCAATAGGGCTGCCGGCCGACGCGCTGGTGCCTTGTTTTTTGCTCGCCATCTGGACAATTTCATCATGGCACAAAATTTATCACCCGTTTACCAATTCCAGGTCGCCGGCTCTGGATAGTGATATTTATAATTGTGATTAAATATTACGGTGCTCTGCACCTATGGCTGGGTTTTCAAATTCATTTCTAAAAATATTTCGCAGTTCTGCTGCTTTTCATACATCCCATAAAGTTCAAAGCTCATGGCTATTTGAATATAAAAATAAGTGTGGTGGACATAGGAAGGTGCAGAGCACCATAATATTTGTAGAAGAATGTTGGTTGAAGAGCTCAAAGGTGCAGCGCACCATAATATTATAATAAGTTATTAAGATTTAATATATTACAAAATAATTTTAACACACAACCAATGACGAAAATTTAGGATTTAAGTTCGGGTGTTGTAACGCTGAAAACAGTAAGAAAGTTTTATCATGACAGAAAATTTTTCGCCCGTTTACCAAATTCGTAAATCCGGCTCTGGACAGTTCCTGCAACCGGGATAGTTTTAACTATCGCGGCGTATTAATAATAAGAGACCTGACAACTTACCCAACATTTGGATAATAGTAACTTTTAAGTTACCTTTGCATATCATTAATTGACTATGGATAAGATCCGGGAGATAATTGCATTTAAAAACTATTTTGAGGACTTTTTACAAAAGCAACCAATGAAAACAAAAAATAACAAAGACATTTCAACCTGGACCGAGATCAAAGATCGGGTATATGGTGAAAAGGGGACTGAGAGACGAGACAACCTGGAAAGAGATTCTGAATCTTTTAAAATTGGACTATTATTAAAAAAAGCAAGGGAATCTCAACATATGACCCAGGAGGAATTAGGCCTACTCATTGATAAAAAAAGGACTTATATTTCACGTGTTGAGAATAACGGCTGTAACATCACATTGAGCACCTTATACGACATAGTTGAGAAAGGACTTGGGGGTAAAGTAAAAATCTCCATAGATATCTGACCTTCAATATATTACCAGCATAACATGCGGGCATATGCAAAAAGCTCACCAACACTTTCTGCACCAATCTGCCACAATTAGCCCCGCCCCTGAAGATCTCTTATAATTCCAAAAGAAGTTATAAAAATATTTGCTTATGTTACCTAAGTTGGTAACTTTGCAACAAAAATGCCTACAATAAAAATTATTGATTTTATAAAGATCGATTTGTATTCAAGAGAGCATCGCAATTATCCAAAGTGATAAATTGGGCTAAAGAAAATCAGGAAATGCTTTTGGACAACTTTATACGATTAAATCCGAGATTATGAGAAAGATAGTTAAAATGCCAAGGATATTAAAAATAGAAAAAATCGAAGGACTGCAGATATATGTGATCTTTAATAATGGAGAAACCCGATTACTGGATTTCGGCAAAATTCTAAATGACTGGGATATTAAAGAATCAGATATTGAGAATAAATTGTATGATTTTTCTGAAATCAAAAAGGTTGAACTTCGTAACCAGACTCTTTCCTGGGATAATTTGACTATAAAATTAATAGACGACAAAGGTCAGGAAAAGGACTTTCCATACGAGATTGGTTCAGATGTACTGTATAAATTAAGTCAGAAGTCAAATATTCAAACACAAGGATATGGTGACATTATCCGCAAGGCAAGGCTTAAAGCCGGATTGACACAAGATGAGTTAGCACATAGAGCAGGTACTACCCGATTTTATATATCCAGATTTGAGAATAATAAATCAGACATTGAATTATCAACTTTTAAAAGAATAATTGAATCCGGACTTGGGAAACGATTGAATTTGGAAATAAAATAAGAACAGTACGGGCCAGTTTCGTAAATCCGGCTCTGAACGACTCCTGCAACCGGAAACAGTTTTGCGAGATACTTACCGAATAAGATACTGTTTTGTGATCAGGAGACTACCTTCGGTGAGCTCTATCCCGATACACTAAATAAACACAATTTCAAATTATAAAAATATATAGTACTTTTGACTTATGAACATTGTCGAACAGAATATTGATATGATTCGGGACTTGTGCACAAAACACAAAGTCTCAAGACTTTTCGTTTTTGGATCAGTCCTTAAAAATAAACTAAGGAAAAATAGTGACATTGATTTAATAGTAGATTTTGGGGAGATTGATGTTTACGAATATGCGGATAACTATTTTGATCTTAAGTTTTCATTAGAAGATTTATTTAAGCGAAACGTTGACCTATTGGAAGATAAAGCAATTAATAATCCATATTTAAGGCAGTCTATTGATTCCACAAAACAACTTATCTATGGATAATGAGATTAAAACCTGGCTTTACGACATTCTCCAATCTATCAATGAGATAGACAGTTATTACACTGAGAAGCCCAGAAAATATGCTGATTATTTGTCAGACTTAAAAACAAAAAGAGCCATCGAACGAAATATTGAGATTATTGGGGAGGCTGTTAATCGGATTCTTAAAAAGGATAAGCACTTTAATATTACCAATGCTCAGAAAATAATTGGGACCAGAAATCGAATAGTCCACGGCTATGATAAAATATCTGATGATCTCATCTGGAGTATTGTGATCAACAATTTGCCCAAACTTAAAGAAGAAGTCCAAGACCTCTTAAAGTAATCACTGACTCATCCTAAAAATAGTAACCCTTTATGTTCCTTTGTGAAACCATTTGTAAGATAAAAGAGTAAATTTGCACAAAAATTTAGCAATGATAACTAACGAACAGATAAAGGATTTATCGGGACGCCGCGATGCGTTAAGGAGGTACCTTTGACATTCAGGGCAAGCTTGAACAAATAGCAGAAAAAGAAAGTCTGTCACAACAACCCGGATTATGGAACGATCCGAAAAAAGCCGAAGAACTCCTTAAGGGTATTGCTCAGATTAAAAGCTGGATTACAGATTTTGATAAAATTAACAGCGGATTAGACGATCTTGTTGTTCTTTATGATTTCTGTAAAGAAGGTGAAGCAACAGAAGATGATGTTGATGTCCAATATAGCAGCTGCCTTTCGATGATCGAGGACCTTGAGGTCAGAAATATGCTGCAGAAAGAAGAAGATCAGCTAGGTGCAATTTTGAAGATTAATTCAGGAGCAGGTGGTACAGAGAGCAACGATTGGGCCTCAATGCTTATGAGGATGTATCTCAGATGGGCAGAACGGAATAATTATAAGGTAAAAGAACTTGACTATCAATCGGGCGACGAGGTTGGTATTAAATCAGTTACTATTGAGATCGAAGGCGACAGGGCTTATGGTTATCTGAAAAGCGAAAACGGGGTTCACAGGCTGGTAAGAATATCTCCCTTCAATGCCCAGGGTAAAAGACAGACAACATTTGCATCGGTCTATATCTCTCCTCTGATTGATAATACAATAGATATACAAATCAATCCTGCAGATATAACATGGGATACTTTCAGATCAAGCGGCGCCGGCGGACAGAATGTCAATAAAGTTGAAACGGCAGTAAGATTGAAGCACGCTCCTACGGGAATTGTTATTGAAAATCAGGAGTCGCGATCACAGCTCAATAATAAGGAAAATGCTTTGAAGATCCTGAAATCCCAGCTTTACGAACTTGAGCTGAGAAAACAAAGGGAAGCACAGGCTCTGATAGAAGGTGAAAAGAAAAAGATTGAGTGGGGCTCTCAGATAAGATCTTATGTCCTTCATCCCTATAAAATGATTAAGGATGTCCGAACCGGCTATGAGACAGGCAATGTTCAGGCTGTTCTTGACGGCGATCTTAATGCATTCATAAAGTCTTACCTGATGGAGTTTGCCGGAAAATAGCATAACGCTTCACAATCATTTGAATATGATAAATTTCATAGAAAAGGTGATTGGGAATTCGTTTAATTTGCAGCTACAATTACAAAGGGTATAAATGATGAAGAATAAGGAAAAACTATTTGATCAGTTTCCTCCTGTTACAACGAAAGAGTGGATGGATAAGGTCAATGCTGACCTTAAGGGAACTGATTTTAATAAAAAACTGGTCTGGAAAACAATAGCAGGAATTGATGTAAAACCTTTTTACCGTGAGGAAGATATTGAAAATCTTATGTATATCAATACTCTTCCCGGTGAGTTTCCATATATAAGAGGATCCAAAATTAAAGATAACAACTGGCTTGTCAGACAAAACATTGAAGTGATAGATTATTCCGCTGCAAACAGGAAAGCGCTGTCCATCCTCATGAAAGGAGTTGATTCACTTGAATTTATAATACTTGATCCTGAGTCAGTCAGTCTGAATAATTTTTCAATTCTTTTGCATGATATCCACATTGACATAATTGAAATCAACTTTTTATGCAATGGGAAAGCTAAAGAAATTCTTGATATAATTACAACAATCGTATCTGAAAGGAAGCTGGATAAGAGTAATATAAAAGGTGCCATTGAGGCTGATCCGCTTGGAAGGTTGATGCTTAATGGAACCCTTTGTATCCCGGTTGAAGCCGGATTTGACTACCTGGCATCACTTATCGGATCTGCTTCCGGATTTACAAATCTCCGGACAATTCATCTTAATGCATCTCACTTCAATAATGCCGGTGCTGATATTATCCAGGAACTTGCATTTGGTCTTTCTATGGGAAACGAATATGTGAGTCAGTTAACTGAAAGAGGATTAAGTGCCGATGTAGCAGCATCAAAGATCCGTTTCAGTTTCGGCACAGGGTCAAACTATTTCCCCGAAATTGCGAAGATAAGGGCCGCCCGTCTGTTATGGGCAGTTGTGATGAATGGTTATAAGCCAGAAAAAAGTGAAAGTTCTAAAATGGATATTCATTGTGTGACCAGTGAATGGAATAAAACTATTTACGATCCTTATGTGAATATGCTGAGAACCCAGACTGAATCAATGTCTGCTATACTCGGAGGAACAGATTCGCTTACTGTTGAGCCTTTCGATATTGCATTCAGGCAACCCGATGAATTTTCAGAAAGAATAGCCCGGAATCAGCAGTTAATTCTTAAAGAAGAAGCTTATTTCGATAAAGTGGCAGATCCTTCTGCCGGTTCATACTATATTGAAAACCTCACGAATCTAATAGCAGACAATGCATGGAAATTATTCCTCGAAATTGAAGATCTCGGCGGATTCCTTGCTTGTTTGAAAACTGGCATTATACAGAAAAAATTAACAGAATCAGCTTGCAGGAGGAAGGAAGATATTGCAAGTGGAAAAGCGATACTTCTTGGTACTAACAAGTTTCCGGATATTAATGAAAAAGCTCCTTCAGGAATTGAGTTAGACAGAGTATTTAAAGTTTCCGAACGCGAAAGTGATCTCTTAATTGAACCAATTGAACTCTTCAGAGCAGCTCAGGAGTTTGAAAAGGTGAGATTGGAAGGTGAAATAGGTGAAATAGAAAAAGTATGAGACCAAAATTCAGATATAACGACCTAAGTTCACTCCCAATCATAAAAAAGGATTTTCATGACTGGGAAAAGGAGAATGATTTAAAAAAGGATTGGGTAACACTCGAAAGGATCCCAATAAAGAGTGTCTACACAAAAGAGGATCTGGCAGGAATGGAGCATCTTAACTATGCTGCTGGTCTGCCTCCGTTTCTCAGAGGACCCTATTCAGGAATGTATGCAATGCTTCCATGGACTGTACGACAGTATGCAGGATTCTCAACAGCTGAAGATTCAAATGCTTTTTACAGACGCAATCTGGCATCCGGTCAGAAAGGATTATCAGTTGCTTTCGACCTTGCAACACACAGAGGTTACGACTCAGACCATGAGCGTGTTACAGGTGATGTAGGTAAAGCCGGAGTTGCTGTTGACTCAATTCTCGATATGAAATTGCTATTCGATAAGATACCTTTAAATAAGATGTCTGTATCGATGACGATGAACGGAGCTGTTTTACCAATAATGGCATTCTATATCGTTGCCGCTCTGGAACAGGGAGCAAAGCTTGATGAACTTAACGGTACTATTCAGAATGATATTTTAAAGGAGTTCATGGTAAGAAATACCTATATCTACCCCCCTGAATTCTCGATGAAGATCATTGCCGATATTTTCAAATACACGTCGGCTAAAATGCCTAAATTCAATTCAATAAGCATATCAGGTTATCACATGCAGGAAGCAGGAGCTACCTGCGATATTGAATTAGCCTATACTCTGGCCGACGGACTTGAATATCTGCGGGCTGGAGTTAAAGCCGGACTGGATATCGACGCTTTTGCACCGAGGATTTCATTTTTCTGGGCAATCGGGATGAATCATTTTATGGAGATTGCCAAGATGAGGGCAGCCCGGATGTTATGGGCAAAAATTGTAAAAGAATTCAATCCGAAAAACCCTAAATCACTTGCTCTCAGAACACACTGTCAGACCTCAGGATGGAGTTTAACCGAGCAGGATCCTTATAATAATGTCGGCAGGACCTGTATAGAAGCAATGGCTGCGGTACTTGGTCATACCCAGAGTCTGCATACCAATGCTCTCGATGAAGCTATGGCTTTGCCAACCGATTTTTCAGCACGTATCGCGAGGAACACTCAGATATATATCCAGGAAGAGACACAGATCTGCAAATCGGTTGATCCGTGGGCAGGATCATACTATGTTGAGACTCTGACTCATAAAATAGCCCATCGGGCATGGGAACATATAATGGAAGTCGAAAGGCTGGGGGGTATGGCTAAAGCAGTTGAATCGGGTGTTCCGAAGATGAGGATTGAAGAAGCTGCGGCCAGGGCTCAGGCAAGAATCGATTCAGGAGTACAGACAATAGTCGGTACAAATAAATACAGACTCGAAAAGGAGGATCCGCTCGAAACCCTGGAAGTTGACAATTCTGCAGTTCGCGATTCCCAGATAAAGAGACTCGCAAAACTCAGGGCTGAAAGAAATGAAAAGGAATGTCAGAGTGCTCTTGATGCCATTACAAAATGTGTTCAGACTGGTGAAGGAAACCTTCTTGAATTTGCTGTAGATGCAGCTGCCAAACGTGCCAGTCTGGGCGAGATATCTTATGCTTGTGAAAAAATTGTAGGGAGGTATAAAGCTGTGATAAGAACTATTTCAGGTGTATATTCATCTGAATACAAATCAGATGAAGACTTTAATGAAGCCCGGGCACTTGTAGCCAGGTTTGCAGAAAAAGAAGGGCGTCAGCCCAGGATAATGATCGCCAAGATGGGTCAGGATGGCCACGATCGGGGTGCAAAGGTTGTCTCAACCGGTTATGCAGATATTGGCTTCGATGTAGATATCGGGCCACTCTTCCAGACTCCTGGAGAAGCTGCAAAGCAGGCAGTTGAGAATGATGTACATATACTTGGTGTGTCGAGTCTTGCAGCAGGTCACAAAACACTTGTTCCACAGGTAATCAGTGAACTGAAAAGACTTGGAAGGGAAGATATTCTGGTAATTGCAGGTGGAGTAATCCCGGCACAGGATTACCAGTTTCTGTATGATGCAGGTGTAGCTGCTATATTTGGTCCGGGTACCTCAGTTGCAAAAGCTGCGAAACAGATACTTGGAATATTGCTGGAAATCAGTTAATTTTAGGTCAAGGAGATCCCTCACTTCGTTTCTTCCTTCCTCCCTCTGAACTAAACCAATTTGTCATCCCGAATCCATTCACCCGGCAATGTCCTAATAACTGGCAAATACAGATTGAATGGATGAGGGATCTCCTTATTATTAAATTGTTAATTAATTAACGAAAGCTTTTGATTTCCAGTCTATACTGTGAATACAATAACACTATTTTCTCAATCCTCCATCAGTTTTGGGTTTCCGTCATATTTCTGAAAATATATACCAAAACATCTATTTAGAATCAGTATAAATATCGTATTATCAAGTTCATAAATATCATTTTATTTATAACCCATTACAAGGTTTAATAACTTGGCATATCGATAATGTAGATTTTTGTCATAAATATTCATATCTAAATGAAGCTCTATATTCCTCCGCAAATTCCAAGGCTTGCAATTGCATTTGCTGTATTTATCTCTCTTTTCCTCGTCCTGCGACATTTTCTGGTTCCTGATACTTTCGGAAAGTATGGTCCATACCGGGCAGCAGCTTTGGATGACTATGCGAAGCTCGAGGTTCATTATTCCGGTCAACAAGCCTGTTTTGCTTGTCACCAGGATATTGAAGATCTGAAAAAAACAGATGTGCACAGTGAGATCCATTGCGAAACCTGCCATGGCCCTGGTCAGAAACATGCATTAAGTTCCTTACCTGCTGATATATTAAAACCGACTGACAGAGAATTCTGCGGAAAATGTCATATCCTGAATGCAGCGAAGCAGAAGGATGCCATAAACCAGATTGATCTAACTAAACATAATATAGATAAAAATTGCATTGAATGTCACAATCCGCATCAACCATGGGAAATGAAAAAGTAACATCTTCAAGACGAAAATTTCTTAAAACAGCTGCAACTCTGACAGCAGCCACAGTTGGTTATTCCTGGCTGAAATCATCACAGATTTTAATCTTTGCGGCTGAACCCAAGGATGTCACTCTGCCATGGTACGGCATAGCAATAGACATTAAGAAGTGTATTGGATGCGGAAGTTGTGCGAAAGCATGTAAAAGTGAAAATGATGTTCCGAAAGAACCATTTTTCTTTCGCACCTGGGTAGAACAGTATACAGTAAAAAATGATGGTAGTGTAGATATTGTCTCCCCTAACGGAGGTATTGATGGTTTTGTACAAAGAGTTCCTGACGAAGAGATCTTTAAATCATTCTTCGTACCAAAAATGTGTAATCATTGTGCCAAATCACCCTGTGAACAGGTATGTCCCGTTGGAGCTACCTTCCTTAGTCCGGAAGGAGTGGTACTTGTAGATGAAAAATACTGCATCGGATGCAGGTATTGCGTTCAGGCTTGTCCATACGGCTGCAGATTTATCCATCCTGTCAAAAAGGTTGCCAATAAATGTACCCTTTGCTATCACAGATTAAAGAAAAACCTTGCTCCTGCCTGCATGGAAGTTTGTCCTACCGGTGCCAGAATGTATGGCAACCTGAGAGATAAAAACAGCGATCTGGTAAAATTTTTAAAGGAACATACTACCCATGTACTCAGGGCAAACCTGAATACAGGTGCAAAATTATATTATAATGAATTAAGTTCGGAGGTAAGATAATATGGAACAACATTACCAGAATTTGTACGATATTTTAGCTCATTCACAGGGTTATATTTTCCCGAATGAGATTGATTTGCAATGGGGAATTCTTATTGTCATCTACCCGTTTATTACAGGACTTGTTGCCGGAGCGTTCATCCTGGCATCGTTGGAGAGAGTTTTCAAGGTTAAAATTCTGAAACCAACTTACCAGATTGCGTTACTGACAGCTCTTTCATTTCTCCTGGTTGCAACTATGCCGCTGATAAGTCATCTCTCGCAGCCTCAGCGAGCTTATGAAATAATGATTACTCCTCACTCATCATCAGCAATGGCCATTTTTGGTTTTGTGTACCTGTGGTATCTTACAGTTGTGCTGTTACTGGAAATATGGTTTGATTACCGGAAAAGCATGGTAGTATGGTCGAATGAGAGAAAAGGAGTAATGAAGTGGGTTTATAAAATTCTTACCCTTGGAGTCAGTGATATATCACCCAAAGCTGTAAAATGGGACAGGAAACTCGGATATATTATTACTGTAGTCGGGATCCCTTCAGCATTTATCCTCCATGGTTATGTCGGTTTTATCTTTGGTTCTATTAAAGCTAACCCCTGGTGGTCAACACCACTAATGCCAATAATATTCCTGTTCTCCGCTATGGTCTCAGGAATTGCATTGGTAATGATGGTTTATATGATAATTTCATACATACGAAAGAAGTCCATCGATGTAAATGTTCTCGATTCAATAGGAAAGTTCCTCTTCTTTGTTTTGATTCTTGACTTTACTCTTGAAGCGCTCGATCAGATACACAGAATTTATGTGGCTGAAGAATCATTTGAGATAATCAAATTATTGGTATCCGGCAAGTTGTACCTCACTCTGTTTGTCTCACAGGGTCTTATAGGGACACTTATTCCATTGATTACCCTTGCCTTCCTTCAGTTCTACAAGCATCAGATCAAGCTGCGCAAATCAATGTATTTTATTGTGAGTATGCTGGTGCTTATCGGGGTTTACTCAATGAGGTGGAATGTTGTAATAGGGGGGCAGTTATTCTCAAAAAGTTTTTCCGGTTTTACAAGCTTTAAGGTGGGTCTTATCGGTCTGGATGGAACATTGATGGCAGCATTCTGGCTCATACTACCAATCGGGATACTTTCATTTCTTTTATGGTTATTGCCTCCGTGGAAGATGATTGAAGAGGAAGAATAATTTAAATTATTTACCATGGCAGATCGGGATGTTGAAATTGAAAAAATTAGCAAACGTCTGCAAGCTTTAGAGCTTCGACTGAGCAAGCTGGAGTCGACAGTTAGCATCTCCGAAAGAGATCCATTATACTATCCTGAAGATCAAGCCTCAACAACCTCCGGATCGGTTTCATCTGTAACTTCTGATGAAGATGAAAAGGGACTGGAATCACAGATAGGACGATTCGGACTAGCATGGTTAGGAAATATAGTTCTCCTTTTTGGAATCATCTTTTTGACTCAATATCTGATGAATTTTGGTCACCAGTTTATGTCTGCAATTCTTGGCTATCTGACAGCTGCAGCAATCTTTTCTCTCGCAGAATATATTAAGAAAACCAATACTCATCTGGCATTTATGTTTAAGATGAATGCCCAGGTACTTCTTTTTTACATAACCATAAAACTGCATTTTTTTTCAGCCTCACCTATAATTTCAGACAAGTCAATATCGCTTATACTGCTTCTCCTGATTATTGCATTCCAGACCTATGTATCAATCAGGAACAAATCGCAGTCTTTCGCAGTTCTTGCAGTTATTTTCTCCATTACTGCAGCTATCCTGAGCGATACAACTCATTTCATGCTTCCGTTATTAACGTTGATCTCAGCCGTAACAGTTTATTTTCTGTACAGATATAAGTGGGAACCATTGATTATTGTTACAATATTTCTTTCATATATAGCTTACTTTTTGTGGCTATTTGGTAATCCGCTTATGGGTCATCCGATGGAGTATATATCTGAACAACATATGGGTGTCATTTACCTTTTCGGAATGGGAGCCATCTATTCCACTGTGATATTGTTCAGAAATAAAGGCGAATCTTCAGATGACTTTTTAGCAGGTGTGACCTTTACCAACGGGATTATGTTTACACTTCTGCTACTTCTGGTAGTTTTAAAATTCTACAGTAGTTCCTATGTTTTTATTTTTGCAGTAATCACCATCTGCTGCCTGATTTATTCCACTATTATTCATATCCGGTCGAACTGGAACTTTGCATCTGCTTTCTATGCACTTTATGGTTTCATGGCACTGAGTATTGCCCTTTATGGAATTTACGGATTCCCAAAAGTATATTTACTTCTTTCGGTACAGAGTCTTATAGTGGTTTCAATGGCACTCTGGTTTCGTAACAGGCTGATAGTAGTAATGAACAGTCTCCTGTTTCTCACAATTTTAATTATTTATTTTGTTTCATCAGACTCCATTACTTCTGTTAATTTTTCGTTTGCACTGATTGCCCTCATTTCAGCAAGGGTCATTAACTGGAAAAGGGACAGGTTAAAGATTGAAACTGACCTGATCAGAAACCTTTATATGATTGAAGGATTTTTAATGATGCTTTACGCTTTATCTCATGGTGTTCCAAAACAATTTGTAACCCTTTCCTGGACTGCTGCCGCGCTTCTCTATTTCGGAGTTGGCTATATGCTTAAAAATGTAAAATACAGGTACATGGCCTTAGGTACAATGATTTGTGCCGCCTTCTATCTCTTTCTCGTTGACCTTGCGAGGATAGAAATAATTTACAGGATTCTTGCGTTACTTTCCCTTGCTGCAATTTCCATTGGCATCTCCATCTACTATACAAACCGTATAAAAAAAAAGGATAGCTAAACTTCTAAAGGTTAAAATTTGAATAAAGCATATTCTTTCTGATTTGTTATCGGCTTTTAAAAAAATCCTGTTATTTTGTAGTCACTTATATACTACTCAATGAGAAATATTTTCATACTGATAATTGTACTGCCACTCTTATTGTTTGGATGCAAGAGTACTAAAACCATAGCTGATAAAAAATCCCAGGTTCCAGGTAAACAGCTTGCCAAAGAGGAAGCACCAAAAGGAGTTAATTTCTCAGAACAGACAACCTGGATTCTGGGATATTTTAACCCCTCACAGCTGACACGTGAACCCTATGATACCTGGTATACAAAAGGTTTCGATTCTTATCTCCCCAACAGTGCGTCTATGAATATGCTGCTGGATAAAGATTATTCAGCTCTTTCAATAAAAGTTGTGATGGGAACATGGTGTCCCGACAGCAGAAGAGAGGTCCCACGTTTTATGAAAATTCTCAATATCTGGCAGTTTCCGGTAACTAAACTTACATTTATAGGTGTAGACAATGCAAAACTTTCACCTGTTGGTGAATATAACAGTCTGGATATCCAGCGTGTACCTACTTTTATTATATATAAAAATAATATTGAAGCCGGACGCATCATTGAGAATCCAACGACGTCTTTAGAACAGGATATAGTTAATATTCTTAACAGGAATGAAAAATAACAAATAATTTAAATATCATGGAACAGTCACAAAATGATACAGGACAAAATTATCAGGGACAAAACAATTCCGGACAAAATCTGGGTGTAGCTGCTCTGATAACAGCTATAATAACATTTGTCCTTGCAGTAATACCATGCGTGGGACTGATAGCAATAATCCCGGGGATAATTGCAATAATCCTTGCTTCGGTTGGACTTTCACAGGCAGCGAGAATCAACGCTCCAAGAGGGGTGCTTGTTGCAGGACTAATAATTGCTATAATTGCATCAATGATATCACTTTCACAGGTATTTGTGGCCATAAAGATTGCCCAGAAAGCTGACAAATGGCCGGAAGGTATCCAAAATGTTATCAATGATGTTCAGGATAATGTTGTTAAGGAAATACAAGATGCTAATGTCTCAATTAAAGTTGAGAGCGATGGGAATAAAGTTGAAATAAACACAAATTCTGACAAAAAGGACCGTGAGCAGAAACTTGAAGATCTTGAGGGTGTAAAGACTCAAAAGATTGATACATTGCCTAAGAAAAATGACACTTTACCTAAGAAAAAGTAAATCATTGAATCAGCTAAAGACGAGTCTCAGAAATGAGCCTTACCTTTTTATAAATATATTTTTTGCCGGAGTAATATTGCTGATAATAGCATACTCCGGCATTTTTTCTCCTGATAAAGACAATTATCCTGTTGTCTGTATCCATCAAAAACTAACAGGACAGCCATGCTTCTCATGCGGATTATCTCATAGTTTTTCATTAATAGTTCGCGGAAGAATAAGTGAAGCCTACCAATGGAATATTTACGGAATGAGAGTATTCCTGTTTTTTGCTTCTCAACTTATTCTTAGAATTGTATTTTCATTATTCTATCTGAAATACCCTGATACCCGCAAGCAGTTAATTCTCGTCGATTGTATAGGTTCGGGAATTATTTTCCTTTTCGCTTTCTGGCCTTTTATTGCCAGCATCTTCACTGGTATTTTAAATGTTTAGTATACCTGGAAATCCTTTGTGACCCTTCGTGAAAACCTTAGTGTCCCTTTGTGGTAAATGGATTTTTTAAACCACAAAGCAGTACAAAGGATATCACTAAGTAACACAAAGGAAGAATCGGTGTTACTTTAAAGTTCAGCCGTTTTGTCTTTAAGCCAATGTTTTTTCTCTTCAGTGAGGAATGGGCTCAGTTTTTCGAATACCTCTGCATGATAGGAATTAAGCCAATCAATCTCTCTACTATCAAGTAAAGAAATGTCAATCAAAGATTTATCGATATAACAAAGTGAAAGAGTATCAAATTTCATGAATTTTCCGAATTCTGTCTCTTCATCTTCATAACAAAGTATCAGGTTTTCTATCCTTATCCCATATTGCCCTTTCCTGTAGATTGCTGGTTCATCAGAGATAACCATACCAGGCTCAATAAAAGTATTTGAACCAGTTGAGGAACCCGGACCAATATTCTGCGGACCTTCATGCACATTCAGGTAAAAACCGACTCCATGTCCGGTTCCGTGAAAATAATTTAGTCCATTTTCCCATAAAGCTTTACGGGCAAGAATATCAAGCTGATTGCCTTTGGTACCTGTAGGAAACTTTGCAAGTGCCAGGTTTATCAGTCCTTGCAGAACCAGGGTAAAATCCTTTTTTTGCTGAGCGGTGGGTCTTCCAACGGCTATTGTCCGTGTAATATCAGTTGTGCCTCCAAAATACTGACCTCCGGAGTCAACAAGAAGAATACCCTCCTCTCCTATTACGGAATCAGTTGCGGGTGAGGCTGAATAATGTGGCAATGCACCATGTTCATTCCATGCCACAATAGTTGAAAAACTTGGCCCGAGGTAGTTTTCCTGCTCTGATCTTAATTCATTTAGTTTGGAAGCTACTGAAAGCTCTGAAATTGAAACTGAATTCTGTTCAAGCCAGAAGAAAAACTTCGTAAGTGCAATACCATCTCTAACCATCACTTTCTCAATGTTCGCGATTTCCACCTTATTTTTAATTGCCTTTAACCTTGTCGGAATACTATAGTCTTCTATAATTTTCATCCCAACAGGAATTGCTTTAAATAAGGAACCAGAGATTGTTCCTGGGGTGATCAGAATTGTGGATTCAACAGGCAAAGTTGAGATCATCCCCTCTGTCTCTTCGTAAGGCAGCATTACAATATTTAGCTTATCAAATTCCATAGCTAGTCTGAATGGGATCTGTTTCTCATCGACAAACAGCAAAATCTGATCTTCATCAACAAGTGCGAATGATGTAACTAAAGGGCTGTACTTCACATCATTTCCACGGATATTAAGCAACCACATGATATCATCAAGAGAGGTAAGCAGATGATAATCTATATTCTGATTCTTCATCTTGTCCCTGACTTCAGCAATCTTGACTACCCTGTCCTTTCCGCAAAATTCAACTAAATGATCAAAAGCCAATGAAAACGGCATAGGTGGTCTTTCAGTCCAAATTTCTGAAATAAGATCAGATTCAAAATCGAATATAAAATTTTTCCTTTCTAATGCTTTTTCCAGTCTTCTCATCTGGCCGATAGAGAGAGTCCTTCCATCAAAGGCAATTTTAGATCCTGAAACAACTATATCAACCAGACAATCAATATAGTCCTTCTTACCGGGAAAATTTGTATTCATAAGGACAAAACCTGAGCCTGTAAGCTGATTTTCAGCCTGAATAAAATATCGGGAATCCGTCCATAAACCTGCAAATGAATCAGTTATAACAACTGTCGCAGAAGATCCGGTAAAACCTGTGAGCCAGGATATTACACGCCAATGATCAGGAATGTATTCTCCGAGATGAGGATCAGTGGAAGGAATTATGTAAGTGTCAATCTTATTTTCTTTCATTGAAACTCTCAGAAGAGCCAGTTTTTCAATGAAAGTAATCATAAACTTTTCACTTCATTAACAAGGCTTTGCAGAGTACCTTTGGCATCACCGAATAACATCCTTGTTTTATCGTTGTAGAAGAGCATGTTTTCGATAGCAGCATATCCTTTACCCATACCACGTTTCATTACAATAATGTTTTTTGCATCACGTGCTTTGATAATTGGCATTCCATATATCGGGCTTGAAGGATCATCTTCTGCAGCAGGATTGACAACATCGTTTGCACCTATAACTACGAGAACATCGGTATTTGGAAGATCGGGATTTATTTCATCACTCTCAATAAGCTGCTCATATGGAACATCGGCTTCTGCAAGCAAAACATTCATGTGACCGGGCATACGTCCGGCAACAGGGTGGATAGCATATTTTACCTCTACCCCTTTTTCTTCCAGTAATTTATCAAGCTCATGGCAGATATGCTGAGCCTGGGCAACTGCAAGTCCATACCCTGGAACAATAACCACTTTCTTAGAATAGCTTAAAAGAACTGCAGCATCAGTAATGGAAATCTCTTTCACTGAACCTGTTACAGCCACATTCGACTGACCGCCACCTCCAAACACTCCTACAATTACATTCAGTAATGAGCGGTTCATTGCCTTGCACATCAGAATAGTAAGAATTGTTCCTGCTGATCCAACCAGAATACCTCCTGTAAGCATTGCCTGGTTATTATAAAGGAAGCCACCCATTGCTGCAGCAACTCCTGTAAATGAGTTTAACAGTGAAATTACAACAGGCATATCAGCTCCGCCAATAGGCATAACGAACAATACTCCATAAATAACCGCAACAACAAACATTATGTATATCAGAGGTGTAAGTTCACTGCTTGCCTGTACGTGACGAGTCATTATAAAAACAATAAAACCTATTAAGACAGCTAAAACTGAGAGATTAACATACTTCATTACTTTTATCCGCATATCTCCAATAAATCCATCCAGTTTACCAAATGCAATCATACTTCCTGCCCATGATACCGTTCCGATCATAAGTCCAAGAAGAATAGCCAGCACCTGGCCATTCGCCATTCCGCTTTTTGCAATAAGCTCATTACTGATATGAGGAAACTCCATCAATGATATCAGAGCTGCTGCAGCACCACCCATCCCATTAAATAATGAAACGAGCTGCGGCATCGCTGTCATCTTAACTTTCCTGGCTATCAGCCAGCCGATAATGGTTCCAATAGCTATAGCGCCAATTATTAAACCTATGTTACCTATAGGCTTTCCATCCTTCTGATGAAACAGTATTGTTGCAATTATTGCCAGAACCATTCCTATTGCAGCAAGTATATTTCCTCTCCTTGCTGTTAGTGGGTGACTAAGCATCTTCAGTCCCATAATAAAAAAAACTGAAGCTATAACATAAGTAATCTCGAGTATCGAGATTCCTGCAGATAAGTGAGCTAATTGATCCATACAGTTGATCTTTTTCGATTTAAATTCAGGTTAACTACTTCTTCTTTTTGAACATTTCCAACATTCTGTCGGTTACGACGAACCCACCGACTACGTTCAATGTACCAAGTACTACTGCCAGAAATCCCAGTATCAATGAACCAGTCGTTTCGGCATGTCCCATAACTATAATGGCTCCAATTATTACCACCCCATGAATTGCATTTGCTCCGGACATCAGTGGAGTATGCAGAATTGCAGGAACATGGCTTATCACCTCAATACCCAGAAATATTGAAAGGATCACAATAAATATAGCCTCCCTGTGCGCTAAGAAAAATCCTAATATATTTTCCATTATAAAGTCTGTTTAATGTTTAACATTTGTTTTACTCTCTGACTAATATATTCTTTACCATGAACTGCAGTTGTCCCGTTAATAATATCATCCTGCATATTAAGATTCAGGTTACCATCCTTATCAACCATAATTTTGAGAAGGTTGATTATATTACACCCAAACATCTTGCTGGCATCTGTAGACATATCTGAAGGATAATCAGATTTTCCAATAATATTTACTCCATTGACAACCACATTTTTCCCATTCTGGGTCAATTCACAGTTCCCTCCGGATGAGGCTGCAAGGTCGACGATAACTGACCCTGGTTTCATAGCATTTACAGTTTCTTTAAGCAGGAGAACAGGAGCTTTTTTTCCGGGAATCTGAGCTGTTGCAATAACAACATCGGCTGCTATGGCACGCTGCTGAATCAGTTCCTGTTGTTTCAATTTAAATTCTGCAGTTTGTTCAACAGCATATCCTCCGGCTGCTGCATCTTCTTTTGCACCTTCTACTTCAATGAACTTTCCTCCGAGACTCTTTACCTCTTCTTTCACAGCCGACCTTACATCGAAAACCTCAACGATAGCACCTAGTTTCCTTGCAATAGCTATAGCTTGTAATCCTGCAACACCCGCACCCAGGATCAGCACTCTTGATGGTTTTATTGTTCCTGCTGCCGACATGAACATTGGGAAAAATCTTGGTAGCAATGACGCAGCATCAAGCACAGCTTTATAACCTGATACCGTTGCCATTGATGAAAGTATATCCATTGACTGGGCTCTGGTGGTCCTTGGAACCAGATCAAGCGCCAGAACTGTCAATCCCTGAAGGCGGGCTTTTTCAAGCCACTTACTGTTTTCAACCGGGTTAAGAACCATGCATAGCACCTGACCTTCATGGAATGAACTAATTTTATCTTCCAAAGGAGGGTTAACCGCTAATAACATAGCTGATTTAGAAATAAGATCCCTTCGTTCAGCAGTTATAGCACCAGCTGCAATGTAGGCATTATCAGTTGCGAAAGCGCTTTCGCCTGCACCTGTTTCGACAAAAACATCTATTCCCATTTTTTTTAACATGGCAACTTCGCCGGGGAGTATTGCTACCCTTTTCTCTGTTCCCGATTCTTTTAATATCCCGATTATCATAAGGTTGAGGTTAAGGTTAAGGTTAAGGTTAAGGTTAAGGTTAAGGTTAAGGTTAAGGTTAAGGTTGAGATAAAAGACAAAAGTATAAAGATAAAAGTATAAAGATAAAAGTTAAGTACTTAGCGAGGAGTTAGGATTCCATACATATCATTTAAAGTTTACAAGTGTTACCTCCATGATAAGAGTTTCGCCGGGTGAAATTACGAATCGTTTCTGACCCTGGATCTCTTTTCCGTAGAATCCACTATTAACTCCATAGGCCGTTGCAGGAGGGATAACAAGCAGTCTCTTTTCTCCTGATTTCATATCTTTCAATGATTCCTGTAACCCGGTTATTAATTTGTCCTTTCCTGATATATAAGAAAACACCACTGGTTTAGATCCGGGTAAAGGTTTTCCACCGTCATCAGAACTGGCAAAAGATAATCCGTTTATAAGCCTTCCTGTATACATTACACTCAGCACTGATCCTTCAACCGGTAAATTCCCTGCCCCTTGCATCAGAACTTTATACCTTATTCCGTTGGGATTTAATGTCAATTCGGGATAATTATCAAGTATAAACTTTTCATCCTTAGCTGTCCGGATATCCTTTTCATAATTAACTTTTCGCCATTGTTTATCAACCAGCTCTTTAAAGGCATCATCATTTACAATAAATTTTTCAGCATCTGCTCCGGCTCTTATGATTGTGATCGAAAAAGTGGTATCGCCCCGGGTAATTTTATTCACAACATCCATTCCATCAACCACTTCTCCAAAAAGTGTATAATTGCCATCAAGATAGGATCTGTCGCCAAGGGTAATATAATACTGACAGGTGTTTGTGTTGGGACCTGAGTTTGCCATACCAATCATTCCTGCTTTACTATGACTCAGATCTGTTATTTCATTTGGAATCTCATACCCGGTTGATTTGACCTCAGAGTTTGCAGGGTCTTTAACAGTTGAAGGTTCACCACCCTGTATCACATGGCCTTTGACAACCCTGTGCCAGATAGAACCATTGTAGAATGGCTTTCCAACAGGATAAGTCGCATTAGTGATTGTTCCTTCACTAAGTCCTACAAAATTAGCCACTGACATAGGAGTCTTTTTATAATCGAGCAGAACTGAGATTCTGCCTTTATTAGTATTGAAATCTGCATAAATACCATCTGGCATAAATAATCCTTCACGTGAAAGAAGGTGATCAAGATTAGCGATTCCATATGCGGCTATTGCAGTTACCATTGCTGAATATTCCTGATATCCCGGTATCACTTCATTATAGGTATCCAGTGTTGTGTGCCATGTTCTTCCATACTGCTGTTCTCCTTTTGTACTAAAACCGAAAGCTGGTACATCTTTCTGTAAAAATGAAAACGTATCGGTTCCTCCTCTGCCTCCTTTTCTGAGAGGCTTGGTCCTTTCGGTAAGTTCAAAAGGATATTTCGGGTTAAGTCCAAGAAAAGGTTTAATTACTTGTTGAAAATCAGACATCATTGCTTTTGGTACTGCCAATCCTGAAATGCAGTTAGTACCCCCATCGCGGTTAAAAACAGCTGAAATATGAGGCAACTTATCAGGATTTTGTTTAACCCAGGCTGCGGACCCAAGCAGACCAAATTCTTCACCAGCCCATAAATGTACCATTACAGTACGCTTTGGCTTTCCCCCTGCTGACATAATCAGGCGTGCTGCTTCAAGTGCTACAGTAGCTCCTGAAGCATTATCAACAGCTGCCGTAGCTCCTGCCAGTCCGTCAAGATGTCCGCCAAGGATAACATACTCATCAGGATGTTCGGTACCGGGTATCCAGCCGATAACATTACTGTACTTAATCGGACCTGGTCTGAAATAGTTTCTTATATCAAACTCCAGCTCAACTTTTTCGCCTTTTAATACAAGATCTTTAATCTCATTGTATTGTTTATCAATAAGTTTGATATCCGGCAAAGTTGGCAGATTTTCCCAGGAATCTACTTTATTAAACAGAACTCTGATTGGAAAAGTTGAGAGTTGAATTGTTCCTAATGCACCGGCTTCCCGTATAAGTTTTGTAAGTTCAGCCTCACCTCCGCGATCGCGTGGCCAACCGCTATTTGTTCCATCTATAAGAACCCACGCGTTTTTGATACTATCTTTAACTGCCCAGAACTCTGCAACTGTCTTTGGCAAGATTACAACACGGCCTTTCTGACGGCCCTTTGTACCCGCAGTATATGCCGGTGTACCAAAATCGAGGGTTACTTCTCCCGGAGTAATCATCTTTCCGAACCATGGACCCCTGTTAAACCCTACCGGCAATTCTCCAGCTTCCTGCATTTCAGCCATCATACCCCACGACCTCATTGTATTGACGGCCCAGACACATGCACTGTTATAATTGTCTGATCCGAGAAGACGATCCCCAAAGCGGTTAGTGAGGAAATCCATATGCTCCATTACCTTGTTGTCAACAGTACCAAGATTAATTATTTTATCAATAACCGGATCTTTCTGGGCATTTACAGCGATGGTAAATAATAGTCCCAGGAAGATGTAGATAATTTTTCTCATATTTTATATCTTAGAAAAAGTCACGTGCTTAAATGTAAAATAAGCTAGAAACTGTAAATTAAACTTTTCCTTAGTGCAACTTTTTGTTTTACTTAGTGATCCTCGTGGTTAATTGAATTGTTTTTTACCACAAAGGTGTACTAAGGTTATCACAAAGGTTCACAAAGGATTTTTTAGACAACCCCACATCATTTCCCGAAGAAATTTGTAAGCCAGAAATTATTGGCTTCATTCCTTGAATGAGTCGCCTTTGTTCCTCCCCAACCATGACGTCCATTCGGATAAAGCATAAACTGAAAAGTTTTTCCTTCATCCTCAAGTTTTGACATCAGGTAGATAGAATTCTGAAAATGAACATTATCATCCATATCACCATGTGTAAAGTAAAGCTTGCCTTTATAGTTCTTAACAAATGTCAGAGTTGATCCGTCTTTATAACCATCAGGATTATCCTGAGGAGTATCCATATAACGCTCGGTGTACACATTATCGTAAAGACGCCAGTCGGTTACAGATGATCCGGCAAATCCATATGTCCAGTAATCAGCGCCTTTTGTAAGGGCAAGACATGTCATATATCCACCATAAGAACTGCCGGTAATACCAATTTTCGATGCATCAACGAACGGTTTGGTCCGTAACCATTTTACAGCATCGGAATAGTCGGATATTTCCCATTTACCAAGGCAGCGATATATATAATCAAGTCCTTTCTTTCCAAACTGACCTGAACCACGATGGTCAACTGAAAAAGTAATAATCCCATTCTGTGAATTCCATGAAGCATTGTTACCAGCCCACCGGTTGCTTATATTCTCTGAATCAGGGCCGCCATATATCGCGAAAATCACAGGATACTTTTTATCCGGATCAAAATTTATTGGATATGTTATTGTTGCCGGCATATTGAAAAGTCCGTCTGAGGTCATTATCTTAACCATCTCAGTCCTTGAGTTTTTAGCAGGATCAAAGGCCGGCTGGTCAAATTTATGAATTTCCCTTATAACTTTTCCCTTCTTGTCGAGAGCTAAAATTGAACCGGCACTTACAACACTGTTCCATGTGTCAGTAAAATAACTTCCTTTAGGTGAAATACTTACATTATGTGTTCCGTTTCCTGTTGTTAACTGAAGAAGGTTTTTACCATCCAGTCCAACTTTGAAAAAATGTTTGTCAGTAGATTCAGGGCCGGTAGCTGAAAAATACACCATTTTCATATCTTCATCCACCCTGTCAATGCCAGTAACCCTGAAATTAAAGTTAGTAAGCTGGGTAACGAGTTTTCCATCCCAAGCATAATAATAAAGATTCTCCCAGTCATTCCTGTAACTTCTTACAATGAAGCCGGAACCACTTTTCATCACATAAATATCCTCATAAAATTCAACCCAGCTTTTTCTGCTTTCATCATATAACTGAGTAAAATCACCAGTTGAGGGATCAGCAAAAATTATCTTAATATCATTCTGATCACGATTAATTACCTGTATAGCAAGCTTTTTACTATCAGGAGTCCAGAAAGGCCATGCAAGATACTGATCAACAGCATAATCAGTATTGACCCAAACGGTAATACCAGAAGCAACATCTGCAATACCCATTTTAACTTTTGGATTAGGATCACCCGCTTTTGGATAATGAGTAGCCTCAATCAGTCCATGAATGCCATCAGCCTCATCGAATCTGTTCAGAGTGAATATTGGAACATCTGTCTCATCAGTTCTGAGGTAAGCCAGTTTATTTCCATCGGGCGACCACCAGAAGGCTGCATATCGGCTTGCTCTTCCAAGGATCTCTTCCATATATACCCATGAAGCATAACCGTTATAAATATTCAGGGAAGCATCCGAAGTAAGTCTTATCTCTTTATTGGATGTGAGATCATAAACATAAAGATCTTTGTTTTTTGTATAGGCAATTTTTTTACCGTCAGGCGAGAATCGTGCATTTACTTCGGCAGTCTTGTCGTTAGTAAGTCTTCGAAGTTCATTATCCCCAATTGTAAAAAAGAACAGGTCATTGTCTTTTATTATGACAGCACTCTTCATATCAGGACTTAATACGTCATTTATGCTTAATGTTGTTCCCTGAGGCAGTGATTGTGATAATAGTTCACGTTCTGATTTTGATGGAGGAACAAAAGTCCCCTTACCTGTCTTAATATCAATATTTTGAATAACAGGATTCTTATCTGCATCAAAAGTCCTGATCAGATAATGAGTATCATCAGTCCACCCGATGATAGCAACCTGGTTACCTCCCCTTTGCGGCATTTGCGAACTGGCAGAATTAATAAGGAAAGGGAGACTTAACAACATGAAAACAAAAACCTGTAGTATTTTGCGTCTTTTCATAAATATTAAAGTTAAGGTAAAGTAATACGTTTCAGGGATGCAAAAATATGAATTTTTAATATCAATTCATCCATATTGCTTAACAACACATTATGTTATGCTGAGATAAAAAAAAGATTATATTTATACCCCTGAAACTAATTTATTATACATGAAAAAAAATTTACTTTTTGCTGTTGCCTCAGCATTAATAATAACCACGTTACAGTCTCAGACTATTAAATCACCCGATGAGTTTCTTGGTTATGAACTCGGTACGCAATTCACCTATCATCACAGAGCTGTTGATTATTTCAAATATATTGCAGAGAACTCTCCTCTGGCAAAATACAAACAATATGGTACAAGTTATGAAGGTCGTCCTCTTGGAGTATGTTTTGTTTCAAGTGCGGAGAACCTGGCAAAACTTGATGAATACAGAAAAAACAACCTTATTAAAACAGGATTATTAAAAGGTGAGTTTACCGGGAAGCAAATTCCATTTATATGGCTTGCTTATAATGTTCATGGGAATGAGGCTGTTGGTATGGAGGCTTCCATGAAAACACTTTATACCCTGGTTACAGGTTCTTATAAGGATGTTTCTGAATATCTTAAGGAATGCATAATTGTAATCGATCCATGTCAGAATCCCGATGGTCATGATCTTTATACGAACAGGTACAGAAATTCAATGAATTACATTACCAATCCCGATAAGAACTCATGGGAGCACAATCAGGGTTGGCCCGGGGCTCGCTCGAATCATTATATGTTCGACCTGAACCGCGACTGGACATGGCAGACACAGGGCGAGACCCAGCAACGACTTCTGTTTTACAATCAGTATATGCCACAGGTTCATGCCGATTTTCATGAAATGGGACCTGAATCAACCTTTTTCTTCGCCCCGGGAGCTGATCCCTGGAACACAGTTATCACTCCATGGCAGCACGAATTTCATAAGATTATGGGGAGTGGGAATGCTACTCTGTTTAACGACAAGTACAGACTATATTTTACTAAAGAGAATTTTGACCTTTTCTATCCCAGTTACGGAGATACATGGCCTTTGTTGAACGGAGCAATGGGATTCACTTATGAACAAGGCGGAGGTGGGGTTTCGGGCATAGCTCTTAAACTGGAATCAGGAGATACTCTCACATTAAAAGACAGAATTGACGGACATTTTACAGCTTCAATGGCGACATTGAAGGTATCGTATGACAACCGTGAAAAACTGATTTCAGAATATAACAAATACTTTGAACAGAGTGTGAATAATCCATCTTTTCAATATAAATCTGTGATTATTAAAGGATCAAATGAAAAATCAAATATTGAAGCTCTTCTTCAGCTTTTAAGCAGAAACCAGATCAGGTATTCTTTTGCCGGAAGCATTGGTAAGAAATTTAAGGGATTTGATTACGGTTCGAAAAAAGATGGGGAAGTGACAATTGAAAAAGGAGATATTCTTATCAGCGCTTCCCAGCCTCAGTCACACTTTATGCAGGTTTTATTTGAGCCAGACAGCAAGATAAGCGATTCTCTAAGCTATGATATTACTGCATGGGCTCTTCCATACGTATATAACCTGAAGTCATATGCCATAACTGATAAGATCGCTGCTGATAACGATACAACAGCATCAGGGAAAATAACTAATGAGCCGGACAAGAACAAGCCTTATGCATATATTATTAACTATCATGGTTTTGATGAATTAAAATTTGTTGCAGCTATTTATAGAAAAGATATTAAACTCAGATATGCATTCAAACCACTTACACTTGACGGGAAAAATTATAACAGGGGAAGCATAATTATAGCAAGGGGCGACAACAAACATTTTGAGGGTGATTTTGATCAGGCTGTCACTAAAATTGCAAATGATTGTCAGGTTGCACTCATCCCATCTGCAACAGGATTGGTTGACACCGGAAAGGACTTTGGTTCAAATTATTCGCCTCTTATGAAAAAGAGATCAGTTGCAATTCTTTGTGGCGAAGGTACTTCGGCAAACTCGGTGGGTGAATTATGGTATTTCTTTGAAAGGGAACTTAACTACCCGGTTTCGTTGATAAACATAAGTGATGCAAGAAAACACGATTTAAAAAATTATGAAGTTATTATACTCTCCTCCGGCTCCTATCCTACTTTGAAAGATACAATTATCGATTTTGTTAAAAGAGGTGGAAGAGTAATAGCTATTGAGAATTCTATGTCTGTTTTTGCAGGTGAAAAATCGACTGCCCTGGCAAAAGCAATTGAAACACGGACAGCTGAACAGAAATTAGCAGAAAAAAAGGTAAAGAGCGATGATTCCACTCTCCTTAAAAAATATGATCTGTCTGTAGAAAGAAGATATACTTTAACTGACAGATCTGCGGGCAGTATATATAAGGTAAAACTTGATGATACAAATCCTTATTGTTTCGGTATGGGGAAAGAGTGGTTTTTAATGAAAAGAACTGCTGGATACCCTTTCCTGGCTACAGGAAACAATATTGGATATATCCTTGAGAAGGAGCCTGTTGCAGGATTTGCCGGATTTAAGTATAAAGACAAAATTAAAAATACCCTGGTTATCGGATCAGAGAATATCGGATCGGGAGAAGTAATATATATTTCCGATGATCCCTACTTCAGAGCCTTCTGGAAAAGCGGCAGAGTGCTGCTGGGGAATATGGTGCTGAGGTAAAAAAGGTGTGAGGTGTGAGGTGTGAGGTGTGAGGTGTGAGGCAAAATCAAAAAACGAAAATGAAATATTACACTATTGTATTGGTTTCTATATTATTGACTGCATCATGCGCCAATATCGACCTGAAGGTTTGATGAAAGATGTGATGATTACGGGGTACGGGCAATCTTCACTTGATGAAATTGTTGCTGCATAAGCCACTTCTCAGGACAGAACTCATCACGACAGGGTTGCAATTGAGAGTGTTATATGATATTTTAATGAAGGACTTTCTAATATACCTCATCATGTGTTCCAATATCAATAAAAACAGCTTGTTTAGGCTTCTCTCTAATCCAAAACTCAATCTCATTATTAGTCGATTTAATCCTCTTTTTAAAGACTTTTTTAAATGAATTGCTAAATGAAACTTCCATCTATAGCATTTTTTTCAGGTCAGGAATCAGTGAAGAAAATTTTTGCTTTCCTGATTTATTTTCTTCCAGTGAAGTCTTATAATTATTGGCTATTTCATTTCTCCTTGCATCCGCAATGTTATGCTCCAACAGATTTCTGATCTCTAACCTGTCTTCCAGTGGTAAACCATAAATTGTCTCCACAATATTATTGAACTTCAAAGCATGTGTTCCCATACCTAGCTAATTATAATTAATATCAATTACAAAGATAGTTTATTTCTATTTTGCCAAAAATATTTCTCAATAACAAATTATCCGTGGCTTTTGGGTATGGTCATTTCGATTTTTCCATAGTAATGCCAGAGAGGGATCTCCTACTCCAATTATTTAGAATAGTTTTAAATTTATTGTTATTTTATTAACATTGTTATTTATTTAACACTAATGATTATCTTTGTGCGGGATAACTTCAAAACATAATAGAGAAAATTCAAAACATTAAACAAAGCGGTTACGTTAGAATAATATGAATAAATTTATAGATATAATAATGTCAAAGTAATGCCACTGATAATAAGTAAATTAAACAGATAATAGCATGTCAAAAATCACGTCACTCGCGGATTTGAAGAAGAAACGCGAAGAAATTAAGAGCGGGTTGGACATCCGGATTAAAGCCAGGGGACCTGAAAGCGTTGTTCAGGTAAAAGTTGCTATGGCAACATGTGGTATTGCCTCAGGGGCAAAAACCATTATGGAATTTTTTCTGGAACAACTCGACAGGAGAAACATTGCAGCTATTGTAACACAGACCGGCTGCATGGGTTATTGTTATGCGGAACCTACGATTGAGGTTAAACTTCCGGGTGAAGATCCGGTAGTATTTGGTTTTGTCGACCTGAAAAGGGCAGATCAGATAATTGAAAAATATATTAAAACGGGTGAACTCGTTGATGGAATCATCCCCGTGAATTATCAAAGTATTGACTTAAAAGAATAAGGAGGGAAAATTATGTCAAAATACAGTATGCATCTTCTGGTATGCGGTGGCACAGGCTGCCATGCTTCAGAAAGCGATGCTATTGTCTGCAATTTAAGGGATGAACTTGAAGCAAAAGGCTTGATGGATTCTGTTCAGGTTATCGTGACAGGATGTTTCGGTTTCTGTGATAAAGGACCAATCGTGAATGTCATGCCAGATAATACTTTTTATGTTCAGGTAAAACCTGAGGATGCGCAGACAATTGTTGAAGAACATGTTATTAAAGGGAGAAAAGTAACCCGCCTCCTGTATAAGGATCCGGTAACCAAGGAGCCTGTTCCCGATTCAAAACACATGGGCTTTTTCAAAAAACAGCTCAGAATAGTTCTCAGGAACTGCGGTTTTATCAATCCTGAAAATATCGATGAGTACATTGCACGCGAAGGTTATGCCGCACTTGGAAAAGTATTGACAGAAATGACTCCTGATGAGGTTATTAAAGAAGTTAAAGATTCCGGTCAGAAAGGTCGTGGCGGCGGTGGTTTCCCTACCGGACTCAAGTGGGAGATTGCAAGTAAAAATAAATCTGATGAGAAATATGTGGTTTGTAATGCCGACGAGGGTGACCCGGGAGCATTTATGGATCGTTCAGTTCTTGAAGGTGATCCACACTCCGTCCTGGAAGCTATGGCAATTTGCGGGTACAGTATTGGTGCGTCCAATGGACTTATTTATATACGTGCCGAATACCCGCTGGCTATCGAACGATTAAAAATTGCAATTAACCAGGCCAGAGAATATGGTTTGCTTGGCAATAACATTTTTGGAACCGGTTTTAACTTTGATATAAAGCTTCGTTACGGTGCCGGCGCTTTTGTTTGCGGTGAAGAGACAGCTCTTATTCACTCAATGGAAGGTCTCCGCGGTGAACCAACAGTAAAACCTCCTTTCCCAGCCGAATCAGGTTACCTTGGAAAACCCACCAACGTTAATAATGTTGAAACCTTTGCAGCTATCCCTGTAATAATTCTTAAGGGAGCAAAATGGTTTAGCAGTATCGGAACTGAAAAAGCTAAAGGTACCAAGGTATTTGCACTGGCAGGAAAGATCAATAATGTTGGTCTGATTGAAGTGCCAATGGGTACTACACTCAGGGAAGTAATATTTGAAATCGGTGGCGGCATCAGAAATGGTAAGAAATTTAAGGGTGTTCAGACAGGCGGACCATCAGGTGGCTGTCTTACTGAAAAACATCTCGACACTCCTATTGATTTTGACAATCTTATTGCAGCAGGATCAATGATGGGCTCAGGAGCAATGATTGTTCTCGATGAAGACGACTGTATGGTTTCTATGGCAAAATTCTTCCTTGAATTTACTGTTGAGGAATCGTGCGGTAAATGCGCCCCTTGCAGGATCGGGAATAAACGGTTACATGAACTCCTCGGTCAGATCTGCGAAGGTAAAGGTACACTTGCGGACCTTGACAGGCTGAAAAATATGAGTCTTGTAATTAAAGACACCTCACTCTGCGGACTTGGTCAGACATCTCCTAACCCGGTACTCTCAATGATGGATAACTTTAGGGAAGAATATGTTGCACACGTTACTGATAAGAAATGTCCGGCAGGACAGTGCCGTAACCTTATGGAATATGTGGTAAATGCTGAAAATTGTGTTGGATGTACTGCATGTGTCAGAGTTTGTCCGGTTAACGCTATTACAGGGGAGAGAAAAGAAGTTCATCTCATCAACCCGTCAATCTGTATTAAATGCGGTGCGTGTGTCGAGAAATGTAAGTTTGATGCAATATTTATCAGATAATCAATAAAAATAATGGAAACAATAAAGCTTACTATTGATAATAAAGAGATTGATGTACCGAGAGGTACTACAATATATAAAGCTGCAAAGGAATTGGGAATTGATATTCCTACTCTCTGCTATATGGAATTGCACGACATGGGAATTGAGAACAAACCTGCAGGCTGCCGAATCTGCGTTGCCGAGGTTCAGGGAAGAAGGAACCTGGCTCCTACATGTTCAACAAAATGCGAACCGGGGATGATTGTTAAAACTCATACAACAAGGGTTCTCAATGCAAGAAGAACTGTTATGGAGTTTATCCTTTCCGATCACCCAAAAGACTGTCTTGTATGCTCTAAATCTGGAAGTTGCGAATTACAGGCAATGGCTCATCGTCTTGGGATAACAGATATTCCGGGTCAGGAGTTTGCTGCTATGTCAACTTACAGGAAAGACACCTCTCCTTCAATCATCAGAGACCTCGACAAATGTATAATGTGCCGTCGCTGCGAAATGATGTGCAATGAAGTTCAAACTGTTGGTGCTTTGTCGGCTGTTAACCGCGGTTTTATGGCTACCGTAGCTCCTGCTTTTGAACAGAATCTCGAACATTCAACTTGCACCTATTGTGGTCAATGTGTTGCAGTATGTCCAACAGGTGCATTGACAGAGGTTAATCACGTTCCGCAAGTATTAAGAGCTCTTGCCGATCCTACAAAGACAGTTGTAGTACAGACAGCTCCTGCAGTTCGTGCTGCTCTTGGTGAAGAGTTCGGACTTGCACCAGGCACTTTGGTAACAGGAAAAATGGCAGCTGCTTTAAGGGCTCTTGGTTTCGATTATGTTTTCGATACTGATTTTGCTGCCGACCTTACAATAATGGAAGAAGGTACAGAACTTCTTGATAGGCTCAGCAGGCATCTAAAGGGTGATACAACAGCCAGGATCCCAATGCTAACATCTTGCTGCCCCGGTTGGGTTAATTTCTTTGAACACCAGTTCCCCGATCTGAAAGATGTGCCTTCAACAGCAAAATCGCCTCAGCAAATGTTCGGAGCTATCGCCAAATCATATTTTGCCGACAAGATCGGGATTAACCGCAAGGATATGGTTGTTGTCTCAATAATGCCTTGTCTGGCCAAAAAATATGAATGCCAGAGAAATGAGTTTTCAGTTGATGGTAATCCTGATGTTGATTATTCAATATCGACCAGAGAGTTAGCAAATTTTATCAAACAGGCAAACATAGATATCAAAACTCTTCAGGATGAAGACTTTGATAACCCTATGGGTGAATCAACAGGTGCCGGAGTATTATTCGGTGCTACAGGCGGGGTAATTGAAGCTGCCTGCCGTACTGCTTACGAACTATATACCGGGAAGAAACTCGAGAGAATTGAGTTTACCGAATTAAGGGGAATGGAAGGCGTTCGCTCAGCTACACTCGATTTTAACGGTACACCCATAAGAATAGGTATCGCTCATGGTTTGGGAAATGCAAGAAAGCTTCTCGATGATGTCAGAGCCGGCATATCTAAATTTCATGCAATTGAAGTTATGGCCTGCCCGGGAGGTTGTATTGGCGGTGGAGGTCAGCCATTACATCATGGAAATTCAGAAATCATCAAAGCCAGAGCTGTCGCAATTTATGCTGAAGACAGGAAGAAACCTCTCAGAAAATCACATGAAAATCCATTCATAATTAAGCTATATGAGGAGTTTCTTGGGAAACCAAACAGCGAAAAGGCTCATCACCTTCTTCACACCGAATATTTTGATAAAACAAAAAAGATCATTATTAAAAAATAATATTTAAGAGTTGGTCAATAATAAAATTCACGGCTATGTCGCATATAAAAATTGAATTACATAAAGAAGATGTTGACTTTATAAAAGGAGTATGTGCTTCTTTTGATAATGATCCACAGGAACTTATAAATGTTCTGCACTCTTGTCAGGAACATTTTGGATATCTTCCTGCAGAAATACAGGAGGTTGTTTCCGAAGGACTTAACATGCCGGTTGCCAAGATCTATGGAGTGGTAACCTTTTATTCTTTCTTCACTATGACACCGAAAGGCAAGAATCCAATCAGTATCTGTCTTGGAACGGCCTGCTATGTCAGAGGTGCAGAGAAAGTGCTTGAGGAGTTTAAGAAAGAGCTCGGCATTCAGGTTGGAGAATCAACCAAAGATAACAAATTCTCTCTTTCAAGTCTGAGATGCGTTGGCGCATGTGGACTTGCACCGGTTGTACTGGTTGGGGATAAAACATACGGCAGGGTAGCACCTGATGATGTTAAGGGCATCCTCAAGGAGTATGAATAACAGGTTACTTCCCAAACACCTTCTTCAGAAGCTCCGAAGTTCTCGCTGCCGGGTTCTGCCTGATTTTAAGTTCCTCTTTTGCTATCATAACAAACAATCCGTCAATTGCTTTGCCAGTAACATAATCAGTAAGATTAGGGTTCTGTTTTTTTACCAGAGGAATTTTATTAAAAGCAGTAATCAGATCACCCCAGTATTTGGTTGCATTCACATTATCGAGTGATGCTTTTATTTTAGGCTGGAACGCAACTTTAAGGTCAGGAGATGTTGTCCTCTGAAGGTATGTTGTGGCAGCATTGTTTTCTCCTTTTACAATGTTGATAGCATCTTTGACTGTTAAACCTTTTATGGCAGATATGAAAATAGATTTTGCCTCATTGGCAGCTTGTTCAGCAGCCCGGTTCATCGATTCATTGAATTCATCAACTTTTTTACCCATGCCAATGGCCCGCAGTTTTGTCTCCACCTCTTTAGCTTCCTGAGGGAATGGAATTCTTATTTCAGGATTTCCAAGGTATCCATTTAGTGCTGAAACAAACTTCACACTTTCACCTGTACCATTCACAAGTGCCTCTTTGATGGCATCTGCAGCATCTTTTTCAGTAAATCCGCCAGCTTTGGTATTAAGTAATTTTTTAGCATTTTTCATTAGCTGGGCATCTGTGTTCTGAATGCCAATCAATGCTAAAAAAACAAGAATAATAATTTTTTTCATATCGCTATTTTTTAAAATTTCATATTAATCAGTCAAAATCCTTGCCAACATTTTTTTGTTTAATAACACACCTTCGCTGGCGCGGATTTGGCTTCGCCGAGCTCGCAAATGATTGTTCTTCTGTTCCGCTGGCGCGGATTTGTAATCCGTGCCAAGGATGCTAATTTGGCACGGATTACAAATCCGCGCCAGCTTAGTAGCCTTTGTGCTCCGCTTTATACCAGAAGAAAAACTCCTTCTGCCGTCTCTTATCCTCAATATTTCTTGCTACAAAAACCTTTTTACCTGTATAAGGATCAAATCCGGTATAATACATAAGTGTCGAGAGAGTCATCGGTGTCGGAGTAAAATCCTGAACCTGTTCGGGTTTTATACCAAGGCTTTTTACCTCAGCTGCGAGCTCTTTCATATCAGCATCTGTACATCCCGGATGAGATGAGATGAAATAAGGAATGATCTCATATTTAAGATCGTGTTTCATTTTAATACCATCAAACCTCCTCTTCAGTTTCTTAAACAGGTCGAACGGTGCCTTGCGCATGTGAGACAGGATAGCAGGTGAAGTATGTTCGGGAGCTACCTTCAGTCTGCCGGAAACATGTTTTGTCACAAGTTCTTCGAGATACTCCCCTTCATCTCTCCCTGCATTTTTATTCCATTCCGGAAACAGAAGATCATATCGCACGCCGCTACCGACAAATGACTTCTTAATACCCTCTATCCTGTCCACTTTTTTATAGAGCTCAGTCAGTTGCTTATGGTTTGCATTGAGATTTTTGCAGACTGCCGGCCAGATGCATGAAGGTCGTGAACAGACCTGACACAATTTCATGTCTTTCCCTTTCATCCTGTACATATTCGCGGATGGTCCACCCAAATCAGAGAGATAACCCTTAAAATCAGGCAATTCAGAAATTTTTTTGACTTCTTTCAATATAGATTTCTCTGATCGGCTTATTATCTGTTTTCCCTGATGCGCAGCTATTGCACAAAAGCTGCATCCGCCAAAGCACCCGCGATGAATATTCACCGAGAATTTAATCATCTCATAAGCAGGAATATCTTCTTTCTTATTATATCTGGGATGAGGCAGATACATATATGGAAGATCAAATGTGCTGTCGGCTTCAGGCTCTGTCATTGGTAAAAAAGGGGGGTTGACGATCACTTTATATTCACCTGCTGCTTCATTCAGTCTTGCAGATTCAATTTTGTTTGATTCCTTTTCAAACTTCATAAAGTTCTCTGCAAAAAGATTTTTATCCTTAACACACATTTCAAAAGAATGCAAGGTGATATCCTTCCATCCTTTCTGAACGGGAAGTAAATCATCTTTTTTTGAAACAAGAGCTGTTTGTGGAATTGTTTTAAGCGAGGAGAACGGAACTCCTTTTGCCAACAATTTTACCAACTCTCTTATTGGCTGTTCACCCATTCCATATATCAGCATATCAGCCCCGCTGCTTAAAAGTATCGATGGCTCCAGTTTATCTTTCCAGTAATCGTAATGTGTAAGTCGCCGCATCGAAGCTTCAATACCTCCGATAACAACAGGAACATCAGGGAACATCTCCTTGAGAATCTTTGTATAAACAATTGTAGGATAATCAGGTCTGAAGCCTGCTTTACCACCGGGAGTATAAGCATCGTCGGAACGTAATCGGCGGGCAGCGGTATAGTGATTAACCATCGAGTCCATATTTCCTGCTGTTACACCAAAAAAGTATTTGGGTTTTCCCAGCTTACGAAAATCCCTTAAATCATCCTTCCAGTTGGGCTGGGGAACAATCGCAATACGCAGTCCCTCAGCTTCAATTACCCTTCCGATTACAGCCGGGCCAAAAGAAGGATGATCAACATAAGCATCACCGCTGAAAATGATTACATCGGGTTCTTCCCATCCAAGCAATTCTGCTTCTTTATTGGTTGTTGGCAACCATTTCTTATTGAAAATTGAGTGCGTTTTCACACTGCTAATTTACTTAAAATAACTATCTTGCAGCGATATGTGCTATTAATCAGCACTCTTCTAATGTGCTAAGTATGAAACCCCATTCCCGTTTAATCTTAATTTATTTTCAAAAGATTGTCTTTATAATCTGTCTTTATTCTCTTTTCTTTTTCGTAATCACCGGAAATATTTCGGCCCAGGAACATGCAAAAAGACCAACGATCGGTCTTGTGCTTAGCGGAGGGGGCGCCCGGGGTATTGCACATCTGGGGGTATTAAAAGTAATGGAAGAAGCAGGATTAAGACCCGATTACATAACCGGAGTAAGCATGGGTAGTATCATTGGCGGAATGTATGCATTAGGGTACTCAGCAGATAGTCTTCAGAGAATATTAAAAAACATTAAATGGAAGATGGTTCTGTCAAATAATATTTCTGAAAATAAGGTGATTTTTCTGGAGAAAGATCATTTCAACAACAGTATAATTTCATTGCCCCTATCCTCAAAAAAACTGGTGTTGCCGGCCGGAATAATCAGTGGACAGCAATTCGAAAACACCCTTAGTTTTTATGCTTTTCCTGCAGCAGATATTAATGATTTTTCAAGGCTTCCTATCCCTTTTATGTGTTTAGGAATTGATATTATTAATTATAAGAAAATTGAATTAAAAACGGGGTATCTTCCCGATGCCATAAGAGCCAGTTCTTCAGTTCCATCAATTTTCACTCCCATGAAGATCGATACAATGCTTCTTCTCGATGGAGGATTAATAAGAAATTTTGCTGCAAAAGAAGTAAAAGATATGGGAGCTGACATTGTTATCGGATCGTATGTTGGCTTTTATGCAAATAATGAACAGAAATTAAAATCTGTATCGGCCATTATGGAACAGATTGCGATGTTCCGAAGTCTTGATGATTTTGAAGAACAAAAGAAACTGGTTAATATACTCATCAGGCCGGATATTGATAAATATACAATGTTTGAATTTGATCATGTAGACTCGCTGGTTCAAAAAGGATATGAGTCTGCATTACCATTTAAAGCTTATTTCAAAAAACTGGCAGATTCTCTGAACAGTATCAGCCCACAAGCACCATTAGTGAATATCCTCAGTAAACAATCATATACTTTTGATAAAATTGAAATAGCCGGCAATAAACTATATTCTGATTTACAGATACTTGGAGTACTTGGAATTAAACCAAAAGAACGGGTTGACAAGTATCTCCTCAGCGACAGGATTGAACTTCTTTATGGGAAAACATGGTTTGAAAAAGTAAAATACAGAATTGTTCCGAAGAATGATTCCCTTATACTTGTAATTGATTGCATTGAAAAACCGCAGTCTATGCTTTATGGATCAGCTTATTATAACAACTCCAATCAGGCAGGGCTTATATTAAGTTTATCAGTAAAGGATTTGTTTACGCCCCGCTCAGTGATAAATTTAAAAACATACATAGGTCAGTATTCCAGGCTTGACTTCAATGTACTTCAGTTTATTGACGGAAATCAGAAATATGGATTATCAATGAATTTTTATGCCGAGAATTCTCTTATACCAATGATTAAATTGAGAGGTAATAATAGTGATGTTATCATGAGAAATTTCAATCCCGGGGTATCCTTTTTAAGGGTTTTGGGACTTAACCAGATGATGAGTATTTCTGCAAACTATGAAAATATGAACCTGATGCCCCGATACAATACCAATTACCCCCTGAGAAACATTTCATATAATTATTTATCTGCTACTTACGATTATAAGATAAATTCAGTTAACACAAAGTATTTTCCCGATAAAGGAACAATTTCAAATATTTCTGTCAGCACCTCTAAATTATTTTCAGCACATATTAAGAATGAATCCTCAGAAACAGCATATACCACAGCTTCACCCGGAGAGTTTTCGTTCGGAAGATTCTATACAATATATGGTAATGTCAGACATTATTTTTCACCATCTAAAAAGCTCACATTTTCTATGGGTGCTGATGCCCTCTTCATAACTAAATCAGATTCAATTACATCACAGAATAATTTTTACCTTCTTGGCGGTATTGAGTCTCTAAACAAAAGATCGGTTCCAATGATTGGATTCAACTCAAATGAGATTCCGGTTAAAAAGATGGCAGGAATAAAAAGTGAGATTGATATGGAGCTATTCAGAAATATCCATCTTAATTTAATGGCAGATTTTTTTGCTATACAGGAAGCTGACCGCAATAAAGGATATTCATTTCTTTCAGGTTACGGCATAGGAGTTGGATATATGTCAGTAACTGGGCCCTTTAAAATAGGCTTAATGCGTGGAAATTATAAACAGGAGGTATTTTTCAGGCAAACTAAAGGCTACATAAGTTTTGGTTATAATTTCTGAATGTAAATGGTCTGATTGTTGCAGATATCCATATCAGAGAGACTTAAAGAAAACAAGATGGATGTAGGAAAAGTGATACAGCAACATAAAATACTTTGCAATTATGTATCTGAAAAAAAGATCAAGCAAAGTCTTGATATACTAATGAATATGATAACCAATACTTCATCCGGGGACCTTCGTGATGAATATGACAATCTGGTTATGACTTACAGGAATATGCTCACATATTCTATTGAAGGAATTAAAGATCCTGAACAAAATAAAATTTATCTTAAACTGATACAGTCAATTCTTGGACTTTCCGACAGGGCAAGACAGGACATATTGTCACACAATTCGGGATGGCATACCTACTGGGTTAAGCAACAAGCTGAAAAAGAGATGAAACTGAGTGGCAAAACAATAGTGGAAACTGTTGATGACCTGATGTTTAAATCGGAACTGGATGAATGGCTGAAACTGAGTAATGAGATTAATCCAAACCCGGAATCTGAGATTTCACAAAAACACAAACAGCTCATTAAGAATATTTTCAACCATCTCTGGTTAACTGATTATTATGGTGAGGCAGAAAACAGTCTTATAAACATCATTCTTACCACCGGCAAGTTCAAATGGTACGAAGCGAGTATTTTTACCACGGCTATTACTCTGAGTTCGCTGAGAACATGGCAATCTGAAAAACTGTTTCATCTTATAAGTATTTACGAGGCAGGCCAGGAACAGGTTATTGAGAGGGCACTTTCAGGACTGATTCTAAACCTGCATTATTACAATGGAAGGATACTTCTTTATCCTGATATTACAGGAAGGATTCAAAAAATGTCTCAGGATAATAAATTCAGGGAGCATTGCAGGATAATTGTTTTACAGACAATCAGATCGAGAGAAACAGAAAAACTCAGTAAAAAACTACAGGATGAAATTTTACCACAGGTGGCGAAGTTAAAACCAAGGATAGAGGAAAAGCTTGGTTTGGAAAATATTCTTCCTACCGATAAGTACGATGAAAAAAATCCCGACTGGTCAGAAATGTTTAATGACTCAGAAGAGATCTTTAAAACAATGGAAGAACTGACAAAACTCCAGATGGAAGGGGCTGACGTGTACATGTCAGCATTTGCCAACATGAAACATTTTGACTTCTTTAAAGACTTTCAGAACTGGTTTGTTCCGTTTTATCCTGAACATGAAACCGTAGATGAAATTTACAGGGATGAAATTCTTGGTCCCGGCACCAACGATCTTGCAGAAGCTCTTTACAAGACCCCATTTATATGCAATTCCGACAAATATTCATTGCTTTTGAACCTTAAATATCTTCCTTCAGCTCAAAAAAATATGATGCTTAAGGTTTTCAGAATGGAACTTGAAGGTCTGCAGCAACTTAACGATGAAGAATCGGTAATTGATCCGTACAAAAATTTCCGGACTAATGTAACTCAATACCTCCAGGATATTTACAGGTTTTTCAAACTATCACCATATAAGAAGGAATTTGAGGACTTGTTTTTAGGAAAACTGGATATTTACAATTCTGAGTTCTTCAGGATGACATCCAATGCAATTGAGGCTGAAGCCGGACTGGCAGATTATTTTTTCAGCAAAAATTTCTACGAAGATGCTCTTTCTCTGTTTCTTAAACAGGCAAATGAGAGACCGTCGGATGCAGAGCTATATGAAAAGATAGGATACTGTTATCAGGAAAGCTCAGACTATGAAGAGGCTCTTAAATTTTACAAAAGAGCTGAGCTGATTAACAGAAAAGCATGGACATTAAAGAAAATAGGGTTATGTCTGCGCAGGCTTGGAAGGAATGAAGAAGCACTTGAATATTATTTGCAGGTTTGCAATATGGAGCCGGAGAATATCCATACTGTTATTATGACAGCCCATTGTTATCTCGATTTAAAGGATTATGAACAAGCCTTAAAATACTATTTCAAGATTGAATATAATGAACCCGGTAACCTTAAGATATTAAGACCTATAGCATATTGTTTTTTTGCTCTGGGAAGGTTTGATGATTCAGAAAAATATTACGATCGGTTATCAGAAGGGAAATTAAACGCACATGATCAGATCAACAAGGGTCATCTTGCTCTCTGTATGGGAAATAAGAAGGAAGCTATTGATTTTTACAGACAAAGTATAAATAGTGGCGAATTATCAAAAGAACAGTTCATGGCAGTTTTTGCAGAAGACAGAGCGCTGCTTATCTCTTTGGGGATACCTCCCGATGACTTACCAATTCTTCTTGATTATCTGCTGTTTACTATCGGTTAGCCGGAATGGAATCGTGAGCAGGAAGAGGCGGTCGCTGCATGCCTTCAGGAAAAGCTCTGCCATCGGGACCATGATTCCGTCCATTTCTGGATCTTGATGTATCATTATCATGATTTTTCCTGTTTTGTCTTATCATTTCCTGGCGCTTTTCATCCATATCTTTTAAACGGGCTAATTGATCTTTAGTAAGGTATGAATCAAGTTCTTTCCTGAAATCTTTCATACTTGCATCAAGTTCTTTCCTGAAACTGCCCTGGAGCTCACTGTTGATTTTTGCATACTTATCGAGTACCAGATCTATTTTAGCTTTTTGCTTCTCGTCGGGTTCTATTGTACGGTAAAAACCGTCTCTGAACCTGTCTTCTGAAAAATAGACACTTACCGGCTTCATCCTGTGAAATCTTAATTGCGCTGAGGTAAGCATCCCAAGAACAAATCCTATAATTAGAATAACAACAACGACTAGAATTGGTTTTAATTTCATTTCGTTTAATTTCCGGTTAGCAGACTAACAATACTTTCATCATAATTATCGCTCAATCCCAGGAATGAGTTAAAAGAGAGAGAACCTTCCATAAAAAATATTGAAATAAACAATAATACTATTGCAGCCACACCTGTAAGTGCAATCCTGTTAAATGCAAAATTCATTGATCTCATAAACTCAATTTCGCGGTTAATGGTAACTCCTGCTGAAAATACCTTTTCAACAATTTTATCCCGAAAACCACTTTTAAAATCAAAAGTTATACCCTCCTCTTCCAGTCTTCCGGAAATCTTAGTCGTATCAGTGTCAGCATTTAGCGAACTGATTAACATTTTTTTAATCTCTGAAGGTTTCATAATGCTTATAATTTTTCCAAAATATTTCTTAATTGTTCCTGTGCTCTTGACAGCCTTGAGAGAACTGTTCCAAGAGGCAGATCCAGTATTTCTGCAGTCTCCTTTGTTGAATATCCCTGCAGCATTCTCATTGTCAATATTATACGAAACTTAGGATCCATTGCCAATAATGCTTTATTTACTAATTCCTTTGAATCTCTTCTTTCCTCATTATCCTGATCAGCAACTTCAAATTCGTACATTTCGTTATTTCCCTTCTGGGAAAACATCGAAAAAAATCTTTTTCTTCTCTTTATTTCATTAAGTGTCAGGTTAACAGCAATTTTCTGAATATAAGTTGATAGTTTTGCTTCGCCCCTGAACTCAGATAATGAATAATAAAGTTTTATAAATACTTCCTGCCCGATATCATCTGCAAAAATAGAATCTCCAAGCATCCCTTTAACCGTACGTGCAACCATCTTCCGGTATTTAGTCACTATATCTCCAAATGCTTCTTTATTGCCATCCAGAGCTGCCTTTACCAGTTCGGCTTCCTCAGCTACATTGTACGATTCTTTAATCATACTTCAACATATAGACAATTAGAAATATGCGAATATTCCCGATTGTTAATTTTTATTAACATAAAAGTTTCATCATAAGAAACATTGCAATATACTGAGATCACTTTTGCTGAATAATTTTAGGTTCTTCAATCAGGGTAACCTCGTAATCTTTTGTATATCTGACAGTATACAATTTTCTATTCTCAAATCCTTCGCTTGCGTCTTTGCGAATAAAGTTATATTCCGTCTGAAGTAGTTCAGGGTTATGCATCTCCGGATGCTTGACAAATTCTTTTCCATGAACTGCAAGTCCGCTTAAAAAATAATACGCTATATCATATCCCTGCCATGAATAACTCTTCTCAGAAGGCTCAGTCAGAAATTTTTGCCTGAATACTTCATTAAAATGTTTTACATTCTCTTTTGAATAATCAATCCAGTAAGGAGAGAAAACCAGCATATCCATATCGAAAAGCTCCTTCTGTTCGATATTATCCAGATCCCTTATGACAGGGTATCCTATAACATTAACATCGAACTTTCTTGAGAGTCCATAAACATCATCAATTGTTTCATTAATCACAGGTGCCTCTTCAGAAGCTATAATAACTAAATTTTTCGATTGATCTGACAGGGCATGGCTAAGCCTGTTAATAGAGTCATTATCAAAAGTCGACCTGCTATAGAATAATAATTCCTTAAACTTTATGTCCTCATACGGCAGTTTATAGCTCAGCTCTGTAAATATTTTATTTTTAAACCGTTTGACTTCCACTTCCTCATCAGTGCCTGCGGAATCAGAATGAATGAATACAATATTATTATCGTAGAACTCACTGATTTTTTTTGCAAGTGCATCCTGTGCAATTTCCAGAGAAGAACTTGCCATAAACAGTGTTGGGTTGTTTACCAATGCCGAATTATTAATAAGGTTGACCGGAGAAACTACCGGGATACCCAGATCTTTAGCGTATACGGCAACTATCGATAGAACGTTTGAATAAACGGGACCGATAATAAGATCTGCATTCGCCAATTTACCTGACATAAGAAGTTTTGTTATTTCAACAGTATCGTTTCTGATATCGTACGGAGTAATAGTAACTTCCAATCCGAGTGACCTCAATGTATCCGCAGCAATTAATATCCCATTATACATTTCTATGAAATCGTCGCCCGGATAGATCCAGTCTTCAGCTCTGTGAATTACCTTAAGTATTTTTTTACCTTTAACAGATTTGGAAGAATCTATTTCTGTTCGTATAGCGTTTTCTTTCAGATAAAACGGAAGAAGGACAGCAAGATTCAATGAACCTTTAAGGTCCTTTATCTGTGTATAGCCTGAGGGAATTTCCATTTTTACCAGAGGTTCTTCAGCAATAACTGCAACACTATCAGCTTTTACTGGTTCAAGAGCCTTTTTTTCTGCAATTTGAGCACTGGGAACCCTTACAAAATCGCCAACCTGCGGAAACCTTAAGTCCCTGTTTTCCCTTCTTAATGCCCTGACTGTAAGCCCGTATTTTTCAGCAATTGATGAAAGGGATTCGCCTTGCATAACTTTATGAAATATGTATTTTTTCTCCTGCTCGTTAAATTTCTGCCGCTCTGGCATAAACTCCCTTTTCGGGACAGCTATTTCGGCACCGACTGACAGTTTATTGATATCAATACCCGGATTACATGTTATGATCTCATTTTCTGAAACTCCAAAAGATTTTGAAAGTGAATAGACCGTTTCTCCCGGCTTCAGATTATGATAAATAAATTTTGTTTCATCACGCTGCCTGGCAACTGGCTCAGGGGTTGATGAAACTACTTCTGTAACCAACTTAACAGGTATCCTTAACGACTGCCCCAAATTGACACCATAAAGTGCCGGAGGATTTTCCTTTGTTAATGTTTCAACAGAAATACCATAAGCTCTTGATATAGAATAAGCTGTTTCACCTTTTTTAACCTGATGGATATAATAAGGAATTCCTGAAATAACTACTTTTTCTTTTGACCTCTCAACCACAATCTGTGAATAAAGAGGGATAATAAACATTAATAAAACTATTGCAACCGATAGTGCCTTAATCCAATTTACGATTTTCATTCTTTTTCTTATTAGTCTCTGAAGGATTACAATGATTTTAGATACGCCAGGCAATTTTTTTCAATCCTTTCAGGAACATTTGAAATATCGGCCCGAGTAAACTTTTCACCAGTTATCCTTTCATAAAGTTCTATATATCTTTCAGATACTTCATTCACAAAAACATCAGTCATTTCAGGAATCTTCTGTCCCTCCAATCCCTGGAATCCGTTTGCCATAAGCCATTCTCTTACGAACTCCTTTGAAAGCTGTTTTTGAGGCAGACCCTTATCAAAGCGTTCCTGATACTCATCTGCATAAAAATAACGGGATGAATCAGGAGTATTTATCTCATCAATAAGATAGATTTTACCATCTTTTTTACCAAATTCATATTTAGTATCTACAAGAATCAGACCATGTTGAGCAGCGATTTCGGATCCTCTTTTAAAAACTTCCAGGGTATATTTCTCTATCCGGGTATATTCTTTTTCAGGAATCAGTCCGCTTTTGATTATTTCAGATCGCGATATATCTTCATCATGCTTCCCTTGCTCTGCTTTGGTAGTTGGGGTAATAATAGGAGTTTCGAACCTCTGATGTTCTTTCATCCCGTCAGATATCTTTATTCCGCAAATCTCCCTGACACCTGATTTATATGTTCTCCACGAACTTCCTGTCAGATAAGCCCTTACGATCATCTCTACAGGATATGGTTCGCATTTATGTCCAAATGTAACTGTCGGATCAGGAGTGGCAATTTTCCAGTTAGGAACAATATCGCTTGTTGCATCGAGAAATTTTGCAGCTATCTGATTCAGAACCTGACCTTTATAAGGAATCCCCTTCGGAAGGACCACATCAAAGGCTGATATTCTGTCTGAAACGATCATCAGGAGATACTTATCGTTAATGTTATATACGTCTCTAACTTTTCCATTATAGATGCTCTTCTGTCCCGGGAATTTGTAATTTGAAGTTAAAATTGTCTTAGCCATATTAATAAATTATTTTGCTTTCTGTTCTTCTTTATCGTACGCTCTTACTATCCTTTTTACAAGTTTATGTCGGACAATGTCACTCTCGTCGAATTTGATAATTGATATTCCATCAATATTAGTAAGTATAGACATCGCCTGAATCAGTCCTGAAGCAGTTTTTCTGGGAAGATCTATCTGGGTGGTATCACCGGTAATTATAAACTTTGAACTCACTCCCATTCTTGTCAGGAACATTTTAAGCTGACTGATAGTTGCATTCTGAGCTTCATCGAGAATGACAAATGCATTCTCAAGAGTCCTTCCCCTCATAAAAGCAAGCGGTGCTATCTGCACAGTTCCGTCTTCAATCCAGGTCTCCAGTTTTTTAGCAGGTAACATATCATGAAGTGCATCATATAAAGGTTGAAGATATGGATCGAGTTTCTCTTTCATGTCACCGGGAAGGAACCCAAGTCTTTCACCGGCTTCAACTGCCGGTCTTGTAAGTATTATCTTTTTAACCTCCCTGTCTTTTAATGCTCTTACTGCCAAAGCAATAGCTGTATATGTTTTACCGGTGCCTGCAGGCCCTTCAGCAAAGATAAGGTCGTTTGTTTTGTAGTCATTAACAAGCTGTAGCTGGTTTACTGTTCTGGCTCTTACAGGTTTACCGCTCGTACCAAAAACGATAACCTGTTCAAATTCACCATTTGATGCTGATTTCATGTGTTCAGCATCGAAAAAATATTTCTCAATATCCTGTTCGTCGAGCCTGTGAAATTTTTGATAATATTCGAGAAGCTCATTGAATTTCTCGGCAAAAACTGCAATTTCAGCCTCCTCTCCCATGCATTTTATCTCATTGCCCCTGGCGAGTATTTTAATCTTTGGAAAGAAGCTACGTATTTTATCAAGCAGCGAATTATTAGTGCCGAAGAAGACTACAGGATCAATATCCTCAAGAAATATAATTATCTCTGTCATTAAACTTCACAAAAATTATTGATCTTTTTCACCGATTGCCTATCATAATCAGCAAATCAGAATATAGTTCAAAAATAAAATTATTGAACAGTACAAAGTAAGGTTATTTTTTCCTTAGAAGATTATCTTTGTTATAAGTTTTTTCGTATGCCGGTAATTACATTAACAACAGAATGGACCCCCGATGATATCTATTACGGAATCATTAAAGGAAAGCTCAGCAGTCTGAGTCCCGGAACTATCATCATTGATAATGCCGGATCTATTCCTCCATTCAATATTTCACATGCCTCGTTTATAATAAGAAATACATATAATAATTACCCGAAAGGATCAGTTCATATAATATGTGTTCATTCTGAGGCTCATAAAGACGAGGACCATCTGATTGTACGGGCAAAAGAGCATTTTTTTATCGGAACCGACAACGGGATTTTTAACCTCATCCTGAATTCCGATCCTGATGAAATAATTAAAATTGACAACCATGGAGCTTCAGACGAACTTGAGATTTTTGCTCAGGCTGCAGCAGGGATCATGTCGGGAAAGAAACCATCGGAGCTGGGAATACCCTTAAAAGCTATAAACGAAAGAGTACCGCTAAGGGCAACTATTGATAAAGATGTAATAATAGGAAGCATCATCTTTATTGATTCATATGGAAATGCGATATCAAATATTACAAGAGAAGTGTTTTACAGAGTGTTTGAAAACAAACAGTTCAGAATACTTATTCAAAGTAATAAGAACTATACCGACCAGATTTCTATTAAATATAATGATGTATCAGTTGGTGAAATGCTTGCAAGATTCAACACACTCGATCTGCTGGAGATTTCTATAAATGGAGCTGATGTGTCTGAATTACTTGGCATTGATGTTGGTTCTGCGGTACGTGTTGATCTTGCACATAAAGCTTCTGCACCGAACCGGCTGTTCTAAAATAATTTAAAAAATGAAAGATAAGAGTAAAAGTCTTGAAGAATTCAGCAGACTCCTGGATATAATTGATGAACTCAGGATAAAATGTCCCTGGGACATGAAACAGACAAACGATAGCCTTAGAAAGTTAACAATTGAAGAAACGTACGAATTAGCTGATGCAATTTCCTCAGGTACTGATGATGGTATCAGAAATGAACTGGGTGATCTGATGTTGCACATTGTTTTCTATGCTAAGATCGGGTCAGAAAAAGGAATCTTCGATATGGCTGATGTTCTTGAAGGAATCAACAATAAACTCATTTACAGGCATCCTCATGTATTTGGTGATGTTAAAGTCACCGGAGCTTCAGAGGTTGAGGAAAACTGGGAACAACTCAAAATAAAAGAGAATAAGGGTTATAAACCGGTACTTTCAGGAGTGCCTCCATCTCTGCCTGCCATAATAAAAGCCAACAGGATTCAGGAAAAGGTCAGAGGGGTTGGATTTGACTGGGAGAAGCGTGAACAGATCTGGGATAAGGTGCTTGAAGAAATAAATGAGTTAAAAGCTGAGATTGAAAATCGAGATACCGAAGCAATCGAATCTGAACTGGGGGATGTATTGTTTTCAATAATTAATGCATCGCGATTATATGGAATAGATCCGGAGGCAGCTCTTGAAAAAACCAACAGGAAGTTTATAAAGAGGTTTAATTATCTTGAAAAAGAGACACTCACAAAAGGCAAATCGCTTCATGATATGAGTCTCGATGAGATGAATGTCATCTGGGAACAGGCTAAGAAAGAAGATTAATACTCTGCGGTTCAATGTGCCTCATCCCCAGGCCCCTTCTCCCGGGGGAGAAGAGGAGAAAGAACATCTGCAAGGTAAAAGTCCCTCCCACCCGGGGGAGGGATTTAGGGAGAGGCTTCCTGAAAAAAAGCCGCATCAATTCTAATGCAGCTTCTCTTATATAAATCGTGATTAACAACTACAGACTGAAATCAGCCATCTTATCGGGATATAAGTTGTTATCAACTTTCTTTTTAATTTCTTTGAAAGCATTAACCGTATATTCCACATCTGCCAGAGTATGGTCAGCAGTCGGAATAAGACGAAGCATAACAACATCTCTCGGAACAACAGGATAAATAACTACCGAGCAGAATATTGCATAATTCTCTCTCAGATCATAAATCATCTGTGTCGCCTGGTTTACGCCACTCTGCATAAATACAGGAGTTACAGGAGATTCTGTTTTTCCCAGATCCAGTCCTGCTTCCCTCAATCCTTTTTGTAAAGCCCGGACAATAGTCCAAAGATTTTCCTGAAGTTCCGGATGAGCCTGGATGTATTCCAGTCTTTTGATAGCCCCAATAGTCATCGCCATTGGAAGCGACTTGGCATAGATCTGAGAGCGCAGGTTATATCTTAAATAATTAACTACATCTTTTGTACTTGCCACAAAACCGCCGATACCCGCCATTGATTTCGCAAAGGTTGCAAAGTAAATATCAATATCATTCTGTGCACCAAGATGATTACCAGTACCCCTTCCATTGCTTCCCATTGTTCCAAAGCCATGTGCATCATCAACAAGAAAACGGAACTGATACTTTTTCTTCAGAGCAGCAATTTTGTCAAGTTTACCAAGGTCTCCTGCCATACCGAAAACACCTTCAGTAATTACCAGGATACCTCCTCCGGTCTCATCAACTATCTTCTGAGCCCTTTGTAATTGTTTTTCACAACTCTCAATATCATTATGAGGGAAGACAAATCTCTTGCCCATGTGAAGCCTTAATCCATCCATAATACAGGCATGCGATTCGGAATCATAAACAATTACATCATGACGGTCAACCAGAGCATCTATAATTGAAACCATTCCCTGATATCCAAAATTTAGCAGATATGCATCTTCTTTTTGTGAAAATTTGGCTGCCATTTGCTCAAATTTCTCATGCATGGTTGTTTGTCCCGACATCATTCTTGCTCCCATAGGATAAGCCAACCCGTACTTTGCAGTAGCTTCAGCATCAACCTTGCGTATTTCAGGATTGTTAGCGAGTCCCAGGTAGTTATTAAGACTCCAGGTTAAAACCTCTTTTCCTTTGAATTTCATCTTTGGAGCTATTTCCCCTTCCAGTTTCGGGAAAGCAAAATAACCATGTCCCATAGTTTGATATTGCCCAATTGATCCCCTGTTGTTCTTGATTCTTTCAAAAATATCCATTATAATAACCTTTCGTAAATTTTTTCACAAAAGTAAAGAAAATCAGCTTATCAGAATACCTATTTATACGTAATTTGCGATCACACCTAATAAATGGCAGGGAGCGGAGGGCAGAGAGTGACTCGCTCGCTAGCGCGGATTTGCAATCCGTGCTAATTTGAACTGACTTCAATACATTCTAAAAATGGTACCTGCTAAAACCGGACAGATGTCACGGATTACAAATCTGCGCCAGCGGGGTACAAAGCATCCATGACCTCCAAAAACAACCCCTGGCCCCTGGATGGACTTTATAGAATTAGTTATGCAAATTATCAGATAGAATTTGCGAATGCAACTATATATAGTTACATTTGTATGTGTCGAAAAAAGAGAAACTTATTGCCCGCTTTAGAAGTCTTCCATCTGATTTTCATTACAATGAGTTGGTTAATATGCTGGGATATTTTGGCTTTAATGAGGTTAAAAAAGGAAAAACATCTGGTTCAAGAGTTAAATTTATGAACAAAGATGGTGTCCCGATTATGCTTCACAAACCTCATCCATCTGGTATTTTGAAGCTCTATCAGATGAAACAGATTAAAGAATTATTAGGACTATGAAATATTTAGAATATAAAAACTACACCGGCAGCATAGAGTATTGCAAAGAGGACGATTTGCTATACGGAAAGGTGCTTGGCATAAGAGGTCTTCTATCGTATGAAGGGAAAACTGGAAATGACCTGGAGAAAGACTTTAAAGAAGCAGTTGACACCTATCTCGAAGATTGTAAAAAAGAAGAAATTCAACCCGAGAAGCCGTTCAAAGGCAGTTTTAATGTGCGAATATCACCTGATCTTCATCATAAGGCAGCATTAATGGCACAGGAAGAGAAAATGTCATTAAATAATTTTGTCTCCGAATCAATCAAGGAGAGAATATTTAAAGAAACAGGTAGCAAAATATAGTGTAACATTTAACTCTGGCCTAAGGTAATATGTCTAAAGAATGAGCACAAAGCAATCTCCAATAACCTCGCTAGCGCGGATTTGCAATCCGTGCTAATTTGAACTGACTGGAATACATTCTAAAAATGGTTCCTGCTAAACCGGGTATATGACACGGATTACAAATCAGCTCCAGCGTGGCAGCAGGGGGGCACGGATTGCAAATCCGCGCCAGCAGGCTATCAAAGTTTAGCCTTAAGCCTGTCGCCTCATATAATAAAACCATAATAATTCCGTTTTTATGCCATAAATGAATTTTTTTTCCTAATTTTGCGCAACAATTTTTTTTATGAAGTTTAGATTATATATAGTCCTGATAATTTTGATGTTGGCAAGCTCTTGCGGTCAGTATGAAAAGCTTCTTAAGAGTACCGATTTCGACCTCAAAAAAGCAAAGGCAAAAGAGTATTACGATGCGGGCCAGTATGTTAAAACAACAGAACTTCTTGCTCAGATCCTTCCAAGGTTCAGGGCTACAGAAGAGGCTGAAGAACTAAACTGGATGAATGCCAAGGCCTTTTACGGAATGAAGGATTACTTCATGGCAGGGAGCTCTTTCAAATCATTCATCAATGATTTCCCGTTTGGGAAACATGCAGAGGAAGCCAACTTCATGGCAGCTATGTGCGATTATAATATTGCCCCCCGTTCAGAGCTTGATCAGGAAAATACAAAAAATGCAATCGAAGGATTTAAAATTTTCACCAACAGATTTCCGGCCAGTCCAAAAGTGGAGGAGGCTAATAAACTGATTAAGGAACTTGAGGAGAAGCTTGTAGATAAATCATATCTGAGCGCTAAACTCTATTACGATATGAAACAATACAAGGCTGCAGTTGTTGCTCTGAATAACAGTCTTAAAGAATATGTCGATACAAAATACAGGGAAGAAATGATGTTCCTTAAACTCAGATCCCTATATTTATATGCCGACCTCAGTCAGCCCCAAAAACAGAAAGAGAGATTTCAGGAGACGCTTGATGACTACTATTCGTTCATGGAAGAGTATCCAAAAAGCACATATTCAAGAGATGTAAATAATATTTTTCAAAAAACTAACAAATATCTTAAAGCAGGAATTCCTGACAGTGGAGTAAAATAATCAATAAATATATGGATTACAGAAAATCAGCCGCACCAGTAACAACTGTTACACGTAATCTGGACCTAATGACACAGGGTACCGGAAATATTTATGAAACAGTAATCGTTGTATCGAGAAGATCAAATCAGATTTCTGTTGAGATGAAACAGGAGCTTAATAAAAAACTCGAAGAGTTTGCTTCTTACAGCGATAACCTCGAAGAGGTGTTCGAAAACCGTGAGCAGATTGAGATTTCGAAATTCTACGAGAGACTTCCAAAACCTACTCTTATTGCATTACAGGAACTTGAAGAAGGTAAAATATTCTACAGAAACCCTGATACTGCTGCCAAACAGAAGTAATATAAAGCCTTACTATGATGAAAGGCAAACACATACTTATCGGAGTGACCGGAGGTATTGCAGCTTATAAAACTGCAACTATCATCCGGTTGCTTGTTAAGGAAGGGGCTGAAGTGAAAGTTCTGATGACAACTCATGCCAAAGAATTCATCACACCCCTTACTCTTGCAACATTATCAAAAAATCCTGTGCTCACAGAGTTTTTCGATCCGGGAAATGGTGACTGGAACAGCCATGTTGATCTGGGATTGTGGGCCGATCTCTATCTTATTGCCCCTGCTACTGCAAATTCAATTGCAAAAATGGCTGCAGGAATTGCTGATAATCTTCTACTTACAACTTATTTATCTGTACGTTGCCCTGTTTTTGTTGCCCCTTCTATGGATATGGACATGTTAAAACATCCGGCTACAACTATCAATATTGAGACACTTAAAGCTTTTGGGAACTCTATATTGGAGCCATCAAGCGGTGAGCTTGCAAGCGGACTTTCAGGCAAAGGACGGATGGCAGAACCGGAAGAAATAGTAAAGGAGATAAAAAACTTCTTTGCAAAAAAAAAAAGCTATAAACCCCTGATAGGAAAACGTGTTCTGATTAATGCAGGACCTACCCGCGAACCTATTGACCCGGTTAGATTTATCAGCAATTATTCATCAGGGAAAATGGGAATCGCGCTGGCCAACGCAGCTGCTGAGTATGGAGCTAAGGTTGAACTTGTACTGGGCCCTGTAAATATTACCCCTCAAAACACATCCATTAAAATAATTAATGTCACAACAGCTGAGTCGATGGCTGCTGAATGTATTTCAAGGTTTCCCGGCTGCGATATAACAATATTATCAGCCGCAGTAGCCGATTTTACTCCTGAAGAGATTAAAGGGAAAAAGATTAAGAAAGATGGCAGCGAATTAGTCTTAAAACTTAAACCAACAACTGATATTGCCGAAACTCTTGGCAGAACAAAAAATCCATCTCAGATTCTTGCTGGCTTCGCTCTTGAAACAGACAACGAAATTGAGAATGCCAAAGGGAAACTGAACAGAAAAAACCTTGATTTGATAGTGTTGAATTCCCTTCAGGAAAGCGGCGCAGGTTTTGGACACGATACAAACAAGATCACAATAATTGACAAGTTCAATAATATTGATAAATTTGAGTTAAAATCCAAAGAAGAAGCTGCAAGGGATATTCTCGATAAAATTGTTTCAATGATTCAATAATTTATATTAAAATTATGAGTCCATTTCTCAAGACAGAAACGAAGAATTTGCCACCAAGACACCAAGACACTAAGGTTCACAAAGAACTAATAATTAATGACTTATTCTTGGTGCAACTTAGTGTTATTGTAGTTTTTTTGTTTTGTTCGGTTAGTATTAAAGGCCAGGAGTTGAATTGTAATGTTCAGATCTCTGCCCAGCGGATTCAGGGATCTAATCGTCAGGTCTTTGAATCCATGCAAAAGGATATTTATGAGTTTATGAACAATACGGTCTGGACAAACCATGTCTTCAGTTATGCTGAGCGAATCGATTGCAGTATTCTGATTAACCTTAGCGACCAGATCTCAGCTGATGAATTCAAGGGAACGATACAGGTCCAGTTGAGCCGACCCGTTTTCAATACTACCTATAAATCTACTATACTCAATTTTATCGACAACAACTTTCAGTTCAGGTATGTTGAATTTCAACCCCTGGAATTTGATCCCAATACTCATAAATCGAACCTGATTTCTGTACTTTCATACTATACTTATATTATTCTCGGAGTTGATTATGATTCATTCTCGCCTCTTGGAGGAACTGAATTCTTTCAGATAGCTGAAAAAATAGTGACAAATGCTCAAAATGCACCTGAGCCCGGATGGAAACCTTATGATGCTTCCAGAAACAGGAACCGGTACTGGCTTGTAAAAAATATTCTCGACAAAGAGTATGAGGGTGTGAGACAGTTTATTTATGATTATGATATCAACGGCCTCGACAAAATGGAATCGAAGATTTCAGAAGCACGTACAAGCATGGCCGAGAGTCTTAAACTCATTCAGGAAGTCTACAGAAAAAAACCTGATCCATTCATGTATTACCTCCAGGTTGTAATGGAATCTAAGTCAGACGAGCTTATTAATATTTTTTCTGAAGCCTTCCCTGAAGAAAAAAGCCGTGTTGTGCAGATATTAACAGAAATTGACCCTGCAAACAAGGCAAAATATGAAAAAATAAATACTGCCCCAGCACAATAATATCTGACTATGCTAATAAAACTATTCGTTCAGAACTATGCACTTATAAAAGAACTGGATGTAGACCTCGAAAGCGGGCTGACTATCATCACAGGAGAAACCGGTGCCGGCAAATCAATTCTGCTGGGTGCTCTTTCCCTTATCCTGGGTACGAGAGCTGATACATCAGTACTTCTTGATAAAAATGAAAAATGTATTGTCGAAGGGACTTTCAGGATTGAGGATTATGATCTGAATGAATTCTATATAACAAATGAGCTTGATTACGAACATGTTACTACATTAAGAAGGGAGATAAACCCTGCGGGCAAATCACGTGCATTTATAAATGATACACCTGTAACAGTAAATATACTTAAGGAACTTGGTGAAAAGCTGATTGATATTCATTCACAGCATCAGACTCTGATGCTAAACGATAATTCATTTCAGCTAAACTTAATCGATTCCTTCGCAGGGACCACCAGATTGAAAAGCGAGTACAAAATATCATATTCAAATTACAAAAGACTAAAAAAAGAATTCACCGGAGTAAAGGAAAAGGCTGATAAGAATAAAGCCGATCTTGAATATTACCAGTTTCAGCTGAAGCAACTCGATGAAGCAGGACTGAGACAGGGAGAACAGGAAGAACTTGAAACCGAACAGGAAATTCTGAGTCACTCCGAAGAAATAAAACTGGCTTTAACCGGATCAACAAATCTTTTTTCAGCAGAAGGGATCTCTATATTATCGATGCTCAGGGAAGTTAAAATTAACCTTTCAAAAATCAAAGCATTTCTGCCTGATGGAGAGAGCCTCCTTTCCCGTACTGAATCCTCAATAATTGAACTGGACGACCTGGCCTACGAGATTGATAAACTTTCTTCTGCAATAGAAGCCGATCCTCAACGTCTTAACATGGTAAATAACAGGCTCGACCTCCTTTATTCACTGATCCAAAAACATCGTGCACATAATCTTAATGAGCTTATTATTATAAAAGAAGAAATCAGCAATCTTATTAAATCTATTGTTTCAAGCGATGAAAGACTGGCTGAGTTGGAGTCCCTTCTTGAAAATGAGACCAAGTCCATGAAGAGCGTTTCCAAAGAGATATCAGATATGAGGTTAAAAGTTATACCTGAAATTGAATTGAAAATTACTGATTTACTGAAGCAGCTTGGAATGCCCAATGCAAAATTCCGTATTTCACTTTCACAATTACAGGACTTCACTCCTACCGGTATCGATCAGGTTGATTTTCTATTCTCAGCCAATAAGCAGATAGCACCCGAAAATCTTGCAAAAATTGCATCCGGCGGTGAACTTTCAAGAGTTATGCTTAGCCTTAAATCACTTCTTACTAAAAACAATAATCTTCCAACGATAATTTTCGACGAAATAGATTCCGGGGTATCAGGTGAAGTTGCTGATAAGGTCGGACAAATACTTGCAGGTATGGGTAAATACATGCAGGTCATCAATATAACGCATCTTCCACAGGTCGCCTCACAGGGTACAAAACACTATCATGTTTATAAAGATGAAACAGATGACTCAACATTTACCCGTGTTAAATTGTTATCACCTGATGAAAGAATACTTGAACTTGCCAGATTATTGAGTGGCAGTGAAGTTACCGAGACGGCTATGAAGAATGCACGTGAGTTATTGAAGGCTGCAATTAATTGAATTAACAAATCATAAAATGAAAGAAGGATTACTAAGAGGAAAGAAAGGGATCATCTTTGGTGCTCTGAATGAAAAGTCTATTGCATGGAACGTTGCTCTGAAAACCTGGGGCCAGGGTGCAGAGCTTGTTCTTACAAATTCACCTGTTGCTATGAGACTAGGGACAATAAGCGAACTGGCAAAAATAACCGGAAGTCAGGTTATTCCTGCTGATGCAACAAAAATGGATGAAATTGAAAACCTGATTGCTGAAAGTATGAAAATCTTTGGAGGTAAATTCGATTTTATGCTCCATTCTATTGGTATGTCACCAAATGTTAGAAAGGATATACCTTATGAACAGACAAGTTATGATAATATGCTCAAAACTTTTGACATTTCGGCTCTAAGCTTTCACAGAGTTCTGCAAACAGCATATAAGCTGGATGCCATAAAGGAATGGGGCTCCGTTGTGGCACTATCATATGTTGCAGCTCAGAGGACTCTTACCGGATATAATGATATGGGCGATGCAAAGGCCCTTCTTGAGTCTATTGCAAGAAGCTTCGGCTATATATATGGCCGGGACAGAAAGGTGAGAATCAACACTGTCTCCCAGTCACCTACCCCTACTACAGCTGGTAGTGGTGTGCATGGTATGGATTCGCTGCTGGATTTCTCTGAAAGGATGTCTCCTCTTGGAAATGCCACTGCCGCTGAGTGTGCCGATTACTGTGTTGCCCTCTTTTCTGATCTTACAAGGAAGGTTACCATGCAGAATCTTTATCATGACGGAGGATTTTCAAGCATGGGTATGAGCCTGAAAGCAATCGAGCAATATCAGAAGAGCTTCGAGGAATGCGACTGTGCTGAGGAAGTTAAGAAGAAACAGAAACAGACGAAGATACAGAAATAAATAAGTATAAACACCTATTTTACAAGCGACTTGCCATTTGGTAAGTCGCTTTTTTTATATTTGAACTGTACCTAAGCCGAAAGTATGATTAAAATAATTCTCCTTGTCATCTTTTACTTCACATTTCCGCTGATAATCATCTATTTCTGCCAGAAATGGTCAATTCTACAGAAACTTGGAACCATTGTTTTTGCATATCTCTTTGGACTGCTTATCGGCACTGTCGGTATATTTCCTGAAGGGAGTCATCAGTATAAGCTTGCATTACAAGGCCGCGCAGCTCTTCCAAAAGCTGAAATAGAAAGTCTTATTAGTCAGGGCACTATTCCTGTTGAGGACAGATTTGTCAATCAAATAGGAAATGTTCAGGATCTCATACCTTCTGTAGTGATTCCGCTGGCATTTCCTCTTTTACTCTTTTCTCTGAACCTTAAAAGATGGCTTAAATATGCAAAAAAGGGGTTTATCTCAGTAGCACTGGCAATTATTGCCGGGTTAATAATGGTGACAGCCGGATTTTTTATCTGGAAAGATTCAATACCTGACAGCTGGAAACTTGCAGGGATGTTTGAAGGTATCTATACCGGGGGAACCCCTAACTTTGTGGCGATAAAAATGGCCCTCAATGTCGATCCTAACCTGTTTGTCATAGTAAGTACCTATGATATGGTTATTGGTGCAGTGCTTGTTGTATTCTTCATAACAATTGCACCCCGGATATTCAGATTTATTCTTCCTAAATTTACAGAAGAGAAAGGGATATCAGTAGAAGCCAGTATTATCGCAAAAGAGACAGATAACCTTGACGATTTCTCGGGAATGCTTAATAAAAAGACAATTTTGCCGCTGTTCAAGGCACTTGGTATTTCAGTGGTAATTTTTGCTATCTCAGGTGGAATTAGTCTGTTGTTACCTAAGATCCCCCAGATGGTGGTTGTAATACTTTCAATAACAACTCTTGCCATTCTTGCTTCAATGATAAAATCGATAAATAAAATTGAAAAGACCTTTCAATTGGGAATGTACCTAATACTGGTATTTTCCCTTACGATTGCATCAATGGCAGATCTTAAGGCAATGTTCGGTATTGGAATGCTGAATCTTATCTTGTTTATTACATGGTGTTATTTCGGGTCACTTATACTACATCTTATTCTTGCAAAGATTTTCAGAATTGATGCTGATAATTTCCTTATTACTGCAACAGCATTTATTTTCTCTCCGCCTTTTGTTCCTCTGGTTGCGAATGCCTTAAAGAATAAAGATGTAATAGTTACAGGAATTACAGGTGGTATAATAGGATATATTCTTGGTAACTACTTTGGTGTTGCGTTGGCATATTTTCTAAAGGGATTCTGATCAGATATTTAAAACAGGTAATTCAATCCTATTGAGAATCCGATATTACCATCCTGTTCATTTAAAGCTTTTCCAATATCAATTGCAATCACAAAGTTCTGATTCATTGCAAGCATAATACTTGTACCAGCACTCATGTGAAACTTTTCTGTTCCCGGTTTAAAATAATCAGAGTAAGTTTCAGAAGTACCATATAAAGTTGTGAACCTGCTTTCCAAATCAGATGGCATGTCTATATTTTTTATTACTCTTCCGAAATCATAAAATCCATTTAGCCCAAGGTAGCAATCCTGTTTTAAGAATTTAAAATATACAGGTTTCCAGCGAAGCTCAACGTTACCCATGAAGAAACCATCCCCTATAACCCTGTTTCTCTGAACACCTCTTAAGGTCTTTGAACCACCAAGTCCTTCAGAGTTGGCACCAGTTAGTCTTGAAGTAATTACCTGAGACTGATAGAAGAATGGGACATGTCCTGACAGAGTAGTCTGAAATCCCAATCGATATACCAGGGAAAGATTCTTTTCAATCAATGTAAAATACTGACGGTGTGTAATATAAAATCTTGAGAAACCCCAGTCGTTCCCCATAAACTTAGGAGCAACTTCTATGCCTATCTCATCCCAAAGCCCCTTCATCGGATTCGGACGGTTGTCACGACTATCCCAGGTAAAGCCTCCTTTTAATGTATTTATCCAGCCACCATTTGCTTCATTGGCATCAATGAGTCCCAGAGCCTGATACCTTTCAAAAAGACCCGGTTCCGCATCAATTGAGGGAAGTTTGTCTTTTTTCCCCTGATTAAGTTTATTTATATCAACTGAACTGATCGTAAAATCCTGGAAGGCAAAACCGACACTCCACTTTAAATGGTCACCGGCAAGTTTGCCCTGAAAATCGTTCTTGAATCTGAACTGATTCCTTTCGAAACGGTAAAACATTCTTGTTCTGTAAGGTGGTGTGGCTAAACTATTATCCATCCAGTCCTTATTATATACTGACTCATAACCATTATAACCGAAGAAATTATTTGCCTTATCCGGTAGATAACTAAGGTCGCTTATTGATTCCACACCAGGGATAAGGTGATTCGACTCGTACATAAACCGGTAAATACCGCTTCCCTTTGTAAAACGGGAAACCTCAGTATAGGTATGATCAAAAAAACCGGGATATTTGCTTCCATCACCATAATTAAAAAATTCTGCAAGCGCCCCGTACTGAAATCCTAAGTCAGAGTCAAATGTTACAGCAGGAAGGGCGCCGCCGAACTTCCATCCGGTTTTTACCTTTTTTTCAGGCGTCGCTGCAGGTTTTTCCTGTGCCGAAACTGAAAGGACCAGAAGTGAGATAATAAAAACTGAAAAGGTCTTTTTCATCCGTAAATAATTTGATTTTAAGAGGTCGGATGGAGCTCGCATGTCAATATTTTGATGCAAGTTTGTGCTTTCTGAAAAACATGCTCGGTTCATAGTTTAGGGTTTTGGTTCATTGCGTTAAAGATAAATAAAAATGGAAATAACCGCCTCTTTTTTTATTATTTGCTACCTTAGAACCATAATTATATGACTAAATGCCTACGGGAATACTTATAAAAAACATAAAGTGTCTGATTCAGACAGAGGATGTTACCAGGATAAAGGTGTCAGGAAAAGAAATGTCTGATCTTAATATTATTAATGATGCGTATCTTTTTATCAGCAATGGGTTAATAATCGATTTCGGGAGGATGAATGATACCGGAATCAGCAAGATTCTGGTTCAAAATCCCCGGATACAAATTATCGATGCTGCCGGAAAATTTGTTTTTCCTTCTTTCTGCGATTCACATACACATCTTGTTTATGCCGGCAGTCTCGAGATTGAATATACCGACAAGATACGGGGGTTATCATATTCAGAAATAGCAAAGAGAGGCGGAGGAATACTTAACTCTGCTAAAAAACTTCACGAAACATCAGAAGATGAGCTATTTGCCCAATCTATTAATCGTGTAAATGAAATAATAAGTCTGGGAACAGGAGCCGTTGAAATCAAAAGTGGTTATGGCCTCAATCTTCAGGATGAGATTAAAATGTTAAGGGTAATAAAAAGGATCAAAGAAACCTCTCCTATCGAGGTAAAAGCAACTTTCCTGGGAGCTCATGCGGTCCCTGAAGAGTTTAGAAATAACAGGGGAAAATACGTTGACCTTATTATTAATGAGATGATACCGGTAGTTGCATCAGAGGAGTTAGCTGATTATATAGATGTATTTTGCGATCATGGTTTCTTCAGTGTGGAAGATACAGAAAGGATCCTTATGGCAGGAATGAAATACGGACTTACTCCAAAGATTCATGCAAATGAACTCGGGTATTCGGGAGGGATACAGGCAGGAGTTAAGTACAATGCACTTTCGGTAGATCATCTTGAATACACTGGTGATGAAGAAATTAATGCCCTTCTGAACTCCGAAACAATGCCTACTCTCCTTCCTGGAGCGGCATTTTTCCTTGGGATGTCAGATCCTCCGGTAAGGAAAATGATCGAAGCCGGACTACCCGTAGCGCTGGCATCCGATTATAACCCCGGCTCCTCTCCTTCCGGCAACATGAAGCTGATTATGTCGTTAGGGTGCATTAAACTTAAAATGCTTCCCGAAGAAGTGATCAATGCTGTAACAATAAACTCAGCCTATGCAATGGGTTTGTCTGAAACACACGGATCAATAGCCAGAGGTAAAGTTGCAAATGTATTTATTACAAAAGAGATACCTTCTTACGAGTTTATGCCGTATGCATTTGGAAGTGATCTGATAGATACAGTGATCCTTAAGGGTAAAATTATTAATAAAAATAATTAACCACAAAGTACATCGCTAGCGCGGATTTGCAATCCGTGCTTCAAGTTATTGAATAATTATGGCACGGATTACAAATCCGCGCCAGCGGACAGCGGAAGCAAGATGGATAAAAAAGTTGTGAATTAAACTTATGATATGGAAAAAAAGATAATAGAATGTGTTCCGAATTTCAGCGAAGGAAGGGATATGGGAATAATTAAGCAGATAACCGATGTTATAGAATCTGTTGAAGGAGTTAAATTGCTTGATGTTGATCCGGGGAAAGACACAAACAGAACAGTAGTAACTTTTGTAGGTAGTCCTGATGCAGTTTCTGAGGCTGCCTTCTTTTCAGTGAAGAAAGCTTCTGAATTAATTGATATGTCGAAGCACCATGGTGCTCATCCGCGCATGGGAGCCACTGATGTTTGTCCGTTTATCCCTGTCTCGGGAATCACAATGGAAGAGACAGTTATAATTGCCAGAAAGGTTGCTGAAAAGATTGGGAACGAACTGGGGATACCAGTGTATTGCTATGAGAATGCAGCTTTTGCAGATAACAGAAGAAACCTTGCAAGCTGCAGATCGGGTGAATACGAAAGTCTGAAGAAGAAACTTTCTGATCCCTCATGGAAACCCGACTTCGGGCCTGCAATTCTGAATGAGCGTTCCGGGGCAACAGCAGTAGGGGCCAGAGACTTCCTTGTAGCATTTAATGTGAACCTTAATACCACATCTACCCGCCGGGCCAATTCAATTGCATATGATGTAAGAGAAAAGGGACGACTAAAAAGGGACGGCGATCCGATTAATGGTAAGATCATCAAAGATGAAAACGGTGAAAAAGTAATGATCCCTGGTTCTCTGAAATCAGTAAAGGCAATAGGCTGGTATATTGAGGAATATGGGATTGCGCAGATATCTATGAATCTTACGAACATAGCTATTACGCCTGTTCATATTGCTTTCGATGAAGTATGCAGGAAGGCTGATGCCAGAGGGATACGTGTTACCGGTTCAGAACTGGTCGGACTTATTCCACTTAAGTCGCTGCTTGACGCGGGGCGATATTTCCTTGCAAAACAACAGCGTTCAGCGGGTGTCTCTGATGAGGAGCTCATAAAAATTGCCATTCGCTCAATGGGGCTTAGCGATATTCATCCATTCAAACCTGAAGAGAAGATAATTGAATATGTTATGAAAAATGACGCAAACCAGTACAGACTCATTGCCATGAGTCTCAAAACATTCATGGACGAAACAGCTTCAGAATCACCAGCCCCCGGCGGAGGATCAATCTCGGCGTATATGGGAGCCTTGGGAGTTGCTCTTGGAACAATGGTAGCCAATCTCTCGGGTCACAAAAGAGGATGGGACAACAGGTGGCAGGAGTTTTCCGATTGGGCTGAAAAAGGAAAAGCAATTCAGAACACCCTCTTACATCTGGTCGATGAAGATACTATAGCTTTCAATCGCATTATGGAAGCGTTTGCGTTGCCTAAAAGATCAGAAGAAGAAAAACATCTTAGGAATTCTGTTATTCAGGATGCCACAAAGAACGCAATAATGGTACCGTTTAAAGTAATGGAAACTGCCTATTCCGGGTTCGAACTGATAAAGGAAATGGCTGAAAAAGGGAACCCTAATTCAATAACAGATGCCGGAGTTGGTGCGTTAGCTCTAAGATCGTGCATAAAAGGTGCATTTCTGAATGTTAAGATCAACGCTTCCGGTCTTCAGGATAAAGATTTTGTTAACTCAATTATTACAAGAGGTGAAGCTCTGGAAGCCAAAACTGTAAGATCAGAAGATGAAATCTTAAAAATTATAAATGAGAAAATAAAAATCCTTTAACGATTTAAATAATGTGTTAAAAAATTTTAACATAACTTCATCTCATTAGAAATAAATAAATATATTAGCGACGCGAATATTTACCTATAAACCTAAACTTGATTTTATGAAAAGAATCCTTATGTTTTTTTCACTGTTGCTCATAACAGGTTCTCTTATTATGGCCCAGACAGTGCAAATTTCCGGGACTGTTACCAGTTCCGAAGATGGACTTGCAGTACCGGGAGTATCGGTTATTGTTAAAGGAACCACTCTTGGTACTCTTACGGGTGTCGATGGCAAATATGTCATTTCAGTGCCCGCAAATGCCAAAACGCTTACCTATAGTTTTATTGGATTCAAATCCAAGGAAATAGCTATAGAAGGAAAAAATAAAATCGATGCCGTTATTGAACAGGACTTATTCCAGGTTGATGAGGTTGTCGTTGTTGGATATGGGACAACACAAAAAAGGGATATTACTGGTTCAATATCATCGGTAAGTGGAGAATCACTCAAATTGCCGGTTCAGAGTTTTGATCAGTCACTACAGGGGAAAGCTACCGGTGTCAGTATTACAATGCCTAATGGAGTGTTGAACAACCCTCCGGTAATAAGGGTACGTGGTTACAATTCAATAACAGGAAGTTCATCTCCCCTTATTGTTGTAGATGGTGTTCCAATATTTACAGGAGATATCTCTACTAACAATTCTGCGTCAAATACACTTGCTGATATAAATCCTGCAGATATAGCTTCTATGGAAATCCTCAAAGATGCTTCTGCTACAGCCGTTTATGGATCAAGGGCTGCCAATGGGGTAATTCTGATTACCACAAAAAAAGGTATAAAAAGTGAAAAACCTAAGATAACTTATGATGTTTATATGGGCTGGTCAAAACCTTATAAACTTTTTGACCTTATGAATGCTGCTCAATATGTTGAACATAAAAATTTAGCCAGAAAAAACTATAATGATATCCGACTTTTGAATACCGCACCGGCTAATCAAACACCTCTTGATGGAGGTGCTATGTTTTTTATATCGTATGATGCAGCCGGTAATCCGATCGACACAAAATGGTCAGATTATATTTATCAGACCGGATTTCAGCAAAATCACGCATTATCAATATCAGGAGCAACTAAAAGTACTAACTACTACCTCTCAGTCGGATATACCGACCAGGCAGGTATTATTGTGAAAAACCAGTTCACAAGAAAAAATGTACGTTTAAATATCGATCAGAAAGTGACTGATTACCTTTCACTTAACGCAAACTTCGGTTATACAAACTCATTTAATGCTGCACCAAATACAGGTTCTCTGGCCGGACAGGCATTTAATACATCAGGTATAGCCCGAATTGCATTTGTAACTGCTCCAATAGTTGGTCCTTATAATATTGCTGTAACACCAAATCTTTTTAATGATGGAAAGTTTAACCTGAATGGAAATAATTTGGGTGTTTGGGGTAACCCGGGTGGTAGTTTAGGTTATCTTAACCCAATACCGGTAATTGAAAGCAATAAGTTTACCAGTGAAACTGAAAGAATTCTTGCAACGTTCTCAGGTACACTGACTCCTTTACCCAGACTTACTTTAAAAACAGTTTATGGTATTGATAATATTGGAAATGAAGGTATTTCATTCCAATCACCTATTCAGGGTGATGGATATAGCTCAAATGGTACAGCTACGAATACATTCAGCAGAAGAAACAGATGGACCTGGACAAACACCGCAAATTATAATACAGTTCTGGCTGAAAAATTTAATATAAGTTTACTTGCAGGTGCTGAAGAGCAATATTCTACGATAAATGTATGGGGAGGAAACAGATCAGGCGTTGCAGACCCTTTTGTCACATCGTATCAGGGTTCTTGGGTTACTCCTTTAAATCCTACAAGTCTTACCCAGACTGAAAACTATTTTATTTCATACTTCAGTAGAATCTCAGTAAATTATTCTAAAAAATATTATTTTGAAGTTAGTGGAAGACGAGATGGATTCTCAGGTCTAGCAGCAGGCAAGAAATATGGTTTGTTTGGTGGAGCGTCTGCTATGTGGGCCCTTTCAGAGGAAAATTTTGTCAAAAACTCATTAGATAAATATCTTTCTGACTTGCGATTGAAAATAAGTTATGGTAGAGTAGGAAATATGTCTGGGATTGATAATTTCGGATCTCTATTTTTAAATAGCCCCGGAATTTATGGAACAATACCCACATTATACTTCTCACAGGCTGGTAATGCTGATCTGAAATGGGAAACTAGTGATAAATACGATATTGGACTAACCTTTGGTATTCTTAAAGACAGGGTACAGGTGGAGATGAGTTATTTCTATAATGATATTAATAACCTTATTCTTAATACTCCGCAGGCACCTTCTAAAGGGATTCCGGGAAATACCATACCTCAAAACGTTGGTTCTATGTTTAATAAGGGATTTGAATTATCTCTTACAAGTTTTAACATATCCAAAAAGAACATGCAGTGGACAACAACTTTTAACTTAAGTTCGTTAAAAAATGAGGTAACAGCATTAGCTCCTGGTATTGATTATATTACCGGTTATTCTGGTGGTACAACTGAAACGACAAACCGTACTTTAGTTGGATATCCTATCGGAATGATATTTGGTGTACAGACAAATGGCGTTGATCCGACTTCGGGAAGAAGAATCTTCCTTGATAAAAACGGACGGGAAGTGCTTTATTCAAATTATGTGCCTGTTGGTCAATCCAACTGGACTTATCGTGATGATGGAACTACAGCACCGGCAATCAGTATTGCAACCGATGGAAAACCATTAGCATCACCTTTACCAAAAATCTATGGTGGTTTGGATAATACTTTTAGTTATTCAGGATTTGATGCAAATGTAGGATTAACTTATGCATTTGATTTCTATAATTACTTCGGGTCAAAAGCTGGTCTAAGAGATCAGAGATTCTGGAATAATTCTGTTGAAGTGTATAAAAATGCATGGAAAAATCCTGGTGATATGACCAACATTCCAAAACCAGTTTTTGGAGATAATGTATCAAACGGATCCACAATGGTTATATCAGAAAACGTTGAAAAAGGTAATTATGTAAAAGTCAGAAATCTAAGTATCGGTTATACATTTAACAAATTACCAGAAAAGGCTGGAATCCAGTCAATCAGACTTTACACACAGATTTTTAACGCTTTAGTATTTACGAAGTATACCGGATCAGATCCAGAAGTTTCTACCAATGGTGATACAAACCTATCTCCTGGTGTTGACAGAAATACAGCTCCCCAGGCTCGAACATATACTTTTGGTATAAATGTAAATTTCTAATGGAAAATCTAAAAAGAAACAGAATTATGAAAAAGTTAAATATATTACTTGTGCTCATTTTTGCAATGCTCATAACTGGGTCGTGCTCAAAGGATAAATTAGACCCTATACCTAAAACTTATCTTCCGGACTTTTCAGCTTTTGATACCAAAGACCGGATTGTTGCTCAGGTTAATGGCTTATACGATTTTATGAAAAGTGGTCAGTACCGTGGTGGCAGATTTCTGATATATATTGATATAAGGGCAGATAACTTTAACAACCTTCTCTCAAATGGTGTGACTGGCTATCAGACATGGCAGAATTTAGTTACAGAAAGCACTAATGAGGTTGCAGGTTTATGGACTCAGGTTTATGCCACTCTTAATGCAATAAATATCTTCATAGAAGGTTTGGATGCCAGCAGACTTGATCCAATTAAAGCTGCGAACATAACAGATGCACAGTATAATCAGTACAAAGGTGAAGCATTAGCTTTGAGAGCTCTTTGCTATTTTGATCTGCTCCAACTTTATGCAAAACCATATAATATGAGCGCAGGGGCTAACCTTGGTTTACCACTAAGATTAAAAGCTTACAAAACACCTGCTGATAATGACCTTGCGAGAAGCACAGTTTCTGAAGTCTATACTCAGATTCTTGCTGATCTAAATGCAGCTGAGACTATGGTTGCACTAACTAATGGCACAGCAATTCTGAATACTACAAGACTTCACAGGAATTCCGTAATTGCACTGAAAACAAGGGTCTATTTGCACATGAACAACTATGCTGCAGTAGTCACTGAAGCTAATAAAATTGTTACTGCAAGCGCTCCTTTTTCAGCGTCTACTGGAGTTGCAAACGCATTACAGGCAAGCATTGCTACTGTATTTACATCACCTTGGACAACAACTGAATCAATGTTTTCAATGCCTATGGTTGCTACAGATGCACCTGGTACTCAAAATGGTCTGGGATATTATTATTCCAGGGTTGCTAACTCAAGTCCTGATTATAGTCTGGTAGCAACCGGGATTATAGCTAATGCAGGATTTACTGCAGGTGATGCAAGAAGAGGTCTGTTAACAATCAATAGTGGTAAAACGTACCTAAATAAGTATAATGTAGATTTATTTATTGATTACGTTCCTGTGATCAGATATTCTGAAGTTCTTCTGAATCTTGCCGAAGCTGAGGCGCAAGCTGCCGGAGCTGTAACTGCCAGATCAATTGCATTACTTAATGCCGTTCGTGGCAGGTCAAGCGGAGGAACATATGTAGCAGGTGATTTCGCTAATCTGGCAGCATTTATCGACAAGGTTATGCTGGAAAGGAATATAGAATTCCTTGGTGAAGGATTAAGGAGTTCGGATCTGTTACGGACAGTATCAACAATTCCGGGAAAAGCAACGGTAAACCCCGTCCCTTCAACTTCCACGAACTATATCTGGCCTGTACCGTTATCAGAAATTCTTTCAAATAAAGCAATTGTTCAGAACTAAAAACTGAGTAATTTCGATTATCAATAAGAAAAGGCTGTCTCGAAAGAGCAGCCTTTTTTATTTAAAGACAATAGATAAAAGTGGAAGATTATTAACCGTTGCTCGTACAAAACCATCCACCTCACTCATCCACCTGAAAACCATAAATTTGTACAACACGGAGGGTGGATTCGATCGATAAGGATCTCATCATGCTTATAATATGAGTGTCACAGGATTCTTCGAATTGTCCTGAGCTTATGAGAGTAGTTCCCTATTTCCGGTTTAAATATCCCCTGATGATCAATAGTATCAATTCTAACCCTCCCGGAAGCATGTATGACCAGCCCTTTTGATAAAATCATTCCAACATGTGAAATCTTGCCCCGTTCATTATCAAAAAAAACCAGATCGCCTGCCCTGGACTCATCTATAAATTCAATATTTGTTCCAATTTCCGCCTGCTGAGAGCTATCGCGCGGTATTGCAATACCATGTATCTTATAGACAAGCTGACAAAATCCTGAACAATCAATTCCTGAAGGGATTCTTCCTCCCCATAAATAAGGACTGTTAATGAATTTCAACGCTGAATCGGATACAGGCTCATTGGTTGAGATATAGGTGTTTTTAAATTCTGGTCCAGTTTTGTAAATATTCTTTCCTAGAAAGAAGGTTTTATCTTCAAAATCAGGATTATAAATTTCGCATCCTGCTTCAAGAACCACTTTTGTATTGTCAGATCTGTAACAAAGCAATGACTTGTTAATGGTGTGTCCGCAGGAATCGCCTTCTGCATCGGAATACTGAAGATGATCAACATCAATCCACCCCATATATCTATCGAATAAAGTCTCTATTTTTAACCATTTGCCTGACTTATCAACAACAGTGTACTTTTCACCAAAAAGAATCTGGCTAAGCATCTCCGATTTATGCGAAGGACCCGATCTTAAAGGAACAAAAACATTCTCACAAATAAATATTTCCATTGAATCTGAATTTGTTTCAAAATTAATAAATATCCGGGATTTCTCCTGAATTATTCCTTAATCCAACTCTGTGTATTCCTTGTCAACTTGAACTCTCAAATTCAGAACTCAATTTTAGACTTTGCCAGCCACGAAGTGGCTTAATATGAATAACCCCCAGCGTCAGGAGGGGGTGGGGCATTAGCTTTCGGATCGTGTATAAAAGGCGCTTTTCTGAATGTAAAGATCAACGCATCGGGCCTTCTGGATAAAGATTTTGTTAACTCAATTATTACAAGAGGTTAAGCTCTCGAAGCTAAAACAACAGCATCTGAAGAATAAATTCTTGAAATTATAAATGGAAAGTTAAAAATCCTTTAAATGTTAAGATCATGTGTTAAAAAATTTTAACATAACTTCATCTCATTAGAAATAAATAAATATATTAGCAGCCTGATTTTAAACCTAAACTTGATTATATGAAAAAAATCTTTATGCTCTTTGCTCTGTTGCTAATAACAGGTTCGCTTGCTATGGCTCAAACAGTGCAAATAACCGGGACTGTCACCAGTTCCGAAGATGGACTGGCGCTTCCGGGCGTCAATGTTTCTGCCAAGGGAACCACTATTGGTGCCTTGACTGGGGTAGATGGTAAATATTCAATAAATCTTCCTGCAACAGTTAAAACTTTGACTTTTAGTTTCATTGGATTCAAAGCCCAGGATGTTGATGTTTCCGCGAAAACTAAGATTGATGTTGTTCTTGTTTCTGACCTTATTATGGTTGATGAGGTTGTGGTAATCGCTTATGGAACATCTACAAAATCATCCTTTACAGGCTCTGCTGACCAGGTAAAATCTGACCAACTTGTAAAGATACAGACTGCCTCGGCGGCTAAAGCACTTGAAGGTGTGGCTGCTGGTGTTCAGGTTACCGGTGGTACTGGTCAACCTGGATCAAGTGCGAATATTCGCATTCGGGGTATCGGATCTGTTAACGCCTCAAGTTCACCGTTATACGTAGTAGATGGTGCACCTTTTGATGGCAGTTTGAATTCGATCAATACAAATGATATTGAATCTATTTCTGTTTTAAAGGATGCTACTTCTTCTGCATTGTATGGTGCACGTGGTGCTAATGGCGTAATTATTATTACTACAAAAAAAGGTACTCCAGGCAAATCAACAATCAATTTCAAATCTACACTGGGAGTTGTAAGTCGTGCTATTCCAGAGTACGACAGACTAGCTCCGAAAGAGTATTATGAGTTAATGTGGGAAGGTTGGCGCAATGCTCTCGTAAATGCAAATGGAAATACACCAGCAGTTGCAGCCGCTACTGCCAGTGGAAATACTTCAAGTGGTATAGTTTCCAAACTAGGAGGTTATAATAGTTATAATGTAGCTAATGATTTGTTGGTAGGATTGGATGGTAAGTTAAATCCTGATGCAAAGCTTCTTTACGCTGATGACTGGAACAAGAATCTGGCACAATCAGGTCTTCGTCAGAATTATGACCTTTCACTGAGTGGAGGAAATGATAAAGGCAGCTATTTTGCCTCCGTAGCATACCTGAATGAAGAAGGAACAGTTAAGTGGTCTAAGTATAACAGGTTAACTGCAAGAGTTGGTGCAGACTCCAAAGTTAATAGGTGGTTAAAAATGGATGCTTCATTATCGGGCTCATCTTCAAAGCAGCTGGGTTTTGTTGATGGAGGAACTTCTACAACTAATCCATTCTATTTTGGAAGAATGATGGGGCCGATTTATCCTATCTGGCAACGTGACGTAGACGGAAATATTATTTTAGATGGTAATGGCAATAATATGTTCGATTTAGGTGGAGGTACAAGTATTTACAAATGGGCAGGGCATACCCGTCCATACGCTCCAAATTCAAACCTGATGCTTACTCTTCCTCTTGATGAGAGATCCACATTATTAAATACTTTCTCAGCACGTATTGGAGCCGAAATTAGCTTTTTAAAAGATTTTAAATTCAGGGTTACAGGAAATACAGACCTTTCTAACTATTTCTATACTACATACCAGAACCACCTTTATGCAGATGCAGAATCAGTTAAAGGACGTTCAACAAAAGAGTACAGGTTCGTAAAATCTTATACCGTGAACGAGATACTTACATGGAGCAAATCGTTCGGATCTCATAATGTTTCATTATTGGGTGGCCATGAAAATTATCTTTATACCTGGGATAATGTTTCAGCAACCCGAACCGGTTTCACAATACCTACTACTCAACTTGTTGCTGGTTCAGTAGCAGAAGGATCTACTTCATATGAAGATCAGTATTCTCTTGAAGGTTATTTCTTCCGCGGTGATTACAATTTCTCTGATAAATATTATTTTTCAGGATCTTACCGTACAGATGGATCTTCACGGTTTTTTACAGATGTTCGCTGGGGCTCTTTTTGGTCATTAGGAGGTTCATGGAGAATGAGTCAGGAGTCTTTCATAAAAAGCATTTCATGGATTAATGAGCTCAAATTAAAGGCTTCTTTTGGTGAACAGGGAAATGATAATATTAATAACTATTACGGTTGGCAAAGTCTTTTTTCAATTTCAGGCAGAAACAACGGAAACTATAATGGAGCTATACATTCCCAGTTAGAAAACAAATCACTTCAGTGGGAGAAAAACGCAAACCTTAATATAGGAGTTGAGTTTGAAGTCTTAAAAAGGATTACAGGAACAATAGAATATTTTGTCAGAAATTCCAGTAATCTTTTGTTTAGTGTTCCGCTTCCTCAATCCACAGGTATTTCCACGAATTGGCAAAACATTGGAACAATGGGGAACAAGGGTATCGAATTTACCTTAGGTGTTGATGTACTCAAAACGACCAACTTGAAATGGAATATTGAGCTGAATGCCACTTCCTATAAAAACAAAATAACGAAAATGCCTGTTGGCGCAGATGGTAAACCCCAGGAAATAATTTCTGGCGCAAATAAATTGTCTGAAGGTCACTCAATTTATGATTTCTGGTTAAGAGACTGGGCTGGGGTCGATCGTGCAGATGGAAGCGCTTTATATTATATGGATACTAAGGATGCTGATGGGAATATAACCGGGAAGGAAACAACACAAGATCAGAACGCTGCAAGCTATTACTACGTTGGCACTTCGATTCCCAAAATTTATGGGGGTATAACTAACAACCTTTCATATAAAGGAATTGAGTTTTCCGCTCTCATTACCTATTCTCTTGGTGGCAAAATGTATGATTCCAACTGGGCTTCCTTAATGCATACAGGTGCTTTCGGTTCCGCGTGGTCAAGTGATATTCTAAATCGCTGGCAAAACCCTGGTGATGTAACAAATGTTCCTCGCCTTCAGAATTCCTACACAGCGGCTACCGCTGCTTCTTCCCGCTACTTAACTGATGCTACTTACGTTTCATTGAGAAATATTACCCTCTCTTATACATTCCCAATTTCCATTTCGAAAGCTCTTGATATGTCTGCACTCAGAGTATTTGCCTCTGGTGACAACCTTGCTTTATTTTCAAAACGCAAAGGGATGGATCCGCAGCAATCTTTTGGTGGAACAGCTGACTTTACTTATGTCCCCAGCAGAATTATGAGTTTTGGAGTTAATTTAACTTTCTAACCAGTAAAAATTATGAAAAAAATATATTTGATATTTATAAGCATATCTTTGTTTATCATCTCAGGGTGTAATAAAGATTATCTGGAAAAAGTCCCTACTTCAAGCCTGGCAGAAAAAGACCTGTTAGCTACAGTAAGTGGAAATCAGACTCTCCTGCAGGGAATACATAGATCAACGTATATTAACTATGGTTCAAACCATGACAGGTTTGGACAAAAGGCTATTGATATGATAAATGACCTGTTAGGAGAAGACTTTTTCACGGATGTACGTGGATATGGTTGGTTTATAGGCTGGTATCAGTACATCGAACATAGGAATATCACTTCAGGTGCCCTTGAATTTGTCTGGGCATATTATTATGATCTGGTTGATAACGCAAATATAATTCTTGCCAATATTGACAAAACCAGTGATGGAGCTGTAGCTGCTAATGTGCCTAAAGTACAGTTTATTAAAGCTCAGGCACTTACATACAGAGCTTTCAGCTTTTACCAATTGGTGCAGTTTTATTCAGACAGGTATGTGATTGGAGGGACAAATTCCCATCTTGGAATTCCGATTTATACAGTACCAACTCAGGTTGGCGCACCAAGATCAACTGTAGCAGATGTTTATACTCAGATCAATGCTGATCTTGATGCTGCAATAGCTCTTTTCACTTCTTCTACAGCAACGCGTCTCAACGCATCTGAGATAAATCTCAGAGTAGCACAGGGTATTAAAGCTCGAGTTGCCTTAACAACTGGTCAGTATGCAACAGCAGAAACAATGGCAGTTGCTGCACGAACCGGCTATTCTTTAATCAGTACTGCTAATTATGGTTATGGTTGGAACAAGGCAGCTGGTAATTCTGAATGGATGTGGGGTGCATTTCTTATTGATGAACAGCAAACTAGTTATGCATCATTCTTTTCACATATTGATCCATATTTCGGAGGTTATGCTTCTCTTGGTAACCATAAAATTGCCAGTACAGCTATTTTTAATTATATGAGCGCAACCGATGAACGCAAAAAAACATTTAAAACAATTGCCGGTAAACCCAGAGTAGGAATGAAATATACCGGAAATGGTGGTTTTACTAATACTGGGTCATCGGGCTGGACAAATGACTACTTATATATGAAAGCCGGGGAAATGTATCTGATAGAAGCAGAAGCAATTGCCCGCCAGGGAGGTAGAGATGCTGCAGCTCAAACAGCATTATTTAACCTGGTTAATAAAAGAGATCCTTCGTATGTAAAAAGCGTTTTAACCGGAGACCCTCTGCTTCAGGAAATTTTAATGCAGCGCAGATGCGAGCTTTGGGGAGATGGTTTCCGCTTCTTCGATCTAAAGCGTATGAATCTTGCTTTAGACAGAAATGGTCTGGGTCATACATCTTCTTTATGGAATGCCGCTGGATCTTTTCCTGCTGGTGATAAGAATTTCGTTTTCCTAATTCCGAAACAGGAAATGGATGCAAATCCATTAATGGTTCAGAATCCTTTGTAGTTTTTTTAAAAAAAAAGAACAAAGTTTTAAAAGGCTGTCTCGAAAGAGCAGCCTTTTTTTGTTGCATGTTAAGGATAACTTTTAGTTTAAAACCAGACGCCCGTTAAAAATTCATAAGCTGGAACGACATTGGCTATGAGTTCGTTAGCTGTAAACTTATCCTTTTGGTTAAAAGTGACAATTACACCCTCCATAATTTCCAGAAATCTCATAGCTTCATAGAGGCCAGCAAGTTCACCTTCGAGATTATCTACAAATATTATCGCGGCTCTGCTGCTGAAATAAGCTGCAGAGCAGCAACATATTTGTAGCCGGATAATTACTCAGATGTGTCGTAGCTGCAGAGCAGAGAAATATTGATGTTTTACCAGACAACATTTTTGTTTGCTAATAACAAATATTAATGTTTTCCACTAACAAACAATTACAGGTAACTGAGTGCTTCCATCCATTTGTTTTACAAAATTGGAATCAGATTCCGAAATTGTAAAGTTATTTAGGCTAAAATTGTGCATTATATACTGTCTGCCTTATCAACAACAGTGTACTTTTCACCAAAAAGAATCTGGCTAAGCATCTCCGATTTATGCGAAGGAGCCGATCTTAAAGGAACAAAAACATTCTCACAAATAAATATTTCCATTGAATCTGAATTTGTTTCAAAATTAATAAATATCCGGGATTTCTAAGAGATATTGTTTTCTTATGCATCCTAAGAATTCACGTCCCTTTCCTTATTTTTAACCCCCCAACCCCCCAAATGGGGGGCTAAAAAGAAGATAGAGTTCAAATCAAATTCCTAATTTCAACCCCCCAAACCCCCAAATGGGGGGCTGAGTTCTTCAAAGTTCTACAAATGAATGACTTAGCCCTTCTAAGTCCCCCATTTGGGGGATTTAGGGGGTTGCCCTCAGGAGATTTAGGGGGTTGCCCAAAAGGATTTGGAATTCGTTGGCAGTAATATAAAAAAGCAGGTAATTTCATGATTCAAAAGGTGTTTCAGACAATCTATCATGAAAACCAAAAAATACCTTAATTTTGCAAATTCAAAGAAGGTTTATATAACTTACCAGGCAATGTCTGTATCTCATAAAATCCGGAAACTAACAAGAAAACATCTGCTTAATCTAAGTTTCTTTCTGTTGAGTATTATAGTAATTACCGCTATATGGCCTCACGAAGAAAAGTATAAGCTGCTGAATTTTTTCGGGACACTTATCCTTGTATCATCCTGCTATCTTGTACTTTATATGTTCCTCTCCCATTTTCGTTCCGAGGTATTACTGGTAATCCGTAAAACTCTATTTATAATTCTTATAATACTTTCATTCATTGTTTTAACCAGATTAGTTATAACCTACAAGGATCAAAATTTACTGTTTTTGATTCCTTTCGCCATCATTCCGATTGTAATTCGTACATTCTACGATGCCAGGCTTGCACTATTTATTCTCCTTATTACAATCATGCTTGCAGGATTTATGGTTCCTGATCCCTTTGGATTTACTTTTATGAGTTTTATTGCGGGAATGGCAGCAATATTCACATTATCGAATATATACCGAAGAGGTAAATTATTCTTTTCCGCCCTGATGGTCTTCATAAGTTATTCTGCCCTTATTATTGCAGTTAACTTAATGCATCATGGAAATTTTGAGCATCTGAACTGGTTTGACTTTATTCTGTTTGCCGGAAACGGGGTTCTCGTTCTTATAAGTTATCCGGTAATACTTCTTTTCGAAAAGAAATTTCTTTTCCTCTCTGATAATACATTGCTGGAACTTGCAGATACCAATCAGCCTCTTTTAAGAAAACTTGCCGAGGAAGCACCCGGTTCTTTCCAGCATTCACTCCAGGTAGCAAATCTTGCTGAGGAAGCAGCAAGAATAACCGGGGCTAATCTTCTCCTCGTAAGAACCGGTGCACTTTATCATGACATAGGCAAAATAGGAAAACCAGCTTACTATACAGAAAATCAAATAGATGGATTAAGTCCGCATGATGATCTCGACCCTGAAGACAGCGTAAAGGTGATAATCAATCATGTTAGAAATGGAGTCATACTGGCAAAGAATTACAAGGTGCCAATTCAGATCATTGACTTTATCCGTACTCACCATGGGACAACCATGGCATATTCTTTCTTCAAGAAATATACAGATCTGCATCCATGGGATACCAGCAAAGAAAATGATTTTACTTACCCCGGACCAAAGCCATTTTCAAAAGAAACTGCAGTTGTTATGATGGCCGATGCTGTTGAGGCATCTTCGAGAAGTCTTGGGAAATATTCTGAAGAAACAATAAGCGAGTTAGTTGAGAGAATCATTTACCTGCAGGAACAGGATGGGCAATTCTCTGAGGTTCCGCTCACATTTAAAGAGATGTCTGATATTAAGAGTGTTTTTAAAAAGCGATTGTCAAATATTTACCATTTACGCGTGGCATACCCGGATAGAGATTAACGCATATCGATTACCTCAACCCCTTTATACTTTTCAGACAGAAAGGTAAATGTTCCAGACTCGGGTTTCTGTTTTAGATTAAACTCTTTGACATTAATGGTTATTACGATCCCATCTCTTTTCTTATATTCAAAACTACGCAGATCGAGGGTTGATTTTCCAATACATAAACGGACTCTGATCAGATCGTTATTAATATCATCAGGGTAAAGATCGATAATATATGAATCTGCTTTCTCCTCTATCAGTCTGCACTTAAAGTCTTTTTTATACATTGAAAAGATTGCTGAAGGACGATTCTGAAATGAATTATCTTTTTTGTCTGCTTTGGTTATTGTGACCTCTTTCTCGGCAGTAAGATAACTCCAGTTAGTTTCTCCGTTAAACCATGTTATATTATCTTTCAGGTCAAGTCTGTATTTGTCTTTGCTGAGGATGATAGATCCCTTCAGGGTATCTTTTGTATTCTCCATCTGGTCGGTTTTAACCAGGTCGAATTTCATTGAAACAGAGGGGGCTCCCAATGCACCGGCTGAGAATTTATCCAGAATTTTAACAGCAGCATTATCGTTCTGTCCTGGTGCTTTAATTGCTGACAGAAGAATTAATGAAAAACATAGTATGGTAAATCTCATTTGATTACTTTTCTTCCAGACGCTTCAAAATCTGTTCCAAAGATATAAAGTCAGAACACAGAACATCTCTGGCCTTACTTCCTTCGAATGGTCCAACTACTCCTGCTGCCTCAAGCTGGTCGATAATTCTACCTGCTCTGTTATACCCTATCGACAGTTTCCTCTGGATAAGGGAAGTCGATCCCTGCTGATGCTGTACAACCAGTTTTGCAGCTTCCTCAAACATCTGATCTCTCTTTTTAAGATCCACTTCAGGAGAACTATTCTCATTATCATCAATATACTCAGGAAGATGCATTGCATCGGCATACCCCTTTTGTGATCCGATAAAATCAGTCAGTGCCTCAATTTCAGGAGTATCAATAAAAGCACATTGTACTCTTACAGGCTCATTTCCTGACGATACAAGCATATCTCCCCGGCCAACAAGCCTATCGGCACCTGTAGCATCGAGAATTGTTCTTGAATCGATAGAAGAGAATACACGGAACGCAATACGTGTAGGGAAGTTAGCTTTTATAAATCCTGTAATAATGTTAGCTGATGGTCTCTGTGTTGATATGATAAGATGAATTCCGATTGCACGTGCAAGTTGTGCAAGTCTTCCTATCGGTCCTTCAATTTCTCTTCCGGCTGTCATGATCAGATCAGCAAACTCATCGATAATTAAAACTATGTATGGTAAATATTTATGCCCTTTCTCAGGATTCAGCTTTCTCGAAATAAACTTTTCATTATACTCTTTGATATTACGTGACTGGGCTGCTTTTAGCAGTTCAAGCCTGTTATCCATTTCGATACATAATGAATTAAGAGTCTTAATAACTTTTTGAGTATCAGTTATTATTGCATCTTCTTCGTCAGGAAGCTTGGCAAGAAAATGCCTCTCAATCTTCATGTAAAGCGGTAATTCAACCCGTTTTGGGTCGATAAGGACAAACTTTACTTCAGCCGGATGCTTCTTGTAAAGAATAGATGTTATGATGGCATTAATTCCAACAGACTTGCCCTGACCCGTTGCTCCTGCAACAAGAAGGTGAGGCATCTTCGTCAGATCAACAATATATGGCTCGTTTGTGATAGTTCTTCCTAAAGCAAGGGCTAAGTCAAACTTACACTCCTGAAATGCCTTGGATGTTATAAGGGACCGCATTGAAACCATCTCGGGTTTTTTGTTCGGCACCTCAATACCAACAGTACCCATTCCCGGCATAGGAGCAATAATCCTTATCCCAATTGCGGAAAGACTCAGGGCAATATCATCCTCAAGCGATTTAATACGTGCCAGTCTTACACCTCTTTCCGGTACTATCTCATATAAAGTTACAGTGGGACCAACTGTTGCAGAAATACTTTTTATCGCAATTTTATGGTCGCCAAGCATTTTGATAATATTCTCCTTATTTTCAAAAACCTCATTATTATCAAAGGCAGTTGTGGACTTGTGTTCAGTAAGAAGAGATACTGGAGGGAACTTATAACGTGGAAGATCAAGACGAGGATCATAATCTCCCATTATTTTTGCTACTTCCTTTTCGCTAAGGTTATCGCCGGCATCGGGTCGGATTATCTGAATTGGAACCTCTTTATCAACCGGAGCAACATGTCCGTCCTCCTCAAAGTCCCTGATTATGGACCCAGGGGATATGATTTCAGGAACTTCTTCCTCAATATCGTCAGGTTCAATGTTAAGAGTTGTATTCCTGACAACAAACGCTACCTGATCTTTTTCCGGTTCTGCTTCATCAGTTGATTCTTCATTTTCAATAGATGAATCGGGCTCTTCAATTGTCGTTCCTTCCGGAATTACCTCAGAATCCTTATCCTTCTTTTTAAATTTCAGAAATGCCGGTATTCTTAATCCGAATGATTCTGGTTTGACCTTTAGAGCAAAGACAAGATATGATATTGTAATAAAAGCAATAAGCACCCCCGTCCCAATCTTACCCATAAAGGCATTCATCCATCTTGTTACGATATATCCCTGGGCACCTCCCGGACCACTTATCAGATAACCTTTTGATAATCCAAAAACAAAACCAAGTATTAAGGATAAGATTATTGTTGCAAAAGTAAACTTTGCAATAAGGCTCCATAATCTGATCTTTGGAAACTTCAGAAGATATAGTCCGATTGTGCCGAATATCATTGGAATAAAAAAGGCACCAAATCCGAAACCGTAACCGATAATCATTTCAGCCAGAAAATTACCGCTTTTACCCGACCAGTTTCTAACCTCTTTTTCAGGACCGGATAATACATCAGAATGTGGTAAACTCTGATCAGTTTTCCACCATAAGAGATAAGCAACACAAGCTAAAAGAAGATATAAAGCAAAACCTGTTATCAGAATTCCGGTAACAAATTTGATCCTCTCATCTGAAAAGAAGGATTTAGATTTTACAGAACTTTTCGCAGCTTTATTAGTCTTTTTGCCAACCTCTTCTTTTTCTTTCTCCTTATCTTTATCTTTCTCTTTATCCATCCAGATCTGAAATTTTTACAAAACCTTTTCGTTTTTTAAACGCAATCCAAAGGTAATAAATTTACGTTTGACACAAAATCCGAATTCATGATTTTCTTCCATCAGTAATTATAAAAAGGGAATATTGGAATAATGGAAATATATGAACTACTATAAGAAGAATATGAAAACCTGAAGCCTTGAACTTTAAACCTGGAACTTCGAACTTTGAACTTCGAACTTTGAACTTTGAATTTCAAACGATTAAAGACTTCTCATTTTATTTATAAAATCCATGAAATTCTCTTTAGTCACTCTCTTGAAATTCTCTCGTCTGTCGAAAGTCTCATCAGGTATATCCTTCTTATACACTGTTTCAGCTTCAAAATGGACTTCTGCCTTACCCATGAAAAAGAAAAAATTCATCAATACCCCATCAATCGAGCTGAAAGGGGTTGAAGCATTTGTATTCTTGACATTTATCTCATTTGTATACCAGATTTCATATATTTTGTTTCGATCAGCAGGAAACGTTACTTCAGCATTTTTACAGTTGAAGCCGCAAATAACCATCGTCTTAGATGTCTTTTTTATTGAAATTCCATCCATTGCTTCAAAACCAGGATACAATTCACCGGGTTTGGCAGCATAGAAATATTTAAACGTAAACAGACTGAAGTAAGTATCATAAATGCCCTTTTCAGGATTTGACAGATTAAGAATTCCCGAATTACCCATCCCCAACATCTCAAACAGGATTTTATCTTTTTTAAATGATACAACAAGGTTTCTGGGCATAGCTTCTTTTGGCATTGCACCCATATTCCCGATATAATCAATGTTATAATGGATTTCACCCTGATCTATGTACTTTCCTCCACTTTTATTCTTACAGGAAAGTCCTGCCATTGCGGATATCAATGCAATGAACAAAATTAAGTTATATCTCACTTATATGGTGTTATTGTATGATGTAAATGTAATACTTTTTTTCTTCTTAGAATATCTCTCATGATTATTATGACTGTAATCATAAATTTTATGTTATTAAGCATACTTTTAACATCTGCCAATTCATCACTTTCAATAGCAAAATTCTTCGAAAAATGGTAGCTTTGCCAGATAATCATACAAAAATAACAGCTCTAACAGGCTTACATAATGATAATTACGAAGCTATAATATTAAGTTATCAAAGAATATGGAAAAGAAACTTGCAGTAGTTGCATTAGGCGGAAATGCGCTTTTAAGGGGTGATCAGGTAGGCACAATCGATGAGCAGGAACAGAATACTACCGAAACTCTTGAAAACCTTGTTTTTTTAATAAATGAAGGTTACGATCTTGTAATAACCCATGGAAATGGTCCACAGGTTGGCAATATTCTTATGAGAAATGATGCAGGAGAACAATTATACAATATTGCTCAGATGCCACTTGATATTTGTGTGGCTGACTCTCAGGGAGGAATAGGCTATATGATTGAAAGGATGTTCAGAAATGTCCTTAATAAGCATGGGATAAATAAAAATGTAATATGCATTGTAACTGAGGTACTGGTTGACATAAACGATCCGGCATTCAGTGATCCTCAGAAAAGAGTAGGGAAAATTTATACCAGGCAACAGGCTGATGAGCTGAGTTCAAAAAAAGGATGGATTTTTAAAGAAGAAGTCAAAACTCAGGGTGGATATCGCCGGGTTGTGCCATCTCCTGACCCTTCAGACGTAGTTAACAAATCAATCATACGAGATCTGGCAAGGAAAGGGAATATTGTAATTGCTGCCGGTGGCGGAGGAGTGCCGGTATATATTGATGAAAAGAATGATGTGCGCCCTGCTGAAGCAGTTATTGATAAAGATCTTGCTTCTTCCCTATTAGCTAACCTGATTGGGGCTGATGAATTCTACATTCTTACAGATGTGCCATATATTTACATTAATTATAAAAAGCCTGATCAGGAGATAAAAGAATTTTTAAACTATGCCGATACATTGAAATACCTTAATGAAGGACAATTTGCTAAGGGAAGTATGGCACCCAAGATACAGGCATGCCTGAATTTTCTAAAACAAGGAGGACGCAAAAGTGTTATCACTGAGGCTTTTAAACTTGCCGATAAGAAATATGGATCGAAGATTACGATGGAATATGAGGATGATAGAAGATAAAACAAGACAAAAGACAAAAGTAAAAAGATAAAAGTAAAAAAGGGACTTCTCGTCTGATACCTTTGTCTTGTGACTTTTGTCTTTTATCTTGTTCCCAAACTTTTGTCTTGTGACTTTTGTCTTTTATCTTAATTTTTCATTATTCTTTCTAATTTTGTCATTTATTTTAAAATCAGAAAAAATGTCTATCAACCTTCACAACCGTCACTTTCTTAAGCTGCTTGATTTTACACCTGAAGAGATTAAATATCTCCTTGATCTGTCTGCAGAATTGAAAAAACAAAAGAAAGATGGCACAGAAAAGCAGCATCTTAATGGTAAAAATATTGCTTTAATATTTGAGAAAGCCTCTACGAGGACAAGGTGTGCTTTTGAGGTTGCTGCATATGACCAGGGAGCCCATGTTACCTATCTCGGACCAACAGGATCACAGATCGGACAGAAAGAATCGATGAAGGATACTGCAAGGGTACTAGGCGGGATGTTTGACGGAATTGAATATCGTGGCTATGGTCAGGAGATTGTTGAAGAGCTCGCAAAATATGCAGGAGTGCCGGTATGGAACGGACTCACAAATGAGTTTCATCCTACACAGATACTTGCCGATTTTCTAACAATGATTGAGCACTCAGATAAACCTCTTAATAAGATGAAGTTTTGCTACCTTGGTGATGCCCGGTACAACATGGGGAACTCTTTAATGGTAGGTTCAGCAAAAATGGGAATAGATTTCAGGATAGCGGCTCCAAAGGATTATCAGCCTTCAGCAGAACTGGTAGTGAAATGTCAGGGAATTGCGAAGGAAACAGGAGCGAAAATCACTATTACAGAAAATACTGACGAAGCAGTTAAAGGTGCCGATTTTCTATATACTGACGTTTGGGTTTCAATGGGTGAACCTGATTCAGTATGGGAAGAAAGAATCAGGCTCCTGAAACCATTCCAGATAAATATGAAGATCATTGAAAAGACAGGAAATCCAGATGTAAAATTTCTGCATTGCCTTCCCGCATTTCATAATCGTGAAACAAAAGTAGGAGAAGAAATATTCCGGAAATTTGGTTTGGATGGAATGGAAGTAACCGAAGATGTTTTTGAATCAAAACATTCAATCGTATTTGACGAAGCTGAAAATCGTCTTCATACTATCAAAGCTGTGATGGTGGCTACACTGGGAAATTAAAGGCAAAGAGCCATTATGCAATCCACTCTTTAATGAAATAATAAGTCATAAGGATTGATGCAGCCAGCTTTAACCCGATACCCGTTAAAAACCCTAACAGGCTGCCGAATCCTGCTTTAAAAGCATAACCTAAATCATCTTTAAATATCATTTCCCCTACAAAAGCACCAATTAAAGGGCCTAAGATTATACCCAGAGGTCCAAGAAAAAAACCGATTATTAAACCAATCGTAGCTCCCCTGGTGCCATATTTGGAGCCACCAAATTTTTTTGTTCCCCATACAGGAACAACATAATCCATTATAGTAACTACTACCGCAATAACTCCAAGAGTGTATAATACCGGATTTGTTAAAACAGTTACTGTACCTGATCCAAATCTGGTAAAATGGAGAAGCAATAATCCTAAAAAACTGAGTGGAGGGCCTGGTAATACAGGAACCAGACAACCGATAATTCCAATAATCATTAGAATTATTCCAAATATAAGAAGTATATAATCAGACATTTAGAAATATCCGCTATTTCTTTCCGAGGTCTTCAAATTCAACATTTGTGAACTCCTCATTGGAGAAAGTGCTCTTTTGATCTTTGGATTCATCAACTGATGATTGAACAGGAGGCGTTAATACAAAATTACCATTATCTATATAAGTTACAGCCTCCTTCAATCCTTCTGCAAATTTTTCGAAATCTTCTTTGTAAAGGAAAATCTTGTGTTTTTCGTAGAATACCTTTCCCTCTTTACCTAAACGTTTCTTGCTTTCAGTAATAGTAAGATAATAATCATCTTTGCGAGTAGCTTTCACATCAAAAAAGTATGTTCTCTTTCCTGCGCGTACAACCTTACTGAAAATTTCTTCATTCACAAATTTCTCTTCATGCCCGTTTATGACTTCCTTTATTGCGGCTTCTTCTTCCATTTCTAAGTCAGTTAGTGTTAGGGTTTTGTTTTGTATTGTCAAATGTAACAATTATTTTATCAAATCAAAACCAGCTTTATTAATTTTGCATAGTTGTTTTGAAGGTAAGGTAAAAAGTGTATTTTTGCAGCGGAATTACGAGGTTCTTTATAAATGATAAGTAGAAGATTACTACGTATAAAAGCCCTGATGGCTCTTTATGCTTTTAACCGCAGGGAGGATGAAAATCTTGCCCAGGCCGAAACAGAACTGATGTTCAGCATTGGTAAGACTTACGATTTGTATCATTATCTGCTGCTGCTTATACTTGATGTGGCCGATATTGCAAGTGAAAAAATCGATCAGGCACTTCAGAAGATAATGCCCACAAAAGAGGATCTTAATCCACAGAAATGGTTTATAGATAATCTTGTAATTGCCCAGCTTAGAAAAAGTACCGTTTTCAACAAATATGTTTCTTCAAAGAAGCTCTCATGGGTTAACTATTCCCATATTCCCCGGCTTCTCTACAATAAGATGATTACCTGGGATGTTTATGAAGAATATATGCAAGAAGAAATTCATAATTATCAGTCTGATAAAAAATTTCTTATAAAACTGATAACTGATCTGTTTGCAAATTCCGAAGACCTTCAATCAAATCTGGAAGAACAGAGTATCTTTTGGAATGATGATATGGAATATATTTCTGCAATGGTTGAAAAAACTTTGAAAAAATTTAAAGCTGAATCAGGGGAAAACACCCAGCTAATGCCTCTGTATAAAAACGAAGAAGACGAAGAATTTGTAAAAATCCTTTTCAGAAAAGCTATCCTCAATTCTAAAAAATGTTCAGAATTAATTGATAAAAACACAACTAACTGGGAGGTTGACAGGATTGCCCTTATGGACATTCTTGTGATGCAGCTCGCAGTAACTGAAGTACTTGAATTCCCTGAAATACCCGTTAAAGTTACTCTGAATGAATATATTGAGATTGCCAAATACTATTGTACCTCTAAAAGCAGTACCTTTGTAAATGGAATTCTTGATAATATCGTTAAAGAAATACGTAACGAAGGACTTTTTAACAAGTTTGGAAGAGGTCTGATTGGCGATAAATTGATTGACCAGGAGTAAAAAAATTCTATTGAATTAAGATTATGAACAAAATAATTAGTATATGTATTGTTATTCTGGTGATGATTGCACTGGGTTGCGGTAATTTTAAAAAGAATAGTACTGCTGATTCAGGTTTGCAAAAAAATGATACCGGAACTGCCAAAATAATATTTGCTGAATACGAGCATAACTTTGGGAAAGTCAGTGAGGGTGAAAAGATCTCATATGTATTTTCATTTGTAAACCAGGGCAGGGCTAACCTCGTTCTAACTGCAGTAACAACAACCTGCGGATGTACCGTTCCAAAATATGACACCAAACCTATCTCTCCGGGAAAAACAGGATCAATAGAAGTTGTTTTTGATACTTCAGGAAGAAATGGCATTCAGACCAAAACTATAACTGTCAAATCTAATGCGTCAACTCCGGTTGTTTTACTTAAAATAGTTTCAGAAGTAGTAGCAAACAATTGACATATTACAATTTCCAATTTAGTAAAATTCTGAATCTTGAACTTTGAACTTTGAACACTAAATAGTTAATAATTAATAATTTAAAATTGAAACAATGACTAATTTTGCTTATTTGTTTTTGATGGGTCAACCAGGCGGAGCTGCCGGTCAGTCTAATCCCCTTTTGACATTTCTGCCGCTAATCCTCGTATTTGTTGTTTTCTATTTTTTCATGATCAGACCACAAATGAAAAAGCAGAAAGATATGAACAACTACAGGTCTTCACTGAAAAGAGGAGATAAAGTTATAACTACAGGTGGAATATATGGAAGAGTATACGAAGTTAAAGACAACTACGTTACAGTTGATGTTGGCGGAGATATTAAATTGAAAATTGACAAGAGCGCCTTGCTTAAAGATCCTTCAGCTGAAGAATAAGATTTAATTTCTTTATAAAACACTTTGTGAAGGAAGAAAATGATATCAGGAAAGAGACTGTACCGAAAAAGGGAGTAAGAGTCATCAACAGAGATGTTTTTGTATTTACTTTCTTCCTTCTTCTCTCTTTCGCTTTCTGGTATATTAACTCTCTTGGAAAAGTAATCGAAGCTGAAGTAAAATATCCTGTGTACTATATAAACCTTCCAAAGGATAAGGTTATAGCTTTGGAAGCATCCGAAAAACTTAATCTTTATCTGAAAGGGCAGGGCTTTTCAATATTGAAGCTCAAAGTAACCGGCCCCAGTACCCCTGTATCAATTGATATCTCAAAAGTCAATTATAAAAGAGTTCCCGGAAGCAAAAACCTGAATTATTATATTCTCACATCAGGTCTTGCAAAAAGCCTTACAATACAGCTAAGTTCAGACTGTGAAATTACCGCAATCAAACCAGATACACTTTTTTTTAGTTTTGAGAAGGTGATTACAAAGACTAGTAAGGCAGAGCCTGAAAAAAAAGCCGGAAATCTCTTCAAACACTGACCTCGCGCTTATTAAAATGCTGAATGAGAAAAGATAATAAGAAAGTTATTAAACTTGGTGTTACCGGAGGAATCGGCAGCGGAAAAACTTCTGTTTGCAGAGTCTTTAGTGTTTTGGGAATAGCTGTCTTCTCAGCTGACATGATAGCCGGAGAAATAATGGAAAAAGATAAGAGCATCATAAACAGGATCAATTCTATAACCGGTAAAGATCTTTATGCAAGCGGAACCCTTAATCGCAAAGAGCTGGCTTTCCTGATTTTTAATGACTATTCACTTCTTGAAAAAGTCAATTCTCTTATTCATCCGGTTGTTATTGATCATTTTATCAAATGGAAGAATAAGCAGTCTTCTCCGTATGTAATTATGGAGGCAGCTATTCTCTTTGAGAGCGGTGCTTCAAAAATGGTTGACAAAATAGCTACAATAATAGCTCCAATGGAGCAAAGAGTTGAAAGAGTTATTAGCAGGAGTCACCTTACAAGAGAACAGGTTTTAGAAAGGATGCGGAATCAGACGGATGATGAAACCAGGATCAAACTTTCCGACTATGTAATTAATAATTCGGAAAATGATATGATCATACCTGCTATCCTTAAAATTCACGAAGAGATTTTAAAATTAAATTAACAGAAGCACTTAATTATGGGGATTTTCGGAAAATGGCTTGGAGGAGGACTTGGGTTTGTTATGGGCGGACCAATAGGAGGATTATTGGGTTTTCTTGTTGGATCAATGGTGGATAGTGCAACCGGACAGACAACAACTACAACAACCAGGAGCATCGGAACAACACAGGGTGATTTTGGGATGAGTCTACTCGTACTCGTTGCAGCTGTAATGAAAGCCGATGGAAAGGTTGTAAAATCAGAACTTGATTACGTTAAACAGTTTTTTGTCAGCCAATTTGGAAAGGAATCTGCAAAACAAGCTCTTCTGATGCTGAAAGACATCCTGAAACAGGAAATACCTGTAAGAGATGTAAGTTTGCAGATCGGCAGAAATATGGACTACTCATCCCGTTTGCAACTGCTACATCTGCTGTTCAACGTTTCACTTGCCGATGGAAGAATAGATCCTTCTGAGCTTAATATTATAGAAAAGATCTCTGGTTATCTGGGTGTTGCTTCAGCCGACTTCCTCTCAATAAAAAATATGTTTATTCCGGAATCGGACTCTTCCTATAAAATTCTTGAAATTGATCCGTCTTTAACAAATGAAGATGTGAAAAAAGCCTACAGGAGAATGGCAATGAAGTATCATCCTGATAAAGTAAATCATCTTGGTGATGATTTCAGGAAAACTGCCGAGGAAAAGTTTAAGAAGGTAAACGAAGCTTATGAAAAGATAAAAAAGGAAAGAAATATGGTTTAACACTATTTTTAAAAAAATATCAATAATAAAACGCACATTACATTACAAGGATTAAATTTGTAAAAAAAAGAAACAAGATATGATCTTAAAAGATATTCTGGCAATTTCAGGTGAACCGGGGCTTTTCAAATTTATTGCCCAGGGTAAAAATGCAATAATTGTTGAACACCTTGAGACAAAAAAAAGAAGCAGTGCTTATGGCTCGGCCAAAGTAAGTTCTCTCGAGGACATCGCAATCTTTACTGAAAAAGAGGATATGCCTCTTAGTAAAGTTTTTGACCTGATTCAGGAAAAAGAAAACGGTGGACCAGCGATTGATTCTAAGGTTGATACTGAAAAACTTAAAAGCTGGTTTGAAGGGATACTGCCTGAATACTCAAAAGATAAAGTATATACCAGCGACATCAAAAAAGTCGCTCTCTGGTATAACTTCCTTCATAAACTGAATTTATTGGTTAAGGAAGAACCTGTTGCCAAAACAGAAAAAGACACAGAGACAAAAGCAGAATCAACTCCGGCTGCTGAAAAGAAAAAGAAAAAACCTGCGGCTAAGACTAAATAAAAATGAATTTCGGCGGAGATGAAGTGGTTTATGATTATGAAGATTCAGAAATAATCATAGTTCCTGTTCCTTACGATGAGACGAGTACATGGATGAGAGGAGCCGATAAAGGTCCTGATGCCATTCTTGAAGCATCTCCCAATCTTGAATTTTATGATGTAGAAACTGCTTCTGAAGCTCATTTAGCCGGAATTCATACAATAGGACCAATCCTTGAGAAAGAGACCCCTGAGAAACTTGTTAATGCGGTATATGATAAGACGTTATCGCTCCTTTCCGAAAATAAATTCCCTGTAATAATCGGAGGAAATCATACAGTATCTATAGGAGCAATAAAAGCCTTTTCAGAATATTTTGATAACCTTTCAGTTCTTCAACTCGACGCTCATGCCGATCTGCGTCAGGAATATGAAGGTTCAAAATTTAATCACGCCTGCGCCATGGCACGGGCACGGGAATTTGCACCTATTGTTCAGGTTGGAATAAGAAGCATGTCTGTATATGAAGTTCCATATGCAGATAAAGACAGAATTTTCTATTCACATGAACTTTACTATAATAAGGATCTCTATATAAAAGCAATAGATAAGCTTACAGAGAACGTCTATATCACCATCGACCTCGATGTCTTTGATCCGTCAATTATGCCATCTACTGGCACTCCCGAACCTGGAGGACCCGCATATATTGAACTCATCCATTTTCTGAGAGATGTAATCCGTTACAAGAATGTTGTTGGTTTTGATGTAGTTGAATTATGCCCCAATCAGACAAATAAATCACCCGATTTTATTGCTGCTAAAATAATCTATCAGCTTCTCAGCTATAGATTTACAAAATAGTTTCTCCCATTTTTGATCTTTTCTGAACCTGGTTTGTCCCAATAGCCCGGTAATCGATATTATTTTAAATGAGTATCGGTTATCAATAATAATCTTTAAACAATTGATTATGGGATTCCTCGCTAACGCTCGGAATGACAGTATTTTATGTGGCATTGGTGAAAGCAGAGGCGATTCGCTCAGCGAATCGCCTCTGCTTTCACCTTATACAACAACCTCGCCTTGTCATTCCGAGCGCCAATACAATTTTGCACACCAAGTATTATGACAATTTCCTGCTGAACCCCGGGGGATCCCTCACTTCGTTCGGGATGACAATTTGGTTTTGATCAAGAAGGTTAGCGGTGAGAATTTTACCGGTAAAATTCTCACCGCTAACCTTCTAACCTCACAGATGAAGTGTGTCATCCCGAACGAAG
>Ga0209226_10000044_pt1 | contig 87034 bp, 76 predicted proteins | sample BarGraNGADG00212_2_FD_184497 | JGI IMG/M metagenome (GOLD analysis project Ga0209226, IMG submission 184497) | Arctic peat soil microbial communities from Barrow, Alaska, USA - Barrow Graham LP Ref core NGADG0011-212 (SPAdes) (version 2) | ecosystem: Environmental > Terrestrial > Soil >...
AAGGGGGCGACTCCCCCTTGGAACCCTCTACGAGCGGCTCCCCGGGTCAAGACCCGGGGAGCCGCTCTTCAGCGCCCGATCAGGCTTTTATAGAGAAGTCCGTATTCCTGGGCCGACCGCTCCCACGAGAAATCGCCGGCCATCGCATTCTGCACGGCCTTCGACCACTGCGGTTTCTGGGCAAATGTCCGGACAGCCTTCTTCACGGCCCCGGAAAGGGCCTCGGACGTGTAGTCCGCGAATTTGAATCCGTTGCCCGTCCCCTCCGCGGGGTCGAACTCCCGGATGCTGTCGTCGAGCCCGCCCGTCGCCCTCACCACCGGAACCGTCCCGTACTTGAGGCTGTACATCTGGGTCAGGCCGCAGGGTTCGTAGCGCGAGGGGATGAGGAACATGTCGCTCCCCGCATAAATCTTGCGGGCGAGCGTCTCGTCGAATCCGATCCGGAGGCCGAAAAACGAGGGAAAACGGCGGCGGGCCGTCTCGAGCGACTGCTGGATCCGTGCGTCTCCCGCTCCGAGGACCACGAGCCGAAGTCCCTGGCTGAAGAGGCCGCCCATGGCCTCGAGGATGAGATCCAGGCCCTTCTGTCCGGCCAGGCGCGAAACCATGCCCACGAGGGGCATCTCCGGCTTGTCCGCGGGGAGCTTGAACTCGGCGAGGAGCGCCTTCTTGCAGACATCCTTGCCCTGGAGCTTTCCCGGCGCGTAGTTCGCGGGCAGACAGCGGTCCGTGGCTGGATCCCAAGCCGCATAATCGACGCCGTTGAGGATCCCGGTCAGCGCGGCGCTGCGCCGGCGGAGCAGGCCGTCCAGCCCGCAGCCGAATTCGGGAGTCTGGATCTCCAGGCTGTAGCGGTGGCTGACCGTGCTCACGGCGGTCGCGTAGAGGATGCCCGCTTTGAGGAAGCTGACCTTCCCGAAAAATTCGAGCTCGTCCATGCGAAAAAGGGTTTCGGGCAAGCCGATTTCGGCCAGGATGCTTTTGTCGAACAGGCCCTGGTAGGCCAGGTTATGGATGGTCGCCAGGGTCCGCGTGTTCCGGAAAAACGGGTCGTCCGCGCAGGCGAATTTCAGGTAGGCTAGGGCGATCGAGGCCTGCCAATCGTGGACATGGAAGACGTCGGGCGAGAATTCGAGCGCCTTGAGGGCGACCAGCGCGGCGCGCGAAAAAAATGCGAACCGCCGGCCGTTGTCGGGATAATCGCCGGCGGAGGTGGCGTACAGCCCTTCGCGGTCGAAGAGGGCGGGCTTGTCGATGAAATAGACCGATGCGCCGCCTTCCAGCGATTCCCAAAGGGCGAACGTTTCCCCCTGTCCCGCCTCACCGAGGCTCAGCCGGTCCGCTTTCTTGAGAAGGGGGATGCCTTTCTGCCGGACGTCCCGATAAAGGGGCATGAAGACCTTGACATCGGCTCCCTGCCGAGACAGGACGTGGGGCAGGGCGCCGGCGACGTCGGCCAGGCCGCCCGTCTTGGCGTATGGCGTGGCTTCGGAGACGATGAATGCGATTTTCATGCGATGGATTCTAGCATAAAATCCCGCGTTCGGTCGACCCTAGGGGCGGACGATCCGGCCCGGATGCGTATTGCCAAAAAGGGCCGCAGCCGCTAAGATGGGAGGGCCATGCAGAAAGTCACGGCCGCCGTCATCGAGGAAGGCGGCCGCGTCCTCATCGCTCGTCGAAAGGCCGCCGACCGCTTTGGCGGGCTCTGGGAATTTCCGGGCGGCAAGCTCGAACCCGGGGAGGCCCCGGAAGCTGGCTTGCGGCGCGAGATCCTCGAGGAGCTGGGCGTCGAAACGCGGATCGGGGGGTTCCTCGGCGCGTTTCCCTACGATTCTTCCCGGCTGTCGATTGAGCTTCTCGCGTATCGCGTCTCGATCGAGCGCGGGGAGCTCCGGCCCGTCGACCACGACGAAATCGTCTGGGCCCGGCCCGTCGACCTTCCGGGATACGAATTCACGGAGCCGGATCGGCCGCTGGTCGCCCTTCTGGCCGCAGAAGCCGCGTCATGAGCGGATCCCGCCCGGAAAACGCTGCCGTCCTCCAGCCGGGGAAGGACAAACCCGTCCGCAACCGGCATCCCTGGATCTTTTCGGGAGCGGTCCGGTCGCTTCCCGAATTCGAGAACGGCGGCATTCTCCCGGTCCTCGCGGCCGACGGCGAATTCCTGGGCCACGCGTACTTCAACCGGGAAACCTCGATCGCCGGCCGGATGTTGAATTTCGACCGGACCCCGCCTCTCGAAGCGCTCGCGGCGAACATCGACGCCGCCCTAGCCCTGCGCCGCCGTTTCTTCGGCGCCGAGACAAACGCCTGCCGCCTGGTCAACGGGGAAGGGGACGGGGTGCCCGGACTCGTGGCCGACCTCTACGGGGACGTCCTCGTCCTCCAGATCTCGACCCTCGGCATGGACCGGCTGAAGACGTTCGTCCTCGACCACCTGACGAAGCGCCTGGCGCCGCGCTCCGTCTATGAAAAGTCCCATCTTCCGACCCGGCGCGAGGAGGGGCTTCCGATGTTCGATGGCCGGCTTCAGGGCGAGGAGGCCGGGACGGTCGAGGTGCTCGAAAACGGTCTGCGGTTCCGGGTGGACATCGTCCACGGCCAGAAGACGGGATTCTACCTCGACCAGCGAGAAATGAGAGCCTTCGCCCGTCGCCTGGCCGCCGGACGCCGCGTCTTGAACGCCTTCGCCTACACCGGGGGCTTCAGCGTCCACGCCTTCGCCGGCGGCGCCGCTTCCGTGGACAGCGTCGAGACCTCGGACCGGGCGACCGCAGCCGCCCGCGAAAACTGCGCCCTCAACGGCTTCGCGGAGAAGCCCGGTCGGTTCCTCACGGCCGACGTTTTCGAATTCGTCCGGGCGGAACCTCTCGACTACGATTTCATCGTCCTCGATCCGCCGGCCTTCGCCAAGAAGAAAACCGAGGTCGTCCGGGCCTGCCGGGGCTACAAGGACATCCACCGGATCGTCTTCCAGAAGGTCCCGGCCGGGAGCCTGGTCCTGACGTTCTCGTGCTCCTACTTCGTCGACGAGACGCTCTTCCGCCAGGTCCTGTTCCAGGCGGCCCGGGAGGCTTCGCGCAACGTCCGGATCCTCCAGCGCCACCACCAGGCGTTCGACCATCCGGTGAGCATTTACCATCCCGAAAGCGACTACCTGAAAGGCTTCCTGCTCGAGGTGGAGTGATGCCTTCGCCCGCGCGGACGCCCCATGTTTTGTTCCAAGGATAGCCCCCCATGCCCAAACCGCCCGAATTCGAAAAGGCCTTCGCCACGAGCCGGTCCATCGCTCTGGCTTTCGCCGGCTGCCTCATGCTCGATCTCCTCCTCGAGGAGATCCTCCGGGCCCGCTACCAGCCCTTCCTCGGGTTCGCCAACGTAAAGGGCGTCATCACTCTTCGCTACGGCTGTTTCGCCGCGGCGGTGGCCGCCGTGATCCTCCTCCGGGTCGTCCACGGCCGGCTCCTGGCCGCCGCGTCGCGGGCCGATGATGCGGCCGCCGTGCGGTCGCTCTTCCGCGCGGCCGTGATCTCCCTGACCCTGGCCGAAATGCCGGCCCTCATCGGGCTGGCCCTCTTTCTCCTCGCCGGCTTGAACAAGGACTTCTATTTCCTCCTCTTCGCCTCGATCGTCCTCGTGTTCATTTATTTCCCCCGGGCCGCCGCATGGGAAACCGTCTTCGAGAAACGCCGGCCCGTCTGCCCGCTGTGACCCGGACATAAGAATCCAGTTCATCGGGGCGGACCGGCAGGTCACCGGGTCCCGCCACCTGGGGGGACGGCCCCCCGCGCCTTCGTTCACAATTTCATTGAAGCCGGCGGAAATCGGGCGTAAGATGAGCGATTGAAAGCGAGGATCAGATGAGTTCCGAGGCCGGGACCGAACGTCACAAGGGGAGCCTGCTCAAAACCGTCGAGCTATCCCTCAGCGTCGTCCTCATCATCCTGCTGGCCGCATATCTGTTCAAGTCCGGCCGCCGCTCCGACAAAGACGATCCGGGACCGTCCGTGGTGACGCTGGCCGACCTGACCACGGCCGATGTGGCCGTCGGCCCGTTCCACGAGTACCTGCCGGTCGAAGCCACGATCCAGCCCCAGTCCACGGTCTACTTGGACGCGGTCGAAGGCGGCCGCGTGGAGAAGGCGTTCGTCGAGATCGGATCCGTGGTCAAGGAAGGCGATGCCCTCCTCCACCTGACCAACACCTCCCTCCTGATGGACATCATGTGGCGGGAATCCGAACTCTTCCAGCAGAGCAACAACCTCCGAAACACGCGCCTCTCCATGGAGCAGTTCCAGCTCCAGCTCAACCAGCAGCTGAACGAGCTCGAAAACCAGATCCAGAGCCAGAAGAAGCTCTACGATCGCTACAAGGAGCTCGACAAGGACAGCCTGATCTCGAAGCAGGAGTTCGAATCGGTCCGCGACCAGTACGACTACCTCCTGAAGCGGAAGGACCTCCTGACCCAGAGCCAGAAGAGCGAGCTCGCCATCCGCAAGGCCCAGCTCGACGCCCTCGAGCAGTCGCTCGCCCGAATGCAGGACAACCTCGACGTGGTGAAACAGCGCCAGGAGAACCTGACGGTCCGAGCTCCGATCGACGGCCAGATCACCTCGCTCCAGGCCGAAATCGGCCAGACGAAGTCGCCCGGCCAGCGCCTCGGCCAGATCGACGTCCTCGACGGCTTCAAGGCCGCGGCCTCGATCGGCGAAGACTACATCGGCAAGCTCGAGGTCGGCCGGGCGGGCGAGTTCGCTCTCGACAGCCGGACCTTTCGGCTCGTGGTCAAGAAGATCTTCCCCGAGGTCAAGGACGGCAAATTCGGGATCGAGCTCGAATTCCGCGGGGAGCGCCCGAAAGGCATCAAGCGCGGCCAGACCCTTCACGTCCGGCTCGACCTCGGCGAGACGGCCAAGGCCCTCACCATCCCGCGGGGCGACTATCTCAAGACGACGGGCGGCGATTGGGTCTACAAGGTCAACCTCGAGAAGAAGGAGGCGGTCAAGGTCCGGATCAAGCTCGGCCGCCAGGACGCCGATGCGGCCGAAGTCGTCAAGGGCCTGGCGGCCGGCGACCGGATCATCGTCTCGTCCTACGAAGCCTTCGCCGCCCGGGACAAGCTTCTCCTCAAGGACAAATAAGGAGGACCGATCTCCATGAGGACATCCCAACGCGCCATCCTTCTGCTCGCCGCGGCGATCGCGGCGGCGCCGGGGGCCCTTGCCCGCGGCCAGGACCGCGAAACGGCCCTGAGCCTGCAGGACTGCATCGTCTCCGCCCTCCAGCACAACCTCGGCGTGGCCGTCGAGATCATCACCCCGCGCCTGGCCGAGATGAACCTCCATTTCTCCAAGGAGAAATACATCCCCGGCCTGTCCTTCGGGTACAGTACGGCCAACACGAGCGCGGCCTCGTTCAGCTGGATCGACGCCGCGGCCACGGTAACGTCGCAGGATCTCAATTACTCGACGTCCGTGTCCCAGCTCGTCCCGACGGGGGGGCGGTTCACGGCGTCGCTGACGTCCTATAAGAGCGAGAGCAACCGCAGTTTCCAGACGATCAACCCCCGTTACGGGAGCACCCTGAGCCTTAGCTTCTGGCAGCCCCTTCTCCGGAACTTCGGGGTCGCCCTCACCAACCGGGACATCGTCATCGCCCGGAACAACCTCGACATCAACGAAACGCAGTTCCGGGCCGTCCTCCAGGACACGATCTACCGCGTGGAGCAGGCCTACTGGACGCTCGTCTACAGCATCGAGAACCTCGAGGTCCGCCGCCAATCGCTCGGCCTGGCCCGCGATCTGCTGGCGAAGAACAAGCGCGAGGCGGACATCGGGACGATCGCCCCGATCGAGATCCTGAACGCCGAAGCCGAGGTCGCGACCCGGGAGGCCGACATCCTCCAGGCCGAGACCCAGGTCGCCTCGAGCGAGGACCAACTGCTGACGCTCATGAACGCCCAGCCCAAGGAAGGCCGGCCCCGGCCCGGCCGGATCTTGCCCCGGGACAAGCCCGACTACGAGAAGCGGGAGCTAGAACTCGACGCCTGCCTGGCCGCGGCCCTCGAAAACCGGACCGATCTCCAGATCGCGAAGCTCGATCTGCGAAACAAGGAAATCACCTACGATTATTCCCGCAACCAGCTGCTCCCGGACCTGAGCTTTTCGGCATCCTATTGGAGCCCCGGTCTGTCCGGCACCCAGATCCTCTACCAGGACGGAAACCCCCTGACCAACGTCGTGATCGGGACCGTCCCCGCCGGAGCGCGGGATTCGCTCCGGGACGCTTTCGGTCTCAGGTACCGGAACTATTCCGTCGACCTGTCGCTGAGCGTCCCGCTCAACAACCTGCTCAACAAAGAGCACTTCGCCCAGATCCGGCTCGCCTACGACCAGGCCCAGCTCCGCATCCAGAACCTGGAGCAGCAGGTCTTCCTCGAGATCCGGAACGCCATCCGGACGGTCGAAATGAACTACAAGAGCGTCCAGGCCTACCGGATCGCCCGGGTGCTGGCCGAGCGTAAACTCCAAGGCGAGGAGAAGAAGCTCAAGGTCGGTCTCACCACCAATTATCTCGTCCTCTGGCAACAGCGCGACCTGGCCAACGCCCGGAGCACGGAACTCAAGGCCCTCATCGACTACAATCTCTCGCTGTCGGCGCTGGAGCGGACGCTCGGGACGAGCCTGAAGTCGAAGAACATCAACCTGGCCGAAATCCTGGACCGTTGAACCCTGCGGGCGGGGCGCCCGCGGTCAGAACCGGCGGGTCGTCAGGTTCCGGTCGGCGTAGAAGTTGATCCGGTACGAGTTCGATTTGCGGGGGATCATCATGCAGGAATCGTTCAGCCGGACGCCGATGGCCGCGGCGTCGACGCGCGAGAACACGAACCGCTGCTCCTCGAGCGGCCAGCCGCGATAGCCGGGACTGAAACGCTTGCTCGGCCACAGGCCCTGGCTCCGGGCTTCGGCCACGATCCGGCGCTCGGCCGCCTGGAACATCTGGACGACGGCCGCCGTGCCGAAGGCGTCGAGGACAAGCCCCCGGAGCATGTCCCCGTCGCGGAATTCGCGCGCGCATTCCTCCTCGAGGGCCGGTCCGATCGTCGAAACGCCCAGCGCAACCTTGACCGCTTGGCCGAAGATCGGATGGCCGTTCGTTTCGGCATACTCAAGGACGGTGTAGACCGACCGCGGGGCGATGAGCGCCGGGACCTGCTCCTCGACCTCGGCCAGGGTCCGGAGGAGGGCGGGGGAGGCCGAGGCCCGGCCCTTCCGGCATCCCACCCGAATGAGGATGTGGTTCTCGTCCCACCGGAGCGGGATGTCGGACAGGAAGACCTGGCCGGAGGTCGTCAAGGCAGTTCCGGCAGTCCGGCCGCCCCGTTCGACCGGGCGTCGGCCTCCATGATCGCCCGGAGCTCCTTTTGAAGGGCCGCGTCGGGGAGGTTCGGGGAAACGGCCGCGAGCAGGGTCCGGACCCGCTCGGCCGCCCGGTCGCCGATCGACTTCCGGCCCGCGCCTTCCCAGGCATCGTAGGTGTCCCGGTCGGCGAGGTTTGCCATCCGGTGTTCGATCCGGTACCACTTCCGCGTATGGGGCATGGTCAGGAACTGCGTATCGGGGCGGATCCCATCGAAGAGGTGGGCCGCCAGGGGCTCATCCCGCTGGGCGACCCCGTCCAGGAGGCGATAGACCATCCCGCAGATGTCGTTGTCGATAAGGAGTTTCTCGGGGCTCTGGGTGCTCTCGAAATCCATCATCCCCGGGCCGGAGATGACGTTGATCCCCGCCAGGGCGGCCAGGACCGCGCCCATTCCCGTTTCGAATCCGCATTGGGCGTCGGGAATTTTCGCGTCGCTCAGGCCCATGTAGGCGTGCGTCGGAAGCCCCAGATGCTTGCCGATCTGGGCATAGGCCATGTCGATCATCATGGTCTCCATGGCCCCCATCGGCGTCGTGCCCTTGCGCATGTCGAAGCTCGCCGGCGAGCCGCCGAAGATCACGGGCGCCCCCTTTCGGGCCAGCTGGCAGATGACCAGGCCGGAGAGGTTCTCGGCCGTGTGCTGGACGAGCGCCCCGCCAAGGGTCACGGGCGCGGTCGCCCCGGTCAGACTCATGGAGATGAGCTGGGAGGGAAGGCCCGCCCGGGCGCTGTCGATCAGGCTCTGGGCGGTCAGGTTGCTCCATTTCAGGGGCGGGGAGGGGCAGGCGTCGAAGACGGCCAGCGGCCGCCGCCGCAGCGCCTCGGCTCCGCCGCGGACCGCGATCAGCATGTCGAGCATCGGCTTGAACCCGGCCGTCCGGAAGGTGCCCGTGACGATCGGCTTCGCGGAATATAGAAGGCCGAGGTAGAGACGGTAGCTGTCGGCCACGATCTCCGGCACGTCGGCGCTGATCAGGGCCGTGCTCTGGAAGTGGATATGCTCGCAGGCGTCCGTCAGGCGGGCCAGGCGGACGACGTCGGCCGTCACCGCCTTCCGTTCGCGCTGGGTCTCGGAGTCCAGGACGCGGGTCGCGGTCGAGCCGGGATCGAAATGGACCTCGTCGCCGCCGACCGTGAATTCCCCGGATCCGGCGCGGTCGGACAGGACGATCGTGGCCGGGGTCGAGGCCAACGCCTCCTCGACCAGCCGGGTCGGGATGCGAACCCGCTGCGCGTCGTCGTCCACGGCCGTCCCGGCCTCGTGGAATAGGGCCCGGGCTTCCGCGTTCTCCACGAACACGCCCTCGCCCTCGAGGAGCCCCAGGGCCTCGCTGACGACCTTCTCGACGTATGCCCTGCTGAGGAGCTCGACTTTGGGGCGGAGCGGCGGGATCATGGCGTCCTCCGGGCCGCGGCCAGGGCGGCGGCCTGGGTCACGGCCGCCAGAGCGTTCTCGCCGTAGCCGTCGGCGCCGATCTCCGCGGCCCAGGCCCGCGATACGGGAGCGCCCCCGACGAGGACCTTGAACCTGTCGCGGAGGCCGCGCTCCCGAAGGCGTTCAATGACCCGCCGCTGGCCGAGCATGGTCGTCGTCAGCAGGGCGGACAGGCAGATGAGGTCGGCCCGCGTCTCGACGGCCGCGTCGATGAACCGGTCGATCTTCACGTCCGCTCCCAGGTCGACCACGTCGAAGCCGTTGGCCGAGAGCATCGAGGAGACCAGGTTCTTGCCGATGTCGTGGATGTCGCCTTCGATCGTGCCGATGACGATCCGGCCCCGCGACAGGCCGGCCGCAGCCGTCGCATCGAGGGCCGGCCCGAGGACGGCCAGGGCGGCCTTCATAGCGGCCGCGCTGGTGATGAGTTCGGGCAGGAAATACTCGCCGCTTTCCCAGAGCTCGCCGACCCGCCGGATGCCGGGGATGTAGCCGTGTTCGATCGCGGCCTGCAGGTCGAGCCGCCCGTCCAGGGCTTGCCGCGCCAGCGCCGCGGCCGTTTCGGCGTCGCCCGCGACGATGGCCTCGGCCATGCGGGCATACAGGGGAGTCGTCTTATCCATGACTTCGCCTCCTTGACGCGCCGGCCCGGAACCGCGGCCCCGGTGCGCTCAGCTCCATTCCTTGAATTCGAGGGCCTCGACGAACAGCGCCTGGAAGGCCGCCCCCCGGGCCAGGCTTTCATGGTCGATCCGGCCGACGAGCGCCTCGCAGCGCTCCCGCTCCGCCGCCGAGAGGAGCATGGCCCGGGCTCCGGCCAGGGAGGAGTTTCCGATGAACCGGATCTTCTCCGCCGGGACGCGGGGGAGGAGGCCGAGGGCCATGGCGTTCGCGACGTTCAGATAATTGCCGAAGGCGCCGGCGACGTAGATCTCGTCGAGGTCCGCGGCAGCGGTCCCGTTCGCCTCGAGCAGCATCCGGATGCCGGTCTTGACTGCGGCGGCGGCGAGTTGGACCTCGCGGATGTCCTTCTGGGTCAGCTCCACCGGCCCATCGACGGGGATCCTCTTCGACGGGTCGGCGATGTGGCCCTGCGGCGAGAGCCGGCCCTGGCGCAGGGCCGCGGCGATGAGGTCGATGAGGCCCGTGCCGCAGACGCCGCGCGCCGGGCGTCCGCCGATCGTCTCGACGACCGTTCGGCCGTCCCGATCCTCGGCCTTGAAGACGGCTCCGGGCAGGGCCAGCATCCCGCAGCTGAGGGTCATGCCCTCGAAGGCCGGGCCGGCGGCCGTGGATGTGGCGGTGAAGCGCGCCCCCTTCTTCAGGACGAGCTCCCCGTTGGTGCCGAGATCGACGAACAGAAAGCTCCCGGGGTGGTGGCCGGCGTCGATCGCCGCCAGGCCGGCGGAAATGTCCCCGCCGACGAAGCTCTTGATGTTCGGGGCGACGACGACCCGTCCGGCCGGATTCAAGGCCAGGCCGCTCGCCGGGACCGGGATGGGCGGCAGGACGGAGAACGCGGCGAAGTAGGGCGCGACAGCCAGGGTGTCCACGGGCAGGCCGAGAAAGAGGTGGTTCATCGCCGTGTTGCCGGCCACGACCGCCTCATAAACACGGTCGTGGGGGACGTGATTCCGCTCGCACAGCCCGCCGATCATCTCGTTCAGGCCGGCGATCACGACGTCCCTCAATTCGGCCGCCCGACTCGTCGCCCCGAAGGCGGCCGTGATCCGGGAGATGACATCGCTGCCGAACTTGACCTGGGGGTTCAGCGCGGCGGCCGTGTCGATGACGGTCCCCGAGGCTAGGTCCACCAGCTCGGCGACGAGGGTCGTGGTGCCCAGGTCCACGGCGATTCCGTAAACCTCCCCCGCCGTATCGCCCGGCTCCGCCGCGAGCAGGTCCCGGTCCGCGAAGAGGACGGCCGTGATCTCGCCGTCGGGACCGCCACCCTCCCACGCCCGGACGAGAGCCCGCAGGGCATCCGGAGACGCGCCGAGATCGACCTGCGGGAATTTCGCCCGGACGAGATCGAGAAGGGCGACGGGGGAGTCGAGGGCGGGCTTGGGGACGGTCATCCGGATTTTTCGGACGTCGGGCTCGAGGGGGAACGACCCCTCGACCCCCCGGCTGAGGACGGGCATCCGCGGCAGCCGCGAGAATTCGGGCACGCGGACATCCAGATCGGCGCTGATCCTATATCGGCATGACAGGCGGAATTTCGGAGGCAGTCCCCGGCGGGCAAGGAGCGTCCGCTCGTCCTCCGCCAGTGCCGGGAGCGGCCCCCGGACGATCTCGACGAGGCATTTGCCGCACAGCCCGCGCCGGCCGCAATAGAGGCTGAGGGCGACGCCCGCCCGGTCCAGGACCTCGGCCAGGACGGCGCCCTCGGCCGCCGGAAGGCTCATGCCCTCGGGCAGGATTCTCAGGGTCGGACTCATCGCGGATCTCCTTCCGGGGCGGCAGGCCTCGGGGCGAGGCCTTTCGATCTCCAAAAGAAATAGGCCGGGACGCCGGCCAGGACGCATCCGGCGCCAGCAAGCGCCTGCACCGGCCGCGAGAACAGAACAGCCGCGAGGATCACGAGGTTGACGAGGACATAGAGGCCCGGCAGCCAGGGATACCCCCAGGTCCGATACGGCCGCTCGAGTCCGGGCGCTTTCCGGCGGAGGACGATCACCGAGAAGCCCGTCGCGGCGAAAAAGAGGACGAGGACGAACGTCACGAACTCGATCAGGCTCTGGTAAGTTCCGCTCAGGCAGAGCAGGCCGGCCCAGACCGCCTGGGCCAGGATGGCCGTCGTCGGGACGCGGAAGCGCGGATGCACGTAGGCCAGGCGGCGGAAGAACATCCCGTCGCGGGCCATGGCGAACGAGACGCGGGGGCAGAAGAGAATGTTCGCCCCGAGGCACCCCAGCGTGGCCGCGGCGACGAGCGCGGCGAAGAGCCGGCCTGCGCCGGGGCCGAACAGGGAAACGGCGGCCTGCTCGCCGATCCGAACGACGCCCTGCATGCGCCCGACGGGCAGGGCGAGGCTGTAAACGACGTTGGCCAGGAGATAGAGTCCGGTTACAGCCAGCGTTCCCAGGAGAAGGGCCCGGGGCAGGGTCCGTCGCGGGTCCCGGACCTCCTCCGCGGTGCAGTTCACCGAATACCAGCCGTCGTAGGTCCACAGCACGGCCAGGAGCGCGGCCCCGAAATGGGGCAGGGAGGGGAGAGGCCCGCGCGGGAGGAAGGGCCGGAGGTTGGGTCCGCCGGATCCGGCTCCGATGACGAGTCCGAGAACGATGAAGGCCGCGAGCGCCGCGATCCGGAGAATCACCATCCCGTTTTGGAACCGGGCGCCACTCTGGATGCCGAAGTAATTCAGCGCGGAGAGGGCGGCGATGGCGCCGACGGCAACGAGATGGCCGGCCGAGAGAGACAAGGAGATCGGACCGGCGGATCCGGCAAAGATCGGTCGGGATAACGACAGCGAGGGGACGAGGGCTCCGAAATATTCGGCGAAGCCCATGGCCAGAGCGGCCACGCCCGCGCTGCCGATGATCCAGAAAAAAGTCCATCCGTAGAGGAAGGCGGCGCCGTCGCCGTACGCTTGACGAAGGTATACGTAAGGTCCGCCGGAGCCGGGGAAGAGCGTCCCCAGCTCGGCGTACGTCATCGCCCCGAAGACGGTCAGTCCGCCGCCGATGATCCAGATGAGCCAGATCAGAAACGGCGAAGGCAGGTCCCTCGCGATAAGGCCCGTAGTCAGAAAGATGCCTGAACCGAAGACCGAGCCGATGACGAGATAGACCGAATCGGTCAGATTTAATCGTCTTGCGAGCTCGGTCATCGGACTACCTTCGTTTCCTTATCCGTATAAGTTATTGATAATAATGTATATACACGATTGTCTAAAGTCTCTCTAAAAGGAGAATATTATAGGCCAAGGCTTTTTTGAGTTCAACTCGTAGTTTACATTTTTTCTTATTCTTTGGAAACTGGAAATCAGCCGTTCAATATATATGCTGACCCCCCGATAGCGTTAATAGTTGAAGTCATTTCTAATAACGCCCATGGAACTGACACGCAGTTTAGAGCCCGCGGCGACCTTTCTCAAAGTCCTAATCTTTATCGTTTCTATAATTGCTCAATTGGCTGAAATCGTGTCAATGATTTGCGTCCTTTGGAATTGTCGGTTGTCTTTCTCACTTCGAATCAGCAGGCGAAAGGTCTATTGGAAACATAACACGATTGAATTCTATTTCTTGTCCCCATCCAAACTTCCCACGGCAAACCTGGCCTCCAGGATCTGAAATAGGCTGATCAGGATCGAGATCACATGTGAACAAAAATTCGGACCAAGGCCGGACCACTGTCACAATTTTATCTTATTGATATCATTATATTTATGACATTGTCGGCCGGCCGACAATTACGCTTATTAAAAGACTTGATTTTAATTTGGGGACTGAGTATCTTATCATCTTAGCCTAATACCCGAAACATCGGCATGTCCGGAAAGGAGACGCACGTGATCGTCGCCGTTACGAACCAGAAGGGCGGGGTAGGGAAGACCACGACCGCGGTCAACGTCGCCGCAGGCCTGGCCTTCTCCGGTTGCCGCGTTTTGTTGATCGATACCGATTCGCAGGGCCACAGCACGAAATCCATCGTCCGTGACCCCGAGAAGGTCGACAAGTCGCTCTATGACGTTCTCATGCATCCGGAGCTCAAGCTGGCAAGCATCACGGTCGCGTCCGCCGTCCCGGGCCTCGAGGTTGCGATCTCGCGCATCTCCATGGCCAAACTCGAAGCCTCGCTTCTCGGCCAGATCGACGGCCATTTCCGACTCAAGGACATCCTGGAGCCCGTCCGCGAGAAATATGACTACATCCTCATCGATACCCCTCCGACCCTGGGACTCATCACCCTGAACTCTCTGGTGGCCGCGACCCATCTCCTGATTCCCATCCAATCCTCTTACCTGTGCCTGGAGGGGACGGATGACCTGCTCGAAACCATCGAGAAGGTGAGGAGGGTGGCCAATCCCGGCCTTCAGATTCTGGGGATCCTGATCACCCTCCATGATAGCCGGACCAATATCGCCCGGGACGTCGTCGAGCGCATCCAGCGCGTTTTCGGCGACAAGGTCTTCCATACGTATATCTCGAAAAGCGTCAAACTCGAGGAATGTCCCGCCTACAAGGAGTCGGTTTTCACCTATGCCGGAAACTCGGTCGGGGCCTTTCAATACAAAAAAGTGGCCGAGGAGATAATGGAACGTGCAAAAAAATAAGCGCACCGGTCTTCCGGAATCCCTGGGCATGCGTCATGACACGCATTTCGTGGATTTCATCAGCAAGAAGGGGGCCGCACCCCTGGTCCGGCTGATCACGCTCGACCGGATCGAACCCAATCCTCGCCAGGCCCGCAGCGAACTCGGCAATATCGAGGAGCTCATGAGCTCGATCAAGGCCAGGGGGGTCCTGGAGCCTATCCTTGTCCGCCCCCGGGCCGACAAATACGAGATCATCGCCGGAGAGCGCCGCTTCGTAGCCTCGAAAAACGCCGGGCTGAAGGAGATTCCGTGCATCGAGATGGCCGTCAACGACAGCGAGGCCATGGAGATCTCGCTCATCGAGAACCTCCAACGCAAGGACCTCGACATCTTCGAGGAAGCCGACGGCCTCAAGGCCTTGATGGAGATCTACGACTACAGCCACATCCAGATTTCGGATAAGATCGGAAAGGCCCGTTCGACGGTCACCGAGATCATCAACATCAGCAAGATCCCGGCGGGGCCGCTCCGGAAACTGTGTCAGGTTCACCAAATCGACAAGAACCGGAGCCTCTTGATCGAAATTTCAAAGTTGAAGACTGATGAGGAGATGCGCAAGCTGATCGAGAGCATCGGGGAGCGCCATCTCAAACGCGAGGACACCCGCGATCTTTCCAAACTCCTCAAGGGGAAGGAATCCGAGGCCCGTAAGCCCAAGCATTATATTTTCAACTATAGCCCCAAAGAGGACCGGACCTACAGCCTGAAGATCGAGTTCAAAAAGGAGAGCGTCAGCCGCTCGGAGGTCATCCGCGTCCTGGAGGAGCTTCTGGCCAAGCTCAAGCAGCATTCCTGATTTTCTTTCTAAGAACGTTCCATCCCGAAGCGATGTGAAAGCATCGGTCATATCCGCCTGACAAAGATCTCATGATGGAGCGGCGGAGCATCTGGAAGCGCATTTTGGCCCGATCCCACGGATATTCAAAGGAAAGGCCCGCCGGATTCTGGCCTCCAGCTTTTGCCCCTTTTATTAGTTTACATAATAACTGTTATGCGACTCATTATGCCAATAATTATTAATTCATTTATTATCAATATGATACATGCCCTATAAAATTGTGGATATCTCCCAAGACAACAAATTGGGCACTTGTGGAAATCCGATGCTAGATCTGGGGCTTATTTCTTTCGATAAGCCAGGGAATTCGCTGCATCACCGCTGGCAGACGTCTCTCGGCTTTGATGCTGCGTCGAAAAAAAGGGCGGGTCTCCCCGCCCTCATGGAAATCGATAAACCGGTCAGTTGCCTTCGACGATCATCACCTTGGTCCAAACCGTGTACTTCGGCGGGATCCGATCGATGCCGCGCGACGAGGCGTTCGGGTCGAGTCCCATGCCGGACGTGCTCGTTTCGTTGGTGATGTTAGCCCGCTCTCCCTTGGTTCGGGCGATCGCCTTGCGCTGCTCTTCAGTGGGACCGCCCCATTCTAAGCCGAGCGACAGCGGTTCCCCCGGCCCGACGCCCAGCCCGGGCAGCGCCGGATGGACGCGCTTGAGCGGGATCATGAGCTCGAAGACGAGGGATTTCTTTTCGGTGGCGTACTTGAACATGGCCGGCGGGCCGGCGACCCCGGCCGGGACCGGCACCGTTTCGCCCTTCTTGTTGACGACCTCGGTGAAGTAATAATTGTAGAATGGCGTGGCCCGCATCTTGTCCTTCTGTTCATCCGATACCGGGCCCTGTTTCTCGAGCAGGGCGATGGACTCGTTGGCCGTAATCCGCTTGCGCCGGAACAGGATGCCGTAGTCCTTGGATTCCTGGCCTGTGGGGTCGATGAAAACCGTGAGCCCGAGCTCCTCGATCGTGCTCCGGAGCTTGGCGTCCCCGATGATGAACAGGAGATAAAGGTTGTTCCCGTCATTGCGGAGGGCGTACTGCACACCGCCCTTCTCCGCCGCGGAAAGCGCCACGCCCTCCCAGTCCTTGCTCGCCCCGTCGATCTTGGGCGGCTGGGCCGCCCAGACGCTGCGGACCGTCGTGTCCTGGGCGATCAGGATGGGGGCCGCGGCCGCGAGGGCTAGAACACCGATCATAACGATATCCAGCTTTTTCATGATGACCTCACTTCGCGAAAAACACGGACATAACGTTTCAAGTATGAAGGATATCGCCGATAAAATCAACGGAACGCCGGGCGAAGCTGCGCGCGGCGCTCGTTCTTCCCGCCCAAAAAAAGGGGGCGCGAAGGCGCCCCCTAGAATTCCCCGATCGTTTACAGGCCCTTGCTCATCGCGTTGAGGAAGTCCTGGTTCGTCTTGGTCTTGCCCAGCTTGTCGATGAGAAGCTCCATGGCCTCGACCTCGCCGAGCTGGCTGAGGACCTTGCGCAGGATCCAGATCCGGTTCAAGTCGGTCTCTTCGATCAGCAGCTCCTCCTTGCGGGTCGCCGAGCGGTTGATGTCGATGGCCGGGAAGGTCCGCTTGTCCACGAGCCGGCGGTCGAGGTTGATCTCCATGTTGCCCGTTCCCTTGAACTCCTCGAAGATGACCTCGTCCATCCGGCTGCCGGTGTCGATCAAGGCCGTGGCGATGATCGTCAGGCTGCCGCCCTCCTCGACCTTCCGGGCCGAGCCAAAGAACTTCTTGGGCTTGTTCAGGGCGTTGGCGTCGATGCCGCCCGACAGGACCTTGCCCGAGGGCGGGATGATGGCGTTGTGGGCCCGCGCCAGGCGGGTGATGCTGTCGAGGAGGATCACGACGTCGCGCTTGATCTCAACCAGGCGCTTGGCCTTCTCGAGGGCGATGTTGGCCACCTGGGCGTTGCGGGCGGGGGGCTCGTCGAACGTCGAGGCCACGACCTCGCCGTTCACGCTCCGCTGGAAGTCCGTGACTTCCTCGGGCCGCTCGGCCACGAGCAGGACGATGAGGAAGATCTCGGGGTGGTTCTTCTCGATCGATTTGGCGATCGTCTTGAGGAGGGTCGTCTTCCCCGCGCGCGGCGGCGACACGATCAGCCCGCGCTGGCCCTTGCCGATGGGCGTCATGAGCTCCATGATCCGGGCGTTGAGGTTCTTGGGGTTGCCGTCCTGGAGCTTGATCATCTCGTAGGGGTAGAGCGGAGTGAGCTTTTCGAAGTGGACGTTCCGCCGCTGGTCGATGATGACGTCGGGCTCCATGAAGTTGATGGCCTCGATCTTGATCAGGGCGAAATACTTCTCCCCGTTCTTGGGCGGCCGGACAATGCCCGAGATCGTGTCCCCCGTCCGGAGCTGGAACTTCCGGATCTGCGAGGGCGAGACGTAGATGTCGTCCTGGCTGGGAAGGTAGCTGAAATCGGGCGCCCGCAGGAACCCGAATCCGTCCTCCAGGCATTCCAGCACGCCTTCGGAAAACAGGAGCCCCTGCTTCTTGGCCTGGGCCTCCAGGATCTTGAAGATCAGGTCATGCCGGTCCTCTTTATCGATCTCCGCCTCGGGGATGCCGGCCAGAGGGGCGATCTTGAGCAGGTCCTTCGTGTCCCTGGCCTCGAGCTCGATCAGGCTGTACTCTTTGTACTCTTTGATCTCTTTCAGGTCCTTGACGTCCTTGGCCTCTTTCACGTCCTTGGGAGTTGTGTCTTTCGTCATGGTTCACCTCTTGGGATATCGCTCAATGCGTTAACGGGGGTTCCTTGGGATTGTCCCCCTCCTCCCCTTCCCGGCCCAGCAGGGCGCCTTCGGCCGGGGGGGCGACCTTCTTGGTCCGCGGGGCCTTCTTGGCGGGGAGGTCGCGGGTTAGGACGAGCTTCAGGACATCGTCCATGTTCTCGACCAGGTGGATCTTCATGTCCTGGCTCAGGTTCTTGGGAAGGTCCTTCAGGTCGGCCTTGTTATCGAGGGGCAGGACGGCCTCGCGGATGCCTTCGCGGTGGGCGGCGAGGAGCTTCTCCTTGATGCCGCCGACCGGCAGGACCCTGCCCCGGAGAGTGATCTCGCCGCTCATGACCACCTTCTTGCTGACCGGGATCTCGGTCAGGAGGGACAGGATGGCGATGGCGATCGTGATCCCGGCCGAGGGCCCTTCCTTGGGTGTCGCGCCCTCGGGCACATGGATGTGGATGTCGAAGTTCCGGGTGACGTCCTTGGCGATGTTCATCTCGAACACCTTGCCCCGGACGTAGCTGAAGGCCGCCTGGGCGGATTCCTGCATGATCTCGCCCAGCTGGCCGGTCAGGGTGAAGTTGCCCTTGCCGTGGACCTTGGTCGCCTCGAACGTCAGGAGCTCGCCGCCGTACTCGGTCCAGGCCATGCCGAGGGCCACCCCGATCTCGTCCTCGCGGTCGAGGGCCGACCGCCGGAACCTGGGCACGCCGAGGAAGCTCTCGAGGTTCTTGAGCGTGACCTTGTCCTTGTGGTCCTTGCCCTTGGCCACGACCTTCTTGACGACCTTGCGGCAGATCTTCGTGATCTCGCGTTCGAGATTCCGGACGCCGGCCTCGCGGGTGTAGTCGTCGATGAGCTTGAGGACGGCCTTGTCCGAGATCTCGATGTTGCGCTCGCTGAGCCCATGGGCCGCCCTCTGCTTCGGCCAGAGGAACTTGCGGGCGATCTCGAGCTTCTCGGCCTCGGTGTAGCCGGGGATCTGGATGATTTCCATCCTATCGACGAGAGGCCGCGGGATGGCGTCGAGCATGTTGGCCGTCACCACGAACATGACCTGGGACAGGTCGTAGTCGGTATCGATGTAATGGTCGAGGAACGCGCTGTTCTGCTCGGGGTCCAGGACCTCCATCAGGGCCGAGGCAGGGTCGCCCCGGAAGTCCATGCTCATCTTATCGACCTCGTCCAGGAGGAAGACCGGGTTCCGCGTCCCCGCCCGCTTGATCATCTGGATGATGCGGCCGGGATAGGCGCCGATGTAGGTCCGGCGGTGGCCGCGGATCTCGGCCTCGTCCCGGACGCCCCCGAGCGACAGGCGGACGAACTTCCGGCCCGTGGCCCGGGCGATCGACTTGCCGAGCGAGCTCTTGCCCACGCCCGGGGGCCCGATGAGCCCCAGGATTACGCCCTTCGGGTTCTTGACCAGCTGTCGGATGGACAGGTACTCCAGAATGCGCTCCTTGACCTTGTCCAGCCCGTAGTGGTCCTCGTTGAGGATGCGCTCGGCTTCCTTGAGGTCCCGTTTTTCACGGGACTTATGGGTCCAGGGCAGGGCGATGAGCCAGTCGAGATAATTCCGGCAGACCGTGGCCTCGGCCGACATCGGGGGCATGGTCTCGAGCCGCTCGATCTCCTTGCGGGCCTTGTCCTCGGCATCGGGCGGCATCTTGGCCGCGGCCACCTTCTTCTTCAGCTCCTCGATTTCGTTGGCCTGCTCGTCCTTCTTCCCCCCCGGCGCGCCTCCCGGGGTGAAGATGTTCGGCCCGCCGGGCTGGCCGAACGGGCCCTTCCGGCGGTTGAGCGGCTTGCCGTCCTTGCCGCGGGCGTTGACCTGGATCTTGTAGACCTCGCTCTCCAGGAGAAAATTGAGGCGCCGGATGCGCTCCTGGCTGTTGATGGTCTCGAGCAGGTTCTGCTTCTCGTCGAGGGGCAGGTAGAGGTGCGAGGAGATGATGTCGGCGATCCGGTCGGGCGAATGGTCGCGCAGGGCCGGGATGATCGACTGGAAGTTCGTGTTCTGGCTGAGCTTGAGGTATTCCTCGAAGAGGGCCAGGGCCCGCTTCATCTCCTCCTGGATCTCCTTGCCGGTGTCCTCGTAGACCCGGATCTCCTTGGCCAGAACCTGGTAGAAGGGGTACGAGCTCAGAAACTCCAAAATCCGGGCCCGCCGCTTCCCTTCGACGATGACCCGGACGTTTTTATCGTCGACGGGGACGGTCCGGATGATCTTGGCCGTGACGCCCAGGGAGTAGATGTCCTTGGGGCCGGGGTTGTCAAGGCTGGCATCCATCTGGGCCGCGAGGATGATCAGCTTGTCGGTCTCCGACGCCTTCTCCAGAGCCTGGATCGAGGAGGCCCGGCCGATGATGAACGGCACGAGGGTGGCCGGAAAGACTACGAGCTCCCGGAGCGGGATCAGGGGGATGTTTTTCAGGATTTCGGCCTGTTCGCCGGAATGTTCCATGGTTAGACTCCGATGACTTGTTTGATCCGGTCGAAGCTCAGCTCGTTCTCGTCGACCATGCGCTTCGTGATCCGGATCTTGGTCGTCTTCTTCGAGGACGGGAGGTAGAACATGATGTCGAGCATGAGGTCCTCGATGATCGTCCGTAGGCCCCGCGCGCCGAGCTTGCGCTCCACCGACTTCAGGGCGATGGCCAGCAGGGCGTCGTCGGTGAACTCGAGCTCCACGCCCTCCATCTCGAAGAGCTTCTGGTACTGCTTGATGATGGCGTTCTTGGGTTTCGTCAGGATGGCCACGAGATCGGTCAAGGCCAGGTCGGTGAACGTGGCCACGACCGGGATCCGGCCGACGAGCTCGGGGATCAGTCCGTACTTGATCAGGTCCTGCGGGATGAGCTTGGCCAGGAGCTCGGTCGAGGCGTCGGGTCGGACGAGGCGGGACTCCGACTTGAAGCCGACGACCGCCTTCCCCAGGCGCTGGGCGATGATCTTGTCGAGCCCGACGAAGGCCCCGCCGCAGACGAACAGGATGTCGGTCGTGTCGACGGGGATGAACTCCTGGTAAGGGTGCTTCCGGCCGCCCTGGGGCGGGATGTTGGCCACGGTCCCCTCGATGATCTTGAGGAGGGCCTGCTGGACACCCTCGCCCGAGACGTCCCGGGTGATCGAGGGACTGTCGCTCTTGCGGCTGATCTTGTCGATCTCGTCGATGTAGATGATGCCCTTCTGGGCCTTGGCGATGTTGCCCTTGGCCGCCTGGTAGAGTTTCAGGACGACGTTCTCGACGTCCTCGCCGACGTAACCGGCCTCGGTCAGGGTCGTGGCGTCGGCGATGGCGAAGGGCACGGCCAGGATCTTGGCCAGGATCTGGGCCATCAACGTTTTTCCCGTGCCGGTCGGGCCGATCAGAAGGATGTTGCTCTTGGCGATCTCGACGTCCCCGCCCGCCCGAGGGCGGTGGACCCGCTTGTAGTGGTTGTAGACCGCCACGGCGATCTTCTTCTTGGCCTTCTCCTGGCCGATGATGTGTTCGTCCAGAGCCCGTTTGATGTCCCCGGGCGTGGGAAACGCGGCCGGACCCGCCTTCTCGTCGTCCTTCGCCGCGAAGGTCTGGAGCAGGCCGTGGGCCGTGTCGATGCAGGTGTCGCAAATGAAAATCCCGCCGGGCCCGGCGATGAGCTTGCGGACCTGGGTCTGGTTCCGGCCGCAGAAGCTGCACTTCACCATCGGCTCCTTCGGATGCGCGGTGTCTTCGCTCATCGGTGTCGTTCTCTCTCCAATGGAAACTCCGAAACGCGCTGCGGAAACGGGGCGGGCCTACTTCTTCGCCGCGGGCCGGCTCGTCAGGATCTGGTCGATCAGGCCGTACTCCTTGGCCTGGGCCGCGGTCATGATGAAGTCCCGCTCGATATCGGTCTGGATCCGGGTCTTGATCTGGCGCGTGTGCTTGACCAGGATCTGGTACAGGTTCTCCCGGATCCGGAGGATTTCCTTGGCCTGGATCGCGATGTCCGAAGCCTGGCCCTGGTAGCCGCCGGACGGCTGGTGCAGGACGATGCGGGCATTGGGCAGCGAGATGCGCTTGCCCGCCGTGCCCGCGGCCAGCAGGACGGCGGCCATGCTGGCCGCCTGACCCACGCAGATCGGGGAAATGTCGTTGGCCACGAACTGCATCGTGTCGTAGATCGCGAGCCCGGCGGTGATGCTGCCTCCGGGCGAATTGATGTACAGCGAGATCTCCTTCTCGGGATTCTCGGCCTCCAGGTACAGAAGCTGGGCGATGACGAGATTGGCCAGGTCGTCGGTGATCTCGCTCCCGATGAAGATGATGCCGTCCCGCAGAAGGCGCGAATAAATGTCGTACGCGCGCTCCGAGCGGCCGTCTTGTTCAACGACGAAAGGGATGAGGGTCATGAGAATCGCGTGGGATTATTCTATTATAGCCTGGCCGACCAGAAAGTCAACGGTCTTGCGGACGAGCAGCGTGCTCCGGAGGTCGTCCCGCCGGCCTTCCGCGGCGAAGGACTCCCGGGCCCGGGCCACGGGAATGCCGTTGGCCTGGGCGAGGCGTCCGATCTCCTGGTCGAGGTCCTCCTCCGTGATCCGGATCCCCTCCGCGTCCGCGATCCGGCGCAAGACCAGGTGGCGCTTGAGGTTCGATTCGGCCTGGGCGTGGGCCGATCCCCGGAGCGTCTCCAGGAGCTGCGGGGTGACGGCATTAGCCGGGGCCGACTGGAGCATGTTCTTCAACACGGCCTCGGCCTCCTCGTCGACAACGCTCTTGGGGAGCTCGAACACGGCCCGGTCGACGATCGTCCGCAGGACTTCGTCGGCGGTTTCGCGGCGGGCAGCCTGGTCGCGCGCGATTTGGATCTCCCGGCGGATCTTGTCGCGGACCGCGGCCAGAGTGTCGAACTCGCCGAGCGTCTTGGCGAAATCGTCGTTCGCCTCGGGCAGCCTCTTCTCCTTGATCGATACGACCTTGAGCCGGTATTCGATCTCCTTCCCGGCCAGTTTCTTGTTCTTGTGGTCGGCCGGATAGGCGTGGCGGAACGATTTCTCCTCGGCGGGGACCAGGCCGAGGAGATTGGCGTTGAGGACGGGGTCGTTCCCTTCGTGGCCCGCCAGGACGACCACCTTCTCGGCGGGCATGAGCCGCCTGGTCTTCAGGTCCTTGCCCTGGAGCTCGACCACGGCGTAGTCGCCCGAGGCGACGCCCCGGCCTTCGACCGGAACGTATTCGACCGCCTTTTCGCGCAGATCGTCGACCGTCCGGGAGACGTCTTCGTCGGTGACGGCGGCCTCGATCTTCTTGGCTTGGACCTTCTTGTAGGACGGCAGCTCGAACTCCGGCCAGACCTCGATCACAGCTTTGAACCGGAGAGGCTGACCCTCCTCGTACGAAACGTCCTCGACGACGGGGACGCCCACGGGCCGGATGGCCTTCGCCTCGAGGATTTCCTCGAGGACTCGGGGGATGAGCTCGTCCGCCACGGACCGCTGGATGTCCGGGGCGAACATCCGGCGGACCACATCCTTGGGGGCCTTCCCCGGGCGGAAGCCCTTGAGGCGGGCCCTCTGACTGTACTCCTCGAGGATGCGGTCGTATTCCCGGGCGGTGGCCTCGGCCCCGACTTCGGCTTCGACCGCTTTCCGGGTCGGGCCCAGGTCCTTCACGCTGCTTTGGAAGTGTTCATGTGTCTCGCTCATGAATTGTCCTTAATTGTCCTTTGCAAATTCCGGGACCGTGGATCGTCGCCGAATCCGGCTCCCGCCCGGGCGGCAGCCCAGATCGAGAGGATGGGCAGAGCGGGAGTCGAACCCGCACTCCCTCATCAGGAACTAGGTCCTAAGCCTAGCGCGTCTGCCATTCCGCCATCTGCCCTCGACGACCACCCACGCCCCCCGCCGGCCGTCCTCCGGACGGCCCGGAACGCGGAGATTCCCGTCCTCTGGCCGAGGGCGTTTGGGAAGCGGTCCCGGATTGTCCTTCTCCCCGAACGGGATTCCCTTGGCTGGGAGGGCCTTTCTCTATGGAAGAATAAACGGAAAATACGGTTGTGATGATAGGCAAAAATAAGGATATTTCTTATAACATATGTCCGGGCGGTTTGTCAATTTTTTCGCCTGAAAAAAAGGGGCTTTCCCTCTGCCGTTTCCGTTCAGGCCGGGACCGGGATTTCGCCGGTCCGGCTCTCCCCCGTTACTTGCCTATTACTTGCTATTATTTTGCTATGACTTTGTTATTACTTTATCAGGGCCTGGAGCTGCTTGGCCTTGGCCGCGTCGAGCGCCTGGAGCTTCTTGACGACGTCGCGGGCGCTGTAGCTGTCCCGGAGGTTCAGGTAGCAGATCCCGAGGTTGTACCAAGCGTTGACGTTGTCGGGCTGCAGTTCGACGGTCTTCTTCAGCGGCTCGAGCGCGACGTCGAATCTCTTGAGCAACATGTTGTTGATGCCGATATAAAGGAAGGCATAGCCGTTGGTCGGATCGATCTCGGTCACCTTCTTAAACGGCACGAGGGCCTCCGCGTATTTCTTCTGGCTGTAGAGGCAAACGCCGATCTGGTAAAGGGCGAGGTCGTAATTCGGCTTGATGGCCAGGGCCTTGTTGAAGGCGTCGATCGCCTCTTGATATTTCTGCATCTGGGCGTACATTAAGCCGAGATTGTAAACCGCCTGCTCGTCCTTGGGCTTCAGCTCCGCGATCTTCTTGGCCGCTTCGACCGCCTTGTCCGGCTTCTGGGCGTCGCTCCAGACCTTGAGGATCCAGCTGTAGTAATTGTCGGCCTTCTCGGGGTTGATTTCGGCCAGCTTCTTATAGGTGTCCTCGGCCTCCTGGAGAAGGCCCGCCTTCTGATAGGCCAGGGCCAGGTTCTGGAGGATGGTCGTGTCGCGGGGCTGAAGCTTCTGGGCCCCGGCCAAAGCGACGGCGGCCTTATCGAACTGTTCGGCGTTCATCCGGGCCAGGCCCAGACGCTGATAGGCCGTGAGGAGGTCGGCCGGAGCGGCGGCCAGGTATTTGTCGTAGGCATCGCCCGCCTTCGCGAAATCGCGCCCCGCTTCATAGGCTTCCCCGAGGGCCAGGTAGGCCTCCTTGCCGGCGGGGTTGAGTTCGAGCGCTTTGTTGAGCGCCTCGATCGCTTCCGGGGAGCGCTGCATCCGGGCGTAGATCTGGCCGAGGCCAAGGAACGCCTCGGCCGCCTTGGGATCGAGCTCGGTGATCTTCTTGTAGGCCGTGATCGCGTTCTGGTAATCGCGCATGCCGTTGTAGCACTTGGCCAGCAGCTTCCAGGCTTCGAGGTTGTCGGCCTGGACCTTCACCACCTTCTCCAGGTTGCGCTGGGCGTTGTAACCCTCGTCCACCCAGGCGTAGATCCGGCCGAAGAGCCAATTCGATTCGATCGTCGTGAAATAATCCTCGGCCTGCCAGCTTTTGAAAGCCGTCATCTTCTTGGCCTTGGCCACCGCGGTCACGGCCGAGATCGGGACGATCAGCCGGAGGCGCTTCTCGACGACCTGGACGAGGCCGAGGACCTTGCCGGTCTCGTCGACCGCGGCGCCGCCGGTGAACGCGTCGGCCAGGGCAACCGCGGTGTCGGCGATCTTCAGGCCGCCGCCCAGGTCATGGACGTTGCGGACCGTCGCCTCGGTGAGGACGATGTCCCCCGCTTCGTTGGCCGCCACGACATAGAATTTCTTCCCGGGCGCGAGGCTGTTGAAATCGCCGGGGACGAGGGGCGTCACCTTGCCGTCGATCTGGACCAGGGCCAGGTCGAGGGCCTTGTCGACGCCCAGGACGCCGTCGACGTCGACGCCCTTCTTCTTGAAATTGAACCCCGCGGCGCCCGCGGCCTGGCTGATCAGGTGATAGCTTGTCGCGGCGAGCGTCGGGGAAAGGACCAGCGCCGATCCGCGCCCGATCTCCACTTTTTCCTTGTTGAAGAGGACGATCTGGATCACGCCGGGGTTGGTCAGCGCGAGGAGCTTGTCCGACTCTCCCGTCTGGCCGAAAACGGCGGCCGCGGACAGGACAAGCACAAGACAGAGGATGAGAGCTTTGAGTTTGTTGGTCATCATAAGTCCTCCTGGAGGTCCGATGGAGTTCGGACCAGTAATAAATGACATTATTGCATCGAAAAAAAGGCCTGTCAAATCCAAAATCAAATTGGCCACGAAGTCTCTTTGGGGAACGCAAGGGACGGCCTCGTCCGGCACCGGGGTCGGCCTAAGGTCCACATAGCGGAAGGGGGTCCCATCGCGAAAGCGATGGGGGGAACCGACGGGACTGGTTCCCCCTGTGGGCCGAGGCCGATCCCGGTGCCGGGCGTGATGGGCTCTGCCAGGATGCCGCTCCGTTGACAGGGTCCGGGTCCGAGAGTAGGATAAAAATCCATGACCGTCCCGAAGACAAAAACGCTCCTGCTCGCGGCGGCCGGCATCGCCCTCCTCGCCGCCGTGTTCGTGTTCAAGGTCCGGGGCGGGATGGCGGATTTCGAGGTCAATTACCGGGCGGGCCACCGCCTCTGGTTCGGCGAGACGCTCTACCGGACGGCGGATTCCCACTGGCAGTTCAAGTATTCCCCGTTTTCGGCGATGATCTACCTGCCCTTGTCCGCCCTCCCCTTGCCCGCGGCCAAGGCGGTCTGGTTCCTCCTCGTCGTGGCGGCCGTCGCGGCCGTCATCGCCCTCGGCCGCAAGCTGGCGATCGCGGCCGGGGCGGCAAAGCCCGGTCCGTCGGTTTTCCTGGCCTCGCTCATTCTGGCGAAATTCTTCCTGCGGGAGATCGAGCTCGGGCAGATCAACGCCTTCATCACGGCCCTTCTCATGGGCATGGTTCTTCTGCTCGTCCGGGACGATGACGCGCCCTCGTCCCGCCGTCGGACGGCGACCGGCATTCTCTGGGGACTGGCCACGGCCCTCAAGCCCTACGCGTTGATCTTCCTGCCCTACCTCGTCCTGAAGCGAAAATGGCGGGCGCTCGCTTGGGGCGGCGCCGTCCTCGCCGCGACGCTGGCCGTCCCCGCCCTCTTTTATGGAATCCGGGGAAACATGGCCGTGCTCGGAGAGTGGATTTCGAGCCTGTCCCGGTCCACTCCGGGGCTTCTCGCCTCACAGGACAACGTCTCCCTGCTCGCGTTCCTGATGAAATGGATGCACGGTTCGCCTGCGGCATCCCTCGTCTACGGGGCCGGGGTGGCCCTCCTCGCGGGCCTCACCCTCCTCTTCCTCCGCGGAGGCCGGAATCTGCCCCAAGCCGCGGTCGCGGAATCGGCCCTGCTCCTCGTTTTCATTCCCCTCATCTCCCCGCTCGGCTGGGACTACACGTTCCTTTCGGCTTTCTCGGCCGTGGTCCTCGTCACGGGCCGGATCGCAGTCTTCCCCAAGCCGGCCCGTTTCCTCCTGGCCGCGAATTTCCTGGTCATCGCCCTGGCTCTCTATGACATCCTGGGTCGGCGGCTCTATGCCGTTTTCATGGCCCGGTCCGTTCCCACCCTCGACTTCCTCCTCGTCGCGGGGTCCCTCTTCTATCTCCGCGCCAAGAAGGCGGTCTGAGGCCGATGGCCGTGGTCGCGCGCCGAAAAATTCTCTTTGTTTACGGACTGATGCTGGCCGGAATCGTCGTCTGGTTTGCGGCCATCCTCCTCGCCCCCTACCTCCGGAGCCGCGGGAGCGGCCTTGCCCCCTCCCTCTATGCCTGTTTCGCACCGCTCTGCCACCAGATCCCCGGGCGGAGCTTCCGCCTGTTCGGCCAGCCGCTCGCAGTCTGCGCCCGCTGTTTCGGGATCTATATGGGTTTTCTGGCCGGCGCTGCCGCCTATCCCTGGATTCGGGGGTTCTCCCGACTGCGTCTGCCGGATACTCGCCTGTTCCTGGCGCTCACGGCCCCGATCGCGGTCGATGCGGCCGCGAATCTGCTCCATATCTGGTCGCTGGACAATTTCCTCCGGTTCCTGACGGGGCTGGCTTGGGGGACGATCCTGCCGTTCTATTTCATGACGGGAATCGGCGAGCTCGTCAACTCGGAGGGGAAGACCCCTTCCGACGGGCGGCTCCCCGGGTCAGGACCCGGAGCATAGCGCCGCAAGTCCTCACGCGAACGGACCGGCGTTCGTCCTGAACGGCCCTTGCATTGGCCCCCCATTAAAACTAGAATAGGGCCCATCCGATAATCGAGAGGCCATGAACGGACATACCCCCCCCGTGATCAAGCCCGCCCTGATCGGCGGCGCGGCGGCCGGGCTTCTCTCCGGCCTGCCGGTCATCCAATGCCTCTGCTGCCTCTGGATTATCGCGGGCGCCGCTCTGGCCGTCTCTCTGGCCGCCAAAGACGCCCCGGGGCCCCTTCGCCCCGGTGAAGGCGCGCTCGTGGGAGCCGCCGCCGGCATCGCCGCGGCCGTCGTCCATTCGCTCGTCAACATCCCCTTCCAGGCCGTCCACATGGCCTTCTTCCGCCGGATCTTCGAGCACCTCGCCGAATATGGCCAGACCATGCCCGAGGGCTGGCAGGACCTGCTGAACCGGACGGACGCGGGCTCGTTCTCCGCGACGGGCTTCATTCTCGGGCTCCTCGTCTTCGCCGCCGTCTTCGCCGTGTTCGGCGCGCTCGGCGGGATCATCGGCGCGGCGCTCTTCGGGAAGAAGACGCCGACGTCCGCAACGGCGCCTCAGACGGCCGTTCCGCCGCCTCCTCTCCAGCCATGAAACGCCTGAAAACGCAGGTCATCGTCAACCCGGAATCGGCCAAGGGCCAGACCCGCAAGCACTGGTCCCAGATCCGGGACGGCATCCGGCATTTCATCCAGGACTTCAAATACGAATTCACCGAAAAGCCCCTGGACGCCATCGAGCTCGCCCGGGCGGCCATCAAGGACGGCACCGAGCTCGTGATCGGGGTCGGGGGCGACGGGACGATGAACGAGATCGCCAACGGCTTCTACGAGGACCGGAGGATCATCAACCCCGCGGCGACGCTGGGCATCGTCCCCTCCGGGACGGGATGCGACCTGACCCGAAGCCTGAACATTCCGAACCGCCTCAAGGACGCCATGACCGTCATCACCCAAGCCCGCTCGCGGGCAATCGACGTCGGCAAGGTCACGTTCCGGGCCACGGGCGGCGGCCAGGCCGAACGCATCTTCCTCAACGTCGCCGATTTCGGGGTGGGCGGCGAAGTCGTGGCCCGGGTCAACCAGAAGCGGCTGGAGCGGAAGACCTCGTCCTACGTCCGCTGCCTCATTTCGACCATGATCAAGTACAAGGCGAAGCGCGTCCGCGTCCGGGTGGACGGGGTCGAAATCCCGCGCGGGGAGTATCTCATCGGGGCGGTGGCCAACGGCCGCATCTTCGGCAAGGGGATGAAGATCGCTCCCCACGCCCGCCTGGATGACGGGCTGTTCGATTTCGTCTACATCAAAGGGATGAAGTTCCTGGAATTCTGCGCCAACGGCTGGAAGCTCATGAACGGGACGCACCTCGGCCATCCGAAGATCTTCCTCGTCCAGGGCCGCAAGATCGAGGCCGAGCCGGAAGCCGGGGACACGGTCCTCCTCGAGTTCGACGGCGAACAGCTGGGGACGCTTCCGGCGACGTTTGAAATGGTGCCCCGGAGCCTGCTCGTCAAGAGCAACCTCTGAGACTCAGCGCGGGGCCTGTTGGGATCCCGTGTCAATCATGGGGACAATGTTCGTCACCCGCAACTTTCCGTCCTTGTCCCGGTAGGAGGTGATCGCCGTCTTCCGGGCTCCGGAGGAGGCCAGGGGCCGGAGCGAGCTCTTGACCCGGGTGACCTTCTCCACGTAATCCCGGGTCTCGGGATAAGGGGGAACGCCGTCGTATTTGGCGACGGCGGAGCGGCCGGCGTTGTAGGCGGCCAGGACGAGGTCGAGACGGTCTGGATAGGTTTTGAGGAGGTCGCTGAGGTATTTGATCCCGCCCTCGATGTTATCCCAGGCGTTGAAGACGTTCTTGACGCCATAGTCCTTGGCCGTTTCCGGCGTGAGCTGCATCAAGCCCTGGGCGCCTTTGTCCGAGACGGCGAACCGGTCGTAGGCGGATTCGACGGTGATGATCGAATGGATAAGCGCGGGATCGACCCCCGCGTAGCGGGCCGCGATGTTGCGGATGATGGGATCGTAGTGGGCGGACAGGGCCGGGAGGTTCGTCTCCCCCGCGGCCGCGGTTCCAACGGCCAAGACGGCGGCCAGAAAGACCCCGAGAGCGATTCTCCGCATATTCTTCAGCACGTTCATCGCGTTTATCATCCCCCTTTTTGCGGCCGCCCACAATCACCTTTGGGGGTGAATTCGCACCGCCGCGTATCTCCCCCCTCCCGGGGATCAGCCCGCCAGCGTTTCGATGAGACCCGGTCCGGCGGCCAGGGCCTCGTCGAGCGCCTCGGTCTTCGGCCCGCCCGCCTGGGCGAAATCCGGCCGTCCGCCGCCCCCGCCCCCGACGATCGGGGCCAGGCGCTTGATTATCTCCGCGGCCGAGATCCGGCCGGTGAGGTCCTGGGTCACGCCGACCACGAGAAAGGCCTTGTCTTCGCCGATCGAGCCCAGGATGACGACCCCGGAGCCGATCTTCCGCTTGAGCGCGTCCGCCAGGCCGCGCGCCTCGGACAGAACCAGGCCTTCCCGTTTCTGGACGAGGACCTTGACGCCCTTGACGGTCCGGATGTCTTCCTTGGATCGGTCGGCCGATCCTCTCAGCATCTTTTGGCGGAGGGACTTGATCTCGTGGTCCTTTTCCCGGACCTGGTCTTTAAGCTTTTCGACCTGCGTCGGCGCATCGCGGCGCGAGGCGGCCAGGGCGCGGAGGACGTCGTCGAACAGGGCCTCGGTTTCCTGCACATAGGCCAGGGCCGCCTCCCCTGTCACGGCCTCGATACGCCGCAGGCCCGCAGCGACGCTCGTCTCCTCGACGATCTTGAACAGGCCGATCTCGCCGGACGAGGGCGCATGACCCCCCCCGCAGAGCTCGCGGCTGTAGTCGCCGATGGACACCATCCGGACCTTCTCCCCGTACTTCTCCTCGAAGATGGCCATCGCCCCTTCCCGGACGCCCTCCTCGAGAGTGGTCTCCTTGATAGAGACGGGCAGATTCTCCCGGATTTTCTCATTGACCAGGCGTTCGACCTTCGCAATCTCCGCGGCGCCGAGAGCCTGGAAATGGGTGAAGTCGAACCGGAGCCGGGACGGGGACACGAGCGAACCGGCCTGCTTGACGTGGTCGCCCAGCGCCTGGCGCAGGGCGGCGTGGAGGAGGTGTGTGGTCGTGTGGTTGCCGCGGACCGCTTTCCGCCGGGCCGCATCGATCGCCGCCGACACGACGTCGCCCTCGCGGAGGACTCCGGAGAGGACCTTGATCTTGTGGCTGCGGACGTCGGGGATGGGATAATAGGCCGTTTCCACCGAAGCCGAGGCTTGGGCGTTCTTCAGCAGGCCGGTGTCCCCGACCTGGCCGCCCGCTTCGGCATAGAACGGGGTGAGATCGAGGACCGCTTCCCCGCTCTCCCCCGCGCGGAGCTCACCGGCGCGCGCGCCGTCCTTGATCAGGGCGACCAGACGGGCCTCGTCCACGCGCTCGCACTCGACGCCCGCGAACCTCAACCCTGACGCGCCGAGCTCCTCGTAAACCTTCCGCTCCCGGGTCTGGACATCCCCCTTCCAGGACCGGCGGGCCCGCTCCTTCTGCTTCTGGAGCTCGTCGCGGAAGCCCGCCTCATCGATGCCGAGGCGCTCCTCCTGGGCCAGCTCGAGCGACAGGTCGAGCGGAAAGCCGAAGGTGTCGTACAGCTTGAAGGCCGCTTCGCCGCTCAGGCCGGTGCCGCCCCGGGCGCGCGCCTCCTCCACGAACTGGTGGAAATATCGCAGCCCGGACGCGAGCGTCTGGGCGAACCGCTCCTCCTCGGCGTGGCAGATCTTCGAGATGAAGTTCTGCGAAGCCAGCAGCTCGGGATAGGCGTCCTTCATGATGTCGCCCACGACCCCGACCAGCTTGAAGACGAACGGCTTCTCGAGGCCGATCATGTTTCCCTTCCGGAAAGCCCGCCGCACGAGCCGGCGCAGGACGTAGCCCCGGCCGTCGTTCGCGGGCATGATGCCGTCGCCGATCATGAAGGCGATCGACCGGATGTGGTCGGCGATGACCCGGACGGCGACGTCGCCCTCGTCGTCGGCGGGATACTCGCGCGAGGCCAGCCCGCAGATCTCGCCGATGAGCGGACGGAAGAGGTCGGTGTCGAAATTGCTGGCCCGGTTCTGGAGGGCGGCGGCCATGCGCTCCAGGCCCATGCCGGTGTCGATCGAGGGGGAGGGCAGCGGATGCAGGACGCCCTTCTCGTCCTGGAAGAACTGCATGAAGACGAGGTTCCAGAGCTCGACCATCCGGTCGCTCCCCCGTTCGATGAGCTCGAGCGGGGTGCCGGCTTCGAGCTCCGGGTGCTGGTCGTAGTGGATCTCGGAGCACGGGCCGCAGGGGCCGGTCTCCCCCATCGCCCAGAAGTTGTCCTTCTTGCCCAGGCGGAAGATCCGGTCCGCGGGCACGCCCGCCTCGTGGTTCCAGAGGGTGAAGGCCTCGTCGTCCTCTTCGTAGACCGTGACGTAGAGCCGGGCCGTGTCGAACTCGAAGACCGAGGTCATCAGCTCCCAGGCGAAGGCGATGGCCTCCCGCTTGAAATAATCGCCGAAGGAGAAGTTGCCCAGCATCTCGAAAAACGTGTGGTGTTTCCGCGTCCGCCCGACCTGCTCGAGGTCGTTGTGCTTGCCGCTGACCCGCATGCATTTCTGGACCGTGGCCGCCCGCTTGTAGCTCCGGCTCTCCAGGCCGAGGAAGATGTCCTTGAACTGGTTCATCCCGGCGTTGGTGAACAGGAGGGTCGGGTCGTCCTTGGGAAGGAGCGGGGAGCTCGGAAGGACCTTGTGGCCCTTGCGGGCGAAGAAATCGAGAAAGGTCCGGCGGATGTCCTGGGCGTTCATGATGTCATGTCTCGTCGGCCGCCGGCGGAGTCTTGCCCCCCGCCGGTCGGTTCAATTTCTTTTCCATCTCTTCCATGGCCAGGTCCGTCGTCGACTGGATGCCCTGGACACGCAGCCGGAAGTTGTCCGGGCTCGTCGAGTAGCGGAGACCCTGTTCGAAGGAGATGAGGCCGCCCTTGTAGAGAGCGTGGACGGATTGGTCGAAGGTCTGCATGCCGTATTGCGAGACGCCCGCCGCGATCGCCTCCCGGATGAGGGTCCATTTGTCCCGGTCCTGGATGAGGTCCTGGATATGGGGCGTGGCGATCATGACCTCGACGGCCGGCACCCGGCCCTTGCCGTCCTTGCGGGGGATGAGCCGCATCGAGATGACGGCCGCCAGGATGCTCGCAAGCTGGATGCGGATCTGGCGGTGCTGGTACGGGGGGAACACGGAGACGATCCGGTTGATGGTCTCCGGCGCGTCGAGCGTGTGGAGGGTGCTGAGGACGAGGTGGCCGGTCTCGGCGGCCATGAGGGCCGTCTCGATCGTGTCGACGTCGCGCATCTCGCCCACGAGGATGATGTCGGGATCCTCGCGCAGGGCGCCGCGCAAGCCGCGCGAGAAGCTCTTCACGTCCCAGCCGACCTCGCGCTGGCAGATCGTGCTCTTCTTGTCGCGGTGGAAGAACTCGATCGGGTCCTCGATGGTGATGATATGTTTCCGCCGGCTGGAATTGATGTCGTCGATGATCGAGGCCAGGGTCGTCGTCTTGCCGCTGCCCGTCGTCCCCGTCACGAGAATGAGGCCGCGCTCGAACTGGGCGATCTTCTCGATGACCTCGGGGAGGAGCAGCTCGCGGATGGGCTTGACCTCGAAGGGGATGATCCGGAGCGAGATGGCGATCGAATTGCGCTGCAGGAAGATGCTGCCCCGGAACCGGCCGAATCCCGGCAGGCTGTAAGCGAGGTCCAGGTCGAAGTCCTCCTTGAGCCTCTGGCGCTGGAAGTCCCCCATGATTTGGTTGGCCATGTCTTCCATATCCTTGCCGGTCGGCTTGGGCAGCTGAGCGAGGGACACGAGGCCCCCGTGAACGCGGAAGGTCGGCGGGCTGTCGACTTTGAGGTGGACGTCGGAGGCGTCCATCTCGATCGCGATCTTCAGGAGTTCATCGATGTTCATGGGTATGGTCGCGTCCTCTTAGATCTTATCACTCGGTGAACCTATCTTACCCAACATCCTTTCCGGGAGTCAATGCGGGGGGGAGGGAACGGTTCAGAGGGATTCGCCGCAGTACGGGCAGGCCTTGGCCCGGAGGGGAAGAGACCGGCGGCAGTTCCAGCAGCACTCGGTCGAGGCTTGTTCACGGGCCCGGATGCGGCTCAGGATGTCCTCGAGCTCGGACTTGTGGTGCTTCTCCCCCCGGATTTCGGACAGCGCCCGGAGAATCTCGAAGGGACGCTGATAGCGGTCCTCGACCTTGGCCGCGAGGCATTTCATGATGATCTCGTCGAGCTCCTTGGGGATCTTCATGTTCTTGAGGCGGGGCGGGGTGATCCGGCCCTCCTGGGCCTTTTCCAGGATCTTGAACGGGTCGGGATCGTAGATCGGCGGTCGGCCGACGATCATCTCGTAGAGGATGCAGCCGATGGAATAGATGTCGGAGGCGAATGTCGCTTTGCCCTGGAACTGCTCGGGGGCCATGTAGGGCGGGGAGCCGATGCGGGTCGAGGCGTAGGGCACGTTCTGCAGCCAGGCCGAGGTCCCGAAATCCGTGATCTTGACCGTCCCCTCCTCCGAAATCATGATGTTCGAGGGGCGAAGGTCCCGGTGGATGATCTTGTTCTTGTGGGCGTGGTCCACGCCGGCCGAAAGCTGCTTGGTATAGTCCAGGGCCTGCTCGATGTCGAGGACCTTCTCCTTCCCCAGGATTTTCTCGAGCGTCTTGCCCCGGATGTATTCCATCACCATGAAGAACGTCTTGTCTTCCTTCTCAGCCGCGATCATCCGGACGATGTTGGGATGATTGAGAGCGGCCTGGAGGCGCGGCTCCTTGAGGAGCTTGAACAGCTCCTGGGACTGCTTGTGGGGGACCTTGATCGCGACCTTGATGTCGAGCCAGGTGTCCTTGGCTAGAAAAACCGAGCCGAACCCGCCGCTTCCCAAGGATCGGATGATTTCGTATTTGCCGACTTTCTGTCCTTGCAGAAACATGTCACCAGCTCCAGAAATGGGACAGGAGCGCCGCCCCGCCGTCCAGGACGAAGACGTCGCCCTGGGCCCGGGCTTTGGCGATGAAGAAATGATTGGACGTCACCGGCGGCCTTCGTTCCTCGGGACGCTCGCTTTCCGGACGTGCTCCTGATCAAGAAATTCCAGGGTCTCGGACCGCATTCCGGCGAGCTGGCGAAGGAGGGCCTTCTGGTCCTTGGGCAGGTCGTCGGGAGTGCGGACCTGGACCCGGACGAACAGGTCGCCGAGCCGGCGGCTGTCCAGCTCCTTCAGCCCCTTGCCCCGGATCCGGAAGACCTGGCCCGCCTGGGTCCCGGCCGGGATCTTGAGCTTCTCGCCGCCGTCGAACGTCGGGATCTCCACGGTCACGCCGAGGGCGGCCTGGGCGAAGGAGATGGCGATTTCGCAGGTCAGGTGGTGGTCTTCGCGGTCGAAGAATTCGTGCTTCCGGACGCGGATCACGGCGTAGAGATCGCCGGGCTCGGCCCCGCTCACCCCCGCTTCGCCTTCGCCCGCGATCCGGAGGCGCGATCCCTCGTCCACGCCGGCCGGGATGCGGATCTTCAGGTCGCGCTTCTGGCGCGCGTGGCCCGTCCCCCGGCAATCATCGCACGGCGCGGGGATGACTTCGCCGCTCCCGTGGCAGCGCGAACAGGGACGGCTCACGGTGAAGAAACCCTGCTGGTGGCGGATCTGGCCGCGGCCTCCGCACGAAGAACAGGTCTCCTTCTGGGTGCCCGGACGGACGCGCGTCCCGCGGCAGGTCGGACAGGCTTCGGCCCGGTGAAGCGAGATCTCCTTTTCCACGCCGGCCGCTGCCTCTTCCAGGCTGATCTCGATCTCCAGGGCCAGGTCTCGCCCCCGCTGGGCCGGCTGGCGGCGCGGACGGGATCCCGCCCCAAACAGGTCGCCGAACCCGAAATTGAAGCCGAAGAAGTTGCCGAGAATGTCCTCGAAATCCTCGAAGACCGTGGAGTTGAAACCCTGGAACCCGTCGCCGCGGAGGCCCTCGGCCCCGAACCGGTCGTAGGTCGAGCGCTTCTCCGGATCGGCCAGGACACTGTACGCTTCGGCCGCCTCTTTGAACCGCTCCTCGGCCTGCTTGTCGCCCGCGTTGCGGTCGGGATGGTGCTTCAGGGCCATCTGCCGGTAGGCCTTTTTGACCTCCTCGGCTGACGCGTTCCGCTCGACGCCCAAGACCTCGTAATAGTTCCGCTTACTCATGGGCTTTCTTCCGGGAGGATTTCGCCCGCGCTTGTTTGGCGAGACCGTCCACCTGCTGCTTGCTGAGCCCCGAGGACGGGTGGACGGCGGTCTGCTGTTCCAGGCCCGTCAGGACGTCGCGGGCGGTCACCTTCACCAGGCCGTTCGCGTCGATCTCGAACGTGACTTCGATTTGCGCGTTTCCAGCTGGGGCAGCAATGAGCCCCAGGAGGTCGAACATGCCCAGCGAGACGTTGTCCGAGGCCCGGGGGCCATCCCCTTGGACGACGTGGACGCGGACGAGGCGCTGATTGTTCTCGACGGTGGTGAAGGTCTTGGTCCGCTTGGTCGGGATGGTCGTATTCTTGTCGATCACCTTCTCGAAGCCGTCGTTCTCGATCTCGATGCCCAGGGACTGAGAAGTGACGTCGAGCAGGAGGACGACGTCCTTGAAGCGGCTCTCCAGGATCCCGGACTGGACGGCCGCCCCGAGGGCGACGCTCTCCTCGGGGTTGACGCCTTCCGACGGCTTGCGTCCGAAGAACTCGGCCGCGCGCCTGCGGATCAGGGACATCCGCGTCTGGCCGCCGACGAGCAGGACCGAATCGATTTCGGACGGCCGGAGCTTGCTCTCGGCGAACGTCCTCTCGACGAACGGGAACGCCCGGTCCACGAGGTCCCGGGTCAGGTCCTCCAGGACAGCGCGGCGGAGCTCCTTCCGGAAATGCTTCGAGCCTGAGGCCGTCGAGGCGATAAACGGGAGGTTGATCTCGGTCTCGGCGGTGAACGACAGCTCGCACTTGGCCTTCTCCGCGGCTTCGCGGATGCGCTGCCGGGCGTACGTGTCGCCGTCGAGATCGACGCCCTGCTCCTTCCGCAGCGCCTCGAGGACCCAGTCCACGATCCGCTGGTCGAAATCCTCGCCGCCGAGGTAGGAATCGCCGTTCGTCGCCAGGATCTGGAAGACACCGCCGCTCTTTTCGAGAAGGGTGATGTCGAACGTCCCGCCGCCCATGTCGAAGACGGCGATCTTCCCGTTCGTCCCCCGGTTCAGGCCGAAGGCCAGGCTCGCGGCCGTGGGCTCATTGATGACGCGGAGCACGTTCAGGCCGGCGATGACGGCCGCGTCCTTCGTCGCCTGGCGCTGCGGCTCGCTGAAGTGGGCCGGGACCGTGATGACCGCGTCGGCGACCTCGCCGCCGAGGTAAGCCTCGGCGCACGCCTTGAGATAGCCCAGGATCAGGGCGGAGACTTCCTGGGGCGTGATGAGCCGCCCCGCGGCGTCGATGACGACATCGCCGTTCGCCGCGGCGGCGAGCTTGTAGGGCAGGCGCTTCCGGGCGGCCTGGACGACCTTGTCCTCGAATTTCCGCCCGATCAGGCGCTTGACGGCGTGGAGCGTCCGCTCCGGATTCGTGGCGGCCTGGCGGAGGGCCATCGTTCCGACCAGCGTCTCGCCCGCGGCGGTGAAGCTCACGACCGAAGGTGTGGTCATCGCCCCTTCGAGATTGGGGATGACCCGGGCCTGCTCTCCGGAGAGATAGGCGACACAGGAAAAGGTCGTCCCGAGATCGATGCCGATAACGGGAGCCTTCATGAGCCGCTTTTCGGGACGCGGACCTTGACCAGCGCCGGCCGAAGCAGCCGGTCGTGAAGCTTGTAGCCTTTCTGGAGCTCCTCTCCAATGACCGGCTCCTCGATGCCTTCGGCCTCCTCGGTAAGGACAGCCTGGTGGACGGCCGGATCGAACCGCACGCCGACGGCTTCGACCGGGGTCACGCCCCGCTTCCGGACCAGGTCCTGGAGCTGCTTGGCGATGAGATCCACGCCCTCCTGGAAGCCGGCCCCCTCCGCCTGGTCCCGGATCTTGAGAGCGCGCTCGAAATTGTCGAGGACAGTCAGGAGCTCCTTGAGAAGGTCGCCCTGGGCGAACTGGAGGTATTCGGCCCGCTCCCGGTCGAACCGTTTCCGCTGGTTGTCCATATCGGCCGCCATCCGCAGATAGCGGTCCTTGAGCCCCGCGGCTTCGGCGCGGAGCTCCTCCGCCGCCTGGCGGAGCTCTTTGATTTCATGGTCTTTTTTCTTGAGCTTGCCTTTGAGGGACCGAGAGTCCTCGGGATCGTGGCCCTTCTTGCCGTCTTTGGCTTCTTTGGGCACCGCCGCGGCCTCCGCGGGAACGCCGGCGTCAGCGCCGGGCCCGGGGGGGCCGGACTCCGCGGTCTTCCGCCCCGCGTCCGAATCCGCGGCCCGGGCGTCTTTATCGTCCTTGGTGTCAAGGTCCATGCTTTGTTCCTTTGTCTATGAATTATGGCTGATCGTCTGGCTGATCTTCTTGGCCACGTCGTCGACGAGCGGGATGATCTTCTTATAAGGCAGGCGCTTGGGCCCGATGATCCCGACCGATCCCAGGACCTGGTTCCGGTCGCCGTAGTGGGACAGAATGAGCGAACACTCGGAGATGCTCGGCAGATTGGACTCGCGGCCGATGAGGACCTTGACCCGGTCGAGCGAGATGAAATCGCTCAGGAGTTTGGCCAGGCCGGCTTTCTCTTCAAAGTTTTGAAAAAGCGATTTGAGGCGATCGAGGTCGAATTCGTCGAACTTGCCGATCAGCTTGGCCGCGCCCTGGAGGATGATCGGATCGGCCTGGTCCTCCTGGACGATCGAATCCTTGAGCAGGGCCATGAGTTTGTTGAACGCCTGCTCGAACTTGGATTTGTAGTGGGACAGCTCCCCGAGCAGCCCTTCCCGGACGGCGGCCAGGGTCTTTCCCTGGAAGCCCTGATTGAGATACTGCGAAGCCCGGTCGAGTTCGCTCTGGTCGAAGTAGGTCTCCGTGGTGACGATCTCGGTCAGCACGAGGTTGAACAACGTGACCAGGATGATCATCACCTTGCTCTCGGCGATTTTGATGAACCGGACGTGGTGGAAATGGATCCGCGAGATCCGCGGCGAAAGGACGAATCCCAGGCTGTCGGATTCGTCGGCCAGAACGCGCGAAGCCTGGTGCAGCAGCGAATTCAAGTCGCCTTTCCGGGTTGCGAGGTCCGCCGTCGCCAGACTGGAACGCTCGAGGGCGAGGGGCGACTCTTCGAGCAGGCTGTTGACGTAGAACCGGAGGCCCTGGTCGGTCGGGATGCGGCCGGCCGACGTGTGAGGCTGGACGAGGAAGCCCCCTTCCTCGAGTTTGACCATGATGTTCCGGATCGTGGCCGGCGAGTCGGACAGGGCGCCTTTCTGATGGAGGAGGCCGGAGCTGACCGGCTTTCCGATCTTGAGGTAGTTTTCGACGATCGCCCGGAGGACGGTCCGGTCCTTGTCGCGGAGATTCGGATTTTTCATGGTCCTATCCAAAAAACATTATAGCGGGAGATGACGGGAAGTCAATGAACGGACGGCGGCCTCAGAAAATTCGCAGGCCGGCGTACGCGACAACCTCGCGATCATCGCCGGTGCGATCGCCCGAGGTGGCGTACCTCACGAGCTCCGCCTTCACCGCCCCGAGGGCTTTCGCCGCGACGAGCGCGGCCGCCGTGGGCTGGAAGCCGCACATGCTGAGGCCCTCGGCCTTCACCACGTCAAAGAGGCCCCGCGGATCGAGGGCCAGAATCCGGCGGAGGGCCAGGGCGTCCCGGGCTTCCGCCTCCTCGCGGCTGATGTAATGGCTCATGTCCGTGCTGGCGATCACGAGGACGTCCCGTCCCAGACCGGTGATGCCGGCCGCGACGGCCCGGCCGAGGTCTTCGAGCTGGCGGTAGGTCGCGAGGTACGAGACGGCGATGGGGACGATCGAAATCCGGGGATTGAGATATTGGAGAAACGGAAGTTGCACTTCGAGGGAATGCTCGCGATCGTGGGCGGCCGGATCCACCTTCAGATCCTCGGACAAGGCCAGGACCGCCGCGGCCAGGTCCTCCGCCACGGGGACGGCCCCGAGCGGCGTTTCCCATGCGCCTTTTTCCATCACGGCGAAGACCGGCCGGATCGGGCGGTGGCTCGGAGCCAGAATGACGAAGGTATCAGGCAGAACCACGGAGGAAAATACGGCCCCCGCGACGGGGCCCGAATAAATGTATCCGGCGTGGGGCGAGATCACGGCCTTCGCCCGGACCTTGTCGGCCGCGGGATCGATCAGCGCGCCGAGCTCGCGCCGGAGCTCGGACGCCAGGCCGGGATAAAACGCGCCCGCGACCGCCGCTTTTCGGATCATGGCCACTCCTCTGTCCGGGGGCCGCCCGTCAGCCCTCGTCCTCCCGAAAGATGATCCCGCGGCCCCCGAGCTCTCGAAGGATCGGCCCGTAAATCTCGGAATGAACCGGGAGGCAGACGCCTTTCCGGCTGATCTTCCCTTCGAGGAGGAGGCGCGCGCCCGCCGCCGCCGGAAATCCCACCGTCCGGGCCATGGCGGAATCGCCGCCCGGAATCCCATAATCGATGAGGGTCGAGGTGACCGATTTTCCCCGGCCGTCGGGGCCGGCGTAGCGGAAGGCATGCCGGAGGACGATCATGTCCCGTTCGCCTTCCGCATAGCGGAGCTTGCGGAGCATGAGATGCTCGAGGACGTCCAGGGCCGAACCCCAGGCCATGGGGATGGGCTCATCATTGAACAGGCCCAGCCATTCCCAACGGTCGAGGATCCCCGACTTCGCCGAAAGGCCGAGCTTGTCGGCGAGCGCCGTCCGGAGGTCACCCAAGGGCGCGAGTCCGGCCAGGGATTTCAGGAGGGCGGCGTAGGTCGTTCCCTTCAGGTCCCGCTCGGTCTGATCGAGCAGGCCGACGTCGCCGATCTTCTTCAGAGTCGCGCACCAGCCCGGATACCGCAGGGTCCCGCGGAACATGGTCCGCGTCTCGGGGATCCCATAGAGCGCGGCATACGGCCTGGAATCCCGGTTGGCGTAGCCCTCGAAGACGCCCAGGCCCTTGATCGTGACCATCTCGTAATGGGCGAACAGCTCCGGCCCCGGGATGTCGACCTCCCGGCCGTCTTTGAGATAATGGGCCGCGTTCTTGCCCGCGAGCAGGACGCCCCGAGGGCTCCAGGAGAACTTGTAGCCCCAGGGATTCGTATTGGCCTCGGGAGCGGGCAGGCCGCCGCAGTACGAGGTGAAGCCGAGGACCCTGCCGTCCCGCGCCTTGATCTCATCGATGACCCGCATGGCTTCCATATGGTCGATTCCCGGGTCGAGCCCGACCTCATTGAGGAGCGTGATTCCCGCCCGGCGGGCGTCCGCGTCGAGGCTCTTCATGGCGTCGCTCGCGTAGGACGTCGTCACCATGTTCTTCCGGAAGGCGATACAGTGCCGGGCGACCGTGGGATGGAACCCGTAGGGAACCAGGCTGACCACGAGGTCGGCCCCGGCGATCTCCTTTTTAAGAGCCTCCTCGTTCTGCAGGTCGAGAGAGAGGGCCTTCCCCCGAGGATGGGACCCGATCAGGGCCTGCGCCTTGGACGATTCCACATCCGCCACCCGGACCGCCGCATCGGGCCTTTCCAAGAAATAGCGGACGAGGGGCCCGGCCACGAAACCCGCCCCCAGGACCAGGACGGTGTTCATCGCCGCACCTCGCCGGGAGCGGGCGTCCTGAGGAAATCCTGCATGTATCGATATTCGGGCGTGAATTCGCCCTTGAACAAGATAACCGCCTTTTTGATGGGATCAGGCAGCTCGCAGTCCTGGAACGACCCGCCGAAGTCGGCCCGGGCAATCCCCGGAATGAAGGGCATGAGCGATTGGCTGAAGAACACGGAGGACTCGAGGGGGATCTCGGCCGGGAGATTGTAGACGGCCATCACCACCGGTCCGCGCCCTTGGACGCCGGGCAGGGCCGCGTCCATAGCCGGATCATAGACGTAGACGGGCTCCCGGGGATCGGTGGCCCGGATGGTGCATTCCATCGCTCCGTCGATATCGCAGGAAATGTCCCCGATGACCTTTAAGCACGGGTCCTGTCGGCCGCCGAAGAGGTCCCGGAGAAAGGCCTTGGTCACGAAACGGGGAAATTTGGGGGCCCAATAGATGCCGTTGATGAGCATGGTCATATGGCGGACATACGGTTCGAGGACGGGGACGTAATTTTCGGGGTGGCCGTAGTAGCTCTGGAGATCGAACGCCGCGGCCGGTTCCTTGGGCCGGACGAGGTGCTCCTCGCGGAAGACGGTCTTATAGACGCGGAACGGGGAGAAATTCCCTTTTTCGATGAACGACCCGAACTCTTCGGGCTCGATCTCGTCGCTCGGCAGCAGATCAAAGATCTCCTGCGCCCCTTGGGACACGTGTCCGTAGCCCGTGAATCCGCAGATAAACGGGACTATATCGGGCGGGAGGCCTTTTTGCCTGATGCGCTCGCCGACCTCCGCGATCTCCTCCTTGGCCTCAACCAGGCTCTGGTAATCAATGGTCTGGCGGATGGGGGCAAAAGGGTTCTCTTTGTCCTCCGCCTTCAGGCGGCGGCTCAAAGCCCACAGGGAATCGATCATCCCCGCCGCCCCGGCCTGGCGGCCGAAGAAGACGAGCCGCCGGCCGTTCTCGTCCACGATCCGTTCATAATCGATCAAGGTGCACTTCCGTTCGACGAGGATCTGGAGCATGGGCATGTTGCCCGGCTGGCCCTTGATCGTATGCGAAAAGAAGATGTAAGTCTTGCCGGCCTCGAACAGGGCGTCGGGAATCTCTTTGATCCCGAGGACGATCGAGGCGGCGCCGAGGCCGTCCTGCACTTTCGCTCCCTCGAGCTTGAAGTCCTCATCGGCAAAAACCCGGATGGGGGACGGCTGGACCAGGATTTTGAGGCCGTGGACCTTGATCAGCTCCCGGATGTGGCTGGGGATGAGGGGAACGCGACGCTCCCAAGGATTCTTGTCCTCGCGGCGGATGCCGATGATGTTGGTCATGAATGCGTCTCGCTCAATCGGAAAATAGGAAGATGATATGAAATTATGGCACAAACGCCCCAGCCCGGTCAATTTGCCGGACCGCCCCGAGATTGCCGATCGCCGCGCGTTCTCTCCTTGGAATTCTCCCTCCGCGGCGCGGCACCATCGGGCCACTCTCCCCTATTTCATTTGCCCGGGCGGAGCATTATAATAGGCCGCGTTATGATCCAGTTCACGAACACCTTGAGCGGCCGCAAGGAACCCTTCCAGCCCGTCGTTCCCGGAGAAGTCGGGCTCTATACGTGCGGGCCGACGGTCTACGATTACGCCCATATCGGCAATTTTCGGGCCTACATGTTCGAGGACCTTCTCAAGCGGTTCCTGAAATACAGCGGCTTCAAGGTCCGACACGTCATGAACATCACCGACGTGGACGACAAGACCATCCGGGGAGCGAATGCCAAGGGAATCGGACTCAAGGACTATACCGCCCCCTTCATTCAGGCGTTCACGGAAGACCTCGCCGCCCTGCGGATCGAGCCCGCCGACATCTATCCGCGGGCGACCGACCACATCCCCGATATGGTCCGGATCATCCAGGGGCTTCTCGAAAAGGGCATCGCCTACCGCAAGGACGGGTCGATCTACTTCAAGATCGCCCTCTTCCCCAGTTACGGCAAGCTGTCCAAAATCGACCTCTCCGAGCTCCGGTCCACGGGGCGGGTCGAGTCCGACGAATATGAAAAGGAGAGCGTCCAGGATTTCGCCCTTTGGAAGGCGCCGAAGGAAGGCGAGCCGGTCTGGGAGACCGAGATCGGGCCGGGGCGGCCGGGCTGGCACATCGAGTGCTCGGCCATGAGCGTCCGCTACCTCGGCCAGCCCTTCGACATCCATTGCGGCGGCGTGGACAACATCTTCCCCCATCACGAGAACGAGATCGCCCAATCCGAGGCCCTGACCGGGAAGCCGTTCGCGAACTACTGGCTCCACTGCCATCACCTGATCGTGGACGGCGAGAAGATGGCGAAGTCCAAAGGCAACGTCTACACCCTCCGGGACCTCGTTCAGAAGCACGGGGTCGACCTCATGGCCCTCCGATTCCTGCTGATCTCGTCCCACTACCGTAAGGTCCTGAACTTCACGTTCGAGGCCCTCGAGCAGGCCGGCGCCGGGCTCCGGCGGATCAAGGACTTCTTGGTCGAACTCGAAACCGGCGCCTTCCCGCCCGGCGGAGCCTCCGAAACGGACCGGCTTCTTGCCGAAACCCGGGCGAAATTCGATGACGGCCTCCGCGACGACCTCAATATCTCGATCGCCTTGACCGCCCTGTTCGAGCTCATCCGGCGGGTCAACTCGCTGAACAAAAACGGGGAAATCAAGTCCGATGACGCAAAAGCGATCGCCGCCTACGTCTATTCCTTGGACGATGTCCTCGGGGTCCTGCCTCCGCGGGTCGAAGAGAAGCTGCCCGAAGCGCTCGAAGCGAAGATCCGGGCCCGGGAAACCGCCCGCAAAGCCCGGGATTTTGCTTCGGCCGACCGGCTCCGGAAGGAGCTGGCCGCGGCCGGCGTCATCCTCGAGGACACCAAGGACGGCGTGCGTTGGAAGATCGTGAGGACCTCCGGCGGAAGCTAGGCCGGCGCGGCGAAGATGCGGCCGTCCGCCATCTCCGAAAGCGCGGGTACCGGATCCTCGGCCGCTGCGTCCGCCTGCTCCGGGGAGAAATCGACGTCATCGCCCGCGCGCGCGACGGGACCCTGGTTTTCGTGGAGGTCAAAACGCGCGCCGGCCCGGGATGCGGCCCTCCCGAGGAGGCCGTGACCTGGGCCAAGCGGGACCAGGTACGCCGGATCGCGCAGGCATATCTCTGCCGCCATCGCCTGGAAGACTCCCCTTGCCGGTTCGATGTCGTCGCGGTTACGATTCCGGACGAGGGACATATCGTCCTCAGTCACCTCGAAGACGCTTTCTAGCGCGCCACGGCTTTCGGCTTGGAACGGGGCGAAGCTTTTTCGACGCGAGAGCGGTCGGGCGAGGCGCCGAGAAGCGTTCGGACCGTTTTTTTCAGGCGGGGATGGACGGCCTGGGGGGCGATTTCGGCCAAGGGAATCAGCACGAAATTACGCTCGGCGAGTCGGGCGTGAGGCACCGTCAAGGCCGGCGTGTCGAGGACCGTATCGCCGGCGAGGAGGATATCGATATCGATCACCCGCGGGCCGTTGCGCGGCCCCGGCGTCCGGCCCATCTTCGTTTCGACGAGCTTGACGAGCCCGAGAAGCTCCCAGGGAGATAGACCCGTTTCGACCTGGACGACCTGGTTCAGAAACCAGGGCTGGCCGGGAAATCCCACGGGTTCGGTCAGGTACAGGGATGAGGCTCTCCGGATCTTGAGGCCGTTCCCGGCGAGGTGCCGGCGGGCGCGCACCAGGTTTTTTCGCGGATCGCCCAGATTGCTTCCTAATCCCAGAAAATATCGCATGTCTTCGGTATGGCCCATCGATTCCGCGGCCGGGCGTCGGCACCGGCCGAGCCCCCGCCCCTGTATTCTACCCGGCCGGGGGGCCGGGAGCAAGCCGGCGCGGATATCATCCGAGCCGTTCTTCCGGCTTGACTTTCGGCCGGGCCTACTCAAAAATAGGGCTTCGCGATTGCGATAAAAACGATTCACGGCCGCTCCCCCCGGGTGAATGGCCCCTGCTTCTGGAGGACGCCAGTATGACGACATCAGCCGAAGATCGAGACCGCCGCATCCGCGAACTGTCCAGTTTGATCGGCAATACGCCGCTCCTGGCCATCGAGTTCACATACAAAGGCGAAGAGCGCGTTCTTTACGCCAAGGCCGAAAACCTGAACATGACGGGCAGCATCAAGGACCGGATGGCCTTTCACATCCTCCGCCGGAGCTACGAGCGGGGCGACCTGGCTCCGGGAGGGCTCATCATCGAAGCGACGAGCGGCAACACGGGCATCGCCTTCTCGGCCATCGGCCGGGCCCTCGGCCACCCCGTCGCCATCTACATGCCCAACTGGATGAGCGCGGAACGGATCAACCTCATCAAGAGCCTCGGGGCGACCATCCACCTCGTCAGTCCCGAGCAGGGCGGCTTTCTCGGCAGCATCCGCCTGTCGGAGGAGTTGGCCGCCCGAACGCCGGGGGCCTTCCTCCCCCGCCAGTTCAGCAACGAGAACAACGTCGAAGCCCACTATCGGACCACCGGGCCCGAGATCTGGTGGCAGCTCAATTTCCGCGGCCTCCGGCCCGACGCCTTCATCGCCGGCGTGGGCACGGGCGGAACGATCATGGGCACGGGGCGCTATCTCCGCGAGAAGAACCCGAAGGTCAAGCTCCATCCGCTTGAGCCCGCCAATTCGCCCACGATGTCGACGGGCCACAAAGTCGGCAAGCACCGCATCCAGGGGATCTCGGACGAATTCATCCCGCCGATCGTCAAACTCGACGGTCTCGACGAGATCATCGCCGTCGATGACGGCGACTCCATCCTCATGGCCCAGAAGCTGGCCGCGGAGCTCGGCATCGGCGTCGGCATCTCCTCGGGGGCCAATTTCCTGGGCGCCCTCATGGTCCAGAACAAGATGGGCCGGGACGCCGTGGTCGTCACCGTGTTCTCCGACGACAACAAGAAATACCTCAGCACCGACCTCCTCCGGCAGGAGCCGGTGAAGGCGGGTTTCCTCGCGCCGGACGTGGCCCTTCGGAGCTATCGCGGCTTCAAGCGCGTCTGCGAAACGTGCTGTGTCCCCTCGGAGTGCGAAATCTTCGACGGCCCGGGGCCGCTCGAGAAGATGCCGCTCCCCGATTGCCCGCGCCGCTAGCCCTGCGCGGACTGATCAGAACGGCGAACGGCCTGGAGAATCTGCAACCCCTTCAACGAGAGCGCGTCGCCTATCGTCACGCGCTAGCCTGCAGCGGCAGGCGGACGGTGAACGTCGTCCCCTGCCCCACCTCGCTCGCGACTGAAATTGAGCCGCCGTGGAGTTGGACGATGTGCTTGACGATCGACAGCCCGAGGCCCGTCCCGCCGACCTTCCGCGAACGCGATTTGTCGACCACGTAGAACCGTTCGAAGATCCGGGGCAGGTGTTCGTCCGGGATCCCGGTCCCGGTATCCCGGACGGTGAGAATGCCGTCCCGGGCGTCCGCGGCGAGCGAGATCGTGATGCCCCCTTTTTCGGTGTATTTGATCGCGTTGTCGACGAGATTGATCAGCATCTGTTCGAGGAGGAACGGATCGGCCTTCAGGTGCGGCAGCCCCTCGGGCGCGTCGATCCTCGCCTCGAGCCCCTTCTCCTTGAGGCGGGGCGTCAGGATCTGGACGACGTTCCGGGCCAGCTCGCGCAGATCGACGTCCCCGCGCTCCAACCGGTAGCCTTTCTCCTCGAGCTCGGCAAGCTTCAGCAGATCCTCGACGATCGCCCGGAGCCTTGCGGCATGACGTTTCAGAATCTCCAGGGAGAAGACATTGATCTTCCCGGGGCCCTCTTCCAGCGTCTCGACGGCGCCGAGGATCGCGGCCAACGGCGTCCGGAGCTCATGGGACGCGTTGACGATGAAGTCCTTTTTGACGATTTCCATGTTCTTGAGGTCGGTGATGTCGTGCACGGTCAGGACGATACCGCCCCGGTCGTCGAGGGGTCCTCCCGTACAGAGGAGAGTCTTTTCGTCGGCCCGGACTTCAGCGCTCAAGCGGCGGCGTTCGGTCTGAAGCCGAACGATGAATTCCTGGATCTTCGGCTTCCGGACCACTTCCCAGAAATATTTTCCTTCCAGGGTGTCCTCGCCGATCAGCTTCCGGAAACGTTCGTTGGCCAAAACGATGCACCCCTCGGCATCTATGACCAGGAGGCCCTCGTCGATGGAGGCCATGACGTTGGCCAGGCCCTCCTTCTGCCGAGAAAGGTCGGCGAACAGCGTCTCGATTCTCTGGGTCATCAGGTTGAAGGCGAGACCCAGCTCCCGGAAATCGTCCTTGGAATGGAGCGCCACGCGGGTCCCGAACCCGCCGGCTTCGACCTTCCGGGCGGCGGCGGTCAGCTTTCGGATGGGGCGGGTGAAATTCAGGGAGAGGAGGAGGGCCATGAGGAGCGCCGCGACGGCCATGAGGAGGATGGACCGTCCGATCGTCGTCCGGAGGCTGCCCAGGAGGACGTCGATCGTCTTCATGAACAGGCTGAGCCGGAGGACGCCCAGGACGCGGCCGTCGGACTCGAGAGGAAGTCCGACATAGAGCATTTTTTCTTCGACGGTCATGCTATAGCGGAGTGATTTGCCGATCCGGCCTTCCAGGGCTTCCGCTACCTCGGGTCGGTACCTGTGGTTTTCCATCCCGGCCGGATCCCGTTCCGAATCCGCGAGGACCGTTCCGTCGGGGGCAATCACCGTCACCCGGGCGTGGATGTCCTTGGCTTCTTTCTTGAGAAAAGCGTCCATGTCCGCCGTTTGGCCTTGTTCGAGGAAGCCCTGGACATCGCGAGAGAGGGCCCGGCCCAGGTATTCGAGCTCCTGGGCGAGATTGTCCTGAACGTGGCTGCGGATGGTGGCGAACGAGAGCAAGGCGATCAGACCACTCATGGCCAGGATGAGAAGCCCAAAGCCTCCGAACATTTTCAGAAATATCGATCTTTTCATTCTTCGACCTTGTACCCCACGCCCCGGATGTTCTGGATGAGCCGGCCGACCGGGCCCAGCTTTTCCCGGATGTTCTTGATATGGACGTCGACCGTCCGGTCGAGGACGATCTTCTCCTGGCCCCAGAGATGGTCCAGGATCTGGTCGCGGCTGAACACCCGGCCCTTTTTGGAGGCCAGGAAGCTCAGGATTTTGAACTCCGTGGACGTCAACTCCACGAGCTCGCCGCCGACGCGGGTCTCATATTTTTCAAGGTCCAGGCGAAGGATGTTTCCGATCTCGATCGTCCGGGCAAAATCTTGCGGCCCGCTCCGGCGGAGGACGGCCTTGATCCGCGATGCCATTTCCTTGAAGGAGAAGGGTTTCGTGACGTAGTCGTCCGCCCCCAGCTCGAGGCCCAGGATCTTGTCGGACTCTTCGGCCTTGGCGGTCATGATGATGATCGGAATTCGGCTCCACGCCTCGTTTTTCTTGAGGAGTTTGCAGATTTCGAAGCCGTCGGCGTCGGGGAGCATGAGGTCGAGGAGCACGAGATCCGGGACATGCTTTTGAAGACTCCGGAGAAACCGATCGGCGGCCGGGTATGCATCGACTTTATAGCCATCTTTGCGGAGAAAGGAGGCTACCAAGCCAGCTATGTCCGGCTCGTCCTCGACCAGGGCGATCCTCGTGTTGGAGGGAATTCGGAAGTCTTCGGCGCTCATGCCGGCCCTATTATAAACAAATTCCCTGCCTGGAAATAGTCGCGGAGAAGATCAAGCCGGTCCGGAGCCGGAATTCGGCGCGGGCTTGTCCTTCTCCTCGGCATGATGCTTGATGTTTTTCCCGCTGACGATATAGATCACATCTTCGCCGATGTTCGTCGCGTGGTCCGCGATCCGTTCCAGGTTCCGGCTGACGAGGATCAGATCCATGGCCCGACTGATCGTGGCCGGGTCCGCCAGCATATAGGTCAACAGCTCCCGAAAAATCTGGTCGTTGTAGTGGTCAACGATGTCGTCCCTTTTGCAGACGTCCCGGGCCAGCGCCTCGTCGCGATCGATGAAGGCTTTGATCGCGTCCCGGACCATGCGCTGGGCCAAAGCCGACATCTCCGGGATGTCGAGCAGCGGCTTCAACAGCGGGCTCTGGAGCAGGGTCAGGGAACGCTGGGCGATGTTGACGGCCAGGTCTCCGATCCGCTCGAGGTCGGAGCCGATTTTCATGGCCGAGGTGATGAACCGGAGGTCCGAGGCCATGGGCTGGCGGAGCGCCAGCAGCCGGAGGGCGAGTTCGTCGATGGCGATATCGGCCGCGTTTGTGATCGCTTCGCCGCTGAGGACCTCGTGCGCCAGGGACTCCTTTCGTTCTTTCAGGCTGCGGACGGCCAAGGTGATGGCCTCCTCGACATGGGCGGCCATGTGGAGGAGCTTCCTCCGCAATTCGATCAATTCCTCGTCAAACAATCGGTCCATGAGTGTTCTCCTTTTAAAAGGCTGTTTGCTCTCACCCGAACCGGCCGGTGATGTAGTCTTCTGTCAGTTTGTTGGCCGGCGCAGTGAAGATTTTGTCTGTTTCATCGAATTCGATGAGCTCCCCAAGCATGAGGAACGCCGTGTAGTCCGAAACGCGGGCCGCTTGCTGCATGTTGTGGGTCACGATGATGACCGTATATTTTTGTTTCAGGCGCTGGATGAGGTCCTCGATTTTGGCCGTCGCGATCGGATCGATCGCCGAGCACGGTTCGTCGAAGAGGATGACCTCGGGTTCGACGGCCAGCGCCCGGGCGATGCACAGGCGCTGCTGCTGCCCGCCCGAAAGGGCGAACGCGCTCTCTCCGAGCCGGTCTTTGACCTCCTCCCAGAGGGCCGCTTCTTTCAGGCTGCGCTCGATGATTTCGGCGATTTTGTCGCGGTTTCGAAGGCCGTTGATCCGCAGGCCGTAAGCCACGTTGTCAAAGATCGACTTGGGAAACGGATTGGGCTTCTGAAAGACCATCCCCACCCGCTTCCGCAGCTCGACGACGTCGACATTCGGTCCGTAGATGCTCTCGCCGTCGAGAAAAACCTCGCCTTCGGTTCTCGTCCCGGGGACGACGTCGTTCATCCGGTTGAGCGTCCGGATGAAGGTCGATTTGCCGCAGCCCGACGGTCCGATGATCGCCGTCACGCGGTTCTCGAAGCAGCGGAGGTTGATGTCCTTCAGGGCCTGTTTCCGGCCGTAATAGAAATTCAAGCGGCGGGCTTCGATGCGGGATGGGAGCGCGGGCATGGTCTATCTCTTCTTGCGGCGCAGCCGGTAGCGGAGCATGATCGCGGCCATGTTCATCCCGAGGACGAAGACGATCAGGACGAGCGCCGTGCCGTAAGCCAGCGGCCTCGCCTTGGCGATGTCGTGATGCTGCGTGGCCATGATATAGAGATGGTACGGCAGGGCCATGAATTGATCACCGAGCGATTTCGGAAGGAAAGGCAGGGAGAACGCGGCCCCGGTGAACATGATCGGCGCGGTCTCGCCCGCGGCCCGGGCCAGGCCGAGCATGGTGCCGGTGAGCATTCCGGGCAGAGCATAAGGCAGGACATTTGTCCGGATGGACTGCCATTTAGTCGAGCCCAGGGCCAGCGCCCCTTCCCGGTAGGAGTTCGGGACCGTCTTGAGGGCCTCTTCGCCGGCCGTGATCATCCAAGGCAAAGTCATCAGACCCAAAGTCAGACCGGCCGAGAGGACGGACGTCCCGAACTTGAGGATGTTGACGAAAAGGACGACGCCGAACAACCCGTAGACGATCGACGGGACGCCCGAAAGGTTCCGGATCGCGAGACGGATGATGCGCGTGACCCGATTTTTTGGAGCGTATTCGTTCAGATAGATGGCGGCGAACGCGCCCAGCGGAATGGCCAGCGCCGCCGTAACGATCGTGACCAGGAACGTGCCGAAGATCGCCGGGAAAATGCCGCCCTCGGTCATCCCCCGCCGCGGAGCCTGAGTCAGAAACTCCCACGAAATCGAGGCCCCGCCCTTTTTCCCGACATCATAGAGGAAGAGGAGCAGGACGGCCAGGGTGAGATAGAGGCATACCCGAAGGAAGAAGAACCCGACGGCCTGGGCGATCTTTTTTCGGGCCGAGAGACGGATTCTCATCGCTCGCGCTCCTGATATTTGCTCAGGACGACGTCGGCGATCAGATTGACCCCGAACGTCATGATGAAGAGGACGAGCCCGATGGCAAACAAGGCATAGTAATGGGTGGTATAGTAGGGCACTTCGCCGAGCTCGATGGCGATGTTGGAAGTCATCGTCCGCACGGAATCCAGGAGCCCGTGGGGGAAAGAGCGGGCGTTGCCCGTGACCATCAGGACGGTCATGGTTTCCCCGATCGCCCGGCCCATGCCTAGCATGAAGGCGGCGATGATGCCCGACAGGGCGGCCGGGATCTTCACTCGAACGAGCGTCTGCCAGCGGGATCCCCCGAGGGCCAGGGACGCCTCGCTGTAAACCGACGGAACGGCGTTGAGGGAGTCCTCGGAAATGCTGACGATGGTCGGCAGGGCCATGATGGCCAGAAGGATACCGCCGTTCAGGGCGTTCAGCCCGTTCGTCCGGCCGAAGAGCTTGGCCAGGGCTGGACCGAAGAGGACGATCCCCAGGAACCCGACGACGACCGAAGGGATGCCCGCCAGGATTTCCACGATGGGTTTGACGATCTCCCGCACCCGCCAATGGGCCACGTCCGAGAGATAGGCGGCCACGCCCAGGCCGATGGGAAAGGCGATGATCACGGCCACGAGGGTCACGAGCACCGTGCTGACGATCATCGCCAGGATTCCGTATTCCACTTTGACGAGAGATGTCGGTTCCCAGGAGGTGCCGGTCAGGAATTCCTTGAGCTTGATTTCGCGGAAGGCCGGGACGGCCGAAGACAACAGCAGGACGAAGATCCCGAGCAGGATGAAGATCACCAGGACGCCGTTCATGAAGAAGAACGTCCGAATGGCGGATTCCTTCAAATTCCGCAGCTTTTGTTTCGTCATCGTTCCGTTCCCCAGCCTGAGGCTGCGGATTACTTGAGATTCTTGGCGTTCTCTTGGACGTACTTCACGCCGATGGGATAAAAACCTTCCCGTTCGACGATCTTCTGGCCCTCGGGGCCAAGCTCGAACTGAAGGAAGGCCGTGATGTCGGCGTTCGGCTTGCCGTTGGTGGACTGATACAGGGCCCGCGAAATGGGATATTTGCCCGTATCGACGGCGTCCTTGTCCGTGGGCGCATAGGCTTCCGCCTTATCGTCCTTGGCGATGAGGAGGACCTTGAGGCCCTTCATCGGTTTGCCCGTGGCCTTGTCCAGGACATAGCCCACGCCGACGTAGCCGATGGCCGCCTCGTCGGCGAGCACGCCCTCGATGATCTGGGCGTTGCCGTTCATTTCCTTCACATCCGAGGAGTAGTTCTTGTTTTTAAGGGCCGTCTCCTGAAGGAACGCGTATGTGCCGGAGTTAGACTGTCGGCCGTAGAGGGAGATGGGCTGGGCCGGCCCGCCGAGCGCCCGCCAGTTCTTGACGTCGCCGCGGTAGATCGCGCCGACCTGGTCCATGGTGAGCTTGGTGAGGGGGTTCTTCTCGTTGACGATGATGCTTAGGCCGTCGACGGCGAGGGCGAAGGTCCGGGGCTTGACGCCGCGCTCCCACATCTGGTTGAGCTCTTTGCTGCTTATTTCGCGGGAATGGTCGGCGATGTCGGTCGTCCCGTTGATCAGGGCGCTGATGCCCGTGCCCGAGCCGCCGCCGAGCACGGCGATGGGCGACTTGGGATTCTTGGTCATGTACTCTTCAGCCAAGATCTGGACGAGATTGATCAAGGTGTCCGAGCCCTTGACCTGCATCATCTTCCTGCCCTGGGCGATCAGGATCGGGGTGAAGACGAGGGCTAGCCCGAGTTGGGCCCAGGCGATGAGTTTTCTGTACTTTTCGTATAACATTTTGATGCCTCCTTGTTTAGGCGTCCGTCCTCAGAACGAGAGGAAGAACGTCAGGTTGACGATGATGTCGCCTTTTTTGGCGGCGTCCGTGTAGTTGTAGAACCAGACGTTGGGCTGGATCTTCCAGCTGCTGTGGATCGGGGTCCAGTCCAGGCCGGTGATGATCACGCTCATGTCCTTCTCCGAGTCCGTGGAATCGGGCTGATACTTGTCGTAGCGGGCGAAGACGTGGAGAACGTCGGGCAGGATCTTGTACGTGCTGAAGATCGAATACCCGCCGACGTTGAAATGCTTGTTGACGATGATCGTATTGCCGGTCCCCGTCCCGTCGTCCTGCTTGACCGCGTTGTACTTCTGGTCGCTGTTGTAGGTGAACCATTCGCCGGTGATGTTCATTCCCGAGATCAGGTCGATATAGCAGTCCACCTTGTACATCTTGCCGGACTCGGGCTTGTCGCTCAGCTTCTCGTATTCCGCGTAGCCAAAGATATTGATCCCGGAAACAGGCACGAGCTGCAGGTAGCTGCCGAACTTTTTGTATTTGTTCAACTCGGGATGGGCGTAGCCTTCGCCGTTCATCACCATGGCCCCATAGCGGAGCTCCTTGGAAACCGCGCCCGTGAGGTTGACGCCCACGTCCGCGCTCGAGGTGCGGATGTCGGCCCCGGTGACGTCCTTGTAGCCGTCGACGAGCGTCTTGGCCACGCTCCGGAGGCCCCACCGGTCTTCGGCGATTTTGAAGGCCATGGTTTCGGTCATGCCGATCTTCAGGCTGGAGTTTGGGAGCAGGCCGGCCCAGTCGAGGTAGATGTGCTTGACGAAGGGCCGGAGCCGGTCGTCCTTGCTGCCCGACGTGGAGGTCAGGAGGCCGTTGTTGTCGGCGTCGATCCGGAACCGGAATTTCAGGTCGGCGCTGATCTTGTTTTCGTAAGTGAAATAGACCCGGCGGAAGGCGAACTTGTTGGTGATGAGGTTCGGGTTGAGGGCGGTGTTGGTCATATAGCCGTTGTTCGAGCCAAAGAGGCTGTAGTCGAAGTAGATCGTCGCGCTGAACGTCTGCGGGGGCGGCGTGGAGGTTTGGGCCGGCAGGCCGGCCGAGGCTACGGCCGCCATAAGGACGGCGACGGCCGCTCGCTTGAGGGTTTTGATTGTCATGGAATTTCCTTCTTGATAATTTCAGGTTTATTGCTTTTCATGGTCCGCCCTAAGAATAGGCCCAGACTGTTAAGGAATGATGAAGATCGGATGAAATTTGGGTGAAGCGCAAAATTCGGATATAATCCTCCCATATGCAGGAATGCCAAAAAGGGAGGTCGGAATGACGATGCGCGCATCCCGGCGGTTGGCCGCCGGCATTTTAAGCCTGGCGGGCCTGGCGGCTTTCGCCTCGGCCCAGGCCAATCCGTCCCTCAAGGACATCATCGAGAAGAACATTCAGGCTTCAGGAGGAAAGGAGAAGTTGGCCCAGATTCAGAACTTCTCCTTCAAGAGCGGCTCGACCCGGTATTATGCCACGTCGGCCGGGGAGCTGAAGCTCACCACGGGCAAGGAACCGGTCATTACGGAAACCGTCCTCGTCCGGGGGGGCAAGGTCCAACGGAATTACTTCAACGAGACGACTGAACTCACGGGCATCCGGAAAGCCACGAACGAGGTCCTGGCGAAGCTTTATGGGGGGCTGTTCAGCCTGATCCGGTTCCAGGGCCAGTTGGACTACCAGGGGCTCAGGGCCTACGGTCCGGAAAAATTGCATCATCTCTCGACGAAGGCCGAGCCCCTCCAGGTGAATTTCTTCCTCCTCCAGGACGATTTCCGCCTCAAGCGGCTCGTGTTCCAGGGCCAGACGCCCGAGGGCGAAAAATACGAAGTCAACTACGATTTCGCCCCGTTCGAGGACGTGGAGGGCGTCACCGTTCCCCTGTCCTGGTTCAGCTCCCAGGTCGGGACGCGCGGGACCCTGGTCGAAATCTCCGAGGTCAAGGTCAACCAGCTCCTCGACAAGGACTTCTTCGCAAAGGCCGAAGTCAACGTCGGCGCGACGGAGGCCAAGCCCGGCCGCCTGAAAGGCAACGTGCTCGACGCGAACGCCTCGCCCAACGGCTTCACGGCCGCCACGAACTGGATGAAAAAGGACATCGATAAGGCCGGGCTCAAGACCGGCGACAAGCTCTCCCTTATCGTCGAGGACACGGAAATCGAGCTCGTCTTCTACGCGGCGGCCAATGAGCTGCCGCCCCAGCCCGAGCTGGCCAAGGGCGCCCGGATCCTCGCCCCGCAGGCGCGGAGCGGCGACACGTTCGCGATCCAGTTCTTCGGCGGCGACGCCGGCGGATTCGCGGCCAAGTTCAAAGTGCTGGCCCCGATCGAAATCACCAGAAAATAACCAGGAGGACCTATGTCACGCATGAAGCGCAGGAATTTCATCACGTCGGCGGCGTCGGGGTTGGTCGGCCTCGGATTGGCTAGAAGCCTCAAGGCGGGCGAAGCTCGGCCGGCGCCCCGGACGGACGCGGACAAGCCCAAGATCAAGAAATACAACACGCTGGGCAAGACCGGGCTCAAGGTGCCCGATGTAAGCTTCGGGGCCATCTCCCTCTTCGAGCCCAACGTGCTCCGCTACGCCTACGACCTCGGGGTCACCTATTTCGACACGGCCGAGAGCTACCTCCGGATGAAGGGCGAGACCTACGTCGGCCAGGGCCTCAAGGAGGTCCGGGACAAGGTCATCATCACCACGAAGCACGGCCAGAATTTCCGGCAGAAGATCGAAAAGGCGGCCTTCATCCAACGGATCGAGGCCAGCCTCAAGCGCCTCCAGACCGACCACATCGATGTGGCCATGATCCACAATATCGACGACCTGACCCAGGCGACGAACAACCAGGAATTGATGTCGGCCTACGACCAGCTCAAGAAGGACGGCAAGATCCGCTTCACGGGCTTCTCCACGCACAACGCCAAGCAGACGCTCAAACAGGCCCTGGACTCCGACTTCCCGCAGGTCGTCCTGGTCATGTACAACCACATGGAAGGCAAGGAGATCGAGCCTCTGGTCAAGGCCGTCCGGCAGAAAGGGATCGGGACCGTGGCCATGAAGATCTTCGCCGGCGGCATGCAGGGCAGCCTCAAGTCCCTGGTGAACCAGAAGACAAGCTACTCCCAGGCCGCCATCCGCTGGGTCCTCGGCAATCCCGACTTCGACACCTGCATCCCCACCATGAGCAGCTATTCGCACGTCGAGGAATACGTGGCCGCGTCGGCCCAGCCGCTCGATCGGGCGGGGCTGCAGACCCTGGCCGCCTACCGGGAGGAGGTCCACAGCCTCTATTGCCGGGTCAGTTGCCGCGAATGCCTGTCGGCCTGCCCGAATAACGTCGCGGTCAACGACGTCTTGCGTTTCGGCATGTACTACGAACACTACGGCCAGGAGATGAACGCCGTCGCCGCCTATGCGGAGCTCGAGCCCGAACGAAAGCCCCTTGGGTGCTCGAATTGCGCGGGGGCCTGCGAACGGGCCTGTCCCTATGGGCTGAAGGTGCGGGAACGCCTGCTCCACACGCACGACATTCTGAGCGTGTAAGGGCGGCCCGCCGGGTTGGCGGGTCGGCGGGCGCGAAAGAAAAGGAGGTCTGTTCATGACAGCCAAAACCGGACATTTCGAAAAGGACGTCATTACAACGTCGGGCGGAGACCTGGAAATCACCTTCATCGGGCATGCCTCCTTGATGTTCACTTATGGGGGCAAGATCATCCATGTCGATCCCGTCTCGGCCGAGGCCGATTACAAGATGCTGCCCAAAGCGGATTTGATCGCGATCACCCACGACCACTCCGACCATCTGGACGCCGCAGCCGTCGCGGCGCTGATGAAGCCGGGGACGGAAGTCGTCGCCGGAGCGCCGTGCGAGGGCAAGGTCGCGGGGGCGGTCATCCTGAAGAACGGTCAGGGCCGGAAAACGATAGGCATCGCGATCGAGGCCGTGCCGGCCTACAACATCGTCCATATGCGGGCCCCCGGCCATCCGTTCCACCCGAAGGGCGAGGGAAACGGATATGTGTTCACGTTTGGGGATAAAAGGGTGTACATCGCCGGCGATACCGAGAACATTTCCGAGATGGCTAAGCTAAAGGACATCGACGTCGCCTTCCTCCCGATGAACCTCCCCTACACGATGTCGCCCGAGATGGCCGCCGACGCCGCCCTTAAGTTCCGTCCTAAGATCCTCTACCCGTATCATTACGGCGACACGGATGTTACCAAGCTCGCGGCCCTCCTCAAAAACGAGAAGGGCATCGAGGTGCGGGTGCGGAAGATGAAGTAGGCTTTATTGTCATTGCGGGCGACCAAAGGGAGCGAAGCAATCCGACCCTTTGGGTCGTCCCGAGCCTTGCGAGGGATCCCCTCTTGCAAAGGAGCATAAATAATGAAAACAATTCTAAAATTCAGTCTTTTGGTCCTTACCGCCTTGTCCCTGATTTCGCTCGGATGGGCGATCCAAGAGGACGTCCTCAAGACGTCCAAGGGCGACTTGAAGATCTCCTGCATCCGCCACGGGACGCTGATGCTCGCGTTCGACGGGAAGATCATCCATGTCGATCCGGTGAGCCAGTATGCGGACTATGCCACCCTGCCCAAAGCCGACCTTATCCTGATCACCCATGAGCACGGCGACCACCTGGATCCCAAGGCGATCGAGGCGATCAAAAAGCCGGGGACGGAAATCTACGCCACGGAATCCTGCAAGGCGACGCTGCCCGCGGCCGTCGTCATGAAAAACGGCGATACAAAGACCTTCCAGGGAATCAAAATCGAAGCCGTCCCGGCCTACAACAACAGCCCTGGCGTCTCGTTCCACCCCAAGGGACGCGGAAATGGGTACGTACTCACATTCGCCGATAAGCGGGTCTATGTCGCGGGCGACACGGAGAATATCCCCGAGCTGGCGGCCCTGAAAAGCATCGACTTGGCCTTCCTGCCGGTGAATCTCCCCTACACGATGTCGGTCGAAATGGCGGCCGCGGCGGCCAAGGTCCTCCAGCCCAAGATCTTCTACCCGTATCATTTCGGGAATTCGGACATCGCCAAGCTGGTCGAGCTTTTAAAAGGCGAAAAAGGGATCGAGGTGCGGGTGCGGGATATGAAGTGAAAATGGCTCCCCGGGCGGAGATCAATTCTCAGCACTTCGGGTTATGTCACAAAGCCTGTCGCAAACGTGTCGCAAACATTGTCGCAAAGATCACTTCGGCTTTGCCAATCGGTAAAGTAGTTGGTGGGTTTTACCTTCGGTGATCACCAAGCCGCGATTCACCATCGTCTTGAGGTCGCGCTGTAAGGTCCGCCGGTTGTCTTTGGGGCACAGGCGCTCGAATTCATGAATTGTAAGACTGCCGTGTTCTAGGATATATTCAAGGGCCTTAGCTTGCCGATCCGAAAGTCGCTGTCCCTTGATAAGCACATCACGGCGGATAGCCTGCTCCCCGCGCTCTCTGATCTCGGCAAGCTGGGTGGTCAACCCCTCGACGAAGTACTCAAGCCAGCCGGTCATGTCCAATCCGTGTTCGCGAACGCTCTGGATCGCCCGATAGAACGCGATCCGATCCCGGTCGTAATACTCGCTGATCGTGAACAGCCGTTTGAAGTCGTATCCGGCCCGGTAGAGATAAAGAGTGGAAAGCAACCGGGACGTTCTCCCGTTGCCGTCTAGGAAAGGATGGATATGTACGAGCTGATATTGGGCGATGCCACTCACCAATACTGGATGGACCCCCTGTTCCTGGTTGAGCCAGCCCACCAACTCCGCCATAAGAATCGGGACATCGTGCGCCGGGGGCGGCGTGTAGACCGTTTCGCCGGTGACCGAGTTGACCACATAGTTCTGGATTTTCCTGTACTCGCCCGGAGCCGCGGTCCCGCCCCGAACACCTTTGACGAGCCACTTGTGAATTTCCCGAACCAGCCCCTCCGTGATCGGTCCTCTTGTTTCCAAATGATCCGAGACGAAATCGAAGGCCTTCCGGTAATTCAGTAGCTCCCGCACGTCGTCGGGGTTGGCCTCGGGAACCGGACTCCCAGCAAACAATCGCTTTGCCTGCTCCAATGTAAGCCGCGTTCCCTCGATGTGAGTGGTGTGGTGCGCTTCCAGGATCAATGCCCGTCGGCCCATCTCGCGTACCCAGACCTCGGACAGAGTCGCGGCTTCCAGGAACCCCCGAGCCCGCTCGATGCGGGTCAGCCCGGCGGTGATCCGGTTGGTGATTGTGAAAATGGGTTTGAAGCTCTTGCTCATTTCCTATCTCTTTTCATACCTAAGGAAGCTTAGCCTTTTAAGAAGACTAATATTATTTTTCACTATTTTCATATTTTCAATTATGGAATAGTAAAAGGTCGCATTTCCCCTCTTATCGCCGCAGCAAGTTCCCTGATTTAAGCGACCTAATAATAATCTTATACGAACCGTTTGGAAAATTCCAGATGATACGCAGAACGATGACAGGGGGAAAAAGAATGGCTCCCCGGGACGGACTCGAACCGCCAACCTATTGGTTACAAGCGCCCCGGGATTTCTCCCGGGCTTGGACTATCTCATCACCCGTCCCCCGAAGGGGCGAGGGTGTCGGGCGCTTCCCCCGTCCCGTACGGGAAACCCATAGGGGGGACGGAGTACGAGCTTGCGCTCTAGTCTCTGCACCTTCCCCGCCGATCGGACCGACCGGCGAGGGCTTGGCTCAGGGTTGCCGTTCTCCGCATCCTGCGGGGGGCAGGTTTCCCTGAATTCACCCGATTCTTCGACCACGATCTCTCGTGGAAGCTGCAAACCTTACAGCCAACCGCTCTGCCTATTGAGCTACCGGGGAGCAGTCTGCGATAAATTAGCACAATCGGGCCGGAATATCAATCTTTTCCTCCCCGCAAGCCGAAAGGAGATTGCTTCGTCGCCCTAACTGAGTTAGGGCTCCTCGCAAAGACATCGTGCCCCTTTTTGACAAATCCCGCCTCATATGCTATGAGTTTTCTTCTCCCACGAAAGGAATCGTCATGAGCACACCGCTTGAACAGTGGGTCGAAGAGCAGGCCCGGCTCTTCCAGCCGAAGGACGTCTACTGGTGCGACGGGTCGGAGGGCGAGGCCTACCGCCTCATCGACAAGGGCATCCGCGAGGAAAAGATCGGCTCCACCCCCATCTTCCGCGAGCTCAACCATAAAAACTGGCCCAAGTCTTACTACCACCGCAGCCATCCGACCGATGTGGCCCGCACCGAACACCTAACCTTCGTCTGCCATCCCGAGCGAGAGCAGTCGGGGCCGAACAACAACTGGATGGCCCCGAGCGAGGCCAAGGCCCTCATGACGAAACTCTCCCGGGGGGCCATGAAGGGCCGGACGATGTACGTCCTGCCCTACATGATGGGCCACCCCGACTCCCCCTATGCTAAGCCCTGCCTCCAGATCACCGACATATCCTACGTCGCGGTCAGCATGCGGGTCATGACCCGCATGGGCCGGCACACGATCAAGAAGATCGGCAACTCCGAGAACTTCGTGAAGGGCATCCACTCGGTCGGCGACTTCGACCCCGGCCGGCGATACATCATGCACTTCCCCCGCGAGGGCCTCGTCTGGAGCATCGGCTCGGGCTACGGCGGCAACGCCCTCCTCGGCAAGAAGTGTTTCTCCCTGCGCATCGCCTCCTACCTCGGCCTGCGCCAGATGTGGCTCGCCGAGCACATGGTCATCATCGGCATCGAGGACATGAAGGGTAACGTGACCTACATCACGGCCGCCATGCCCTCGGCCTGCGGCAAGACCAACCTGGCTATGATGGAATCGGCCCTGCCCGAATACAAGGTCTTCACGGTCGGCGACGACATCGCCTGGCTCAACATCGGGCCCGACGGCCGGCTCTGGGCGATCAACCCCGAAGCCGGCTTCTTCGGCGTCGCCCCCGGCACCTCGATGAAGACCAACCCGAACATGATCCGGACGCTCAAGACCTCGAACTTTTTCCCGACGATCTTCACCAACGTCGGGCTCGACCTCGATGCCAACGAGCCGTGGTGGGAGGGACTGGAAAGCCCGCCGAAGAACATGCTCGACTGGCAGGGCAAGCCCTGGACGCCCGCCTCCGGGACGAAGTGCGCCCACCCGAACTCGCGCTTCACGGTCTCGCTCTACAACTGCCCTACCTTGTCCAAGCAGTTCGACAATCCGCAGGGCGTCCCGATCTCAGCTATCCTCCTCGGCGGCCGGCGCTCGCGCACCGTGCCGCTCGTCACCGAGGCCTACGATTGGGCGAACGGCGTGTTCATGGGCGCCCGAACCGGCTCCGAGACGACGGCCGCCGCGGCCGGCCAGGTCGGCGTCCTCCGACGCGATCCCTTCGCCATGCTCCCCTTCTGCGGCTACAACATGGGCGACTACTTCCGCCATTGGATGAACATGGGCGGGTACATCACCAAGCCGCCCCGGATCTACGCCGTCAACTGGTTCCGGGTGGACGACAACGGCAAGTTCCTCTGGCCGGGCTTCGGGGACAACATGCGCGTCCTGAAGTGGATCATCGACCGGACGAACGGCACGGTCGGCGCGCGCGAGACCCCGATCGGCTACGTGCCCGAGCCCGAGGACATGAACTTCGACGGCCTGCGGATGTCCCGCAAGGACAAAGAGAAGCTCTTCGAGGTCAAGCCCGAGGAGTGGCGCGACGAGCTCCGGGACACCAAGAAATTCCTGGACACCTTCGGCCGCCACATCCCCTACGAGATCTGGCAGAACTACGAAAAAATGGACCGACAGCTTTCGACGGCGCGCTGACCGGCCGGCCGGCGGCGCTTTTTATTGAGGGGGGATTGCATTTCCCTTCGAAAATGCCGATAATGCACTTAGACGAGGTTGGGCCCGTGCGGCACGGCCTCCACATCATAAAAGGAAGGAGTACATCGAATGCCGAAAGCAGTGACGAAGGGCCAGATCATCGCGGGAATGGCCGAGGCCGCGGGCATCACGAAGAAGCAGGCCGGCGAAGCGCTCAACGCGCTGTTGAAGATGGCCTACAAAGGAGCCAAGAACGGATTCACGCTCCCCGGCCTGGGCAAGCTCGTGCTGGTGAACCGCAAGGCGCGCATGGGCCGCAACCCGGCCACGGGCGCGGCGATCAAAATCCCGGCCAAGAAGGTCGTGAAGTTCCGCGTCGCCAAGGCCTGCAAAGACGCCATCCTGGGCTGAGATCGTTTAGTATTTCGCTATGACGGGGCCGCGGCCTTCGGGTCGCGGTCCTTTTTTTAAATCCTCTCAGAACCGATAGCTCGCCTGCTTGGCGATCCGGCGGTAGTCGTCGGCGTCCAGGCGCACCACTTTGCACATCTCGTAGATCCGGGACCGGAGGCGGACGCCGATCCGATCGAGGAGCGTGTCCTCCCCCGGTTTCTGGAATCCGCTTTTCTTGAAGAACGTCTGCCGCCCGTCCTCCTCGTCCTCCTCCGAATCCGGATAGTTCGAGGTGAAGATCGTCAGCCGCTTGTGGTTGTAGCGGTGGTTGATGATGTAGAACACCGTTTCCTCGACCCAGGCCGAGGAGCGCTTCGCCCCGAGCTCGTCAAGGGCAAGGACCTCGCTCTCGAACACGGGGGCCAGGACGTCGGACTCCGACTGCCCGGAGTCGGAATTGAAGGTTTTTTGGATATCGCGGATCAGTTCCCGGAAATCGTAGAACAGGCAGGCGGCGCTCTTCTTCTGCATCAGATCCCGGAGGATGGCCGCGGTCAGGTGGGTCTTGCCCACGCCGCACGGCCCGATGAACAGGAGGCCCACCTCCTGGACCGGGTAATTCTTGACGAACTGCTTGGCGATCTTGAGCGCGTCCTTGAGCGAGTCGTTCAGGGTGTCGAAATTGCCGAAGGAACAGGCCTGGTAGCGCTTGGGCAGGCGGGCCCGCTCGAGAAGGACCCGATCCTGCCGCGCCACGAAACACTCGCAGCGGCGGGCGAGTCCGCCGGCCTCCGCTGTGAACCAGCCCGTGTCCCCGCAGCGGGGGCATGTCGTCGTCGCATCGGTCGCCATGATGTTGTCCGTTTCCCTTCGCGGCCCCCGCGCCGGCGGCGTGGCCGTCAATTGAGGTATCCCCGGAGCTGCTGGAGCTTGCCCGAGCGGCTCAGCTTCCGCATCGCCTTCTGCTCGATCTGCCGGATGCGCTCCCGGGTGAGCCCGAGCGCGTCGCCGATCTCCTGCAGCGTCCGCGGCTGGTCGTCGTCCAGCCCGTAGCGCAATTTTAGCACACGGGCCTCCTTGTCATCCAGCTCGTGGAGGATGTCGCGGATCTGGTGCTCGATCGAACTCTTGATGATCTGGTATTCGACCGAGGGTGTAATCTCGTCACTGATCTTCTCCTCCATCTCCATGTCGTCCTCGCTCGCCCGCGAACTCAGGGACACGTCCCGCTCTTCGAGGATCTCCAGGTCGGCGATGTCCTCGACGGTGAGGCCCATGCCCCGGGCAACCTCCTCGCGGGTCGGCTCGCGGCCGAGCTCGGACTTGAGCTGGGCCGCCTTGCGCTTGCGCCGGAGGATCTGGTCGGAAAGCTTCTGGGGGATGTGGTAGATCCGCGAATTCTGGGTCAGGGCGTGGATGACGGCCTGCCGGATCCACCAGACCGCATAGGAGATGAACTTGACGTTGCGGTGGGGGTCGAAGCGCTTGGCCGCCTCGATGAGCCCGAGGTTGCCATCGTTGATCATATCGAGCAGGCTGAGGCCCATGCCCTGGTATTTCTTGACGTAGGACACGACGAACCGGAGATTGGCCTCGATGAGCTCCCGGATGGCCGCGGCGTCCCCTTGCTGGATCCGCTCGCCGAGGGCCTTCTCCTCCGCCTCGGAGTGCAAGGGGAACTTCGCGATCTGTTCCAGGTAGAGCCGGAGGTTCCGCGACTCCAGAGCGCCCTGATATTCCATGTCCGTCCTGACGCCGGGTTCGCCCGCGGGCGGCTCCGCCGGCGGGGTCGGGCCCGACCCCCGTTATTTGGAAGGCTTCTCGATCTTGACGAGCTTCATGGGCGAGACCGGGACCAGGCCCGTCCGCCGCCGCTCGAACTCGTCCTCGCGCCCGGAATAGAACTCCCGCTTGACGAATTTCAGCAGCTCGTTGACACCGGCCTCGATCTGCTCGATTTTGCGCCGCATGTTGAGGACGACTTCGACCCCGGCCAGGTTGACGCCTAGGTCCCGGACAAGGTTGAGGATCAGCTCGAGCTGCCGGAGGTCGTCGTCCGTGTAGAGCCGGGTATTGCCCTCGCTCCGCGACGGCTTCAATAACCCCTCGCGCTCATACAACCTCAGCGTCTGGGGATGGATGTTGAACCGTTGGGCCACGCTGCTGATGTGGTAGGTGCTCCGGCTTTCGGAAGCCGCCGTTTTGCGCTTCATGTCACCCGCCCTCCCGCGCCGTCCGGGGGTTTTCGCCGGCGATCTTCTCCAGCTCCTTCATCAGGTCCCGGACGCGCTGGTCGGCGAACGGCGGCGGGACGATGGTCACCTCGACGAATTCGTCCCCCCTCGCCCGGCCGCCCGCGAGTGGCGCGCCCTTTTCCCGAAGGCGGAACTTCTGGCCGGACTTCGTCCCGGGCGGAATGCGGATGGTCGACGATCCGTCGAGCGTCGGGACCTCGATCTTGGCCCCGAGGGTGGCCTCCGGGACGGTGATCGGGACCTTGGCGAAGATGTTCGTCCCTTCCCGCTTGAAGACGGGATGGAAGGCCACGTCGATGGTGATATACAGGTCGCCGGGCGGACCGCCGTTCGGCGCCGCGTTCCCTTTATCGGGAACGCGCACTTTGGACCCCGAATCCACGCCGCCCGGGATCCGGACGTTGATGAGCTCGGTCTTCTGGACGAGGCCCTGGCCGCGGCAGGTCCCGCAGACGGGGCCCCGGACCGTCCCGCGGCCCTCGCAGGCCGGACAGGCGGAGGAGAAGCGCATGACTCCCCGCTGCATGGCCGCCCGTCCGGTGCCGCCGCACGTCGGGCAGGCCCGGGACCGGCCGTCGCCGACCTCCCCCGCTCCCCCGCAGCTGTCGCAGGGCGCTAGGCGGGTCAGTTTGATCTTGGTCTTAAGGCCTCGGATGGCGTCCTCGAAGCCGATTTTCATGGTGTAAATCAGGTCTTCGCCGCGCGAGACCGGCGCCTGGGCGGGCCCTCCGCGCCGCCCTCCGGCGGCCGCGCCTCCGAAGAGGTTCTCGAAAAAGTCCTGAAACGAGGATGTCCCGGAGTCGGAGAAATTGAAGCCCTCGAACCCGGTCCCGCCGCCGGGGGGATGGGGCCCGCCGCCGGCGCCCGGGCGGGCGTCGCCGACGAAGCCGAACTGATCGTACTGGGCCTTCTTCTTGAGATCGCTCAGAACGGCGTAGGCTTCCTGGATCTCCTTGAATTTGGCCTCGGACGACTTGTCGCCGGGATTGAGGTCGGGATGGTATTTCCGGGCGAGCTTGCGGTAGGCTTTCTTGATCTCGGGGATCATCGCTTTCCGCTCGACGCCGAGGACCTGGTAATAATCTTTACTCATGCCCGCCCCGTCCGGCACGGCGGGCGGACCCCCCTGACCCGCCCCGCCCTGCCGGCGCCTTGCGATGTCATCTTACCCAAGAACGGACCGTTCCGGGAACCTTATTTTTTCTTGTCGTCGTCCACGACTTCAGCGTCGATCACGTCGCCCTCCGCCGCGGCGCCGCCCTGGCCGGCCTGCGCGCCGGGCTGGGGCCCAGGCTCCGACGACGCCTGCTGCTGCGACGCCTGCTGGTACATGGTCTCGCTCATCTTGTGCGAGGCGCGGGTGAGGGATTCCACGGCCGACTTGATCTGGTCGAGGTTCTCGCTCTCGATGGCCTTCTTGGTGGCCTCGATCTCGGTCTTGACCCGCTCGGCCTCGGCCTCGGCGATCTTGTCCTTGTTGTCCAGGAGGAGCTTCTCCAGGCTGTATACGAGCTGGTCGGCCTGGTTTCTGGCGTCGATGAGCTCGCGCCGCTTCTTGTCCTCGGCGGAATGGGCCTCGGCGTCCTTGACCATCCGGTCGATCTCCTTCTCGTCGAGTCCGCTGTGGCCGGTGATGGTGATCGCCTGCTGCTTGCCGGTGCCCATGTCCTTGGCCTGGACGTGAAGGATGCCGTTGGCGTCGATGTCGAAGGTGACCTCGATCTTCGGCACACCGCGGGGTGCGGGCGGGATGCCGTCCAAGTGGAATTTCCCGAGCGTCCGGTTGGCTGAGGCCATTTCCCGCTCGCCCTGGAGAACGTGGATCTCGACGCTCGGCTGACTGTCCGAGGCCGTGGAATAGATCTCGGTCTTCTTGGTCGGAATCGTCGTATTGCGGACGATCATCTTGGTGAACACGCCGCCCAGGGTCTCGATGCCCAGGGTCAACGGAGTGACGTCCAGGAGGAGGACGTCTTTAACCTCCCCCGAAAGGACCGCGCCCTGGATGGCCGCGCCGACGGCGACAACCTCATCCGGGTTGACACCCTTGTGGGGCTCCTTGCCGAAGAGGTCCTTAACGAGCTGCTGGATCCGGGGCATGCGGGTCTGACCGCCGACCAGGACGACTTCATGGATATCGGACGCCTTGAGGTTGGCGTCGGCCAGGGCCTGCTTGACCGGGGCGACGGAGCGCTGGACGAGGTCTTCGACGAGCTGCTCGAGCTTGGCCCGGGTGAGCTTCATCAGGAGGTGCTTCGGCCCGGAGGCATCGGCCGTGATGAACGGCAGGTTGATCTCGGTCTCCAGGGTAGTCGAGAGCTCGATCTTGGCCTTTTCCGCGGCTTCCTTGAGGCGCTGGATCGCCATTTTGTCCTTGGTCAGGTTGATGCCCGATTCCTTCTTGAATTCGGTCACGATCCAGTCCTGAAGTTTCTGGTCGATGTCGTCTCCGCCGAGGTGCGTATCGCCGTTGGTCGACTTGACTTCGACGACACCCTCCCCGACCTCGAGGATGGAGATGTCGAACGTCCCGCCGCCGAAATCGTAGACGGCGATCGTCTGGTCCTTCTTCTTGTCCATGCCGTAGGCCAAGGCGGCCGCGGTGGGCTCGTTGATGATCCGGACGACGTCCAAGCCGGCGATCTTCCCGGCGTCCTTGGTCGCCTTTCTCTGGCTGTCGTTGAAGTAGGCGGGAACGGTGATGACGGCCTTCTCGATCTTTTCGCCGAGATAGTCTTCGGCCGCCTTTTTGAGTTTCTGGAGAATGAGGGCGGAGATCTCGGGAGGAGAGTATTCCTTGCCCTGGGCTCGGACCCTCACGTCGCCGTTGGACGCCTCGACGACCTTGTAAGGCACCTGCTTGATCTCGCTGGGGACTTCCTGAAACCGGCGGCCCATGAATCTCTTGATGGAATAAATCGTGTTTTCGGGGTTCGTGACCCTCTGCCGTTTGGCCACTTGGCCGACCAGCCGTTCGCCTTTCTGAGTGAACGCGACGACGGACGGGGTCGTCCGGCCGCCTTCTTCGTTGGCGATAACGGTGGGGTTGTCTCCTTCCATGACCGAAACGACGGAGTTCGTGGTTCCTAAGTCGATTCCTATGATTTTAGCCATTTATCTTTCCTCCTGGATTAAGTACTTCAGTAATATATAATCTTAGTATTATATTGTCAAGTATATCTTATAATTATTTTTCTTTTATTTGCATTGTTTTTGGGTTTATTGACTATTAACGACAGATGATAATCGTTCCGTGTCCCTCGAGAAACGACCAGTAGACACCCTGCGCTAACTTCTCGTCCGGCATGACGACTTCGATTTCGGTGAAGGCTTTGTGTCCTAAAGCGAGCCAGAGTGTCTTCAAGGGAAGATAAACGAACCACGAAACGCCCTTTCCGAAATTCAGGAGCGACGGCCAGAAACGGGACGTCCTCGGCCTGAACGAGACCCGGATATCGTCCCCAAAATTCAGCGTGAAGTGGACAGGCATGTCCTTCAATTCCAGGACTTCGGGCTCTCCCGGATCTTTTTTCGTTTTGTCCTTGTTGGAATCTTCTTTGCCGGGCGTGATGTTCTTCCGCTCCGGTTTGGAAAGGGCGCTCTTTCCCAGGAGCTTGTATTCCTTGAGCGGAACGGGTTTCCCCCATTGGCGGGAACTCCGGATGTCCCATTTCTTGAGGACAAGGCCGCGCGCCTTGAGCAAGACCGCCCCGCCTTCGAGGTCGATGATCATATAGGAGGCGGGAGTTTTGGCCAGGGCGGCCTCACATTCGAGGACCGTGTTCATCTTGGCCAATTTCGCCATGTCCTGTCCCTGGGCGAAGCCCTGTGAGGCCAAAACCACAACGGACACGGCGACACCCAAAAGACCGGCAGTCTTGCGCAGGCTCATCCTTCGCCTCAAAAGATATAGACCCGCGCGCCGAGAGGCACGGTCTGAAAGACTTCCTTCAGGTCCTTGTCCCCCACCCGGACGCAGCCGTGGGTCACATTCCTTCCGAGGAGCCGGGTATAGAGCGTTCCATGGATGAAGAACCCGTCTCCGAATCCGAGGGCGTAATTCCCGAGCGAATCGTTGTCGATCCGGTCGTTGAATTTTATGGGCGGCTTTTCGCCTTCCTCGATGAAGGCCCAGTCGGGCTTGATCCAGGTCGGCTTCACGAGCTTCGACGTGACGCTGAACTCGCCCCGCGGCGTGTCGAAAATCCATTTCCGGGTCCCGCCTGTCTCCTCGAGGACGTCCCCGGAGCCGCACGACACGACGACCTCCTTCAAGACTTTCTTGTCCTGGACGAGGTACAGCCTGTTGGCCGCCGTATCTATGACGATGAAGACCCCCCAGGGGCCCTGGGCCTTTATCCGGGCTTGGAACTGGGCATTTCGGGCGGCGAGCGCCGCGGCGCTCTTCCCCGGCGCGGCCGGGCCGACCCCGATCGAAGCGATCGAAGCGAGCGGTGCTCGCCGCTGATGCCCCTCGACCAGACGGCCCGCGATCTCGAGGCCGAGGAGGATGATGAAAAAGCCAGCCGCGGCCCCGATCACGATTTTTGCTTTTTTCGTTCTAGCCATTTTTTTCGAATTTCACGATCTCGGCCAGGATGGTGTTTTCGATGGAGACCGCGCCGACGATCGTCACGGCCGTCCCCACCCGGGCATAGTCGTAGACCCGGTCCATGTCCCCGTTCTCCATGCCGACGCAGCCTTTGGTCAGGCTGTCCTTGCCGCCGCCGTGGAGCTCGATCGCGCCGCCGATTCCGGCCTGGCCCGGAATCAGTCCCTTGGCCCGCGCCGCGGCAAAGGCCTTCTTGTCGTCCTCGTTGGGGTAATTGATCAGGAGGGCCTTGTAGAATTCGCTTGCCGGAAACTTCTGAACGATCTTGTATTTGCCTTCGGGGGTGGCTTCGTCGCCGGCGTAGAGCTTATCGGAAAGACCGTAGCGGCCGAGGCCGATCTCGTAGGTTCCGACGGCCACGCCGGCCTTATAGATCGTGATCCGTCGCTCGAGCTTGCTGACCAGGAAAACCACCGAGCCCTTCTGGCGCGATTCGTCGATCGACTCCTGCGTCCAGCGTTTCCACTTGGCGAGCTCGCGATTGTCGAGATACCGGCTCAGGACGTCGGCGATGGCCTGTTCGGCCGCGCGGACGTAGAACTCGCCGTCGGCCAGGCCCCGGCTTCCGGCTTCGTACTCCTCTTTTTTCAGAAGAAAGCCGACTTCGGCCAGCTTGATCTCGGCCTGGGCGAGGTTCATCCGGACGGGACCGTTCTCGTTGAAATACCCGGTCATCTGCTTGAGCCGCTCGACACGGTCGACGAGCGTCCGGGCCCGGGTCTGGAAAGTCTCGGTCTTGGAGACTTTGAAGGATCGGATGTGCTGGAGGAGAGTGCCGCCCTCGTTCAAAAGGACCCGGAAATCGTCGCGGATTGAGGCATATTCCCGGAACCAGCCGAACTTGGCCTTTTCGGCGGCGATCTTGTCGCGGCCGTCCTTCAGACGGCCCTGGAACCGATCGTAATCCTGGGGAGCGTAAGAAGAAACACCGGTCCTCCGGAGGTCTTCGTCCAGGCGCTGGGCCTGTTGAACCTCCGGGGGTACCGGTGGCGTGCTACACGCGAATGTGCCGAAGAGCAACCCGAGCAGGAGGATTCCCGTTGCAGTGACAGGCGCTTTCAACGGGAACCGCTAATCGGGCCGGGAAGGGGAATTCCCTTACTTCTTGACGCCCTTGACTTTATCGATCGCGGCCTGGACCTGCTCGGCGACCTTGGCCGCGGCGGCCGATACGGACTTGGCTTTGTCCTGGGCGGCGATGTAGTCCTGGACGTCGATGGCCTTCTGGATGTCGGCGAACGCGGTTTCGGCGCCGGCCAGATCACCCTTCAGGGCTTCGAGATCCTTCGCGGTGCCCTTGCCCTTGGGGGCCTTGTCGAGGAGGGCCTTGGCGGCGTCCAACCCCTTGCGGGCTTCACCCTGGAGCGAAACGGCCAGGTTCTTGGCGGCTTCGACCTTCGCGGGGAGAGCGGCCTTCAGAGCGTCGGCGTCGGTCTGGATCTTGGCCAGCATTTCCTTGGCGGGGCCGAACTTCTTGAAGAACTTCTTGTCCTGGGTGGCCACTTCGTCCATGGCGACCTTGAGGTCGGCGTCGAGCTTCTTGGACTCGTCCACGGCGTACTTGTCCGCGCCGGCCTTCGTCGCGCTTTCGATGGCGGCTTTGGCGTTGTTGATCTGCTCGGTGGGCTGCTTGCAAGCGATGAGCGCCACCGCGATCGCCAACACCAGAACGACATGTTTCTTGATGCCTTTCATGATCTGTTCCTCCTTTTCATGAACATGGCTTGTGTAAGAAAAATTTTTACACTCATCCAGGGAAATTTTCGCCATCCTTTTGGGGTGAAGAAAAATGCTCCTCCGGACTAACCTTTAATGTACCAAATTCCGGGCGGAAAGTCCATGGGAAAATGAAAATTTCTTCGCACCTCTTACTTGTCCGGGTCGCCGATGAATCCTTCCTTCATCATCCATTGGACCTCGTCCCGGGAGGCTTTAATAATGTCGGCCGCCATCTTGTACCGCTCATCGGCCGGGATGTTGAATCGGGCGACGCCCTGCTCGATGGCCTTCGATCCGACGGCCACGGCCTCGCGCGGGAAGAGTTCCCATTCGTCCATGTTGGGGATGATGTAGTCCTCGCGCAGGCCCTTGTCCTCGGCGACCTTGGCCAACTCGAAAGCGGCGGCGATGCACATCTCATCGGTGATGGTCTTGGCCCGGACGTCGAGCGCGCCGCGGAAAATGCCGGGGAACCCGAGAGAATTGTTGACCTGGTTCGGGAAATCCGACCGGCCCGTGGCCACGATCCGCGCGCCGGCTTCTATGGCCTCCCAGGGCCAGATCTCGGGCACCGGGTTCGCCTCGGCGAAGACGATGGAATTCTTGGCCATGGTCTGCACCCACTCGGGCTTGATCGTACCCGGTCCGGGGGTGGAGCAACAGATCAGGACGTCGGCGCCCTTGAGGGCGTCGGGGATCCGGCCCTGTTTGCACTTCGGGTTCGTCCGGAGGCAGATGTCCCATTTTTCCTTGAATTTGGCCTGGAGATTGTCCCGGTCCGCGCGGTCACGGGAAAGGATTCCCTTGGAATCGACCGAGAGCATGTGTTCGGGGCTGACGCCGGCCTTCATCATCAACCGGGCGATGTTGATGCCCGCTGCGCCCGAGCCGACGACCGTGCACTTGGCTTCGCGGATGTCCTTTTTGACGATCTTGAGGGCGTTGATCAGCCCGGCCACGGTCACGCAGGCCGTGCCCTGCTGGTCGTCGTGCCATACCGGGATCGTGCATTGTTCGCGCAGGGTGTTGAGGATCTTGAAGCACTTCGGCTGGGAGATATCCTCCAGGTTGAAGCCGCCGAACGTCGGCTGAAGGGCCTTGCAGATGTCGATGATCTTGTCCGGGTCCTTTTCGTCGAGGCAGAGCGGGAACGCGTCCACGCCGCCGAGGTACTTGTACAGGAGGCCTTTGCCTTCCATGACCGGCAGCCCGGCCTCCGGGCCGATGTCGCCCAGGCCGAGCACCCGGGTGCCGTCGCTGATGACGGCCACATTGTTCCATTTGTTGGTATAATCGTAGACCTTGTCCTTGTCCTGGGCGATCTCCTTGCAGACCGCGGCGACGCCGGGCGTATACCAGACGGCAAAGTCGTTGAAATCGCGGACCCGGCACTTGACCGAAACGCCCACTTTGCCTTTGTAGAACTTATGAAGGCGGGGAGCATTTTCCGACGGTTCGAGGGCTTTCTTGAGCAGTTCCTCGACGGTGACCTTTTTCATGATTATGATTCCTCCTGAATATGATGGAATAGGAAGGATTGTTATATATTCGAACGAACTCGAAAGTCAACTCGCGGCGCCGGATAATCCCGAGCCTACCTTCCTTAACAGGCCCAATCTGCCTCCTTAAGGTGAATCGAGCGGCCGGCGGGTCATTTCAGGAGTTTGTCGAGGCCGAAGATCAGGTCGTCGTGGGAGGTTTGGGCGATGTCGATGATGCCGGTGTCCATCCGGATGGCGTCCTCGGGGCACGCCTCGACGCAGAAGCCGCAGAAGCAGCAGCGGTTCAGGTCGATGACGAACGAGGACGGATATTTCTGGATTTCGGGATCCGGGTCCTCCGCCGCCTCGATGGCGATGCACTCCGACGGACAAACCGTGGCGCAGAGCATGCAGGCCACGCAGCGCGGCTTGCCCCCTTCGCGGGTCGTCAGCCGATGGAGGCTGCGGTGACGGACGGCTAAAGGCTTTTTCTGTTCGGGATACTGCCAGGTGACCGCTCCGGCCCGGCGGGTCCGGATGTGGAACAGCCGCAGGATATGGAAGACCATGTTCACCACGAAATGACGGGTGGTGATCAAGGCCCCCCGAATCAGCTCCCAGAAATAGCCCAGCGCTTTGATCATGTCACAAACTCAGTACGACCGCCGTCCCGACGATGTTGAGGAGGCTCAGGGGGACGAACATCTTCCAGCCCAGATCCATAAGCTGGTCGTAGCGTAACCGGGGATACGTCCACCGGATGAGGATCTGCAGCCAGCAAAAGAAGAAAACCTTGAGATTGAAGGCCGCGACCTGGAAGACGGTCACGAGCCAGGGCGCCACATGCCACGTCCCGCCCCAGGGAAACGAGAACCCGCCCACTCCAAGCCAGGGGACCTGCCAGCCCCCGAAGAACAGCGTCGTCATGAGGGCCGCCACGATCAGGATCTCCATGAAATCCGTAAACATGAACATGCCCCACTTCAGGCCGCCGTACTCGGCGAAGAAGCCGATGATCTCGGACTCCCCTTCCGGCATGTCGAAGGGGACCCGCTTCGTCTCAGCCAGGGCCGCGAGAAAGAAAATCAGGCAGCCGAGCGGCTGAATGACGACCCCCCACTTGGGCAAAAAGCCGAAGAGAAGCGCCCCCTGGGCCCGGACGATCTCGGACATCCGGAGCGAGGGGAAGACCATGATCAGACCGATGAGCGACAGCCCGAGCGAGACCTCGTAGGAGATGAGCTGCGCCGCGCCGCGGACCCCGCCGAGGAGGGCGTAGCGGCTGTTCGAGGCCCAGCCGCTGACGAGGATGCCGTAGATTCCGAGCGAGAGCATGGCCAGGATGAAGAGCAGCCCGATGTTGCCGTCGAAAACCTGGAGGCTGATGGTCTTGCCCCCGATGCGGATGTCGTCGCCGAAGGGCACCGCCGCCACCGTGACCGCCACGAAGAAGAACGACAGGAACGGGGCGATGGTGTGGAGGGCCTTCCGGGAGAACGGCGGAACGAAGTCCTCCTTGAAGATCATCTTGATCGCGTCGGCGAACGGCTGGAACAGGCCGAGGATCTGGAAGCCGAAGAACGAAGCCCGGTTGGCGCCGACCCTGTCCTGGATGACCGCGCTCTCCTTGCGCTCGGCCCAGGTGAGGTACAGGGCCAGGACGAGGAACCAGACGAGCGCCAGCACGATCTTGATGAGGACGATCCAAATGTCGGTCATGCCGTGGCCCCGAAGAACGGGATCTCCTTTGCGAGCGCTTCGAAGACGGTCCGGGCGGACGCGGCCCGGCTATAGAGATCAGACCGGAGGCCGATCTCCCGGGCCAGGTCCTGGAGAATCCAAAGCTCCGGCCGGACGTCGGGACAGGGGCGCGCCGCGGCGGCGAACCGCTGGATCCGGCCGTCGGCGTTCGTGAACGAACCCTCCTTCTCGGCCGGCGTTGCCGACGCCAGGACACAGTCGGCGAGAGACTCTAGGCCGGCGAGGTGCGACGTCACGAGGACCTTGAGCGCGATCTTGTCGAACGCGGCCCGGAGCTCATCTCCGCCGAAATGGGCAGCGAGGTGAGGGCCGAAGATAATCAGGACCTCGGTCTCCCGGCCCAGGGCCTCGAGCGACGGCAGCGCGAGATCGAATCCCAGCTCGGTCGCGCCCCGCCGGTTCGGAGCGCGGTCCGGACGGAGGAGCATCGCGTCGCCTTCGCCTGGCTTCGGATCGACGACGAACAGGCGGCTCACGTTCAAGTCATCGCGGAAGATCTTTTGGATCAGATACAGCTCTTCGTTCGTCAGCCATCCGGAGGCGGCGACCGCCGCCCGGCCCATCCGGCCGCTCTCGCGGAGCGCCTTGAGCTTCTCGCCGAGGACGATCCGGACCTTGTCCCAGCTCAGCTCGGTCTTCGCCCCGCCTTTGTTCCAGAACGGCCGGTCGCTCCGGCCCGTGTTCTGGGCTTCGACGAACCCGTATCGGCCGTAGTCGCAGATCCACGGCCCGTTGACGGCCTCGTTCACCCGGGGCCGGATGCGATAGACCTTGGCCGAACCCGGCACCCGGGGGAAGCCCGGATGATAGTCAATGTAGATATTGCAGCCCCGGCTGCAGTGCGGGCAGACCGACTCGCCCCGCGCCAGGAACCAGGGGCGCGTCTTGAACCGGAAGGTCGTGTCCGTGATCGCGCCCACGGGGCAGAGGTCAACCAGGTTGCCGGAATAGCCGTTCCGGACCGGCTTTCCGTCGTAGATCCCGATTTCGGAGTGGATGCCCCGCTCGAAGAGCCCAAGCTCGTGGGTCTTGGTGATTTCGGACAGAAACCGGACGCAGCGCGTGCACTGGATGCAGCGCTCCCTATCGAGGAGGAGCTTTTCGCCGATGGGGAGCCGCTTCTCCCGCTTTTCCTTGGCTTCCCGGAAGACGCTCTCCGTCAGGCCGTAGTCGGAGGCATAATCCTGGAGCTTGCACTCGCCCGCCTTGTCGCAGATCGGGCAGTCAAGCGGGTGCTCGGCCAGCAGGAATTCGAGCACACCCCGCCGCGCTTCCCGGACGATGGGCGATTGGGTCGAGACCTTCATCCCCTCGCGGACGATCGTGGAGCAGCCTAATTCGAGCTTGGGACTGCCCTCGATCTGGACCAGGCAGAGGCGGCAGCTCCCCTCCGGGACGAACGCCGGATGGAAGCAAAAATGGGAGATGGCGATACCGGCCCGCTCCGCGGCCTTGAGGACGGTCGTGCCCTCGGCGACCTCGACCGGCCGTCCGTCGATCAGCAGACTGATCATGGCCAGACAGGACTCCTTTCAAGCGTCGCTTCGAGCTCGGTCCGAAATTTCTGGGCGATAGCCGTTACGGGCATGGCCGCCGCGTCGCCGAGCGGGCAGAGGGTCCGTCCCTTGATGTTGCCCGCCAGCCGGATGAGCGTGTCCACGTCGCCCCTGGTCCCCCCGCCGGCGGCCATCCGCTCGACGATCTTGTGGATCCAGGAAGTGCCGAGGCGGCACGGCGTGCACTGGCCGCAGGATTCATGGGCGTAGAACTTGGCGATCTTCCGGAGGACATGGAGGATCGGCGTCCCCTCGTCGATGACGATGATCGCCCCGGAGCCGAGCATCGACCCCGCCGCGGCGATCGAATCCACGTCCATCCGGACGTCGATCTCGTCGGCCCGCAGGATGGGCGACGACATGCCGCCCGGGATCACCGCCTTGAGCTTTTTGCCGTCTTTCATCCCGCCGGCGTGGGTGGTAATGATTTCGCGGAGGCTCGTGCCCGCGGGGAGCTCATAGAGGCCCGGCTTGGCGACCGCCCCGCTGACGCCGAACAGGCGGGTCCCGCCGTCCTTCGGCAGGCCCTGCTCCAGGAACCAGGCCGCGCCCTTCTGGACGATGAACGGCACGTTGGACAGCGTCTCGACGTTGTTGATGACGGTCGGGCACTGGAACAGGCCGACGAGCGCCGGGAAGGGCGGCTTGAGCCGCGGGTTGCCCCGCTTGCCTTCCAGGGACTCGAGGAGCGCGGTCTCCTCGCCGCAGATATAGGCGCCCGCGCCCCGGTGGACGACGAGGTCGAGGTCGAACCCAGCGCCGAGGATGTTCCGGCCGAGATAGCCCTTGGCATACGCCTCGGCGACGGCCTGTTCGAGGCGCCGCGCGATCATCTCGTATTCGCCCCGGATATAGACATAGGCAGAATGGATGCCCACGGCATAGGCCGCGAGGACGATGCCCTCGATGAGGAGATGGGGATTGTGGTTCAGGATGTACCTGTCCTTGAACGTGCCGGGCTCGCCTTCGTCGGCGTTGACGCAGAGATACTTGGGCTTGTCCGTGCCCTTGGGGATGAAGCCCCATTTGACGCCGGCGGGAAACCCGGCCCCTCCCCGGCCCCGGAGGTTGGCCTTCTTGACCTCCTCCTGGACCTGCTCGGGCTTCATTTCGGTCAGGGCCTTTTTCAGGGCCTGATATCCGCCGCGGTCGAGGTAGGCTTCGATCCGATGGAGATGCTCCAGCCAGAAGAGCTCGGTCAGGATCTTGGGCGCCTTGGTCATGCCAGCCCCTCGAGGATCCGGTCCAGCCCGGCCGCATCCAGGTTCCCGTAATAGTCGAAGTTGATCATCAGGCAGGGCGCCTGTTCGCAGGCCCCGAGGCACTCGACGCCGGTCAGCGTGAACTTGCCGTCGGCGGTGGTCCCGCCCAATGAGATCCCGAGACGGGCCTCGAGGTGTTCGACCAGGCCGTCTCCCCCGGCGAGGGAGCAGCTCAGGTTGGTGCAGACCTGGATGTGATATGTTCCGACGGGCGACCGGCGGAACATCGTATAGAACGTGACGACTTCGCGCACTTTGACGGGCAGGATGCCGAGGCGCTCGGCCACGGCCTGTTCGTCCTCGGCCGAGAGGAACCCCTTCTCGTTCTGGACGAGGTGCAGGACGGGAAGGAGCGCGGCCTGCTTGGCCGGATAACGGGCCGCGAGATCGTCGATCTTTTTCGCCAGGGCGGCGGAGAGTACGGGACTCATCGGTCGAGCTCCCCGCCGATCATGTTCATCGAGCCGAACGTCGGAATGACGTCCGCGATCAGGCGTCCCTGGATGAGCTTCTCGAGCGCGGCTACGACGTGAAAGCACGGGCCGCGGAGGTGGAGGCGATACGGACGGTCCGTGCCGTCCGAGACGATATAGTAGCCCAGCTCGCCGTTGCCGCCCTCGACGGCGAAATAGACCTCGCCCTTGGGCGGCCGGATGCCTTGGCCCTTCATGAAGAATTTGAAATGCGTGATCAGTCCCTCGATCGAGGTGTAGGTCTCTTCCTTGGCGGGGATGACCGCGTGCGGGCCGTCGGCCAGGATCTCCTTGAGGACGGCCCGTTCCGAGCCCTCGAGGTTCCGCGAGAGCTTGATGCCGCGGCCGGACTTCCGAGACCGGGCTTCGCGGATGGCCTCGGCCGGAGGCATGCCCTCGGCCATGAGCGCCGCGCCGGGCTTAGGGATCAGGGCGACGCACTGCTCGACGATCCGGAGGCTCTGCTCCATCTCCAGCATCCGGACCATATAGCGGTCGAAGTTGTCGCCCCTCTCGCCGAGCGGAACATCGAATCGGCAGCGGTCATAGACGAGATACGGCTGGGCCTTGCGGACGTCGTAGAGAACGCCGGTCGACCGGAGGCAGGGCCCCGTCCAGCCGTAGGCGATCGCGTCGTCGCGGGACATGACGGCCACGTCGCGCGTCCGGTTGAGGAAGATCTTGTTCTTGTCGAGGAGGCCGTGGACGTCCTTGAGGACCTTCCGCGTTTCGACGAGCGCGGTCTTGACGTGAGTCTCGTAATCCGGGTGGAGGTCGGCCCGCACCCCGCCGATGCGGATGTAGGACGTCGTCATCCGGGCGCCGGTCGTCTGCTCGATGACGTCCCAGAGGTATTCCCGCGCTTTCATCGTATAAAGGAAGGCGGTGAACGCGCCGCACTCCATGGACATCGCCGCGAGGCAGGTCAGATGGTCGGAAACCCGCGAGACTTCGCTCAGGATGACCCGGATGTATTGGGCCCGCTCCGGCACGGCCAGGCCGAGCATTTTCTCCATGGTCATCGCGTAGCCGAGGTTGTTGATCAAGGGCGAGACGTAATTCAGCCGGTCGGTGTAGATCAACAGGTTGAAGTAGCTCCGGTTCTCGCAGGTCTTCTCAAAGCCGCGGTGGAGGTAGCCGAGCTCGACCTCGGAATTGACGATCCGCTCGCCGTCGAGCTCGAGCATGATCCGGATCGTGCCGTGCATGGCCGGGTGGGACGGCCCCATGTTGAGCAGGAGGCTGTCCGGCCGGGCTGTGCTCTCGAAACGGGTCGGCATGCTAGGGTTTCCTCAGGGGCAGGCGCGGCTGGCGGTGCCGCAGGGCGTAGTCTTTGCGGAGCGGATGGCCTTCGAAGCCGTCGTACATGAACAGGCGGCGGAGGTATGGATGGCCTTCGAACGTGACCCCGAACATGTCGAAGGCCTCGCGCTCGAGCCAGTCCGCGTTTTTCCAGATCGGGGTCAGGGACGCGACCTCCGGGTTCGCCTCTCCGACGGAGAGCTTGATCCGGATCCGGCGGTTGCGGGAAATCGACAGCAGATGATAGACGATTTCGAAGCGCTCGGCCCGGTCGGGATAATCGACGACCGTCAGGTCGAGGAGCATCGTGAAATCGTAGGGGGCGGCCCGGAGGACGTCCATGACCTCGCGGAGCGCGGACGGCCGGATGACAATCGTATCGTCGCCGAAGGGCGAGGAGGCGTCGAGGACCCGGTCGGTGAGCGCCTCCCGGAGTCCGGTCAGGACGTTTTTTTCTTCCATCGCCAATCGTGCTCTTGCTTCTGGATTTTCTGCTGGAGCTTTAGGAGGCCGTCCAGGATCATCTCCGGCCGCGGGGGGCAGCCGGGGACGAAGATATCCACCGGGATGATCTGGTCGATCCCCTGGAGGACCGCGTAGTTGTCGTAGATGCCGCCGCTCACGGCGCAGGCGCCGATGGCGATCACCCACTTGGGCTCGGTCATCTGGTCATAGACCGTCTTGAGGACCGGGGCCAGCTTCTGGGTGACCGTGCCGACGACCAGGATGAGGTCGGCCTGCCGTGGCGTGAAGCGCGTCCAACCGGCCCCGAAGCGGTCAATGTCGAAATGGGCGCAGGCCGCGGACATGTATTCCATGCCGCAGCAGGCGGTGACGAAGGGGTAATGGAACAGCGAGAATTTTCGGGCCCAGCCCAGCATATAATTGAACCGCGTGGCTATAAAATTTCCCGGCATGGGCTCAATCCCAGACGAAGGCGCCTTTTTTCCAGGCGTAGATGAACCCCGAGACCAGGACGCCGCCGTAGGAGGCCATGATGACGGCGGCCGGGCCCTTCATCTCCCGGAAGATGAGCGCCCAGGGAAAGAAGAACACGACCTCGACGTCGAACAGGAGGAAGATGAACGCCACGAGGGCGAACTTGATCGGGAAGGGCTTGATCCCGTCCTGGAGATAGGGGCTGCCGCACTCGAACGGCGTTTCCTTGGCGGGGTTGGTTTTCTTCGGTCCGAGGAGCGCGTTCATGAAGACGAGGACGACGCCCAGAAGACCGAAGATCAGAAAAACGAATATCAGCTCCATGACGATCCTTTTCTGCGGACGGAAATATTATATGAATGCGCGGTTTTTTGCAATCCTCTTTTTCACCCGATTTCGGTCCTCAACGGATGAGCCAGGCCCGGACTCCGTTGCTGCGGGCTTGGCTCACTCGTTGAGGGCGTGGATGGCCTCGCCCCGGACTTTGAGGGCGGCTTCCAAGACGGCTTCCGAGAGCGTCGGATGGATGTGGACCACCTCCCCCACGTCGGCGACGGTCAGGCCCTTGTGCATGGCCAGCGTCAGCTCGGCGAGGAGCTCGCTCGCCGACGGGCCCAGGATGTGGGCGCCCAGAATCCGGTCCTCGGCGTCGGCCACGATCTTGACCAAGCCATCGGGACTGTCCATAGTGAGCGCCCGGCCGTTCGCCTGGAACGAGAACGTCCCCGTCCGGACCCCTTCGGTGCGCGCCCGCGCCTCCTCCTCTGTCCACCCCACCGAGGCGAATTCGGGCTCGGTGAAGACGGCCATGGGCAGGGCGCGGGGGTCGACCGGCGCCCGGCGGCCGGCGATGGCCGCGGCCGCGGCCAACCCCTCATGCGAGGCCTTGTGGGCCAGGAGCTTTCCGCCGATGAGGTCGCCGATGGCGTAGATGCCGGGGACGCGCGTCTCGAGGAACTCGTCGACCTCGACGAAACCCTGCTTGGAGATCGGGACGAAGGCCGGTCCGGCATGGATCGACTCGGAGTTGGGCCGGCGGCCCGTCGCCAGGAGCACGCGCTCGGCGCCGAACTCAAACGGAGCCTGCGTTTTCAGGTTGGTTCCTTGGCAAACCGCGCGTCCCTCCTCGATCGCACAGCTCTCGATCCGCATCTGGGTGTGGACCTTCAAGCCCTGCGTCTTGAGGACGCGCTCCAGCCGGGCGCCCATCTCCCGGTCGCAGCCGGGCAGGACGGTCGGCAGGATCTCGAGGACGGTCACGTCCGTCCCCATCCGACAACAGATCGTGGCCATCTCGATGCCGATCGCCCCCGCCCCGATGACGATCAGGGACGCCGGCAAGGATTCCCATTCGAGCACCTCGCGACTCGTGACCACGGTCCGCCCGTCGGGCCGGAGGAACGGGAGCTCGGCCGGCCGGCTGCCCGTCGCCAGGATGACCGCGCCCACTTCGTAGACCGCCTCCCCGTCCTTGCCGCGGACAACGACGGTTCTCTCGTCTCGGAGCGCCGCCCGCGATTTCACGAGCTCGACGCCGTTGCGCTGGAGAAGGAATTCCACGCCGCGGACGAGCCGGTCCACGACCTTGCGCTTATCTTCCTGGACCTTCGCCCAATCGCAACCGATTTGGTCGAGCGGCCCGGTGAGCGTCTTGCTCGTCCGGACCTCCCGGACCACGCGGGTCTGGTGGAGCAGATGTTTCGTGGGAATGCAGCCGTAGTTCATGCACGTGCCGCCGACCGCGTCCTCTTCGAAAAGCACGACCGACTTCTTGAGCTGCGCGCAGCGGATGGCGGCCGTGTAGCCGCCCGGACCGCCGCCGAGGACGGCGACGTCTTTCTTGATGACCATGTCTTCAGCCTCCGATCGGATGTTGAGCGAGGTCCGATTCTATCATAAACAGCGCGGCCGGCGCAGAACCTCCCCTCCCCGGCTTGACTTGCCCGGGGAATGATTAGAAAATACTACGACTTTCAAATCCGAGGAAGGGTGAAAAGCGTTTTGCCGTCCCAAAATAATCGGCCATGGCTCGTCCCGGTCCTGACGCTGGTCCTTCTCGCCGCAGCCTGGACGCCCGGCCGGGCCGACGAGACCGCGATCCTCCGCGGTCGCGTCTTCGATGCCCAACGCCTTCCCCTGCCCGGCGCCGTTGTCACGGTCGAAGGCCGGGCGTCGCTTTCGGTCCGGACCGACGAGGACGGCGCCTTCGCCCTGGCGGGACTCGCGGCCGGGGTCTATGCGGTCCGCGTGGAAGCGCCCGCCCGCCTCCCCCAGCGGATCGAAGTCCTGACGCTCGAGCCCGCCGCGCGTCTCTATGTACGGTTCGTCCTCCAGGCGTCCGGAAAGCCGCCTCTCCCGGGCGAGGACCCGCTCGTCCTGGACGAATCGCCGCTCGCCACCCGGACGACGATCTCCGCACCCCAGATCGAGAACCTGCCCTCCGCCCATTCGGTCTGGTCGCTCATCGAAAACCAGGACTTCGCGGCCACGACCAACCGGATCGACGTCGGCGGCCTTTGGGAAACGCGGCCCGCTCTGTTCAGCGCGCGCGGCGCGACGTCCTGGACCCAGAACGTCTATATGTTCAACGGCATGGACGTCTCCGATCCTTACACGACGGGACGGCCGCTGTTCGTTCCGGACTTCTTCAGCCTCGCCGCGACCCAGATAAGCAACGCCGACCACCCGGCCGCGGCCTTCCACCCGGGCGGCATTTTGACTCTTATTCCCCGGGACGGGACCCTGGACTTCCGCGGCGGATTCTCGGGATACTTTATCGACAAATCCATGTCGGCGTCCAACATCACCCCGGACATCCGGCAAGGGGGCCTGTCCGAGAGCCACACGATCAACAACCTGACCGAATTCAACCTCCATTTCTCCGGCCCGATCTCCGGACCCGCCCTCCAGTTCTTCGCTTCGGCCACGACGCAATCCGTGAACCGGAATACCGCCGATTTCGAGCGCGACGACACCTCGCTCCTGTATTCGGGCTTCGTCCATGTCCGCTACGAGCGGCCGGGGTCCGTGTTCCGGTTTATCTGGATCGGACAGAAGATCTCGGACCCGACGCTCGGCGCCGGCCGCTCCGTCCCGTTTGCCTCGACAATCCGACAGAGCGACGCCTCCAACATTCTCCAGGTTATTTGGGAGACCCCTCCCCAGGAGGCGCACCGGTTCAGGGCAGGGCTCGGCTACGCCGGTCTCCGGTCCTCCGGCGAATTCCAGGGGGGATCGGTCGGACCCCGGACGTTCGATCTCTTCCAGACGGCAGCCGCCGTTCCCCAGGCAGGCAGCGACTCGCGGACGCGGGTCTCGGGATACTTCGAGGGCGAATCCGTCTTCGACAACGTCCTCGGGGCCGACCATCTTCTGGAGTACGGAATCCGGGCCTCCGCCGAAAGCGCCGCCTCGCGCCTGGATGTCCGGGACAACCTTTATTTATATACGTTCAACGGAGCGCCGGCCCAGGTGGCCTTCGTCGACGCGCCCCGCGAGGAGCGCGAGACCGGGGCTACGCTGAACCTCTATGCGCGCGAGACGCTCCGCTTCGGCCGTTTGGCCGTGTTTTTCGGGGCCAACCTCGGCCTGAGCCGAGCGAGCAATTCCGCGGCGTCCGTCCGCTGGGCGAACCTCGCCCCCCATTTCGGCTTGGACGTTCCCTTGAGCGCGGGCGGGCGCTCGCGGTTGCGCCTGTCGGCCGCCCGCTATTATTTCACGCTGCCGTTGAGCTACCTGGCCTACGGCAATCCGGACGCGCCCGGCCTGCGCGTTCATGCCTGGACCGACCTCAACCATGATCTCGTCTATCAGCCCGGCGAAGAAGGGCCGCTCCTCCGCCGCGAAGGTCCGCTCTACGGCGGCCTCAACCCCGCCGTCAAGCGGCCCTACACCGACGAGCTCGTCGCCGCCTGGATCAACGACCTCGGGCACGGATGGGTCTTCACCCTCGCCGGTTTCCAGCGCGAGACCCGGAACCTCGTCGCCACGGTTAATACGGGAGTCACGGCTTCGGATTACACCCCCGTGACGATCCAGGACGACGGCGACGACCGCATCCCGGGTTCGTACGATGATCTGACGTTTACCGTCTACGACCAGAATCCCGAGACCCTGGGCCGCGATTTCTTCCTCCTCTCGAATCCGGGCGGCCGGGTGTCCCGCTACGTGGGCCTCGACCTGACGCTCCTCAAGCGGGCCGGGCCGGATTTCCTGTTCTATCTGGCCCTGACCGCGACCCATGCCGTGGCCACGACCAATCCCGGCAATACCGAATATGAAAATGACGAGGGGGTCCTCGGCCCCCTTTACGAAAATCCCAACGCGGCGATCAACGCCAAGGGCCGCCCCCGCTTCGACCGCGCCTACACGGGCCGGATCGGCGTGAGCTTCAAGGCGCTGTTCGGGACGCGGGTCGGGGCGGTCATCAAATACTACGACGGCCAGCCCTTCGCCCGGAAGATCGTCGTCCCCGGGCTGAATCAGGGACTGTTCTACATCCAGGCCCATCCCCGGGGGGTGGCCCGATACGAATACAACATGACCGTCGACCTGCGGATCGAGAAGGACTTCACCTGGAAACGGGGGACGCTCCGCCTCTTCCTCGACGGATTCAACGTCCTCAACCGGAACCTGGCCACGTCCGAGAACGAATGGACCGGCCCCACGTTCCCGCTCCGCTACGCCACCGATATCCAGTCGCCCCGGGTCTTCCGGGTCGGCCTGAATTTCGAGTTTTAATGTCGCTTCGAGGAGTTCGCGATGCTCTCAACTCCTGAAAAGATCGTTTTCGTCCTGGTCATCCTCGCGACCGCGGCGCTCTTCTTCGCGCCGCTCGTCGCCCGCTACCGGATCGTCCGGGCCGGCCGCCCGGAGAACCGGTTCGACGGGATGGCCGGCCGGGTCTTCCATGCGCTCGGCAAGATCCTGTTCCAGCGCTGCACGCTGAAGAACGAGCGGCCGTTCACCGGCCTGATGCACGTCTTCATCTTCTACGGCGCCCTGACGTTCGATACCCTGACCGTCAACCACACGCTGGAGGGTTTCCTCCCGAATTTCACCCTCTTCGGCCGATCGTCCTTCGGCGAGGCCTTCTCCCTGCTCGTCGACGTCTTCGCCGTCCTCGTCCTGGGGGGGGTCGCCTATTTCGCGGCGCGGCGGTTCATCCTCAAGCCGAAGTCCTACGCCACGACGCCCGGCGATTCGGCGATCATCTACATCGCCCTCACCCTGGTGACGCTCAGCTACCTGTATTTCGAAGTCTTTGCCATCGCCCACCACCCCGATACCGCCCGCCTGTCGTTTCTGGGCTCGGCCTTGGCGCGCGGCGTCGCCGCGTCCGGCCTGTCGGCCGCCGCCGTCGCGCTCCACGTCAAGATCGGGTGGTGGCTGCATGTCCTCTTCGTCTACGGATTCATCGCCTACGTCCCCCATTCCAAATATCTGCACATGTTCACCGGCTCCCTGAACCTCGTCTTCCGCGAGCCGGGCGCCGGACGTGTCGTCCGCGGACTGGACCTTGAAAAATCAGAGACCTTTGGAATCGAGAAGGCCCTGGATTTCACCTGGAAAGACAACCTCGACGCCCTGGCCTGCATGGAATGCGGCCGCTGCCAGGACGCCTGCCCGGCCTTCGCCAGCGGCAAGCCGCTGTCGCCCAAGATGATCCTCTTCAACATGGAGAAGCACCTCCTCCGGGAGCGCGGGAAAATATCGGCCGGAAAACGCGAAGACCTGCCGGCCCTCGTCCCGGAAATCCATACCGAAGGCGAGATCTGGACGTGCACGACCTGCGGCGCCTGCATGCACGTCTGCCCGGTCGAGATCGAGCACATCCCGAAGATCGTCGGCCTGCGCCAGAGCCGGGTCCTCATGGAGAGCAAGTTTCCGGTGGAGCTCAACGCCACGTTCCGGAACATGGAGACGAACGCCAACCCCTGGGGCATCGGCTTCTCCAAGCGCGCCGATTGGGCCGAGGGGCTCGACATCAAGCGCGTCCAGGACAATCCCGAGACGGAATACCTGTTCTGGGTCGGCTGTTCGGGCTCTTTCGACAAAGAAGCCAGGAAGACCGCCCGGGCTTTCGCCGAACTCCTGCGAAAAGCGGGCGTGGACTTCGCCATCCTGGGGGTCGAGGAAAAGTGCTGCGGCGATTCGGCCCGGCGCCTCGGAAACGAGTACCTCTTCCAGACCTTGGCCGTCGAGACCATCGAGCTCTTCTCCCGATACAAGATCCGGAAGGTCCTGACGATCTGCCCGCACGGCTTCAACACGTTCAAGAACGAGTATCCGCGGACGCTCGGCATCGCGGCCGGCCTGAGCGACGAGGCCAAGGCCCATTTCCTCACGGTCGAAGTCTTCCATCACACGGAGTTTCTAAGATCGCTCGTCGCGGCCGGAAAACTGAAGATCCGGCCGGCCGGGCCCGCCGCCCTGACCTACCACGACCCCTGCTACCTCGGCCGACACAACGGCATCTTTGACCCGCCGCGCGAGCTCCTCGGCGGATTGACGTCCCGCAAGCTCATCGAACTCAAGAACCACGGCGAGCACAGCTTCTGCTGCGGCGCCGGCGGCGGGTTGATGTGGACGGAGGAATCGCTCGGGCGGAGGATCAACCATATGCGCTCCGAGGAGATCATCGGCTCGGGCGCGGCCGCGGTCGCGACGGCCTGCCCCTTCTGTCAGACGATGCTCCGCGACGCGTTGAAGGACAAATCGCGGGAGGACATCGCCGTCAAGGACATCGCCGTCCTGATGGCCGAGAACTTGGCGGAATAAGAGCCCAACGAAGAGAGATAATTTGGCGCTGGGATCAGCCCCCGGCCCGCCGGGGGAACCAGTCCCGTCGGTTCCCCCCCCATCGAAAAAAGAT